>Ga0210096_1000302_pt1 | contig 18441 bp, 13 predicted proteins | sample China_Galinas_PW_4_FD_184864 | JGI IMG/M metagenome (GOLD analysis project Ga0210096, IMG submission 184864) | Wetland microbial communities from San Francisco Bay, California, USA, that impact long-term carbon sequestration - China_Galinas_PWA_D2... | ecosystem: Environmental > Aquatic > Marine... | reverse complement strand
AGGTTTATACCTTGGATATTTTTATCAAACTTTTACAATCAGTTCCAGCGTTTTCTTCATCTCGTTTAGCAGCCACAAGCCGGGAACGTGAAAAACTGCCAGAATCGGCAAATTTCGACAGGCTAGGTGGGCCCAGGTGGCCCCGGCGAGCACGGGCACCACGGCGAGCGCCGCCCAGCGCGTCTCGACGCCCAGTACGAGCGCGATACCGCCCAGCACCTCGAGGGTGAAGACCACATAGGCAAGGTCCGGTGGCAATCCCAGGCTCGCGAAGAACTGCGCGGTCCCGGGCAGTGTAAAGACGACAAGCTTCAGATACAGGCTGTGGGCAGCACGACGCCCAGGGTGACGCGTATCAGGGTGATGCCGTAGGCATTCAGAGTGTTCTCGGACATTTCGGACTCCGTAAGTTGCTAGACCACGGTTAGGAGTCTAGGCTTGCATATACGCCTACAAAAGGGCGTAAGCTGCAATCGCATTTTGCGGTAATGCAAATTGGACTGGTCGCTCCTCGTCGATTTTCTTGCTATCGCCCGCGCCGGCACCCTGTCGGGCGCTGCAATCTCCTTGGGCGTCAATCACAGCACGGCCTACCGCCGCCTGAACCAGCTCGAGGCACAGCTGGGCGGACGTCTGTTCGAGCGGCTCGCACAGGGCTATGTACTCACCGAGGCCGGTCGGCGGCTACTGATTCACGCCGAGCAGGCAGAGGTCGAGCTGCACGCCGCCGAGCGGGTGCTGAGAGGTACCGACCAAGCGCTCAGAGGCGAAGTGCGCCTGACCGCGCCCGAAAATCTGGTGTACGAGTTTCTCCCGGGCTACCTGGAGGTGTTCCACCGCACCTATCCGGAGATTCGGCTGACGCTGAACGTCTCCAACACGGAGCTGGACCTGAATCGGCGCGAGGCGGATCTGGCATTGCGTGCCACCCCTCGTCCACCCGAGCACTTGATAGGGCGCAAGATCGTCGAGCTGGGGTGGAGCCTGTTCGCTGCGGAATCCCTGCTGCGGGAGCTCGGCCGACCGAAGGGTATCGAGGACTTGGCGAGCTGGCCCTGGATCGCACCGGAAGCGGCGCTCGATGACCTTTCGATCAGCCAATGGATCCGGCGAAATATCCCGCCCGAAAGGGTCATCTTCCGTGCCAGTACGCTGATTGCCATGTCACGTCTTGCCGAGGCGGGCCTCGGGGTCACACTGCTGCCGGACGACCAGATCAAGCCCCAGTTGGCCCGGCTACAAGCGTTCGAGCAGGCCGGTACCTTCGGCCTGTGGCTGCTGACGCATCCGGACCTCCGCCATACCGGACGCATCAAGGCCCTGAGCGATCTGCTGACAGAGCAGTTCCGGGCCGACCATCGCCTGCGGAGAGAGGGCGCGTCAGGGGTGGCCGACGCGTCCATCGCTCCGGTTGCAGGTTCTAGCGATCGAGGGCCCTGAGCGCGTCGATGGCCTGGAAGTCCTCGACCCGGAGACCGTCGATGTAGCGCAGGGAAGCCGGGGCCGGGTCACCGGCGATGGGATAGAACGTGAGGTCAATGGGCCGAAGCCAGGACCTGGCGCTGCGGCCCTGCTTCTTGGTGCAGGCCGCGACCCCGGCGAGCACCACCAGGAGCGCGAACACCCTCAGATTGCGGAAGCTTAAAGAATTGGACAGCCATGTTGTGGGACCCCCGAAAGCGGAAGCCGCCCGTGCGTGCTCGCGCGCCTATCGCCTCTATCTGGGGCTTTCAGTGACTTCGGCGCAGAAAAATGGCGGCCAACGAGGGCCAAGCGGCAGGACTGAGAGGGTGGGACCGGAAGTCGGCCACGGGCTTCCTCCCGATGCTCTATCGTGTGCGTTTACGGGGCTTCAGGGAGAGAGCTGAGGGCGCTCAGCTGGGAAACAGCCGCCGGCCGGCGCGGATGCCGCGAGCCCAGCGTTGACCACTTCGCTCGCAAACTCGCTCAACGTGGTCGGCTTGACCGATCCAGGTGCAGAAGGTGGTCTCGAAGTCCTTGGCCAGTTCCAACCATGCCGCTCGGGTGATGCCGATCCGCTCCAAGATGGCCGGAAGATCCTCGGCGATTGCCCCGCGCTTGTCGTCGCGCACCGCCTCACCGGTCCAGTTGACCAGCTCCAGATAGTCGGCGAGGTGGAAGGGCAGCCCCTCGGGTCCGCCCTCGCGTGTCCCGCCTACGAAGGGGTATAGCTCGGGTGGCTGCGTAGGCGCCGGCGAGATGTCTGGCTCGGTGTTCTCGGCTTCAACCGAAGACTCGGAAGCGCAGTTGTTAATCCGGACCGCTACACCCATCGCATCGCCATCAGCAACGCGCGCATCCTGGGCGTGGACGGTGACAAGGTCCATGTGAGTTACCGCGACTACCGCGACGGCGAGCACAAGACCCTCGTGCTGCAGGCCGCCGAACTGCTGCGACGCTTCCTGCTGCACGTGCTGCCCAAGGGGCTGATGCGGGTGCGCCACTACGGGCTGCTGGGCAATCGCTGTCGGGTGCAGCGCCTGGCGCAGATCCGCAAGCTCCTTGGGGCCCCAGCGCCGGAGCCGGAGCCGGAGGCAGACCACGAGCCCGAGCCGGGCTGGCCCTGTCCGGTGTGTCGGCGCGGGCGCACACGCCCAGTGCGCGAGATCCCGCCGCGCCGGGCGGCGCTGGCCTGCGCACCCTTTCGCTGACCGGCTCCCGACGCCGCGCTCGCTGAGTCTGCCGACTGAGTGAGCTCGGACGCAACCGTTGCTCCACAGCGCCCACGCGGCGCTGGGCGCCCGCTCGTGCAAACGCCGGATTTTTCGCTACAATCGGTCTAAACAGGCACCGAAATGGAGGCCAGAAGGAAGCAGATGACGCCGCAGACAGCCAGCAGCACCCCTTCACAGACCGTTTCGGTCGACTTCAAGGCGTCCAGGTGACGAAGCCCGCGATAATTTTCCCTTAGAAGCCGTTTCATTTAATGCGGTTCAGACTGTGATATTCGAAGTGCGAAATAATTAATCATGCCCCAGAAGATTCGAGAACTATTGAAAGCACTCCAAGACGCCGGGTTTACGGAGATTACCGGCGCCGGCAAAGGTTCGCATCGAAAGCCCACTCACCCAAATTATCCCGGCGCAGTCACGGTTAGCGGGAAATCCGGCGAAGATGCGAAGCACTATCAAGAGAAACAGGTGTTAGAGGCAGTTGAGAGAGTAACGAAATGAAAGATAGCGACAAATACCTCAAATGGGTAGAATGGAGCGATGAAGACAACATATATATCGGAAAATGCCCAGATCTGATTACCGGAATTCACGGAGAAAATCCGGTCGTTCTTTACGAAGAATTATGTGCGGTCGTAGAGGATGTCGTTCACCATTTCAACAAGGAGGGGCGCCCTCTTCCGCCCGTACGCGTTCGCCCAATGATCGAGGTTGCATAGAGTCCAAAAAGAATAAATTGGAAGAAGAGAAAAAAAGAATTGGACATCCACTTTTTGAGGGCCTTCTGAAAGCGGGGCCCGCACCTGCGCGCTCGCGCCCGTATCTGGGAGTAAGAGCGACTTCAACGCAGAGAAATGGCGGCTGACGCGGGCCAATTGGCAGGAATGAGAGGATGGGACCGGAAATCGGCCACGGGCTTGCCCCCGATTGTCTATCGGGTGCGGGCCAGGCGAAATCGGGCGTGCCTCCCGTCCTTGAATCCAAGCCTTGACGTGAAGTTTGATCGGGCTAAAATCGGGCGCAAGTCCAGGAAATCGTGCACATCGCCGCCAGGCAGGGCCTTTTCAGGCTGTCGGCGGCCTCGCTACGGGGGATGGAGGACGGTTTCGTGCAGCGCAGGTCGTCGCAGCCTGTGCGGGACGCTGTTTCGGGGCTGCTGGCCTCCTTGGCGCCATCGGCGGCTGAAAGCAAATTCCTATCCCTCGAAGTCTTCACGACCTCAGGGGCGAATTTCGCAGTAATAATGTGTGCAGGCGGATTGACTTCCTGGCGGACGTCTAGCCGGAGAAATTCGCCGCGACGCTCGAAGACTGGTCCCTCGAGGCCTCTGTTCCCGAGTCCGCGCAACTTCCGGCGCGACCGTGACGTGACTGGAGTGACAGGGTAGGTGAAATCGATCTCACGCGCAGGTAATCGGTCGCCCAATTGCTATTCAGGGCGGCCATTCCGCGCGCCGGCTAGCCATTACCCAACATCGGCACGTCTGGGTCCGCCCGCGGGATTTCGACTTCGGAAACACGGCGTACGAGATCCATACTGTTCGGTACCGATCACTCGCCTGGAGCCATGGACAGATGGAGGGAGTCGTGATGTCCGAGCTTGAAGGCCTCAAGCTCCTCAGGCGTATCGAAGAGGGCGTGGCCGGAAAGACCGGTGAGGCCTTCTTCCGGCAGATTGTCCGAGATCTTGCCGCCGCCTTGAATGCTCACAGTGCCTTCACGTCGCGATTGCTGCCGGAGCGTCGGGCGGCGATGCTCGCGTTCTGGGTCAGCGACCACTTCGATCGCTGTCTTGAATACTCCCTTGCCGGCACCCCATGCGAGTTTGTCTACCGCGGAGAGATCACCTCATTCGCACGTGACGTCGGCCAGAGGTTTCCCGTCGACCGCGAGTGGTTCGAGAGCCTGGGCGTGTGCAGCTATCTGGGGATACCAGTTCGGGGCGAGACCGGCGAGGTGTGCGGACATCTCGCCGTCATGGATACGCGCGAGCGCGACTGGCGCGAAGCCGATGTCGACATCCTGCGTCTGTTTTCTCTGCGCACCGCTGCGGAGCTGGAGCGCAGGCGGCACCTTCAGGAGCTCGAAGAGGCGAATGCGGCTCTGCAGCGGGCAAACGGGCAATTGCGCGACGAAGTCGCCCGTCGACTCGAGATCGAGCGGGCGCTGGAGGCTTCCAAGCTGGTGGCGGAGCAGGCCAGCCAGGCCAAGAGCGCCTTTCTGGCGCAAATGAGTCACGAGCTGCGTACACCTCTCAACGGACTCCTGGGCTACGCTCAGCTGCTTGAGCGCGATACCGCTCACGAGCCCCGCCAGCTCGAGAGCATCGGCGCAATGCGTCGCTGCGGTGAGCATCTGCTCACGCTGATCAACGAGCTGCTGGACTTGGCCAGGATCGAGTCGAACAGGGCGGTGCTCGAGCCCTGCGACTTCGATCTCGCAGAGCTGCTCTCAGGCGTGACGGAAATGATGTGCCTGCGCGCACGGGAGGCGGGCATAGACTTCGTCAGCGAGAGAGCCACCGACCTGCCGAGCGTTATTCACGCGGACCCTCGCAGGCTCCGACAGATACTGCTGAATCTGCTGGGGAATGCGCTCAAATTCACGGTGGCTGGCCATGTCGCGTTGCGCACGCATGTCGCTGAGCGTAGCGGCGCCGCCGTCCGTCTTCACTTCGAGATCGAGGACACGGGTGACGGAATTGCCGAGCAGGAGCTGGAACGGATCTTCGAGCCATTTCACCAGGTCGCCAATAGCAGGGAGCAGGAGCAGGGCACGGGACTTGGCCTGCCGATCAGTCGTGGTCTGGTGCAGGCGATGGGCGGCGGCCTGACGGTTCGCAGTCAGATCGGTGTCGGCAGCACGTTCTTGGTCGAGCTCGATGTCGAGGTAAGCTTGGCGCGACCGCGCCAGCCGGTGGCAATAAGACAGCGGATCGTCGGCTACGCCGGCGCGACCCGGCGGGTGCTAATCGCTGACGACGAAGACCATAACCGACGAGTCCTGCAGCAGTGGCTGCAACCGCTCGGTTTCAAAATCCACGAGGCGGCCGACGGAAACGAGGCCGTCGAGCTGGCATCGAGCCTACGCCCCGACGCGCTGCTCCTCGATTTGGTCATGCCGGGGCTCGACGGCTTTGCGGTGGCCCGATCTCTGCGCGCCAGAGCCGAATTTGCGACGCTGCCGATCATCGCCCTGTCGGCGAGCGCTTTCGAGCATACGCGCGAACAGTGTCTGGCGGCCGGATGCGACGATTTTCTGCCGAAGCCGCTCGAGCTCGGCGCCCTGCAGGAGACGATGCGGCGTCACCTCGGCCTCACCTGGCTCATGGAGCCTGGGCAGGAGCATCCGCCAGTCTCTGCCGGAGCGTTCGCGAGCTTGCCTGCGGACGTGCAGCTACCCTCGGAGCTCGCCGGTCGAATGCTCGACCATGCGATGTGCGGTGACGTGGTCGCACTCGGTGCGGCCATCGATGAGTTGGCACGCATCGAGCCCGGGCTGGGGCCGATTGCGACCAGACTGCGCGGTCTGGCTGCTCAGTTCGATATGAGAGCAATTCGTATGCTGCTTCGCTCAGTGGGCGCGCCACCCATGGAGCAGCGACATTGACTCGCACCGGATATGAGCGAAGGAGGCAGGTTGTTTCGGCAATTGGGCCCCGTCTGGGGAGAGGGCATGCTGCATGGTGTTTCCTCCGACGGAACGCCTTGGGGTAGGGTAGCGCGATTCGTTCGGAATTGGTGCTCACGCTGCGCCATGGAAGGCAACTCCGAGCTGCCAGCGAGCCTCAATGCCCTCACTGTGGCGGCGCGATGCGCTTTACGAGCCAGGTCCTTGTGGCTCGCCCTTCGGGCCAGCTGAAGCTGTTCAACCTAGAAACCGCAGTTGACCGCTTCGAGTGGCTGGCAAGTGATTGTTTTGCTGACGGGTATTGAGCAATCTGGGACTCACCCGCGAGGTGAGGGGAGCTACGACCACCAGGGCACGCACGGCGCGGCGCCTGGCGGCGTTACAACTCGTTGGAATAGGCCAACTATTCCGCCTCGTTGTGCCTTGCCAGGCACCACGCCGCACGCACCCTGGCGGCCGTCCAGCTGCGGTTTCTAGGTTCAAGATCGCTGCATGCGGTTTCGTCTGTGCGCGATCGGGGAGCCCCTGATGATCGAGGATGGTTTCGTGCAGCACAGGTGGTCGCAGAGCGGTGCGGGACGCTGTTTCAGGGCTGCTGGCCTCCTTGTCGCCTTCGGCGCCTGAAAGCAAATTCCTATCCCTGATCGTTCAAGCTCGGTCCCTGGGCCTGACGGGTAGGACGAGGCCGCTCGATGCCGAGCTTGCGCATGCGCGAGCGCAGGGTACTTGGGTTGACGTCGAGCCGTTGGGCGGCCCCGCCGGGGCCTTCGATCTGCCAGCCGGTGTCTTCGAGCACGGCGCGGACATGGTTGCGCTCCGCCTCCTCGAGGGTCACGGCGCTTGGGATATGCGACCCGGCGGCGCCTGTGTCGAGGGTCTCGTCGATCTGTAGGGCGGTGCCGGGTGAGAGGATGACGGCGCGCTCGATGACGTTTTCGAGCTCTCGGATATTGCCGGGCCAGGGATAGGCCTGGAGTCGCTCCATGACCCGTCCGGGCACCGAGGCGATGGGTTTGCCGAGCCGTTTGGCGAATTTTGCGACGAAGTGGCGAGCCAGCAGCGGGATATCCTCCCGACGCTGGCGTAGCGGCGGCAGGATGATGGGAAACACATTGAGCCGGTAGTAGAGATCTTCCCGGAATTCACCCTTGGCGACCGCTTCCTTGAGATTGCGGTTGGTCGCCGCCAGCACGCGGGCGTCGACCCTGATGGTATGCGGACTGCCAAGGCGCTCGAGCTCACCCTCTTGGAGCACGCGTAACAGCTTGGCCTGGAGCTCGAGTGGCAGGTCGCCCACCTCGTCCAGAAAGATGGTCCCCCCGTCCGCCAGCTCGAAGCGGCCGACCCGGCGCATCAGGGCGCCGGTGAAGGCCCCCTTTTCGTGACCGAACAGCTCGCTCTCGATGAGGTTCGCCGGCAGCGCGGCGCAGTTGACCTTGACCAGCGGCCGTCCCTTGCGAGGACTGAGGTCGTGCACGGCGCGGGCGATCAGTTCCTTGCCGGTACCAGTCTCGCCCAGGATCAGGACATTGGCGCCGGTCGCCGCGACTTGCTCCACAAGGTGCAGCACCTTGTGCAGGCAGCTGCCCTGGCCGATGATCTCGCCGAAATTATGGTTGAGCCGGATCTCCTCCTGGAGGTAGCAGTTTTCCGCCTGCAGCCGGTCCTTGAGCCGTTCGACCTCGGCCAGCGCTTGCTGGAGTGCGGCAGTGCGTTCGGCGACCCGCTGCTCCAGCTGCTCATTGGCCGACTGCAGTGCACGTTGCAGACGGCGGAGCGCCAGATGGGCGGTGACCCGTGCCAGGACTTCGTCCTGTTGGAAGGGTTTGGTGACGTAATCGACGGCCCCTACGGCAAAACCTCTTACCTTGTCGCTGGTATCGGACAGGGCGGTGATGAAGATGATCGGAATCTCACGGGTCTCTGGCCGGGACTTGAGGCGGCGACCGGTCTCGTAGCCATCCAGCCCCGGCATCAGGACGTCGAGCAGGATCAGGTCGGGCTGCGCATAATAGGCCTGTTCGAGGGCGCTCTCTCCGTCCCGCGCCACCAGCACTATGAAGCCCTCCCGGTCAAGGTATTCCAGTAGCACCGCGATGTTCGCAGGGGTATCGTCGACCACCAGGACCGTACCTCGTTCTTCCCGTAGACTACTCATCCGGTCTTCTCCAGGTAGGCACGCAGAAAGCTGCGGATGCCCTTCATGTCATAGCTGCGGGCCATCCGGCGCACTGCGTCTGTAAAGTGTCGCACTCCTTTATCCTCTGCCTCCATCGCATCCAGCTGCGCCAGCACCCCTTGCACGTGGCCCATGCGGGCGAGCTGCTGTAGGACGCGCACCGCCTCAATGGTCGGCGCAGCCTGCTCTTGAGTGTCCTTCGCCGCCAGGGCCGGGAGGGGGGCAGTGGTATGGATGCTTGTGCTCGCCGCCGCATAGGTCCACTCCAGACCAAGATGGGTCTGCAGCGATTGTAGCAGGCGGGGGGCGCTGAGCGGTTTTTGTACGAAGTCGTCACAGCCTGCTTCCTCGCTTTGCTGGCGATTGTGCTCGAACACGCTGGCCGAGAGCGCAATGATGACAATCCTGTCTGGTCGCGCACGCAAGCGGCGAGTGGCCTCGAAGCCGTCCATCACCGGCATCACCAGGTCCATCAGCACGGCGTCGGGTGCGAATTGTCCCTGTCGCTCCAGAGCCTCCTGGCCGTTCTCGGCCTCTTCCAGCTCGAAACCGAGCGGACGGAGCAGATCGACCAATACCGAGCGGTTCTCCGCACGATCATCGACCACAAGAATTCTTTTTCTCGGACCGAGATAGCCGTGTATGGTCTGTTGCTCCGGTTCGACCGATCTGGACGTCTCATGCAGCGTCGGCAGATCCACCTCGACCCGAAAGATGCTCCCGCGGTCTGGCGTGCTATCCGCCGTGAGCCTGCCATCCATCAGCTGGGTCAAACGTTGGCTGATCGTGAGACCGAGCCCGGTTCCTTCCACATGCCCCGACGCTTGTCCGACCTGTTGGAAGGGCAGGAAGATGGCCGTGAGGTCTTGGGCGGCGATACCTATGCCCGTGTCTTCGATCTCGAATCGCAACCGAGTCAAGCCGCCCGCGGCTTCGCGGGCCGCGGCCCGCAACGTGACGGTGCCGACCTCCGTGAACTTGACCGCGTTACCGAGCAGGTTCAGCAAGACCTGGCGGAGGCGCCGCTCGTCGCCGTACACCAGGGTCGGAAGAGGGGACAGGGATTCATATGTAAAGGCGATGCCTTTCTGCTCGGCTCGGATCCGGGTGATATCGGACAGACCGTGCAGGAATTCCCTGAGGTCGAATTCGGTTGTTTGCACCTGTAGTTTGCCGGCCTCGATCTTCGAGAGGTCCAGGAGATCGGTGATCAGGGTCAGCAGGTGCTCGCCGCTGCGCTCGATGATGTCCACTCCCGCGTGCTGACTCTCGGTCAGTCGCTCATCCCGCTTCAGTATCTGGGCGTAGCCAAGAATGCCGTTCAGAGGTGTCCGCAATTCGTGGCTCATGTTGGCGAGAAACTCGCTTTTCGCCCTATTTGCCAATTCCGCCGCTTCCTTGGCTTCCGAGAGCTCGGCCGTGCGCTGTGCCACCCCGCGCTCCAGCTCATCATGGGCTCGCAACAGGGCTTCTTCCGCGCGCTTGCGTTCCAGCTCGGCGCCGGTGCGGGCGGCGAGGATCTGCATGATCGCTACATCCTCCGGAGAGCGCTCCCGCGGCTGTTCATCCATCACCGCCAAGTGGCCCAATACGTGGCCTGCGGTGTTGCGGATCGGAACCCCCAGATAGGAGGCCATGCCCTGCTCCTTCGGGAAACGTTTTGCGAGACCATCCGGGAAATAGCTCACCTCGCCGCGTACGGCGGCCTGACAGGGTGTTCCGTCCAGGTCGTACTCGATGTTTTGGGCGACGCTGCCGGCGCTGAGAAAGGCGAGGGTGCGTACCCGGGACGTGTCGCTGTCGGTGCATTCGGTCACGAATGCGTAGTGCACGCCAAAGGACTTGGCCAGGTGCTCCACCAAAGACTGAAAGAAGTCCACACCGGTGACCGATGCCGTGCCTTCCACGAGCGTACGCAGAGCGGCCTCCACCCGGGTGCGCTCTAGCATCTCCGCTTTGATGCCTTGATAGAGACGGGCATTTTCCAGAGAGATGGCCGCCTGAGAGGCGAGAATGCGCACGACCTCTGCGCGGTCCGGTGTGAAGGCGCCGCTGGTCAAATTGTTTTCCAGATAGAGCATTCCCACGGACTTGCCTTGGTGCAGCATGGGGGTGCAAAGTACCGAGCGAGGGGCGTGAGTCTGCACATAGGCATCTGCTCCGAAACGGCTGTCGCGCATGGCGTCCACGAGCACCAGTGCCTCGCCGGTATGGCGTACGTAGCGAACGATCGCTGCGCAGACTTGGGGACTGGCTTCGAGGGGCAGAGGCTCCAATAGGATGCGGTGCTCAGAGTCGACCAGCATCTGCGCCTCCACGATCAGCTGGCCCCTGGTCTCCCGAATCAGGGCAGCCTTCTGGGCGCCGGCGCTGTGCAGCAGGATGTCCATCAGCTTCTCGATCAGGTGGTCGCGCTCCATTTCACCGGAGATGACCTGCGCCGCCTTCATGACCGTCCTGAGCGCCGTGGAGGTGCCTTCGCGCTCTTCCGCCAGGGTGCTGGCAAAGGCCCGCGCCCGGGCGAGCAGGTCAGCATGGCGCTCCTCCAGGTCAGCGACTTTGGCCGTGGCACCCCAGTTTGAATAGAGATGCCGGGCCTGGGCCAGCAGGAGAGCTGCGACTGCCTCCTGTCCGCGCTCATGGAGGAAGAGAGCGAACAGCTCGTTCGCCAGTGCCTCATCCTGAAGAAAACCCTGTGCGGCAGCCGTGGCTATGGCTTGCCCGTACAAGGTGAATGCCTCCTCATGGTGTCCTTCCAGTCGCGCCCGCTCGGCTGCCATGAGGTCATGCTGATGCTGGAAGTTTGCCGGACAATTGTCGGCCCAGATCCGCATTTGCGATTGCAGTGTTGCCAGCTTGTCCAGCTTCTCTCGACGAGTGGTTGACCCGGCGGCGACGCAGGCAGTGAGGGTGAGCCCGTAGTAGAAGCACAAGGTGGCGACCCAGAGCGTTCCGCTGAGGCTGCCAATGACGGCCTCGGCGCGCTGGGCGGCCGCCAGCGCTTGAGTAAAGGCGCCGAAACGATACAGGGCCGTTAGTCGGGTCACCCAGTAGAAGACCTCGAAGAAGGCTGCATCTGCGTGCCTCGCGAGGTAGCCTTCCGCGTCGTAGTTGTCGCTGCTGAAAGACAGACGATCCTTGGTCTTGCTTTGCAGGTTCAGCGCCCACTGCAGGAACAGCTGCTGGGCGTCGGCAAAACGATGGTTCTTGATGCGGGTCAGAAAGTCCACATTGGGGAGGTAGGTATCGAGAAACTGCGGCAGGTTGGTGCTGCACACGAAGGCATGCCAGGTCTCACTGAAGGCGGCATAGGTGGCATAGGCGAAATCCCCGGTCTCGAGACCGGATCGGTAGGCGTCCCGGGAATAGATCAGGCAGGTATGCACAGGCTCGCGCCACTGGTTCAGAAAACAGCCGAACATATACCGCACCTTGGCGCGTAGTGCCCGATCATCGAAGCGTTCGTTCACCGCCAAGGCCAAGCGGCCGAGCTCGAAGCCGGCCGCATAGTCGCCCAGTCCGGCACCCACCGTGACCCCATGGACCACATAGGCATAGGCCGACGCTTCGGTGTTGCCATATGCCAGCGACAGGTGCACCATGCGCGCCGAAATAACGACATACAGTCGATCGTCCCCAGCCACATAGGCCGGTGCCCAGGTCGTCATCAGCAATCGCATGCCCATCTTGATTTCGGGTTGCGTCATGATGGGTAGGTGGATCAGCTCGGCGATGGCACGGCCGGCGAGCCGGGCTTCGATCGCCTGCATCTCGGCCTCGAATGCCGCTACCTTTTCGGCCTCGGTCAGAGGCAGCCGAATCTGAAACAGGTCCAGAGCTTCGCGACCGGCCTCCACTGCGTCTGTATACCGTGACTGATTTTCATACTGGCTGATCTTCAAGTTGTAGATTTCGGCCTTCTCCAGGCTGGTGCGCGCTCGTGCCAGTAGTCGATCACAGTCTTGCTCTGCTTGCTCGAGCTCACCACAGAGGTATTCGCATTCGGCTTGCTCTCGGGCCAGGGCGAAGCTCAGTTCGTATTGTTCGGCCCAGGCATTTGTACCGAGCAGCTCGAGCCCGACGCCGAAGTGTCCCAGCGCGATGCGATAGGCGGTCGAGCTTTTGGCCTTGCGGCCTGCGTCCAGGTTGAGGCGAGCGAGCCGTACACGGGGGGCTCGCTCCCTGACCAGCGCTCGGCCTGCGTTAAGATGATCGACCACTTCGAAGATGCGATTCGACAGCTCGGCGCTCGTAAGGCTCTCGAGCAACAGCGTGCCAACACGATGGCGCATGACCTGGCGGTCGGGCTCAGGGATCAGTGCGTAGGCTGCTTCCTGAATGCGGTCGTGATAAAAAGCGTAGACCGTGCCATCATCCTGGGCCACCAGTCCCTGGTGTAACGCCGGGGCCAGGCTCGTCGATGTGCTCGACTCGCTGTGCTCGAACACGGTCGCCAGCGTCGGCAGATCGAAGCGGTTGCCGATGCAGGCTGCGAGCTTCAGTACCTGCCGGGTCGCCGGATCGAGGCGTCCGATCGTGCGAGCCATAAGGTCCACCACGTTGTCGGTTGCGCGCATTCTGCTGATCTGCTCCAGGTTCCACTGCCAACCCTCGTTCGGTCTGTAGTGCAGCCTTCCCTCCTCCTGCAGGGAGCGGAGAAACATCCTGACGAAAAATGGGTTGCCGCGCGTCTTCTCCGCGGTCACCTGAGCCAAAGGCGCGATCTCTGGTGCGGGGAGATGGAGTGTCTCGGCCAACAGGGAGGTCACCTGATTGACCTTCAAGGGGGATAGGCTGATCTCATGCAGGGTCGCCCCACTCTCACGTAGGCTCGTGAGCAGCTTGTGCAAGGGGTGATGGCCTGGAACTTCATTGTTTCGGTACGCTGCGAGGATCAGCAGCCCCGCGTTGCCCACCCCGCTCATCAAAGTGGAGATCAGATCGAGGCTGTGCGAGTCGGCCCACTGCAGGTCATCCAGGAAGAGCGCGAGTGGCTCCCCTTCGCGGGCGAATGCGGAGATGAAACGCTGGACGTACAGGTTGAAGCGGTTTTGCGCCTCGGTAGGCCCCAGCACCGGTATGGGGGATCGGGGGCCGATCACCCAGGCAAGCTCGGGAACCAGGTCGACAATGACTTGTCCGTTCGGGTCCAGCGCGTCCGACAGGCGTGTCTTCCAGGCTTCGATCGCGGCCTCGTCTTCGGTGAGGATCTGCCGCATCAGCTCCCGGAATGCCTGAATGAGTGCGGCGCACGGCAGGCTCCGCTCCAGTTGATCGTATTTTCCGGAGACGAAGTGGCCTCCACGACTGACGATGACAGAGCAGGTCTCGCGTACCAGGGCTGTCTTGCCGATTCCGGCATAGCCGGTGATCAACAGGAGTTCTTTGGCGCCGCCACGGACCCTCTCGAAGGCGGCCAGGAGCTGCTGGATCTCCGCATCCCGCCCATACAGGCGCTCAGGGATCTCCAGATGTTCCGGTATGTCCTGACGGGCGAGGGGAAAGAGATCCACAGAATGCCCTTGGCGCCACTGCCCGAGGCACTCTGCCAAATCCGCCTCGATGCCTTGCGCGCTCTGGTAGCGGTCCTCCGGCGGTTTCGCCAGGAGCTTCATGACCAAGCTCGAGATCCCGCGCGGTATGTCCCCTTGTATGTCGGCCGGGGCGATAGGCATGCGGGCGATCTGGGCATGCACCAGCTCCAATGCGTCTTCGGCCTCGAAGGGCACCTGGCCGGTGAGCATCTCGTAGAGCATCACCCCGAGGGCGTAGTAGTCCGTGCGTTGATCCACACGGCGTTCGATTCTCCCGGTCTGCTCGGGCGAGAGATACGGCAGCATGGCCACGTCCAATAGCCCGGAATCCGAAAGTGGGCTGGTAGCCAAAGCCATCCGGCGGGCGATTCCGAATCCGGTAAGCCATAGCTGAGCGCCGTCCGGCGCCACGACGAGGCAATCCGGTCGCAGTCCGCAGTGGACGATTTGGCTGCGGTGGAGCGGGGCGAGGAGTCGTATGATCAGCTGCGCGAGACGCAAGGCCGTCTCGATATCGGGGCGGCAGACCTGAAGTCGTTGCCGCAGGAAGTCACCCTCCACGTCTTCCAGGATCAGCACCTCGGATTGTTTGGTTCGCATCAGTGCGATGGTTTGCAATATGCCTGGGATCGCGAGTCTATGGGTAAGCTCGAACTCCCATCGCAGACGCGAGCGAGCCAACTCCGTAGCCTTGGCCGGGCGGACGGCCTTGATGAGTACGGGAAGCCTATCGATCTCCCGCCAGCCCCGGTAGATGATGTGAAGCTGGTCTTCGAAGATCGAATTCTCGATGAGGTATCCGGGTATCAGCAGCATCGTTTCACACGACAGGCAGCAAAGGCATTCAGGTTCGTGTAGCGCTCCAGTGTGTTGACTCGCAAGATGCTTACCAGTATCTATCGAGGCAAGATCTGGGGCGGGACGGCGGTTTCGGACGCTGACCTTCGCCATGCCATCACGAAATCTCGCGGCAAGCACGGTATTTGGTGGCATTCGATGGTCACTCGTCTGCGTACCACCGACGAGATCCGGGGTGCTCAGTCGGCGCCAAGAGCGTGATTCTGCCGTGGATGTGGATGACGGCTCGGTCAAGCTGGGGAAGTGTTGCAGGCTGGAGGGAAGAACAGTGGGACGGCGTCAAGCGCCGTCGCCACCCAGATCGATACTCAGTTTCAGCGTACCGCCAAACCCGCGGCTCCGTCATCCACGGGCAACCCAGCCACGTCATCGATGAAGGTCAAGGCACCGGTGGCGACGTTGATCTGATGAGCTGTTACGGTGCCGCTTCCAGCATTGAGAGTGTACAAATAGTGGCCATCGGTGGTGACCCCCATATCCGACGACCGATCGACGTCTGCTGCCGTGACACCGTTACCATTCAGCAGATCGATGGTGCCGTCGTTAACACTATAGCCGGTGATGGTGTTTCTTCCGTTGTTCGTTGCATAGGCGAAGTATCCATAGGGTCCCAAGACGATCCAGCAGGTCGCCGTCTGGTAGTTCAGCACTGTGGCGCTGATCAGTGTGAGGGTGCCGTATTCTCCGATCTCATAGGAGGACCCAGCGCCTGAGCCGCCAACCCCGGGCGACGCCGGGCCGAACGGCTCGGCAACGATCAGGCGGCCTACGGCATCGAACCCGAACCCGAAGGGCGTCGAGCCACTGGAGCGATTCTCGACTGGGCTTGCCGCTGGCAGCCCGTTCTCGACTTTGAACAAATCGATTTGATCGAGCCCCTTGAGCGTGACCACCAGCCACCTGCCGGATGGGTCGAAGCTCACCTGGGCGGGCGACTTGATAAAATTCGGGGGATTGGTGCCGCCGGCAGTGAGGGAGCGGGTGGAATTAGGAATGGGCGTCAATAAGCCTGAAGCTGCTCTGGAGAATCCAGTGATGTTGCCATCATTACCCGAGTTTAGAACATATAGGAGGTCCTGGTAGGTCGCGATGCTGACCGGAAAATTACCACCCGAGTAGATGATTTGCTTGAGCTCCAGGCCATGTGGTTTGACGCGAAACACGGAGATGGTGTTGCTCCTCGCATTGACGGCCTACAGCCAGCTTTTATCCTGGTCCAAGATCAAGGAATTCTCGGAACCCAGCGGATCTGCAGGATCCCCAGGATCATTATCCACGGGACCTACCGCTAAGCCTCCTTGGCCGCCGGTCCGATAGCTGTTGCTGTAAGCCAGGTGGCCGTCGGCGTACCGGTCGAAGACTAGGACGGCATTGGCATCGGTGTCATTGGTCATGGCATACACGGCACCGACGGGAGCGACCGGCGTACCGGCCAGTGCCGGTGTGGCCAGACTGCCTGCGAGTATGAGACTGATCAGTAGATTCTTGTGCATGACAATTTACCTATTCAGGAAGAGGTCGGAAGGGATACGTGGACCTGAGATCAGGAGATCCTCATAGGCTTGCGTACCCGGGTCGAGTGACGTTTCAATACGTCACGCCCTTCTAGTGCAGCGATCGTTCCAACGTTGGTTGATTCAATAAATAGTTCGCCGAAACAAGTTGTTATGCGTGTCTTAGAGACTGACAGAGGGGTCTGGGGGAAGCGGATACCACTATATGTCATGGATGGCCGTGACATGTGGCGGGAAGATCGGCTGCGGCCCAACGGCATTGCGACGAATGATCGGATTGCCGAGAAACAGGTCCATCGGATTCGAGTGGGGCGTTGCGGCTACTTCTATGTCTCAAGGTACTGGAGATGTCTGCAACAGCTGCACTTTACCGACTGATTGCATAGTGTTGACGAGCATTTTTTGTTGTCTGCGTGTTCGATCCGTTGGCTTTTGACCGGGTTTGGCATGTTCGATGCGTTTCTTTCTTGCAAACGAGCGCGACAGGACTAAAAGAGGAGAGCCATCATGTTGAACTTGATGACGAGCCAACGTATCCGCAGAGAAAACAAACGGTTTGAGGGGACCGGCGGCGTGAGCCAGCACCATCAGGGTACCGGTTTCGTCCCGGCCTTCTGCGACACGGAAACCGGGCGTACCGAGCTGTCGCGTTTTCTCGGCGGCATGCCGGCGCCCATTCATCTGCTGTGCGGTGTTCCGGACGAGTGGGTGGTCACGCGCACTGCCGCAGGCGATGTGGCCGCCGTGAAGTCATCAGTAGTGGCGGGTTTTCTGCGCGACGGCCGCTTTTACACCAGAGACGAGGCAGCGCGCGCCTGTGCGCATTGAAAGAAAGCGGTTTCGCATGACGGCGGAAAAGATCTTGCCGGCCTGTCCATGCTACATTCACAAAATGCATCTCGTCGCTTCGAGGTTGAAGCCCGGCGCGTGGAGGCGATCAAGCCGTTTCTCACGCTTCGCTCAAAGCGGAGCGCCAACGGCGCCCTGGCGGTGTCATCGTGATCGCGCCGGAAACCGGCCGCGGGCTTTCTTCCGATTCATTCTCGGGTCCGGTTACGGGATTAGAGCTGGGGCGGGCAGCTGGGAAACAACCGCCGGCAAGTGCGGATGCCTCGCGCCTGTCGTCTTGCACAAGGAGCATCAACGGATAGGTCGGGTCTCGGGTGCGGGATGAATTTTCGTGTCGCACCGAAAGGTCACTTCTGGCGCTGTCGCCGCTTGTAACCGGTTTGCACGTCCAGTTTCTCTCAGTTTCTCTTGAACTGTCAAAACAATCGCATTGCACGGATGGGGTCAAGATGGCGCCCGCTGTTATGAGGAATCAGAATGTCGAAAAGTCGAGCTCTCATGTTGCCTCTTCTGGCGCATGCAAAGTGACTTCCTGGGCGCAGTCTTGATGGCCCTGCCTAGAAGCGAAAGCGCTAACCTGCTGCTAGAGTCAGCCCTGAACACGCATTGGGATTGCCGGTTTCAATCCCGCGAGTAGTTCGTTAGAGGTCTTACACCAGGGTGTCGAGCAGGATGGGGCACCCGAAGCGCGCAACCGCCAATTTCCCGCTTGCCGACTTTTGGGAGGAGGAGACTCAAGTGAAACCCGATGACAACACCAAGCCCGACGCCGACGTGTCAGACAAGGGTCCGGAGATATCCCGGCGGAAGGTTCTAACCGGGGGAAAAAGAACTAAAAAAACTGAAAAAACTGAGAGAAAAAACTGGAAAAAGCTGGACAGCCATCTTTTGGGAGCCCCGAACGCCGAAGCCCGCGCGTGCCCGCTCGCGGCCCTTTCGGGGACTAAGAGCGACTCCAGCACGGCGAAATGGGGGCCAAAGCGGGCCAAGCGACAGGATTGAGAGGGTTTGACCGGAAATCGGCCAAGGGCTCGCCCCCGATGCTCTATCGGGTGCGGTTAAGGGGTTTCAGGGAGAGAGCTGAGGGCGCTCAGCTGGGAAACAGCCGCCGGCAGGCGCGGATGCCGCGCGCCCAGCGTTGACGATTTCGCTCGCAAGCCCGCTCGACCTGCTCGGCTTGACCGA
>Ga0210096_1000301_pt1 | contig 18452 bp, 13 predicted proteins | sample China_Galinas_PW_4_FD_184864 | JGI IMG/M metagenome (GOLD analysis project Ga0210096, IMG submission 184864) | Wetland microbial communities from San Francisco Bay, California, USA, that impact long-term carbon sequestration - China_Galinas_PWA_D2... | ecosystem: Environmental > Aquatic > Marine... | reverse complement strand
GCGTGTGAAGATATCCATCAGCACCTGCCCGTCGCCAGTCTCGATAGCGGCATTGACGCGCTCCAGTTCCTCACGGAAGTACCCGATCATCCGGGTCAGCGCCTTGCGATTGCCCAGACAGATATCGCGCCACATGACCGGGTCGCTCGAGGCGATCCGTGTGAAATCCCGAAAACCGCCGGCGGCGTAGCGGAACACGTCCTCGTGGTCTCCCAGGCGCGCTAGCCCGTCGACCAGGGTGAATGCCAGCATATGCGGCAGATGGCTGGTGGCGGCGAGGACCTCGTCGTGATGCTCGACCGTCGTTTCCTCGACGATGGCGCCGGTGCATTCCCACATCTCCCGCACCCCCACCAGCGCGCGTACGGTGGTGTTCTCAAGAGGGGTGAGGATCACGCGGTGACCATAGTAGAGGTCTGCCAAGGCCGCCTCCACACGGCTCTTCTCTGTACCCGCGATGGGATGACCGGGGACGAAGTTCTCGGGAATCCCGCCAAACGCCCGGTCCACGGCCTCGACGACCCAGGCCTTGGCGCTGCCCACGTCGGTGAGAATGGTCTCAGGTGACAGGGACCCGCGCAGACTGCAGCAGACCGTCTCCATCGCACCGAGCGGCACGGCCAGTACCACCATGTCCGTCCCGTCCGCGGCCTTGCCGGGATCGAGTTCGTAACGGTCGATGACGCCCAGCTCCACCGCCCGCGCGAGATTCTCCTCGTCGCGGCTCGTCCCAACGATCTCACCGACATGATGTTCCCGCCGCAGGGCCAGTGCCAGGGAACCGCCCATGAGTCCGACACCGACGATGCAGAGTCGATCGATCACGATTGCAGCGCCTTGTCCAGCGCGGCCAGCATGCGCTGGTTCTGCGGCCCCGTGCCCACGGTGATCCGCAGGTGATCGGGAAATCCGTAGTTCGCGACGGGACGAACGATGACACCCTCGCGCAGCATGGCGTCGTAGACCGGCAGGGCCTTACGGGCGAGGTCGACACAGATGAAATTGCCCACCGAGGGGATGTGTCTCAGCCCACGTTCGTCGAAGGCCCTAGTGAGCACCGTCAGGCCATCGTCGTTGACCTTCCGGCTCCTCTGGATGTGTGCGTCGTCATCCAGCGCCGCCCGGGCGGCGTCCTGACAAAGGAGATTCACGTTGAACGGCTGGCGCACCCGATTCAGCAGGTCCGCCACATCGGGGTGCGACAGACCATAACCGACACGCAGGCCGGCAAGACCGAATATCTTTGAGAAGGTGCGTGTCACGACCAGCCTCGGGAAACGTTCCAGCCAGGCCGAGGCATCCGGATACGCCGCTTCGGTCACGTACTCCGCATAGGCCTCGTCCACCACGCAGATCACATGCGGGGGGAGCGAGTCGACGAAGTCGTGCAAGACGTCCGAGGTGAGCCAGGTCCCGGTCGGATTGTTGGGGTTCGCGATAAAGACCAGTCGTGTGTCACGATCGACCTGGTGATAAAGGTTCTCGAGGCTGTGCCCGTAGGGCATCGCCGCATCCGGCGGATTCGGGGTCGCCACGCGCGAGACGGCGCCGGTCGCTGTCGTCACGATAGGATAGACCGCAAAGGCGTGCGCAGAATACACGGCCGACCTGCCCGGAGCGAGGAACGCCCTGGCCAGCAGTTCCAGGACGTCGTTCGACCCGTTGCCGATGGTGACACAGTTCATCGGCACACCGTGTCGCCGGGCAATGGCGTCCTTCAATGCAAAACCATTCCCGTCAGGATAGTACGAGACCGCATCCAGTCGTGCACGCATCGCCGCCAGCGCGAGTGGACTCGGCCCCAGAGGATTCTCGTTGGACGCGAGCTTGATCGAATCCTTGATGCCCAGTTCCTGTTCCAGGGTCTCAACCGGCTTGCCGGGCTCATAGGGCCGCAGGCGCCGGACACCCTCGACCGCGAGATCGATGAATGCCGGGGCGTCAGGATCCGTCAGTGATATCGATGCCGTCATGTCCGTGATCGTTCCGTTTCCGGGAGCGCCTGTTCAGGATAGCCGACCCGCGATTACAGAACCGCGCGGGGATAGGACCCCAGAATGGTGAACAGATCGGCCCCTTTCTTCAGTTCGGCAAGTGCCGCACCTACGTTGGGTTTCTCGGCGTGTCCCTCCATGTCCAGGAAAAACACGTACTCCCAGTTCACACAATGCGAGGGGCGAGACTCGATCCGCGTCATGCTGACGCCGTGCCGCGAAAGCGGCTCGAGCAAGGCGTGCAGGGAACCGGGCTTGTTTCGCGCCGAGACCAGCACACTGGTCTTGTCGTTGCCACTCGGGGCGACCGTCGGCCGGCCGATGATCAGGAAGCGCGTGGTGTTGTTCGGGTGGTCCTCGATATTGTTTCGCAGGACCTTGAGGTGGTACTTCTCCGCCGCGGCGTCTCCGGCGATCGCAGCGAATTCCGGTTCGCCCGCGACACGCCGCGCGGCCTCGGCGTTGCTGCTGATCGAGACACGCTCGGCGTTTGGAAGGTTCGCATCGAGCCACTCCCGGCACTGCGCGAGAGACATCTGGTGCGAGTAGACGCGGCGAATCGAACCGATGTCCTCGCGCGCGCACATCAGGTGATGATGGATCCGTAATTCCACCTCGCCGCTGATCTTCAGTGAGGATTGCAGGAACATGTCCAGGGTGTGATTGACCACGCCTTCGGTGGAGTTCTCGATGGGGACGACACCGTACTGGGTCGCGCCGGATTCCACCTCGCGAAACACCTCGTCGATGGAATTCAGCGGTGTGGTCTTCACCGAGTGGCCGAAATGCTTGAGCGCCGCCTCCTGTGTGAACGTCCCTTCGGGCCCGAGGAAAGCGATGTCGAGCGGTTCCTCCAGTGCCAGGCAGGCAGACATGATCTCCCGGAACAGCCTGGCCATTTCCTCGTCGTTCAGCGGACCGCTGTTTCGCTCCAGGATGCCGCGCAGGACACGGGCCTCGCGCTCGGGCCGGTAAAAAATCGCTTCGGGGTCATGGTCACGCTTCACACGCGCGATCTGCTGCGCGACCCGGGCGCGGTCGCTGATCAACGCCAGGATGCGTATGTCCAGGTCGTCGATCTGCTCCCTCAGGGCGCCCAGTGACGTGTCCTGCGTCATAATCTAGATCACGCGCACCTTGAGTACACCGTCGATGCCTGAGATCCGGTCGACGATCTCGCTGTCGACTGGCGTTTCGGTGTCCAGCAGGGTATAGGCCACGCTGCCGTTGGACTCGTTGACCATGTGCACGATGTTCACCCCCGCCTTACCGAGATCGCTCGACATCTTCGCCACCATGTCCGGGACGTTCGAGTTGACGATCGCCAGACGCGCCTCACCCTTGCGCGGAAGGGTGAGGCGGGGCAGATTGACGGAATTGCGGACGTTTCCGTTCTCCAGGTACTCCCGGACCTCATCGGCCACCATCATGGCACAGTTCTCTTCGGCCTCCCGGGTCGATGCCCCGAGGTGCGGCAGTGCGATGACGCGGGGATGGCAGCGGATCTCGTCGGTCGGAAAGTCGCTGACGTAGGCGTAGACCTTGCCCCCGTCCAGCGCCGCCAGCACCGCGGAGTCATCCACGATGCCGTCGCGGGCAAAGTTCATAATGACCACGCCGTCGCGCATCAGCCGGATGCGGTCCGTATTGATCATGGCGCGCGTGCTGTCCACCAGCGGAACGTGAAAGGTAAGGAAATCCACCTTGCCCAACAGGTCGTCGATACTCGTCGCCTGCTCGACCTCGGCCGACAACTGCCAGGCCCGCGCCACCGTGATCGTGGGATCGTACCCGATCACCCGCATACCCAGGGACCTGGCCGCATTCGCTACCTTGACGCCGATCGCGCCGAGGCCGATGACACCGAGGGTTCGTCCCGGTAGTTCGAAACCGACATACTGCTTCTTGCCGGCCTCCACCTGGGCCGCGAGTCCGCCGTCGCGCGCATCGAGTGTGGAGGTGTAGTGCCAGGCCTGGCAGATATTCCGGCAGGCCAGCAGCATGCCGGCGACCACAAGCTCCTTCACCGCGTTCGCGTTCGCCCCCGGTGCGTTGAACACCGGCACACCCATCTGGCTGAGCTTCTCCACCGGGATGTTGTTGACCCCCGCTCCGGCCCGACCGACGGCCTTGAGGGACGCCGGAAATGCCATGTCGTGCATGTTGAAGGAGCGCAGCAGGATGGCGTCGGGGTTGGTGATCTCGGAGGCCACTTCGTACCGATCCCGCGGCAGGCGGTTCAGGCCCTTGACGGAGATATGGTTGAGGGTGAGTACCTTGAACGTCATGTTGGGCCGGGACTATCAGGACTATCGGGCAACCCATCGCTACGCGGTAGCGCCGGTCTCGCGGTAGTGCGTTTCGGGAGGACGAAGTTTACACGAACTGGATCGTCAATTTGAGCGGCGTCACCTCGTTCTATCCGCCACCGGCGGTCGGACGAGCACCGCCCCGAAACCTCAATCGACGGGTCAGCCCCGAGTACGCTCGAACTCGGCCATGAACTCGATCAACGCGTCGACGCCCGCCTGCGGCATGGCGTTGTAGATGCTGGCGCGCATTCCGCCGACAGAACGGTGACCTTTGAGGGTCAGCAGACCCTCGATCGCCGAGGATCTCAGGAAATCGTCGTCAAGGGCTGGATCGGCCAGGGTGAAGGGTACGTTCATCCACGAGCGGCATTGCGGATCCACGGGGTTCGCATAGAACCCTGAAACGTCAATCGCCGCGTAGAGTTTCTCCGCCTTGCGCCGATTCGTGTCGCCCATGACCCGTATCCCGCCACGGTCCAGGATCCACTGAAACACGAGCCCCGCCAGGTACCAGGCATAGGTCGGCGGCGTGTTGTACATCGATCCCGCCTCGTCGTGTAACTTATAGGTGAACATGGCCGGGGTCCCGGGGCGCGCCTCACCGATCAGGTCCTCGCGTACGATGACGACGGTCAATCCGGCCGGTCCGATGTTCTTCTGGGCGCCCGCATAGATCACCCCGTATCGTGAGACATCCAGGGGTCGCGACAGGATCGTGGACGACATGTCGGCAACCAGCGGCACGTCCCCGGTGTCCGGGACGTAGGGGAATTCCACCCCGCCGATCGTCTCATTGGGGGTGTAGTGGACGTAGGCCGCATCCGCCGACAGATCGAGGTCCGCCTGCGCAGGCACAGTGGTGAATCCGCTCTGCTCCGTAGTGGCGGCGATGCGGACATCACAGAACCTGCGCGCCTCGGCAATGGCCTTCTTCGACCACTGCCCGGTGTTGAGGTAGTCGGCCGAACCCCGGCTCCCCAGAAGATTCAGCGGAACCATGGCGAACTGACTGCTGGCGCCCCCCTGCAGGAAAAGGATACGGTAGCTATCGGGGATCGACAGCACCTTGCGAAGGTCCGTGTCGGCCTGTCCCGCGATGGACATGAATTCCTTGCCACGGTGGCTCATCTCCATCACTGACATGCCGCTGCCGTCCCAGTCCTGCAACTCGCCCGCGGCGCGTTCCAGGACCTCGGCCGGCAGCATGGCCGGTCCGGCGCTGAAGTTGAAAGCTCTGGTCATCTCTCGATCTCCGATAACAACGATTCCGCCGGAGTAGGTCGGGTTCGCACAGCGTAATCCGACGCGCGCGTCAACCGACTAGGTGACTCGCGCTCCCGCTCGCCTATTCAGCCATCAATGCAGTGTTACCGGGGCGTCGTCATCAGGCCGCAGCCCCCCGTCGCCAGGGTCTTCGTCCCCGGTTTCGAGGCTCTCGATGCGTTCGATCTCCGCCAGCAACTCGCCCTTTAAGGGTTTGATGAGAATCACACCCTGGGTGTTTCTCCCCAGCTCGGAGACATTCTCCACGGGAGTCCGCACCAGCGTGCCGCCGTCGGTGATCAGCATGATCTCGTCGTCGATCCGCACCAGCTCGGCACCCACTACCGCTCCGTTGCGCTCGGAGGACTGGATCGCGATCACACCCTGCCCGCCCCGGCGGTGGGAGGGGAACTCCGGCAGCGCGGTGCGCTTGCCGTAACCGTTCTGCGTGGCGATCAGCACGCTACGGTCGGGTTCGTCCCGTGCGACGGAGAGCAGCGCGACGATCGACTCGCCCTCGCGCAGGCGCATGCCGCGGACCCCGCAGGCGGTGCGTCCCATCGGGCGCACCTCGGATTCGGGGAAGCGCACCGCTTTGCCTGCGCTGCTGACCAGCACGATGTCGTGCCCCCCGTCGGTTACGGACACGTTGACGACCCGGTCCCCCTCGCGCAGGTCCAGGGCGATGATGCCGCTGGAACGGGGACGCGAGAAATCCCGAAGCGGGGTCTTTTTCACCGTTCCGCCCATGGTGGCCATGAAGACGAAGCGCCCCGCTTCGTACCCGCCGACGGGCATCACGGCGTTGATCCGCTCGCCCTGCTCCAGTGGCAGCAGGTTGACCAGCGGTTTGCCGCGTGCCGTGCGCCCCGCCTGGGGAAGCTCGAAGACGTTGAGCCAGTAGGCGCGGCCCGCGCTGGAGAAACACAGCAGTGTGTCGTGCGTGTTGGCGACGAAAAGCTTGTCAATGAAATCCTCTTCCTTGAACACCGTCGCCGTCTTCCCCCTGCCGCCCCGAACCTGGCTGCGGTACTCGTCCAGCGGCTGCGACTTCGCGTAACCGGCGTGCGACAGCGTGACCACCACGTCTTCCGGTGGAATCAGGTCCTTCAGCGTGAGGTCCATCTGCGCGGCGACGATCTCGGTGCGGCGCGTATCGCCAAAGCGCTCCCGAATATCAACCAGCTCGTCGCGGATTACCTGCATCAGACGGTCCGGGCTTCGCAGGATGTCGAGCAGGTCGGCGATCGAGTCGAGCAGCTCGCCGTAGTCGGTGACGATCTTGTCCTGCTCGAGACCGGTCAGTCGGTGCAACCTGAGATCGAGGATTGCCTGCGCCTGGGTGGCGGAGAGCCGGTATCCCGCCTCGGTCAGCCCGAATTCACCCTCGATCTCCTCGGGGCGAGAGGCATCGGCGCCTGCGCGCTCCAGCATCTCCATCACCACGCCCGGCGCCCACAGCCGCGAAACGAGCTCGGCCTTAGCCTCGGCCGGACTGCCGGAGGCCTTGATCAACGCGATGATCTCGTCGATGTTGGTCAGTGCGACAGCCAGCCCTTCCAGGATGTGCGCCTTCTCCCGCGCCTTGCGCAGGTCGAAGACGGTGCGCCGGGTAACCACCTCACGGCGATGGCGCAGGAACGCCTCGAGCGCCTCTTTCAGGTTGATCAGCTTCGGGCGGCCGTCCACCAGCGCCACCATGTTGATGCCGAAGACATTCTGCATCTGGGTGTGCTGATAGAGGTTGTTCAGAATAACGTCCCCGACCTCTCCACGCCTCAGCTCGATGACCATGCGCATCCCGTCCTTGTCCGACTCGTCGCGCAGTTCGGTGATGCCGTCAATCTTGCGTTGCTTGACCAGTTCGGCGATCTTCTCCAGTAGACGCGCCTTGTTGACCTGGTAGGGCAGCTCCGTGACGATGATGCGGGTCTTGCCGGACTTGTCGGTCTCCTCGTGGCAGCGGGCACGCACATAGATCCTGCCACGGCCGCCCTGGTAGGCCTCCAGAATACCCAGGCGTCCGTTGATGATCCCGGCGGTCGGGAAATCCGGGCCCGGGATATGCTCCATCAGTTCACTGAACCCGATTCCGGGATCGTCGATCAGGGCCACGCAGGCCCCGATGACCTCGGATAGATTATGGGGGGGAATGTTGGTCGCCATCCCCACTGCGATCCCCGCCGAGCCGTTGACCAGCAGGTTCGGAACCTTCGACGGCAGTACGGAAGGCTCGTGCTCGGCGCCGTCGTAGTTGGGTACGAAGTCGACGGTCTCCTTGCCGAGGTCCGCGAGCAGCTCATGGGCCAGCCGCGACATGCGCACCTCGGTGTAGCGCATCGCGGCGGGGGCATCACCGTCGACCGAACCGAAGTTACCCTGCCCGTCGACCAGCATGTACCGCAGCGAAAACGGCTGCGCCATGCGCACGATCGTGTCGTAGACCGCGGTGTCGCCGTGCGGGTGGTATTTACCGATGACGTCACCCACGACGCGCGCCGACTTCTTGTAGGCCTTGTTCCAGTCGTTGCCGAGTTCGTGCATCGCATACAGCACGCGCCGGTGCACCGGCTTGAGGCCGTCACGCACGTCGGGGAGCGCCCGCCCGATGATGACGCTCATCGCGTAATCCAGGTAGGACTGGCGCATCTCGTCCTCTAGATTGACGGCAATGAGTTCCTTGGCGAAGTCTGCCATTGGGTCCGGGGTTCGGGAGCGGAAGGGATATGCGAGCTAAGCGCGCAATGATACCACATGATGAGATGGCAATGGGGGATAGCGACATAGGCGAAACGTCGCTCAAATCAGGCCTGAAGGCCCCTCAACCCCTGTCTGGACGCGTAGCAGGCCCGTTTAATGGCTCGCCTGTCGGATAAGACGCCTTCCAATGTGACATGAGGTTCGCCAGCTTCTGGTCGTCTGGCCGCTGCACCACGCCACACTCTGTGACCAGGACGTCAATCAGCTCCGCCGGCGTGATGTCGAACACCGGGTTCCAGGCCTTTGCCCCCGCCGGGGCAAGCGGCCGGCCGGCCAATCGCAACACCTCATCCTCGCCTCTCAACTCCACCGGAATACGGTCCCCCGTCGGGCAGTCCATGTCGACGGTGCTGGTCGGCGCCACCACCATGAAACGCACCCCGTGCCGGCGGGCGTGAACTGCCAGGGCGTAGGTGCCGATCTTGTTGGCCACATCGCCGTTCGCCGCAACACGGTCCGCACCGACGACGACCCAGCCCACGTCCCCCTGGCGAAGCAGGCTCGCTGCCGCCCCCTCGCAGACCAGCGTCACCGGGATCCCCTCCTGGACGAGTTCCCAGGCGGTCAGTCGAGAGCCCTGCAGCCACGGGCGGGTCTCGCCGGCATAGACCTCGCCGAGCCTTCCGCTGCGCCAGGCGCGGCGCACCACTCCCAGCGCGGTGCCATAGCCCCCGGTGGCGAGCGCCCCCGCGTTGCAGTGTGTCATCACCGCACCGCCGCTAATGAGTGCCGCACCCAGGTCCCCCATGCGGTAGTTGGCCTCGATATCCTCCTCGTGGATCCGGAACGCCTCAGCGAGCAGAACACGTTCCGGATCCCCCTCGATGGACATCGCGAGCCGGGACATCCGCCGGATGGCCCAGGCCAGATTGATCGCCGTGGGACGTGTCGCACCGAGTGAATCCAGATCCTGGAGGAATCCGGCTTTCCAGTTGGACGGTGACTGCGCGTAACGTGCGCGGGCAGCCAGCACGACACCGTAGGCCGCGGTGATTCCGATCGCCGGCGCCCCCCGCACCACCAAGTCGCGGATGGCCTGCGCGGCGTCTGTCATCGCATGACAGTCAAGGGTCTCGATCGCATCGGGCAGGCGCCGCTGGTCGAGGAGCCTTAAGCGTCCCTCGGTCCAGGAGACCGCGCGGACCGTATCGTCTTCTCTTCGTTTCATGGCCTCGCATTCTAGCCCTGGACCGCAAGGTCCGGAAACCACAGCGGTGCCGGTTCTCCGGCGCTTGCCCGCGGGGCGCGGGAACCGTTATCGTTGCCCACCATGCAGACAGTGGACACCCTGATCGCGGCGCGCTGGGTCGTGCCGGTGGAACCCCACGGCGCAGTGCTGGAGGACCATGCCGTCGCGGTCAGCAGCGGGCGGATCCTGGAGGTCCTGCCTTCAGATCAAGCAAGGTCGCGATTCGCCCCCCTCGTTTCTGTCGATCTCCACGACCATGTCCTGATCCCCGGGCTGGTCAACGCCCACACCCACGCGGCCATGACGCTGATGCGGGGCATCGCCGACGACCTGCCGCTGATGGCCTGGCTCAAGGGCCATATCTGGCCGGTGGAGGGCCGCTGGGTCAGCGAGGACTTCGTGCGCGACGGCGTGTCGCTGGCCGTAGCCGAGATGCTGCGCGGGGGCACCACCTGTTTCAACGACATGTATTTCCACGCCGAGGTCACGGCGCACACGGCGATCGCCTGCGGGATCCGCGCCTGCGTGGGACTGATCGTTCTGGATTTCCCCAGCCGCTACGCGAATGACGCGAACGAATACCTCGCCAAGGGCCTGTCGGTGTACGACGAATTCCAGGGCGAGCCACTGATCTCCCACGCGATGGCCCCGCATGCCCCCTACACGGTCTCGGACCCGGCCCTGACCCGCGTCCGGACTCTGGCCGACGAACTGGAGATCCCGATCCACATGCACGTGCACGAGACCGCGGACGAAGTCGCCCAGGCTGTCGAGGAGACCCGCAGGCGACCGCTCGAACGCCTCGATAACCTGGGGCTCGTATCCCCTTCGCTGATCGGGGTCCACCTGACACAGCTCGAGGATGTAGAGATCGTGCGTCTGGCGCAGGCCGGCGCCCACGTCGCGCACTGCCCCGAATCCAATCTCAAGCTGGCCAGCGGGTTCTGTCCGGTCCAGGCGCTGGCAGAGGCCGGCGTCAACGTCTGTCTCGGGACCGATGGTGCGGCCAGCAACAACGACCTCGACATGTTCGGGGAGATGCGCACCGCTGCGCTGCTCGCCAAGGGCGTGGCCAATGATGCCACCGCCGCGCCCGCCGAATCGGTTCTCCGCATGGCGACGCTGAACGGCGCGGCCGCGCTCGGGCTTTCCGCGGAGATCGGTTCGCTTCGTCCGGGCAAGGCCGCGGACATCACGGCCGTCTCGTTCGATACGTTGGAGACTCAGCCCTGTTACGATGTGATCTCGCAGCTCGTGTACGCCGCCGGCCGGGAACGGGTCAGCGACGTCTGGGTCGCGGGTAGACACGTACTGAAGGACCGCCGTCTCGTCCACGTGGACGAAGAAGAGGTCAAGCACAAGGCGGCCCGCTGGGCCGACCGTATCCGGGAAACCTGAACGACACCTTCGCCATGACGAATTCGCACGCAGAACACAACGTCGACCCGGTCGAGATTCGCAAGTTCGAGGAACTCGCCCACCGCTGGTGGGACACAGAGAGCGAATTCAAGCCCCTGCATGAGATCAATCCCCTGCGGCTCGACTACGTGGATCGCCACGTCGCCCTGTCGGGCAAGCGTGTGCTGGATGTCGGTTGCGGCGGCGGTCTGCTCTCCGAGGGCATGGCGCTGCGCGGCGCGCGGGTCACGGGCATCGACCTGGGCGAGGCGCCCTTGTCGGTGGCGAGGCTGCACCTGCTGGAATCCGGCCTGGACGTGGAGTACCGGCGGATCTCGGTCGAGGCACTGGCGGCCGAACGCCCGGCCTCCTACGACGCGGTCACCTGCATGGAGATGCTGGAGCACGTTCCGGACCCGTCCTCGGTGGTCGCCGCCTGCGCCAAGCTCGTGCGACCCGGCGGCACGGTGTGTTTCTCCACCATCAACCGCAACCCGAAATCGTTCCTGTTCGCCATCATCGGCGCCGAGTACCTGCTCCATCTGCTGCCGCGCGGCACGCACGAGTACGCGCGATTTATCCGGCCCTCCGAGCTGGAGCAGTGGACGCGGCGCTCGGGTCTGCAGACCCGCGACATCGTCGGCATGACCTACAATCCACTCACGCGCATCTACAAACTCGGACGCGACGTCGACGTGAACTACATCATGCGCCTGCACAAGGCGCCTTGAAACTTGCGTGCGAACAAGCGAATCTCGACTGTCTTTCTGGACCTCGACGGTACACTGGCGGACACCGCGCCGGACCTGGCCCGGGCCCTGAACGCACTGCGCCTCGAGGAAGGTCTGGAACCGCTCCCCTACGAACAGGTCCGCGCCAGCGTATCGCGCGGCAGCTCCGTCCTGGTCCACCTGGCCTTCGGGGAGACACTCGAGGAAGCGCGCTTCACCGATCTGCGCCAGCGATTCCTGGATCTCTACCAGTGCGACCTGTGCGTCGACACGCGTCTGTTTCCGGGGATGGCGGAAATGCTCGCGTACATGGAATCCACCGGACTCGGATGGGGCATCGTCACCAACAAACCCGCCTGGCTGACCGACCCACTGGTGGCCACGCTGGGACTGGACGGTCGGGCGGCCTGCGTGGTCAGCGGCGACACGACCGTCGATCGCAAGCCCCACCCCGCGCCGCTGCTGCACGCCAGCGGACTGGCTGGTGCGTCACCGCAGCACTGCATCTACGTGGGTGACGATCCGCGCGACATCCAGGCGGGTAACGCGGCGGGCATGACCACCCTGGTCGCGCGCTACGGCTATATTCACGAGAGCCTCGACCCCGCGGACTGGGGCGCGGACGGCATCATCGACGAAATCCGGGAGATCCGGGCGTGGCTCCCGGCGCCGGACCGGGCCCGATCGAGCGGGGGATGATCGTCGACGCCACGGTCATCCCCTGGGAGATGTTCGTCGTGGCCGCCGGCCTGTTCTTCCTCGGCGCCGGAATCAGCGCGCTGTACTACCGCGACCGCATGGACAGACAGCGCGCGGGCACGGAATCCGAGATCGTCAATCTGACCGCACGCCTTGAGATCGAACGGCAGCGTCACCGCGAAAAGGCGGCCGCCATGGAGGAGGCCCGCAAGCACATGATGGCGACCTTCGCCTCGCTGTCGCGCCGAGCGCTGCACGAGAACAGCGAGACCTTCCTGGAACTCGCACAGCAAAATCTCCAGCAGTTCCACATCAGGGCGCAGGCGGGGCTGGACGAGAAGGAAAAGGCCGTCGGCGCGCTTGTCACACCCATCAGCGAGGCGCTGGAGAAGACCCGTAACCAGGTCCACGAGATCGAGAAGGAGCGAAAGGAGGCCTACGGTGCCCTCAACCAGCACCTGCGCCTGGTGGCCGAGTCGCATCGCGGCCTGCAGAACGAGACGCGCAACCTGGTCAAGGCCCTGAGTCGCCCCGAGGTGCGCGGCCGCTGGGGTGAAATGACCCTCAAGCGGCTTGCCGAACTGTCCGGGATGGTCGAGCACTGCGATTTCACCGAGCAGGAAAGCGTGCGGAGCGACGAAGGGATGCTGCGGCCGGATATGGTCGTCCGAATGCCGGACAAGCGCGAGATCGTGGTCGATGCCAAGACGCCCCTCGACGGCTACCTCGAGGCAATGGAGGCCACGGACGACGAACAGCGGGCAAAGGCGCTTAAACGACATGCGCGGAAATTGCGCGAGCGCGTGCGGGAACTGGCCGGCAAGGCCTACTGGACGCAGTTCCGCAACTCGCCGGACTTCGTAGTGCTGTTCGTGCCCGGCGACCAGTTCCTCGCCGCCGCCCTGGAGCTCGACCCGGATATCCTGGAGGACTCCCTCGACAGCAAGGTCGTTCTCGCCACACCGACCAGCCTTGTCGCCCTGCTTCGGGCGGTCGCCTTCGGCTGGCGACAGCTCGTGTTGACGCGAAACGCCGAGATCATCCGGGACCTCGGTGAGGACCTCTATCGCCGGATCGCCACCTTCGTCGAGCACATGGGACGCCTCGGCCGCACACTCGGCAGCAGCGTGGAGAACTACAACCGCGCGCTCGGCTCCCTGGAACGCCAGGTCCTGCCCGGCGCGCGCCGGTTCACGGAGCTCGGGATCCAGCCGAACAAGGACCTCGAGGCACTCGAACCCGTGGAGAAGGCCACCCTGTCACCGAAGCAGGGCGACGATTAGCGGATTCTCACACGGGCACTCGGAATTCCAGCGCAGGCATGCCGATACGATTCGTATTCACGATGGGTTCGTGGACCTCGACGCGGTGATCGCGCCAGGTTCACACGGTATGTCAGAACCTGCTTTGCCTGCGCTGCCGCGGGAAACGCCTGCTTCATCGGGATTGTGCTGACGGCCATCACCTGCAGGCGTTTGCAAAGTTCCTTCATGTGCACTCCTTTACGGGAACCGTTCGAATTGATAAGGGGTATCTCGATGCCTCGTCCGGTTAAAGGCCAGATCCGTGCCAATGAGGAATGACTGTCTTCAGTCGTTGATCTAAACGGCATTGTTACGATATCCCCCCGTTATCGAAACACTTGGTCCCGCTCTACCCCATCCGACCAACCAACATCACCGGGAGAAGTCGTTGGCGAGCAGACAACACAAAGGAGGTCCATTCCGATAGGCGACATGAGACCTGATTCAGATCGGTATTTCCTGCCGCCCGAGTGGACCACGCACCAGGGCACCTGGTTCTCATGGCCGCACAATGCGGGAACCTGGCCAGATTGTCTCGAAGCGGCCGAGCGGGCCGTGTCCAAGGCGGTCGTGGCGCTCGCGGCCGCCGAGACTGTTTACATAAATGTGATGGACGAAGCGCATCGGGACAAGGTGGCGGAGCGATTCGCTGGACTGGTCACCGCGGATCGACTGCAATTTCATTTCATCCCGACCAACGATGCGTGGTGTCGTGATTACGGGGCAATCCTTGTCTTCCGCGAGGGTCAACTGGAAGCGCTCGATTTCCGCTTCAATGCCTGGGGCGGCAAGTACCCTCCATGGGATCTCGATAGTGCCGCGGCCGAACAGATGTCGAAGGTGCTGGACGTTCCCTGTGAACGTATCGATATGGTGCTCGAAGGGGGTTCGTTCGAAGTCAACGGCGCCGGAGTGTGTCTGACGACCGAACAATGCCTGCTGAACCCCAACCGTAACCCGTCGCTCTCACGCGAAGAGATCGAACAAGCGCTTCAACACTACCTTGGGGTGCGGCAGGTGATCTGGCTCGGTGAAGGGATCGCCGGCGACGATGCGGACGGGCACATCGACGACCTCACCCGCTTCGTCGCGGAGGACACCGTCGTGACCGCCGTCGAACCCGACCCTCTGGATGTCAACCACAAACCGCTCGCCGACAGTCTCCAGCGGCTCCGCGCAGCCCGTCTGCCCGGTGGAAAACGCCTGCGCATCATCGAGATTCCCATGCCGCCCCCACAGGTACGGAACGGCGAACGCCTGCCGGCGAGCTATGCCAACTTCTATATCGGCAACGGTGTCGTGCTCATGCCCGCCTTCGACGACAGCACCGATCCGTTCGCCGCAGAGATCCTCGCCCGCTGCTTCCCGTCGCGGCGTATCGTGCCAATCGACGCCCGCGCCCTCGTCGCCGGTCTCGGCACCTTCCACTGCCTGACGCAGCAGATTCCGGCACTCCGGAGTTGAGTCAGCGACGTGATCGTTACGTTACTATTCACCATTGGGGGGTAACTCGAGAGCTACGTGCAGTGCATCGTTATCAAGCCGGAGTTTCTTCAACGGTGGACTGCGCTTCACTTGTCCCTACTACCCCGCTTGCGAGATGAAGTCCGGTAGGGTAAGCGCCTTTTAGCGCAGTCCACCATCGAACCTACCGTGCGCAATCCGCACGCGGTTATCGGGATATGATCAGGAACGACACACAACCCATGGGAACGGTCCGCGATTTCATCCGTCATCACTACCGCCACTTTAACGCCGCCACGCTGGTCGACGCCGCCGAAGGCTGGGCAAGACACCTGGACCGCGGCGGCAGGATGATGGTGACGCTAGCAGGGGCGATGAGCACGGCGGAGCTTGGTCTCTCGCTGGCCGAGATGATCCGCCGGGACAAGGTGCACGCCATTACTGCGACCGGGGCGAATCTCGAAGAGGATCTCTTCAACCTCGTCGCCCACGATCACTACGTACGCGTTCCACACTACCGTGAGCTTTCCGCCGCCGATGAGGAGGACCTGCTGGGGAGAAAGCTCAACCGTGTCACCGATACCTGCATCCCGGAGGATGAGGCATTTCGCCGCATCGAAGATGCCGTCAGCGCGCGCTGGCGGTCGGCCGACACCGCCGGAGAACGGGCCTTCCCGCACGAGTTCCTCTACGAGCTGATCCGCTCCGGAAAACTCGAATCCGTTTACCAGATCGATCCGGCAGACTCGTGGCTGGTCGCCGCCTGCGAACGGGACCTGCCCGTCTTCGTGCCCGGCTGGGAGGATTCCACGCTGGGCAACATCTTCGCCGCACACGTCAGCCGCGGCGAGGTGAGGAACGTCCACACGGTGCGAACCGGGATTGAGACCATGATGAGTCTGGCCGCCTGGTATCGCGACACGTCGGCCAGCGCTTCGATCGGGTTCTTCCAGATCGGAGGCGGTATCGCGGGGGATTTCCCGATCTGCGTCGTGCCGATGCTGGAGCAGGATCTCCAGCTAGAGAACATCCCGCGGTGGGGCTACTTCTGCCAGATCAGCGATTCGACCACGAGTTACGGCTCCTATTCCGGTGCGGTGCCCAACGAGAAAATCACCTGGGGAAAGCTCGCAGCCGACACGCCGAAGTTCATCATTGAATCCGACGCGACCATCGTAGCACCGCTCATCTTCGCGCACGTACTGGGACAGTGACCGCGATGAGCGCCCGACCGGACCGTTTGACGCCCGAGGCCCCATCCCGCTGGTCACCGGAAGACGCCGAGGCGCTCTACGCGATGTCGGCCTGGTCCGACGGATTCTACGGTGTCTCCGAACGGGGACACGCCGTGCTCCGGCCCCGGCCGGACCAGCCACTGGAGATCGACATCCCGGCTGTGATCGGGCGTGCCCGGGAACACGATGTGACCCCGCCAATGCTGATCCGCTTCCAGGACGTGCTCCGCGGCCGCGTCAGACGACTCGTGGAGACCTTCTCGCGCGCAATCGAGCAGACCGGTTACGGCAACCACTACCAGCCCGTCTACCCGATCAAGGTCAATCAGCTTCACGAGGTCGTGGACGAGGTGCTCGATGCGGGAAGTCCGTACAACCTCGGCCTGGAATGCGGTTCCAAGGCGGAGCTGGCGGCCGCGCTCCCCTACGCGAATGATGACCGGTTGCTGCTCTGCACCGGCGTCAAGGACGAGGTCATGCTGCAGGCGATGCTGTCGGCCCAGGCACTCGGTCAACGGGTCCTGCCGGTGTTGGAGCGGTATTCGGAGTTCGAGTCGTTCATGGCGCTTGCCGAGCGCGCTGGCGGTGCCCCCCGGTTTGGCGTAAGGATCAGGTTGTCTACGTCCGGCTCCGGGCGCTGGCTCGAGACCGGTGGTGAGCGCTCGAAGTTCGGGCTGACGGTGCCGGATCTGGTACGTCTCGTACGCGTTCTCGAGACCTGTGGTGCGCACGATGCGATCGATCTGCTGCACTTTCACCTGGGCAGCCAGATCACCGAGATCCATGTCCTCAAGGAGGCGATCAAGGAACTCACACAGATCTACGCGGACCTGCGCCACCGGGGCCTCGCGGTCCCGACGATCGATGTTGGCGGGGGACTGGGTGTCGACTATGGCGCATCACGGGGAGACCCCCATTCCGCCATCAGCTATAGCCTCCAGGAGTACGCCGATACGGTGGTGAGCGAGGTCATGGTGGTCTGTCAGGAGCGCGAGGTGCCGCCACCGGTCATCATCTCGGAGAGCGGGCGGGCCATCACCGCGCACCATTCCGTCCTGATCGTGCCGGTCCTCGGCAGCCAGCGGCAGGACCACCCGGCGCCGGCCGGGGTGGAGCCCCACGCGAAGGCGGCATTGGATCATCCGATCCTGCAGCGGCTCGTTGAGACGTGCAATGAGATTCCGAATGCCGGGGCGGACCCCACGCGGCTGATCGAGGCCTACCACGAAGCTCGGGAATCGCGAGACGACGCCACCACGCGCTTCCGTCTGGGACGCCTCGACATCGACACGCTCGCCCGTGTCGAAAGCGCCTACTGGACCGCCTGCCGTGAGGTGTTGCGTGCACTGGAACAGATCCAGCCGGACCCGCGACCCCTGGAACAGGCGGCGCTGGAACGGCAGTTGACGGACACCTACCTCTGCGATTTCTCGATCTTCCAGTCCGTGCTGGACCACTGGGCCATCGGCCAGCAGTTCCCCGTCATGCCGCTCACGCGGCTGGTGGAGCGACCCACCCGACGGGCCATAGTTGTCGACCTGACATGCGACTCGGACGGCAGGATCCGCGAGTACGTCTCCTCGAAGGACAGCAGCGGGTACCTGCCGCTGCACGCGCTGCGCGAAGGCGAGGCGTACCTGCTCGGCATCTTCCTGGTCGGGGCCTACCAGGATATTCTCGGCGACGCTCACAACCTCTTCGGGCGACTCCCCGAGGTGCACGTCTACGCCGACGAAGGGGAACCCGGCAATTTCTGGATCGAGAAGGCGATTCCCGGCATGACCGTGAGCGAGATGCTGGCTCAGGTTCAGTACTTCCCAAATGATCTCAACCGGCGCATGAGCGAACTGGTGCGGCGAAAGATCGACGCGGGAGCGCTCCGGCCGAGCGAGGGAATGAGGATTCTCAATAACTACGGCAAGCTGTTCGCCGACACCACGTACTGCAGAATCGAGCAATGCGACGATGTCTGACCGCAGTCCCGACGTTGTACGTGTCGGCCTCGCGCAACTGCGCATGTTGCAAGACCCCGAGGCCAACCTCGCGCACGCGGTCGATGCGATCCGCAAAGCCGCGGACCAGCGTGCACAGGTCGTCTGCCTG
>Ga0210096_1000299_pt1 | contig 18471 bp, 20 predicted proteins | sample China_Galinas_PW_4_FD_184864 | JGI IMG/M metagenome (GOLD analysis project Ga0210096, IMG submission 184864) | Wetland microbial communities from San Francisco Bay, California, USA, that impact long-term carbon sequestration - China_Galinas_PWA_D2... | ecosystem: Environmental > Aquatic > Marine... | reverse complement strand
CCGCAACTACCCCGGATTCGTATTCTCCGTGTCAGGGGAAGAAGTGGAGACGCTCATCTTTTCTCCTTCCGAACTGCACCATGCCCCGGATAGCGTCGTCGACCGGAAGCCCATGGCGCGCGCCTCGCTGGAGACTGTGACGAGAAAATTCAGGGAACTTTGCGGGTAGCAGAGCGGCTGGACGGTCGCGATCTGATCGTGGAAGGGGTCACCGCGCCGGTAACGCGCTTGCATGCATGGGGTGGCTGAGTTCGTGCACGGCATCGACCAGAGCGGCCACGTGATCCGGCGGTACGTGCTGGTTGATCCCATGGCCCAGATTGAAAACATGGCCCTCGCCCTCGCCGAAACCCTCGAGGACACGGGCCGCTTCCTCCCGAATCCGCGGTGGGGTGGCGAACAGGACGGACGGGTCGAGGTTGCCCTGTAGCGCCACGCGGTTGCCCACGCGCCGGCGCGCATCGGCGATGTCCTGTGTCCAGTCCAGTCCAAGAGCGGCGCAACCGGTGTCGGCCATCCATTCCAGCCAGGCACCACCGCCCTTGGTAAAAAGGATGACGGGTATGTCAGCGGCATCGGGTCGGCGGGACAGCTCACTGACGATCTGGTGCATGGGTTCCAGGGAGAAACGCCGATAGTCCCGTGGCGCCAGGGCGCCGCCCCAGGTGTCGAAGGTCATGACGGCCTGCGCGCCGGCCTTGATCTGGCAGTGGAGGTATTCCGTGACACTCTCGCTCAATACCTGCAACAACCGGCGCAGGGTCTGCGGATCGTCGTACATCATGGCCTTGATCGTGGGGAACTCCTTGCTTCCGTGGCCTTCCACCATGTACGTCGCAAGTGTCCACGGACTGCCCGAGAAACCGATCAACGGGACGCGACCCGCAAGTTCATGCCGGATCACCCGCACCGCCTCCATCACGTAGCCGAGGTCCACCTCCGGATCCGGCACCCCGAGCCGGTCGATCGCCGCCTTGTCGCGAACGGGATTCGCGAATCGGGGGCCTTCACCCTCGGTGAACTCCAGCCCCAGACCCATCGCGTCGGGAATCGTCAGGATGTCGGAAAACAGGATGGCCGCATCCAGATCGAAGCGCTCCAAAGGTTGCAGGGTGACTTCACAGGCCAGCTCCGGCGTCTTGCAAAGGGTCATGAAATCGCCCGCACGGGCACGGGTTTCCCTGTATTCAGGCAGATAGCGCCCCGCCTGCCGCATGATCCAGATGGGTGTGACGTCTACCGGCTGGCGGCGAAGCGCCCTGAGAAATCGGTCGTTCATAAGCAAGAAATCCGAATGAGCCAGGTAATCCGGCGCCCCGCAAACTCGTGGAATGACCGGGCAGATAGCATCGAATCGGTTGCGGGACGGGAGGCCCCTTAGGCGATTGCCGGAAGATGGCATACCAGATTGCGCCGGATTTTCGTTCGTCATCAAGGCGCGACATCAGGCGCATAGTCGAACTATGGAACGGTTGAGCGCAACACAGAGGACGGACGCAAAGACAAACAGGATGGTATGTCATTTGACAGAAATCGCCTTAAGGCCGGTGGTGATCGTTGGTACGATTTCGGGTGTTAGCCCGAGAGCCGGCTGCGGACCCTAGCACTCACCGCACGCATATCGGCGCGTCCCTGCAGTGCAGGTTTCAGTTTCCCCATCACCGCGCCCATGTCCCGAACCGACGACGCGCCCGTCTCCTCGACGGCGGCTGCGACCAGCGCGTCGATCTCCGACTCCGTCAGCGGTGCGGGCAGGAATTCCTGCAACAGGTCGAGCTCGGCCCGTTCCTTCTCGACGAGATCTTCACGACCGGCACGCTCGAACTGTGAAATGGACTCGCGTCTCTGCTTGGTCATACGGTCCAGGACGGCCAGCACGCCGCTGTCATCCAGCGCGGCGCGGGAGTCGATCTCCTTCTGCTTGACCGCTGCGATCACCAGGCGAATCGTGCCCAGCCGCTCTTTCTGCCCGGCGCGCAGGGCAGCCTTCATCTCGTCCTGCAGACGGGCCTTCAGATCTGACATGGTCAGCAGTACGCAGAGGGAGTTTCGGGGTAAACGCCTAGTAGAGGCGCACGCGGCGGGCGTTTTCCTTGGACAGACGCTTGAGGTGCCGCTTCACCGCCGCGGCGGCCTTGCGCTTTCTGACGGTCGTGGGCTTCTCGTAGAACTCCCTGCGGCGAACCTCGGTTAGTACGCCAGCCTTTTCGCAGGCACGACGAAAGCGTCGGATGGCGACATCGAAGGGTTCGTTTTCCTTTACACGAATATTGGGCATGCGCTCACCTGGGTTGGGTGCTGGTCCAGCCATGATTTTGAGGGTCGGGCATTATACTGACGGCCCTGCGGAATGTAAAAGGCCGGGAGGCTGACGAAGATGCTGGTGTTGGGTATCGAGACCTCGTGCGACGAAACAGGTGTAGCGCTGTACAGCCAGGGGCGTGGCTTGGAGTCCCACGCGCTGTACTCGCAGGTGGCGCTGCACGCGGAATACGGCGGCGTGGTGCCCGAGCTCGCCTCCAGGGACCACGTCCGCAAGCTGGTTCCGTTGCTGCGAACCGTGCTTGCCGACGCCGGCCGCCGCAAGGAGGAGATTCAGGGCGTCGCATACACGGCGGGTCCCGGTCTGATCGGGGCCCTGCTCACGGGCGCCTGCGCTGCCCGGGGTCTGGCGTGGTCTCTGGGCGTGCCCGTGCTCGGGATTCACCATATGGAAGCGCATCTGCTGGCCCCGATGCTGGAGGAAAGCCCCCCAACACCTCCCCTTGTCGCACTGCTCGTCTCCGGAGGCCATACGCTGCTGGTCCGTGTGTCTGCCGTGGGAGACTATGAGCTTCTGGGCGAGACGCGCGACGATGCCGTGGGAGAGGCGTTCGACAAGACGGCGAAACTGCTGGGGCTGGGCTATCCCGGCGGTCCGGCCCTGGCACGGATCGCGGTGGACGGGAATCCCGCGCGCCACCATTTTCCCAGACCGATGACAGACCGGCCGGGTCTCGATTTCAGCTTCAGTGGGCTCAAGACCTATGCGCTGCATACCTTCAGGAACGGCCCGGCTGACAAAGATGCGCGGGCGGACATCGCGAGGGCATTCGAGGAGGCGATCGTCGACACTCTGGTGATCAAGTGCCGCCGTGCGCTGGATGAGACACAGCTGGCGGATCTGGTGGTCGCAGGCGGGGTGAGCGCGAACCAGCGCCTGCGCGGGGCGCTCTCCCGGCTGGCGGCGGAGCGGGGCGGTCGGGTGTACTATCCGCGCCCCGAATTCTGCACAGACAACGGTGCAATGGTGGCGCTGACCGGTGCCCTGCGCATGCAATCCGGCGAACGGGACGACGTTGCGTGCCGCGTTCGCCCCCGCTGGCCACTCGGCGAACTGTCCAGGCCGGACGATTGACGGCGTCCCAATGCAGGGCTGAAGGGATAGCCCCCGTTCTCCGGCCCGCAGTCGTCAGATCCGGTCCTCCGTCCCCTCGACCAGGTGTCTTATGTTGCTTCTGTGAGACCATATCACGATCAATGCAAGATTCACCGCGGTTACCGTGAGGGGAAGCGAATCGGTGATCACCCAGGCATATAAGGGTGTCAGCGTCATCGCCGTCAGGGCGGACAGGGACGAGATACGAAACAGGAATGCCATTCCCAGCCAGGTCGTCGCCCAGACCGCCCCGAGCAGCCAGTCGATCCCGAGCAGCACACCCAGGGTCGTGGCAACACCCTTCCCACCCTTGAAGCCAAAGAAGATCGGGTACATGTGGCCGAGTACCGCCGCGAGAGCGACGGCGCCGAGTACCCCGTCGTCGACGCCGAGATATTTTGCGAGGAGGACGGGAATGAGCCCCTTGAGCATGTCGCCGAGGAGAGTGATGGCGGCAGCTGTTTTCCCACCGGTACGAAGCACATTGGTCGCACCGGGGTTTCCAGAGCCCCGCTCGCGAGGGTCCGGGAGTCTCATGATCCGGCTGGTGATGATCGCGCAAGACACTGAACCGAGCAGGTACCCGAGGACAATGAGCATGAAGTCGGTCGTCATGTTCCGGTTACCATAACCTATAGACCAAGCGGTGCCTTTGGCAGAGTTCCAGGATGAAACAGGTGCTTGGTCGGTTTATTTTAAGAGCGTTGTGCCGTAAAACGCGGTCAACCGGCGCATCTGCGTGGCGGACCGGTTTCGGGTGCCATCGCCAATGGGGTGAAGTCCGACGTCGGGATGCTGCGGTCACGTGTGAAGCATGATAGCGGAGTCGATCCCGGCACGAAAACTTGCGAGTACCGGGTGTGATGTGAACGGGATTGGCGTGGTGCTCCGGCGATGCGGATATACCCGTCGCGGACAGGTTTTCACGAGAAAGTGTGTGTCATATTCGTTTTGTGGCCAGGCGCGATGACGCGTAATAGCCGCGCTATTGCAAGGAATCGCAACGCCGCCACGGGACGAAGAGGCGTGCGTGCCGGGGAAATCTGTCCGTGACGGGTATGACGGCGGCGGAAGCCCGACATCGTCTCGACAAACGCAGGATGCGCCGCGGATTCGAACAGGCCGCCAGGACCTACGACGAGGCCGCGGTGCTGCAGCGCGAGGTTGGCCGCAGACTGCTCGATCGTCTGGACCTGATCAGGATCACCCCGGCGCGGATCCTCGATGCGGGCAGCGGCACGGGCGAAGTGACCCGTGGACTTGCCGACCGGTACCGTCGCGCCCGGGTTGTGGCGCTCGATATCGCCGAATCGATGTTGCAGCGGACCCGGGAGCGGTTTTCTTTCCTGCGCCGGGCGGGGGTCGTCTGCGGCGACGCTGAAGCGCTGCCCTTCGCTCCCGATGCCTTCGACCTCGTGTTCTCGAATCTCACCCTGCAGTGGTGCAACGATATCGCCAAGACGCTCGGCGATATGCATCGGGTCCTGGCGCCCGACGGCCTGCTGCTGTTCAGCTCGCTCGGACCCGACACGCTGATGGAACTGCGTGAGAGCTGGCGAGCGGTCGACGACGACACCCATGTCAATACCTTCGTAGATATGCATGACGTGGGTGATCTTCTGCTTGCGGCGGGATTCTCCGACCCCGTCATGGATATGGAGAAGATCACGGTTACATTCAGCCACCTGACCGACCTGATGCGCGATTTGAAGGCGATTGGGGCGTTCAATCACACCCGGGGGCGTTCGCGCGGACTGACCGGGAAAGGGCGCCTTGAGGCATTGAAGCGGGGCTACGACAGGTATCGGGATGCCGACGGTCGGCTTCCGGCAACCTACGAGGTTGTCTACGGACATGCCTGGGTGCGGCGGGCGTCACGGCGAACGGCTCGACGGGGGGGAGAAATCGGTGTCAGGTTTGATCCACGCATCGGTCGGTGACCCGATGTGGTGCGCCGAAGCCGGCTCCTGCGGCTCCCTTGCCACAGGTTATGTGGGGATAAAATTTGTCGTTTGTAAATCAGGCGGCTACACGTATAGAATCATCCGGCCTGGCTGCGACATTGGGTCGCAGGCACCGCGCGCAGCGGAATCCAAGGAGATTCGTAGCGCTAGATGGGCAGGGACAATCCGCGGTATCCCATGACGTTTGTCATCAGGCCGAACAGCTCGCTCTCGTGGCGGGGCAACATTTTCGTAATTGCATCAGTCGCGTCGGTACTTACTTTCGTGGTGGCACCATTTGCATTCCTGGGTTACTGGCCCATGCTGCCGTTCGCGGGACTCGAGATCGTGGTACTGGCGACCGCCCTGTATCTCTGCTCGCGCCGATCACAGTGGCGCGAGGTCATTACGATCAGTGAAGACGAAATCGCAGTGTCGCGGGGACGACGCAGTCCCGAGAGGAGCTTCACCTTCAGCAGGTATTGGGCTGCGATCAGGTTACAGGCTCCCGTAGCCGGACGGCCTGGCCGTCTGACGGTCGGCAGCCACGGCAGGGAGGTGGAAGTGGGCACCTTTCTGAACGACGATGAACGAAAGGCACTGGCGGAGGCGTTGCGCCGCGCGGTTTCTCAGTGAAAGAAAGAAAGCGCAAGCTGAAGGTTTGCGGAGACACGAAATTTATTCATTCTCTATGGAGGGGGGGTATATGGCCCTGACTGGACGACAATCCTTATTCGCCACCTTGACCGGATCCCTGGTTGCCGGACAGGCCATGGCCGTGCAGCCCTACAACATGCCGGTGGGCGTGACCGACACAAGCAGGACGCTCTATGACCTGCACATGATGGTCTTCTGGGTTTGTGTTGTGATCGGTGTCGGTGTGTTTGCGGTGATGTTCTATTCCATCTGGAAGCACCGCAAGTCCCGGGGCCACAAGGCGGCCACGTTTCACGAGAGCACACTAGTGGAATTCATATGGACGGTGATCCCGTTCGCGATCCTGATCGCGATCACCATCCCCGCGACCAAGGCCATGATCGACATCGAAGATACCAGTGATTCGGATATGACCATAAAGATCACGGGATATCAATGGAAGTGGCATTACGACTACCTGGACGACGGCGTCAGCTTCTACAGCACTCTGTCTACACCCCGCGCGGAGATCTATAACGAGGAGCCCAAGAACAAGAACTACCTGCTCCAGGTCGACAACGAGGTGGTACTGCCTGTCAACAAGAAGATCCGGTTCCTGATAACCGGCAACGACGTCATTCATGCCTGGTGGGTTCCGGATCTAGCGGTCAAGCGGGACGCCATCCCGGGGTTCATCAACGAGATGTGGACCCGGATCGAGAAGCCCGGTGTCTACAGGGGACAGTGCGCCGAACTCTGCGGTCGTGACCACGGTTTCATGCCGATCGTCGTCAGGGCGGTCGAACAGGAAGAGTACGACCAGTGGGTCGCCGAGAAGAAGGCCTCGGTCGCCGGCGCCGCGCCGATGGCGGCCAGTCCGGCCGTCGCGGCTCCGTCCGCCGTGGCCGGAGACCCCGCGGAACCCGCGGCAGTTCAAGTGAACAACCACGGTGCATAGCGCACAAAGCGACTTTCGGGCTATACGATCAAATCAAACGGGAAGGAGTTGAGTCTATGAGCGCAGTCACAACCCATGACGACGCCCATCATGAGGATCATCCCTCGGGCATCATGCGATGGATTACCACCACCAACCACAAGGACATCGGCACGCTGTACCTGTGGTTCTCGTTTACGATGTTCTTTGTCGGCGGCATCATGGCGCTGGTTATCCGCACGGAACTCTTCATGCCGGGTCTACAGGTCGTCGATCCGCAGTTCTTCAACTCCATGACCACGCTGCATGGGTTGATCATGGTATTCGGCGCAGTCATGCCGGCGGCGGTGGGGCTCGCCAACTGGATGATCCCCATGATGATCGGCGCGCCGGACATGGCGCTACCGCGAATGAACAACTGGAGTTTCTGGATCCTCCCGTTCGCGGGATTCATGCTGGTCGTGACACTGCTGCTGCCGGGCGGCGCTCCGGCCGGCGGATGGACGATGTATCCTCCGCTGACACTGCAGACCGGCGACGCGTTTCCGTTTCTGATCTTCTCCGTTCACCTGCTCGGCATGTCGTCGATCATGGGATCGATCAACATCATCGCGACCATTCTCAACCTGCGCGCGCCGGGGATGACGCTGATGAAGATGCCGCTGTTCGTCTGGACCTGGCTGATCACCGCCTTCCTTCTGGTCGCGGTCATGCCGGTGCTCGCCGGTGCGGTGACGATGATGCTTACCGACAAGTTTTTCGGTACCTCGTTCTTTACCGCCGCCGGTGGTGGTGATCCGGTGATGTTCCAGCACATCTTCTGGTTCTTCGGGCACCCGGAGGTGTACATCATCGTCCTGCCGGCCTTCGGTGTCCTGTCCCAGATCGTCCCGGTGTTCTCACGCAAGCCGCTGTTCGGATACAGCTCGATGGTCTACGCCACGGCGTCCATCGCCTTTCTGTCGTTCATCGTGTGGGCGCACCACATGTACACGGTGGGTATGCCGCTGGCCGGCCAGCTCTACTTCATGTACGCGACCGTCCTGATCTCGGTGCCGACCGGTGTGAAGGTGTTCAACTGGACCGCGACCATGTGGCGCGGCTCGTTGACGTTCGAGACCCCGATGCTGTTCGCGATCGGTTCCATCATACTGTTCACCCTCGGCGGATTCACCGGTCTCATGCTGGGTGTGGCGCCCGCCGACTTCCAGTACCATGACACCTATTTCGTGGTGGCGCATTTCCACTACACCCTGGTGACCGGTGCGGTTATTGGCATCATGGGCGGTGTCTATCTGTGGCTGCCCAAGTGGACCGGCCGTATGTACGACGAGAAGCTGGGCAAGATCCATTTCTGGCTGTCGATGATCGGCTTTAATCTCACCTTCTTTCCGCAGCACTTCCTGGGGCTGGCCGGGATGCCGAGGAGAATTCCCGACTACGCGCTGCAGTTCACCGACTGGAACATGCTGTCGAGCGTGGGCTCGTACATCTTCGGCTTCTCGCAGCTGATCCTTGTCTATGTGGTGATCAAGTGCATCCGCGGCGAGGGGGACAAAGCGACCGATCAGGTATGGGAAGGCGCCGAAGGGCTGGAATGGACGCTGCCGTCTCCGCCCCCGTATCACAGCTTCACGACACCGCCTGAGGTGAAGTAAGGCGGTATCAGGGTAGAGTGAGACCCTTACCCGGCCGGGAGAGATTCCTGCCGGGGAACGGGATCTACCCACCGGTAGGAGAGTAGTTCGGTGCAGGCAGAAAGGCAGACACAGACAAGGAAGCGGGTACTCGTAACGGCCGCGATCGTGGGGCTGATCGCATTGGGATTCTATCTCTTTGCGTTCCTTTATCTGGGATCGATGTGAGCACCAGATCGCGACAGAGATCGAACCGGCGGCTGGTAGGCCGGCTGGTCCTGGTCGTCCTCGCCATGTTCGGGTTCGGGTATCTGCTCGTGCCGCTGTACAACGTGTTCTGCGAGATCACCGGGGCCAACGGCAAGTCGGGGCGGTTGACCGACGCACAGGCCCGAAGCTTCGAGGTCGACGAGGACAGGTCCGTCACCGTCGAGTTCGTTGCCGCGTTGAACCAGAACCTCAACATGGAGTTCTATCCCGTCAAGAGGTCGATGGTGGTTCATCCGGGACGTCTCTACGACACGACCTTCTTCGCGCGGAACGAGACGGGTTTCGATCTGGTCGGTCAGGCCGTGCCCTCGGTTGCGCCTGGAAATGCGGCTTCGTATTTCAATAAGACCGAGTGTTTCTGTTTCACCAATCAGAGTTTTGAGGTCGGCGAGGGCAGGGAGATGCCGCTGCGGTTCGTCATCGATCCTGCGTTGCCCGAACGCATCAAGCGGGTCACCCTGTCCTACACGTTTTTCGATGTCACCCAGACGGCCTCGAGAAACTAGCCGCAAGACCAGGGTGTGAACACAAGTGAAGCGGCTAGCTCGAGCCAGCCACGTATCAGGTTAACGAAGAGGGAGAACAACCAGCATGGCACATGCACAAAGTGAGTACTACGTTCCACACGGAACCCGATGGCCCTTCATCGGCTCCGTCGGGCTGTTTTGTCTGCTCGGTGGATTTGCGATGTTCCTCATCGGGATTGATATTGGACCCATTTCCATGGCGATCGGTGCCGCAATCCTCATCTACATGATGTTTGGATGGTTCGGCACCGTAATCAGGGAGAGTCAGGCGGGCACCTTCAACGATCAGGTCGATCGCTCCTTTCGGTGGGGAATGAGCTGGTTCATCTTTTCAGAGGTGATGTTCTTCGCGGCATTCTTTGGCGCCCTTTTCTACGTCAGGCAATTGTCTATGCCATGGCTGAGCGGCGAAGGCACCGGCGTTGTCACCAATGCCACGTTGTATCCGGGATACGAGGGGAACTGGCCCACCCAGGCAAATGGACCCGCGGACATCGGCGGCCACTACGAGATCATTCCCGCATGGGGGATCCCGGCTCTCAATACCCTGATCCTGCTGTCCAGTGGCGTCGCGGTGACCTGGGCGCATTGGGGCCTGAAAGAGAACAATCGGAAGCAGCTTATCCTGGGCATGTTTGCGACAATCGCGCTCGGTATCACCTTCCTGGCGTTGCAGGCGACCGAATACATTCATGCCTACCATGCGCTGAATCTGACGCTGGGCTCTGGTGTCTACGGGTCCACTTTCTTCATGTTGACCGGATTTCACGGATTGCACGTGACGCTCGGGACGATCATGCTGATCGTCATACTGTTCCGATGTATCGCGGGACACTTTACCGCCGATCATCACTTTGCGTTCGAGGGGGTCGCGTGGTACTGGCACTTTGTCGACGTCGTCTGGCTGGGCCTGTTTATCTTCGTCTACTGGGTCTGATCCCGGACATCGACGCCGTATCGGTTGAGCGACAGTACGGGCGCCGCGTGACTGCGGCGCCCGTTGTTTTCCCGCACGCGGCGGGTGAGAGGGGGACTACTGGGGAATGACGCCGTGCGGCTGGATCCAACCGGCGTAGTAGCCGATGAACAGCAGTGCGAACGCAATCACTGAAAGTGCGACCCTGAATGTCAGCGCCTTCACGGTACGCTTGGACTGCCCCTTGTCGCGAACCAGGAAGACCATCCCGCTGATCAGGCTATAGACGATCGCGGCGAACAGTAAAAGAATGACGAACTTGAATAGCATGAAATACCACCCGGGAAGAAAACGGTCAGTATAGAACAACTGGGCGTATAGAAAGTATACGGCGGCGCAGCGGGTGAGATCCCGGCCGGTGGTTTCGTGTAATGCGGTATGCAGTGAAATGAGATTTGGTGAGTACGAGCTTTCACTTCCCCTTGTTCCGGCACTGGTTGTCCTCCTGCTGATCGGTGTGCTGCTATCTCTGGGTGCCTGGCAACTCGAGCGGGCCGACGAAAAGCGCGCGATTTCCAGGGAGATGCATGATAGGCAGGAAAGCTCGCCTTCCAGGCTCCCGCTCGAGGTGACCGACCCCGAGACCCTGCGATATCGTCGGGTGAAACTTGCGGGACGGTTCGAGGAATCCCGGCAGTTTCTGCTGGATAACCAGATGAATCGGGGCACCGTCGGGGTGAATGTCCTGACGCCATTCAAATTGGCGGGTAGAGACGAGGTCGTCCTCGTCGATCGCGGCTGGCTGCCCTGGGGGGCGTACCGCAACCGGCTGCCGGATGTTGCGGTCTCCCGGGAACCCGTATCCCTGATCGGAGCGGTATATGTCCCCTACGGAGAGGGATTTCGGATCGGGGGGATGGACAGCGGCGGGGGAGACTGGCCCACACTGATCCAGTATCTGGATTTCGACAGGATATCGGCGTTGCTCGGTTACCCGGTCCTGCCGATGACGGTGCGGCTGGAGAGTCCCGCGGAGGTCGGGTATGAGCGAAACTGGGTGGACCCGCCGGCCAACCCGCAACGTCATATCAGCTACGCGATACAGTGGTTCGCCCTGGCCGCGGTCCTGCTGGTGATCTATCTCGCCCTGCACCTTAAACGCCGGGACCGGCACCCGCATGGTGAGGAGGCGGACCATGAAGTCTAGGGTGCGATTTTCGACCACGACGGGCCTGCTGGTCATCTTCCTGCTCCCGCTCGTTGTTGCGTCCGTGTTATACAAGTACCGTGACACGATGCCGTTGCCGAATCCGAAGTCGCACGGGGTTCTGGTTCAACCCGTGCGTCAACTGGCACCATTCAACATCACGGACAATGCCGGTGCAGAGATCACGCTCGATCGGCTGAAGGGCAAATGGACGCTTGTCTATGTGGGTGCGGATGGGTGTGACCTCGAATGCGAGGCAAGTCTGTTCAAGATGAGGCAGGCACGTCTAGCCCTGGGCGAGGATATGAGCCGTGTGTCGCGACTGTTCCTCCTCGAGGGTGATCCCGGCAGTGCTGGTGTTGTGGAGATCCTAGAGGAATATCCCCGCATGATGGTAGCCGGTGCGGACCCCCAGGTCGCGGAGACGATGTTCGGTAGGTATCCGGAGGGACAGATTTTCATGGTCGACCCGCTCGGCTACGTGATGATGCGCTACGATTCGACGGCCACGACCAAGGGGATCCTGAAGGACATCCAGCGGTTGTTGAAATATTCGAGGATCGGCTGAGGAGTATCCCGGGTGATCCGCTGTATCGTCGTGTTTTGCTTCGCAGTCCGACCGCCGGGTCGCGAAGGCACCCACTTTGTTTCACAGAATCTGCCACGAGAGCGCTGAACATGCCGTCTGCAAGAGCCCAAGCGATCAATCGCCTCGTTTCCTCCCGCATCAGGGAATATGTCGATCTCTGCAAGCCCAAGGTCGTCGCCCTGATGGTATTCACGGCCTTCGTGGGCATGCTGCTCGCCGCACCGGGAGAGGTCACGTTTCGAATCATGATCCTAGGCAACCTTGGCATTGCGCTCGTCGCCGGGGCCGCCGCGGCAGTCAATCATCTCGCCGACCGGCGTATCGACGCGATCATGGCCCGGACCCGGGGGCGGCCGTTGCCGTCGGGGCAACTGGAGGCGCCGCAGGTGCTGTTCTTCGCGCTGGTGATCGGCATCGTGGGCGTCTGGATCCTGGTGAGCTGGATCAATACGCTGACTGCGATACTCGCCGTCCTGTCACTGGTGGGTTACGCGATTGTCTACACCCTTTATCTCAAGCGCCGGACCCCGCAGAACATCGTCATCGGGGGCGCGGCGGGAGCGACACCCCCGTTGCTGGGCTGGACAGCGGTCACGGGTCAGGTCGATCCGAACGCCCTGTTGCTGTTCCTGATCATCTTTACCTGGACACCTCCACACTTCTGGGCACTGGCGCTCTACCGCAAGGAAGAGTACGCGCAGGTCGGGATTCCGATGTTGCCCGTGACACACGGCGACGACCTGACGCGATTGCATATCCTCCTCTATACGATCCTGCTCGTTCTGATCACGATTCTCCCGTTCCTGACGGGGATGTCGGGTCTCATCTACCTGGTGGGTGCGCTACTGCTGGGTGCGGGATTCCTGTTTCAGGTGATCGCGCTCATGAAGGTGAGAAGCAAGCAGCGGGCGATCAAGACGTTCGTCTACTCCATCGTCTATCTGATGCTGCTGTTCGCGGTGCTCCTGTTCGATCGTTACCTTCCGCTCCTGGCGGTCTAGCAGCACGTATCCGAAAGGAAGCGTGCGGGGAGACTGCGCGGGGACCGACGCACTTAGGCGATTTCTGTCAAATGACAGTCCATCCTGCTTGTCTTTTCGTTCGTCCTCTGTGTTGCGCTCAACCGTTCCATAGTTCGACTATGCGCCTGTTGTCGCGCCTTGATGACGAACGAAAATCCGGCGCAATCTCGCATGCCGTTTTCCGGCAATCGCCTTATGAGGCTTCGCCGTCCTCGGCGATCGCCGAATACAGGTGGGCAATGTGGGAGCGGTATTCCCGCAGTTGTGCAGGGTTGGTGAGGTCGTAACTCCTCTCCGACTCCCAGACACGGGCCACCGGGTAGCGGCCAGAGAGGCTCTTCAAAATGATTTCTGCGTCGGACCGCCTGGCAAAATCGGGGCTCAGTGCTTCGATATCCTGCTCCGTACCGTCTGCCTTTCCTCTCATTCCAACGAAGTAGGAAAGGATACTGATGACCATGACCGTGTTCCGTCTTTGACTTCCTTGTCGTTCTGGAAGTTAATGTAAGGCGTGACGGACAAATGTTCTGCCTAGTCTTTCACAGAAGGGCCGCCGCCTGTAGGGAGCTTTCCAAACTCTGAGACTCGCCTTCGGTTTCGCCGGGATCAACTCGGTTCGATCCGGCCGAGGTGACGCCCCACCGCGAACCACGAACCGGCCAGGCCGAGGGCCACAGAGGCGCCTAGCACGACCAGAGTATCAACGGGGCGCAGGCCGCTCAGCTCGTAGGCATTCTGATACAGCGAACTCAATCGTGCGACCGGTCCGCGCATGAAACCGATGGCGATCTCGACCGTCAGACAGGCTGTCAGACCACCCAGCAGTCCATACAACAGCCCGCTATAGAGGAATGGACGGCGCACGAACCCGTTGGTGGCGCCGATCAGTTTGGCGACGACGATCTCGTCCTTACGCCCTTCGATATCCAGGCGCACCGTGTTTCCCACGATGAGCAGCACCGCCAGCGCGAGCACCATGGCGATCGCCAGTACAAGACGCTTGCCGACGTCGAGTATTGCGTGGAGTCTCTTCAGCCAGGCCAGATCGAGCTGTACGAGCTCGATCTGCGGCAATGCTTCCAGTTCGCCTGCGATCCGCTCCAGGGACGGCAGGTCATCTTGATCGGTGGGGGTGAGTATCAGTGTGTCGGGCAGGGGATTGTCCTCCAGCGCATCGAGGACCTCCCCCATGCCCGAGACCTCTCGGAACTGTTTCAGCCCCAGTTCGGCGGTGACGAGTTCCATCGAGGCGATATCCGCCCGCCGACGCAGCCTCTCCTGCAGGGCCTGGCGATCTTCTTCGGCCAGTCCCGGCGTCAGATAGAGTGAAATCCCGGGGTTCGTATCCAGGTTTTCTACCGCACCGAGGACATTCTTGAGCAGCACGTGCAGACTCGCAGGCAGCGAGAGTGCAATGCCGATGACACCGATGGTCATCAGGGATGACAGGGGGGAGCGGGTCAGCCGGGCGAGACTGAAACGCAACGAGCGCGGGTGAGCGCGGAAATAGCCGGTGAGCCGGCGCAGGCTGAGCGGCGCATTGCCGGATTGGGTAGCTCCGCGCCGGAGGCGCTTGCTCCTGCTAGACTCTCGCTGCGAGCGGTGTGCGTTGTTCGTGTGGCGCATCGGGATTCAGTATCCGGCCCTGATGCAGCCGGTAGATGGGTTTGTGCATACGTGAGATCAACGCAATGTCGTGACTCGCCACCAGCACCGTCACACCGACCCGGCTGAAGTCCAGAAAGACGCGCATGATTTCGTCCGACAACTCCGGATCGAGGTTTCCGGTGGGCTCGTCCGCCAGGAGGACCGGCGGCTTGTTGATGACGGCGCGGGCGATTCCGACCCGCTGCTGTTCCCCCCCGGACAAGGTCACCGGCATCGCTTTTTCCTTGTGCAGGAGACCCACCTTGTCGAGCGCGGCGCGTGTGCGTCGCCCGATCTCACGGCGTCCGTAGCCCGCGATGACCAGCGGGAGCGACACGTTTTCGAAGACGTTCCTGTCGAACAGCAGTCGGTGGTCCTGAAAGATGATCCCGATCTTGCGGCGAAACCCGGGGATGCGCCCCCGCGGCAGATGGGTGATGTTCTGCCCGTCGATCACGATCTGGCCACGACTTGGGCGCTCAATCACCGTGATCAGTTTCAGCAGGGTGCTCTTGCCCGCTCCGGAGTGGCCGCTGAGGAACACCATCTCACCGCGGCCGATCTCCAGGGTAACGCCACTCAAGGCCTGGTTTCCCGAGGGGTACCGCTTGGCGACGTTACGAAGCTGGATCATCGCCCCGGCGGATCGGTCAGTGGCAGCGTTGCGGTGTGGTCCTGGTCCATCATTGCCCCTCGTGCTCCAGGAGCGCGTCGACGAAGTCGACCGCGTCGAAGACCCGCAGGTCCTCGATCGACTCCCCGACGCCGATGAACCGGACCGGGATGCCTGTCTTGCGCGCCAGGGCGAGCAGGATGCCACCCTTCGCCGTCCCGTCGAGCTTGGTCACCGAGATACCGGTGACTCCGACCGCTTCGCTGAACTGCCGGGCCTGGTTCAGGGCATTCTGGCCGGTGCCGGCGTCGAGCACGAGCATGACCTCGTGAGGTGCGGTGGGGTCCAGTTTGCGGATCACACGTTCGACCTTGCTGAGCTCGTCCATCAGGTTGGTCTGGGTATGTAACCGTCCCGCGGTGTCAGCGATCAGTACATCGAAGTTTCGCGCACGGGCCGATTCCATGGCGTCGAAAATGACTGAGGCACTGTCGGCGCCGGACTCCTGCGCGATGACCGGTACCTCGTTTCTCTCTCCCCAGGCCTGTAACTGCTCGACAGCGGCGGCGCGGAAGGTATCACCCGCGGCAAGCATGACCGAGAGCCCCTGGTCCTTGAGCCGATACGCGATCTTTCCGATTGTCGTGGTCTTGCCGACCCCATTGACACCGACCACGAGGAGAATATACGGTCGCACGTCCCGGGGGATGGTCAGGGGTTTGTTGCACGGCGCGAGAACTTCGCGCATGTGTTCGCCCAGGGCATCGAACAGTGCCGTCGCGTCCTTCATCTGGTTTCGCCGTAGGCGGTCGTAGAGGTCGTCGATGATCTCCGTTGTCGCCTCCACCCCGACGTCAGCCATCAGCAGACGGGTCTCGATCTCTTCCAGAAGGGACTCGTCGATCTTTCCCCTGATCAGAACGCCAATGTCCTCGTTAAGGATGGCGTTGGTTTTCGACAGACCGCGCTTCAGTCGGGCGAGGAATCGGCGTTTTCCCGAGTCTGCCTGCGGGTCGTTCTTGGTGTCCCCGGCAGTATCCTTGTTGCGTTTGAAACTGATTGCCACGGTGCGAGTCCATTAATTCAGGCCGCGCTATCCTAACACTGAAAAAGGTACGCATTCACTCATGAGAACGAAGTTCCTGCCGTTGCTGATCCTGGCCTACGTGGCGAGTCTGCACGCAGCCGAAGAGACAAACGACCATCCCATACACGAGCACATCCTCGGCAACGGTCTCAAGGTAGTCGTGAAGGAGGATCACCGGGCGCCGGTGGTCATCTCGCAAGTCTGGTACAAGGTTGGCTCGGCCGATGAGTCCAGTGGCGCCACGGGGGTGTCCCACGTGCTCGAACATATGATGTTCAAGGGTACCGAACGCGTCCCGGAAGGACAGTTCTCCGCGATCATTGCGCGTCAGGGCGGTAGGGAGAACGCGTTCACCAGCCGCGACTACACCGGCTACTACCAGCTTCTCGAGAAGTCCCGGCTGCCGATCGCCTTCCGGCTGGAGGCCGATCGCATGCGAAACCTCGCACTGAAGGAAGAGGCGTTCCGCAAGGAACTGGATGTCGTCAAGGAGGAGCGCCGGATGCGAACCGATGACAATCCCAGTGCGCTCGCCTACGAACAGCTCTACGCTATGGCCTTCAACAATGCACCTTATCATCACCCCGTTATCGGTTGGATGGAGGACCTCGACCATCTCGAGCTAGACGATCTCAAGACCTGGTATCGGCAATGGTACGCACCGAACAACGCCACGCTCGTCGTGGTGGGGGACGTCAATCCCGAGGAGGTGTTCAGGATGGCGGATGCGGCATTCGGGGACCTCGAGCCCGAACCGGTATCACGGGGCAAGCCGAGGCTCGAACCACCGCAGAGAGGCGAACGCAGGGCCGTCGTGAGGGCCCCGGCGCGTTTGCCCTACCTGGTGATGGGATATCGCACGCCGGTTCTCGTCACCACCGCGCAGGGCTGGGAACCCTATGCCTTGCAGGTCCTGTCCGGGGTGCTGGATGGCGGACGAGGTTCGAGATTCGCCAGCCAGTTGATCCGCGACGAGCAGGTGGCCGCCAGCGCGGGGGCCGGCTACAGCCTCTATGGCCGCTACGATGGATTGTTCGTGCTCAACGGGGTGCCCGCCCAAGGTAAATCGGTAGCCGAGCTGGAGCAGGCCATCGATTCACAGATCGAGCAGGTCCGACAGGAACCGATCGGCGAGGACGAACTCGCAAGGGTGAAGGCACAGGTGATCGCGGGCGAGATCTTCGGACTCGATTCCATCGGCAGTCAGGCAAATCTGATCGGCGCCGCGGAGACCGTCGGGCTCGGCTGGGAGTCGCTGGACGAGTACGTCGAACGGATCCAAGCCATCACGCCCGAACAGGTACGCGAGGTGGCGCAGCGTTATCTCAACAAGGAAGGCAAGATTGTCGTGCAGGTCGAACCCCTGCCCCTTGCACCAATGGCGCCGACTTCGGACGAGGCGCGAAGTTGAGCCCCTCCCTGCGCAGGATGCGCCTGCTGGCGGGAATCCTGTGCGTTGCCCTGGCCGGCACTGCGCTGGCCGCGCCGAAGATCCAGCACTGGGTCGCCGATAACGGACTCCGCGTCTATTTCATCAGTACGCCAGAACTCCCGATCCTGGACATCAACGTGGTAATCGATGCCGGAAGTGCGCGTGATGCTGAGCTTCCCGGACTGGCACGATTGACCGCGGCAATTCTCGACGAGGGCGCGGCCGGCATGGATGCCGACGCCGTCGCACGCCGGTTCGAGAATGTCGGTGCAGAATTCTCTGCCAGTATCGACCGGGACATGGCATCACTGTCGTTACGGACCCTGAGCGATCCGCGTTACCTCGACACTGCACTGGATACCTTCGAGGCCGTTCTGACCCGACCCGATTTTCCGGAACGCGACTTCGATCGATTGAAGAACCAACTGGTCGTTGCCATACGAAGCCGCGAGCAGAAACCCGGCAAGGTGGCGTCCAAGGCCTTCTACCAGGCGCTCTACGGCGATCACCCATTTGCCAGACCCCCGATCGGGACCAGGGAGAGCGTCGCCAAGATTTCGCGGGACGATGTCCGCGACTTCTACCGGCGG
>Ga0210096_1000298_pt1 | contig 18489 bp, 32 predicted proteins | sample China_Galinas_PW_4_FD_184864 | JGI IMG/M metagenome (GOLD analysis project Ga0210096, IMG submission 184864) | Wetland microbial communities from San Francisco Bay, California, USA, that impact long-term carbon sequestration - China_Galinas_PWA_D2... | ecosystem: Environmental > Aquatic > Marine... | reverse complement strand
CGGTCAGTTGCGCTGCAGGGCGACGCTGCCGGTGCGCACGATCTCCTTGATCCCGATCGGCCGCAGGAGGTTGATGATCGCCTCCACCTTCTCGCGGCTGCCGGTCACCTCGATCGAGTAGTGCTTCGGCGACGAGTCGATCACCTTCGCGCGGAAGATATCGACGATGCGCAGGGCCTCGGCCCGTAGCTCCGCCGGGGCGTGGATCTTGATCAAGGCCATCTCCCGATCGACGAAGTCCTTGTCGTTCAGGTCCACCACCTTGATCACGTCGATCTGCTTGTTCAATTGCTTGGTGATCTGCTCGATGATGTGGTCTTCGCCGGAGGTGACGATGGTCATATGCGACACCCCGGCCTCCAGGGTCTCGGCCACGTTGAGGCTCTCGATGTTGTAGCCGCGGCCCGAGAACAGGCCGGCGACCCGGGCGAGCACCCCGAAACGGTTTTCGACAAGGACGGCAATGGTGTGGCGCATGGCGGTTGCTCGGCTCTAGTTCGAGATACCCCCGCCCCATAGGAGGCGAGCGTGTAGGTGCCCGGAGGTTCGAGCCGGCCCGCAGGCCGGGCGACGCAGGCGTATGGATGATACGTCGAGGAGCACGGCCGAGGACACGGCTCGAAGATTCGGGCAGCGGCGCTCGTCGGTCGGCCACGCCGCGAGGCCCGAACTAACGATGCACCACCGGATCGGGTTGCGGGATCACGTCGACGTTCGCGGCGCCGGCCGGCACCATCGGGTAGACGTCCTCCTCGCGATCGACGCGGAAGTCGATCAGGCACGGCCGCCGCAGGGCGATCGCCTCCTCGAGGGCGGAGCGAACCTCCTCCTTCTTGGTGACGCGCATGCCGACGCCGCCGTACGCCTCGGCGAGCTTCACGAAGTCCGGGGTACCGCCCATCAGGTCGACGGACGACAGGTGGTTCTCGTAGAACATGGTCTGCCACTGGCGCACCATGCCGAGGTACTGGTTGTTGATGATGCAGGTGATCACCGGCAGGCCGTACTCCACCATGGTGGCCATCTCCTGGATGGTCATCTGGATGGAGCCGTCCCCGGCGATGTCGATTACCACCTTGTCCGGGTGGGCGATCTGCGCCCCCATCGCCGCGGGGAAGCCGAAGCCCATGGTCCCGAGACCGCCGGAGGTGACCCATCGCCGCGGCTGATCGAACAAATAGTACTGGGCCGCCCACATCTGGTGCTGGCCCACCTCGGTGGTGATGATGGCCTCGCCGCCGGTCACCTGGTAGATCTGCTCGATGACGTATTGTGGCTTGAGCTTGCCGTCGTCGGCATAGCGCAGCGGCTGCTCGCGCTTCCACGCGGCGATCTGCTCGTTCCACTCGCGGTGTTTCTCCAGCCAGTCGATCTCGATGGCCTCGACCTGCAGGCGCTCGTTGAGCTCGACCAATACCTCCCGGACGTCACCCACGATCGGGATATCCACCCGGACGTTCTTGCGGATCGAGGTCGGGTCGATGTCGACGTGGATGATCTTGCAGTGGGGGGCGAATTGCTCGATCTTGCCGGTCACCCGGTCGTCGAAGCGCGCGCCGATAGCGATCAGCAGATCGCAGTGATGGACCGCCATGTTGGCGTACCAGGTGCCGTGCATCCCCAGCATGCCGAGGCTCAGCGGGTGGCTGCCCGGGAAGCCGCCGATTCCCATCAGGGTCGGCGTGACCGGCGCGTTGATGACCTCCGCCAGCTCCCGCACCTGATCGTGGGCGTTGGACAGGACCACGCCGCCGCCGATGTACATCACCGGTCGGTGCGCCCGCTTGATCGCGGTGATCGCCTTGCGGATCTGGGTGACCGCGCCCTTCACCGTCGGCTTGTAGGAGCGGATGTTGACCTCTTCCGGGTAGTGGAAGGCGGCCCGCGGGATCTCCCCCATCAGCACGTCCTTGGGCAGATCCACCACCACCGGGCCAGGCCGGCCGGTGCCGGCGATGTAAAACGCCTCCTTGATGATCCGCGCCAGGTCCCGGACATCCTTCACCAGGTAACTGTGCTTGGTGCACGGCCGGGTGATGCCGATGATGTCCGCCTCCTGGAAGGCGTCGTTGCCGATCAGGGCCGTGGGCACCTGGCCGGTGAAGACCACGATCGGGATGGAGTCCATGTAGGCGTTGGCGATGCCGGTCACCGCATTGGTCGCGCCGGGTCCGGAGGTCACCAGCGCCACGCCTACCTTGCCGGTGGTCCGGGCGTAACCGTCCGCCGCGTGAACCCCGCCCTGCTCGTGCTTGACCAGGACGTGGCGGATGTTGCGCTCGAAGTAGAGCTCGTCGTAGAGCTTCAACACGACGCCGCCGGGGTAGCCGAAAATGGTGTCGACTCCCTCGGCCTTCAGGCATTCGAGGAAGATCTGTGCGCCGCTGATCTTCTCCTTGGTCTGGCTCATACCCACCTCATCGATGCGGCCAGAGAGGGCCACCGGCCGCTGCCGGAATCGGCCATCTCCCTGGAAAAACAAACGGTTTCCGTAAGTTACGGAAAGGGAGGAATAGTACCCCGGTTTTTCCACAGTGCAAATGGCGGGGGGCCGCCGCAGTAGAGCGGATCGCCGGACGGCGTTCTGCCCCATGCCGCTTCGCCGTCATTGACCGGTAGGGGCACGGCATGCCGTGCCCATCGGTGCGGTGCGGGCATCGATCGCCCCACGCGGAGCAGGCTACTCCGTGGCCGGCTCCGCCGGGGCCGTGGCCTGACCCTCGACGAACTCGATGATCGCCATGGGCGCGTTGTCCCCATGGCGGCTGCCCACCTTCAACACCCGGGTGTAACCACCGGGGCGGGTCGCGAAGCCCGGGGCGATCTCCGCAAACAGCTTGTGCACCCCATCCTTGGTACGGACATAGCTCAAGGCACGGCGTCGCGCCGCGAGGTCCCCCTGCTTGCCGAGGGTCACCATACGGTCCGCGATGGTCCGTAGCTCCTTGGCACGAACGACCGTGGTGGTCACGCGACCGTGCTCGATCAGGGAGGTGACGAGATTGCGAAACATCGCCCGGCGATGGGACGAGGTCCGGTTCAGTTTGCGAAGGCGTTTACCGTGTCTCATAGCGAATTCCCCGAGCGCCGCGGGCTACGCGAGCTGGCTCTGCTCCTCGCCGGAGGCCACGGACAGCTCCTCCACCAGACTCGGGTCCAGCTCCATCCCGAGCGAAAGCCCCATGGATTCCAGCAATTCCTTGATTTCGTTGAGCGACTTGCGGCCGAAGTTCTTGGTCTTGAGCATCTCCGACTCGCTCTTCTGGCAGAGCTCGTAGATCGTGCGGATCTCCGCCTTCTTCAGGCAATTGTAGGCCCGCACCGAGAGCTCCAGCTCTTCCACGGAGCGCGACAGGTTGCGGCGCAGGGTATCGGCCTCGCTCTCCGCCGCCGGCGTCTCCGCGGTCTCTTCCTCCGTGCCGCCGGTGAACACGGCCATGTGCTCACGCAGGATGTTGGCGGCGTAGGCCATGGCCTCGTCGGGATCGACCGAGCCGTCCGTGATCACGTCCACGATGAGCTTGTCGTAGTCGGTGTCCTGGCCGACGCGGGCGTTCTCGACCTCCAGATTCACCCGCACCACCGGCGAGAAGCTGCAATCGATCGGGATCATGTCGACCGGGTCATCCGGGTCCTGGTTCTCGGCCGCCGTGACGTAGCCACGGCCGAGGCTCACCTTCAGCTCGACGTCCAGGGTGGAGCCGCTGTCGAGGGTCGCCAGGTGGTGATCCGGGTTGACCAGCTCCAGGTTGCTGCCGGCGAGGTCGAGCTGCGAGGCCTTGACCTCCCCGGCCTTGTCGATCTTCAGGTAGATCAGCTTCTCATCGAAGCCCGGCGGGAACCGAAAGCGCAGCCCCTTGAAGTTCAGGATCAACTCGGTGACGTCCTCCAGCACGCCCGGGACGGTGGTGAACTCGTGCAGGACGCTCTGAATGCGGACGCCCGTGACGGCGGCGCCGGAGATCGAGCTCAGCAAGATGCGGCGCAAGGAGTTGCCGATAGTGGTGCCAAAACCGCGCTCGAAGGGCTGCGCGACGAACCTGCCGTGGGTCGGCGACAGCTCGCCGACGACCTCCAGGCGGCGCGGAATGTGAAAACCACGTAGGATGCGATTCATGCTACCCCCAAGCCGCTGCCACCGTGGATGCCACGGCGACAGGCAAGGAAAAAGAAAAGTCGGCGGTACTTAGCGCGAATAGAGCTCGACGATGAGCTGCTCTTGGACGTCGAGATTGAGATGCTCACGTAGCGGCAACGAGCGCACCGTACCCGAGATCTCCTTCTTGGAGATGTCGAGCCACTCGGGCACGCCACGACGGTCGACCGCCGCGAAGTTCTCCACGACCCCGGGATGGGTCTTGCTGCGCTCCCGCAGGGTGATCTGATCGCCCGGCTTCACGAGATAGGACGGGATGTTGACCTTGTGGCCGTTCACCCGGACATGGCCGTGGCGCACGAGCTGCCGGGCCTCGGCCCGCGATCCCGCGAAGCTCAGGCGGAACGCCACGTTGTCCAGGCGCCGCTCCAGCAGCGCCAGCAGGTTCTCGCCGGTGACGCCGCGCATCCGCTCGGCCTTCTTGAAATAGCCGCGGAACTGCTTCTCGAGAATGCCGTAGATGCGGCGCACCTTCTGCTTCTCGCGGAGCTGCAACGCGTAGTTGCTCATCTTCATGCGACGGCGCTGACCGTGTTGTCCCGGGGGGTAACCACGACGTTCGATCGCGCACTTGTCCTTGAAGCAGCGTTCCCCCTTGAGGAACAGCTTTTCGCCTTCACGCCGGCAGAGCCGGCAAACAGAATCGGTGTAACGGGCCAAGGAAGCCTCCGAGAGTCCTGAGTTGGGTTACTAGATCCGGCGCCGCTTCGACGGACGACAGCCATTGTGTGGGATCGGCGTGACGTCCTTGATCAACGTCACCTTGAGACCCGCCGCACCGATCGCCCGGATCGCCGCCTCGCGGCCCACTCCGGGTCCCTTGACCAAGACCTCGACGCTGTGCATGCCCATCTCTCGCGCCTTGCGAACCGCCTCCCGGACAGCCGTCTGTGCGGCGAACGGCGTGCTCTTGCGGGAGCCGCGGAACCCCTGGCCGCCGGAAGAGGCCCAGGAGACCACGTCGCCGGTCAGGTCGGTGATCGTGACGATGGTGTTGTTGAAGGTGGCCTTGATGTGCACCACGCCCATCGGCACGTTCTTCTTCTCTTTTTTCTTTTTTACCTTGGTCGGACCAGCCATCAGAGCTCCAAGAACAGGAGTTGGGAACGATTACGTGTCTACTTGCGGATCCCACGTCGCGGACCCTTGCGGGTACGGGCGTTGGTCTTGGTCCGCTGGCCATGTACGGGAAGCCCGCGCCGGTGACGCAGCCCCCGGTAATTGCCCAGGTCCATCAGACGCTTGATGTCCATCTGGACGTTCTTCCGCAGCTCGCCTTCCACGATATACGTCTGGTCGATGAGCTGACGAATCTTCGCCAGGTCCTCCTCGGCCATGTCCTTGACCCGGACGCCGGGGCTGATCCCCGTGGCCGCCAGGATCTTCTCCGACGTGGTGCGGCCGATCCCGTAGATGTATGTCAGGGCAATCTCCACCGGCTTATCCGACGGGACCTCTACTCCAGCAATACGAGCCACTTCGTTCTCCCTTAAACCTTACGGCGTTCGCAGGGGCTGCCCATCAACCCTGGCGCTGCTTGTGGCGGGGGTTTTCGCAAATCACGCGAATCACGCCCTTACGTTTCACGACCTTGCACTTCTCACAAATCGGCGTCACCGATGCTCTGACTTTCATGGCTGTTCGCTCCGCCGCCCACCTCAACGGTGGCGGTAGGTAATCCGCCCGCGGGTGAGGTCGTAAGGCGAGAGCTCGATCCGCACTCGGTCACCGGGCAGAATCTTGATGTAGTGCATACGCATCTTCCCGGAGATGTGAGCCAACACGCGGTGCCCGTTGTCGAGCTCGACGGAGAACATCGCGTTGGGTAGCGGCTCCACCACCTTCCCTTCAACCTGCAGTGTCTTCTCTTTGGCCATAACTACGCCGCGATCTGGGTCAACACACGCGGGCCGTTATCGGTGATGGCGATGCTGTGCTCATAGTGTGCCGAGAGGGAGTTGTCGCACGTGACCGCGGTCCAGTTGTCCTCCAACACCCGCACCGCCTCCCCACCGATGTTGACCATCGGCTCGACCGCCAGGACCATCCCGGGCTTCAGCCGGAGGCCGCGATTCGGTTTTCCCCAGTTGGGGACCTGGGGCTCCTCGTGCAGGGCACGGCCGATCCCGTGGCCGACGAAATCCTTCACCACGCTGTAGCCCTTGGACTCGGCGAGGGTCTGCACGGCGTAGCCGATATCCTGCAGGCGATGACCCACCTGCATCTCAGCGATGGCCTCGCGCAGGCACCGCTCGGTCGTCTCCAGCAGGGCGTCGGCCTGGGCGGAGACCTTGCCCACCCGATGGGTCTCGGCGGCGTCGCTGTAGTAGCCATCGACGATCGCGCCGCAGTCGATGGAGACCACGTCGCCCTCGTCGAGGCGCCGTTCGGAAGGGAAGCCGTGCACCACCTGCTCGTTGATGGAGATACACAGGGTGTAAGGGAAGCCCTGGTATCCCTTGAAGGCCGGCGTCGCACCCGCCTTGCGGATCCGTTCTTCGGCCATCCGATCGAGATCGATGGTCGGCACACCTGGCCGTACCTCCTCCGCCAGGACGGCGAGGGTCTCGGCGACGATTTGCCCAGCCCGATACATGATCTCGATCTCAGCCTTTGTCTTGAGAGTAATCACCCAAGTCACCTCCGCCAGCGCGACGCCCACCCAGGGCAGCACCGCGCCGGCCGGAGGGCGAACCTGCGAAGGTATGATGCGTGGAGGGCTCTACGCCAGGGCGGCCTGGAGCCGCTGGTAAACCTCTTCCATGGTACCGACCCCGACCACAGATCGGAAGCCGTTCCGCTTCTTGTAGTAGTCGAGGAGGGGTGCCGTCTGGGCGTGGTAGGTCGTCAGCCGCTGACGCGCGGTCGCCTCCGAGTCATCGGCACGCTGGACCAGCTCGCCGCCGCACTTGTCGCACACCCCCTCCTTGGCCGGGGGCGCGAACATGACGTGACAGCCCCAGCCGCACGCAGGGCAGGTGCGCCGCCCGGTGAGGCGCGCGATCAGCTCGTCGTCGGCCACCGCCAGGTCGATCACCCGGTCGAGGCCGTTGCCCAGCTTGGCCAGCAACTCGTCGAGGGCCTCGGCCTGGGCCACGGTGCGGGGGAAGCCATCAAGGAGGTAACCCTTTGCCGCATCGGGCTCCTGAATCCGGTCGCGGATGATCCCGATGACCACCTCGTCCGGCACGAGACCCCCTGCCTCCATGTGCTTCTTCGCCTCCAGACCCATCGCGGTGCCGTTCTTGACTGCGGCACGCAAGATATCCCCGGTGGAGATCTGCGGGATGCGCAGCTCCTCACAAATCCGCCGTGCCTGGGTACCTTTGCCTGCCCCGGGGGGGCCCATGAAAACCAAACGCATCATCGTCTCCCGCGGACGGCGCCCTTCTTGAGGAAGCCATCGTAGTTGTGCTGCAACAGGTGGGACTCCACCTGTTGCACCGTGTCCAGCCCCACACCCACTACGATGAGGAGTGCGGTGCCACCGAAAAAGAACGGAACGTTCAACGTGTTGATCAGCAGGGTCGGCAACACGCAGACGGCGGCCAGATAGAGGGCCCCCGCAAAGGTGATACGCGTCAGCACGAAATCGACGAACTCGGCGGTCTTCGCCCCCGGGCGGATGCCCGGGATGAAGCCGCCGTGCTTCTTCATGTTGTCCGCCAGGTCTGCCGGATTGAAGGTGATGGCGGTGTAGAAGAAGGCAAAGAAGAGGATCAGGCCGACGTACACCGCGTTATAGAGAATCCCGCCCGGACGGAACGAGTCCAGGGCGTATTGCAGCCACGGCAGATCCGAAGTGTTGACGAACTGGGCGATCGTCGTGGGGAACAGCATGATCGAGCTGGCGAAGATCGGCGGGATCACCCCGGAGGTGTTGATCTTCAGTGGGATGTGGGTCGATTGCCCGCCGTAGGTCCGGGAGCCCACATTGCGCTTCGCGTAGTGGACGGGGATCTTCCGGTAAGAGGTCTCCAAATAGATCACCAGCCCGATCACCACGGTCATCAGCACGGCCACCGCCGCGGCGACAAAGATGCTGATCGCGCCCGACTGGAGCAGCCGGCTCGAATTGATCGACGCGGGAATCAGGTTGGCGACGATGCCCGCAAAGATGATCAGCGAGATGCCGTTGCCCACGCCGTGCTCGGTGATCTGCTCGCCGAGCCACATGATGAAGGCGGTCCCGGCGACCAGGGTGACCATGACCAGCAGGCGGAACGGCCAGCCCGGGTGGGGGATGACCAGGGCACCGGTCGGGCTGGTCATCGACTCCAGGCCGAAGGCGATGCCCATTCCCTGGATGGCGGCCAGGAGCACGGTGCCGTAGCGGGTGTATTGGGTGATCTTGCGCTGTCCGGCGCCGCCCTGCTTCTTGAGCTGCTCCAGGTACGGCACGACCGCCGTCATCAATTGCAGGATGATGGAGGCCGAGATGTACGGCATGATCCCGAGGGAGAAGACTGTCATGCGCTGCAAGGCGCCGCCGGAGAACATGTCGAAGAAGTCCAGGATCGACCCCTTCTGCGCCTCGAAGAAGCCGGCCAGGGCCTGGGCGTCGATCCCCGGCGTCGGGACGTGGCCGCCGACCCGATAGACCGCCAGCATCATGGCGGTGAACAGGATACGCCGGCGCAGCTCCGGGATGCGGAAGAGGTTGGCGAACTGCTCGAACAACTAGATGACCTCGGCGGTGCCGCCGGCGGCGCGGATCTTGTCCGCGGCCTGGGCGCTGAACTTGTGGGCGCGGACCGTGACGCTGCGGTCGACGGTGCCTTCCGCCAGGACCTTGATGCCGTCACACGGCCCCTTCATCAGACCGAGGCTCGCGAACACCTCCGGCGTGAACTCGGTGATCTCGGGGAATCGCGCCAGGTCGCGCAGATTGACGACCACGTATTGCTTCTTGAAGAGGTTGGTGAAGCCGCGCTTCGGCAAGCGCCGGTAGAGGGGCATCTGGCCACCTTCGAAGTGGCTCCCCTTGGGGCTCCCGGAACGAGCCTTCTGACCCTTGTGGCCCTTGCCGGAAGTCTTGCCGTGGCCCGACGAGTCTCCGCGGCCGACACGTTTGCGCCGGTGGGTCGCGCCGCTCGGCGGCCGAATATCGTGTAACTGCATAGCAACTCTCCAGCGGCGATTAACCCGCATTGCTCATCAGGGATCGTCGCGATCCCGAGCGAATGGCCGTAGATCCTGGCTGGCCCGCAAGTCCGAGCACGCAGGCAGGCTTGCGGCCTGTCGAGAACTCGGACGAGGACACGGCCAGGAGATGCGGGCAGTGGGGCGGGTGCAGCAGATTCATGGTGAGAAATGCGGGTTAGCCTTGTTCCACCCGCAGCAGGTGACCGATCTTCCGCACCATGCCGCGGATCTCGGGGGTATCCGGGCGCTCCACGGTCTGGTGCATGCGCCGCAGTCCGAGGTTGCGCAGGGTGTCACGCTGGGTGCGCGGCCGACCGATGCCGCTGCGCACCTGGGTAATTAGCAACTTCGCCATCGTCCTCTCCGATCACTCGTGCTGCTCAGTCGCGGATCTCGGCCGCGTCGCGGCCGCGCAGGTCGGCGACCATCTCCGCCGAGCGCAGGTTGCGCAGCCCATCCATCGTCGCCCGGGCCGAATTGTGGGGGTTCTTGGAGCCGATCGACTTGGTGAGCACGTCGTGAATCCCGACGGCCTCGAGGACCGCCCGCACCGGGCCACCCGCGATCACGCCGGTACCCGGTCCGGCCGGACGCATGAATACGCGGCCTGCACCGTGATGACCGAGAATCGCATGCGGGATGGTAGTCGCATCGAGGGGCACGTTCACCAGGTTGCGCTTCGCCTCCTCCACCGCCTTGCGCACCGATTCCGGGACCTCCTTGGCCTTCCCTTTGCCCAGCCCGACCCGCCCGCGACCGTCACCGACGACCACCAGGGCCGAGAAGCTGAAGCGCCGACCGCCCTTCACCACCTTCGCGCAGCGATTGATGGAGATGACCGTCTCGGCCAGCTCTCCTTCCTTCACTCCGCGTTCATTCTCTCTTGCCACCACGACTCCTTTGCCTGCGCGAGGTCAGTTACGACGTTGAATGCGAATCTCTCCAGCGTGGCCGTTATAACGGCCGATCAAAATTGCAATCCCGCCTCCCGCGCGGCATCCGCCAGTGACGCCACCCGGCCGCAATAACGGTAGCCGCCGCGATCGAAGACCACGGCCGAGATGCCCTTCTCCAGTGCACGCCGCGCCACCAGCTCACCGACGGCGGCCGCGGCCTGCTTGTTGCCCTTGGCGCCGGTCACCTCGATCTGCGGGTCGACGGTGGATGCCGCCGCCAGGGTGCGCCCGGCCACGTCGTCCACCACCTGGGCGTAGATGTGCTTGTTGCTGCGATAGATGGACAGGCGCGGCCGCTCCGGACGTCCCGTGATCTTCTTGCGGACCCGCGCGGCGCGCCGCGCACGTCCCGTCAACTTTTTCATCTCATACCTCTCGCGAGCCTATGCCTTGCCGCTCTTGCCGGCCTTACGGCGGACGTGCTCCGTCGCGTAGCGTATACCCTTGCCTTTGTACGGCTCCGGCGGCCGCAACGAACGGATATCCGCGGCCACCTGACCGAGGATCTGCTTGTCCACGCTGGACAGGGTCAACTTGGTCTGCCCCTCCACCTGTGCATCGACCTCGTCGGGCAGGGCGAACTCCACCGGGTGGGAGAAGCCGAGGCTGAATTCCAGGGTTCGCCCCTTCGCGGCGACGCGGTAGCCGACCCCGACCAGCTCGAGCTGCTTGCTGAAGCCGGTGTGGACGCCCTCGATGAGATTCGCGACCAGCGCCCGGGTGAGACCACGGACCGCGCCCCCCTGACGGCTGTTATCCGCGGTGTTGACGGTCAATACGCCGTCATCGATCTGGGCGGAGACGGTGGCGGGCAGAGCGACGGATGACTCCCCCTTGGGGCCCTTGGCGGTCACCGCACCGGCGGCGATCGTCGCGGTCACCGCGGACGGGATGGGAATGGGAGAACGGCCGATCCTGGACATGAAAATTACCTTCGAAAAGACGATCGCGCGGGACGGGTGACGACTACCAGACGTTGCACAGGACTTCGCCGCCGATGTGGGCCCGGCGCGCCTCGCGATCGGTCATCAGCCCCTGCGGGGTCGAGATGATGGCCACCCCCAGGCCGTTCAGGACCCGCGGCAGATCGGCGGCGCTGGCATAGACCCTGCGGCCGGGGGTGCTGACGCGCTTCAAGCCGCGCACGGCACTCTCCCCACCGCCCTGCTTCAGGTGCACCTCGAGGGTCGCCTTTTTACCCTCGCGGGAGACCTCGAAGCCGGCGATATATCCCTCCCGTTCCATGATCTGGAGGAGTCGCGCTTTGAGGTCGGAGTAAGGCACGAGGGCCGTGACGTGCTCCGCCTGGATCGCGTTGCGGATGCGCGTCAATAAATCGGCGATGGGATCGGTCATGACCATGGAAGCGGGTCCTATTCAGCGAGATGCGGCGCCGTGCGCCGGCTACCAACTCGACTTGGTGACGCCCTGGACCTCGCCACACAAGGCGAGATCGCGGAAGCAGATACGGCATAGGGCAAAATACCGCATGTACGCCCGCGCACGTCCGCAACGGGGGCACCGGTTGTAATTCCTCACCTTGTATTTCGCCGGACGCGAAGCCCGCACACGCAACCCTGTTCTAGCCACCAGATCGCTCCTCAGTCGTTGTTTCAGTTACGGAATGGCATCCCGAAATGCCGCAGCAACGCACGGGCCTCCTCGTCGGTCTTCGCCGTGGAGACGATGCACACATCCATGCCGTGGACGTTGCTCACTTTGTCGTATTCGATCTCCGGGAAGAGGATCTGCTCCTTCAGCCCGAGAGTGTAGTTACCCCGCCCGTCGAAGGCCTTCGGCGACACGCCGCGGAAGTCGCGGATACGCGGCAGAGACGCATTCACCAGGCGATCGAGGAACTCGTACATGCGCCGGCCGCGCAGGGTGACCCGACAGCCCACGGGCATCCCCTGGCGGAGGCGGAAGTTCGCGATCGACTTGCGGGCGCGGGTGATGACCGCCCGCTGGCCGGTGATCGCGGCCAGCTCCTCGGCCGCCGCGTCCAGCAGCTCGGGGGTCCGCGAGCCTTCGCCGAGGCCGACGTTGACGACGATCTTCTGCAGGCGTGGCACCTCGAGGATGTTGCGGTAACCGAACTCCTCGCGCAACGCCGGAAGGATCTCTTCGCGATATTTGGACAGCAAGCGAGCCATGGTCTTACACCTTGTCGAGGGGCTCGCCGCACTGGATGCAGGCGCGCACCTTCTTGTTTCCAACCTGCTGGCGACGAATCCGGCCGGCATGGCCGCACTTGCCGCAGATGGGCACGACGTTGGAGAGATCGAGGGCAGCCTCGCGTTCGATGATCCCACCATCCGGCCGATCCTGGGTCGGTCGCAGGTGGCGCTTCACGAGGTTTACCCGCTCGACGACGACGCGCTCCCGGACCGGGTCGACCCGCATCACCCGACCGCTCGCGCCCTTGTCCTTGCCGGCGATCACCCGCACCGTATCATCTCGTTTTATCCGCGCTAACACTGATGTCGCCTCCGCTGAATCACAGAACCTCGGGTGCAAGAGAGACGATGCGCATGAACCGCTTCCAGCGCAGCTCACGGGCGATCGGCCCGAAAATACGCGTGCCCATCGGCTCCTTCTGCTTGTTGATCAGCACCGCCGCATTGTCGTCGAAGCGAATCGCGGAGCCGTCGTCGCGCTGAATCACGTGCTTGGTGCGCACCACCACGGCGTCCATCACGGTGCCCTTCTTCACGGCACCGCCGGCGCTCGCCTGCTTGACGGCAACCTTGATGATGTCGCCGACGCTAGCGTAGCGCGCGGTGCCGCCTTTCAGCACCCGGATGCACATCACCTTCTTGGCGCCGGAGTTGTCGGCCACTGTCAGGACCGTTTGTGGTTGGATCATCTTGCCAAGCTCCCCTACACGGCGCGTTCAACCACTTCGGCGACGCGAAACTTCTTGTCTTTGCTGATCGGGCGGCATTCCACGATGCGCACGGTATCGCCGACGTTGCAGGTCTGCTCGGGATCGTGCGCCTTGTAGCGTTTCGAGGTACGGATCGCCTTCCGGTACAGGGGATGGGTGGTGACGCGTTGCACCTGCACCACCACTGTCTTTTCCATCTTGTCGCTCACCACCTGTCCGACGAGGGAGCGCTTGTGAAGCTTCGTAGCCATCGACCTAGCCCTTTCGACCCTTCTCGTTTGCCACCGTCCTCATCCGCGCGATGTCGGTACGGAGACGACGCAGCTCCGAGGTATTGACCAGGCGACCGCTGACGGTCTGAAACCGTAGATCCATGAGCTCACGCTTGGCGTCACGCACCCGCTTGTCGAGCTCGTCCAGAGAAAGCTTGCGCAACTCGGTTGCCGTCATGGCATCACCTCCGAGGTCTTGGAGATGAAGCGAGTCTTGAAGGGGAGCTTGAACGCCGCCAGCCGGAACGCCTCGCGCGCGGTCTCCTCGTCGATCCCCTGCAGCTCATAGAGGATGCGCCCCGGATGGATGACCGAGACCCAGAACTCCGGTGCGCCCTTGCCCTTGCCCATGCGGGTCTCTGCCGGCTTCTGGGTGATGGGCTTGTCGGGGAAGACTCGGATCCACATCTTGCCGCCGCGCTTGATGTGGCGCGTGATGGCGACACGCGCGGCCTCGATCTGCCGTGCGGTGAGCCAGCCGTTCTCCACCGCCTGGAGTCCGTAGGCGCCGAAGCTGAGCTCCTTGCCGGAGGTCGCGGTGGTCCGCAGGTTGACCCCTTTTTGCACCTTACGGTGCTTGACTTTTTTAGGTGACAGCATGGTGAATCCTTGAAATCACGCCCCGAAATCAGGCATTGAGCGGTGATTCCGCCTCCTCGCTGGTCAACACCTCACCTTTGAACAACCACACCTTGACGCCGATGACGCCGTAGGTGGTGAGGGCCTTGGCGAAGCCGTAGTCGATGTCCGCGCGGATCGTCTGCAGCGGGACGCGGCCCTCCCGATACCACTCGCGGCGTGCCATTTCCGCCCCACCGAGACGGCCGGCGACGTGAATCTTGATGCCCTGGGCGCCGAACCGCATGGTGTTGGTGACCGTCTTCTTCATGGCCCGCCGGAAGGCGACGCGGCGTTCGAGCTGCTGCGCCACGCTCTCCGCGACGAGCTGGGCATCCAACTCGGGGCGTTTGATCTCACGGATGTTGATATACACATCCTTGCCGGTGAGCTTGGTCAGCTCCTTCTTCAGCGCCTCGATGTCGGCGCCCTTCTTGCCGATGATGATGCCCGGCCGGGCCGTGAACACGTGCACCCGGATGCGTTTCGCGGCGCGCTCGATCTCCACCCGGGAAATGCCCGTGTGGTAGAACTTGTCCTTGATGTACTTGCGGATGCGCAGGTCCTCGTGCAGGAGCTTGGCATATTCACCCTTGGGTGCGTACCAGCGCGACTGCCAGCCGCGAATCGCCTTGAGTCGAAAACCGATTGGATGGATTTTCTGTCCCACGAATGGCTCCCTAGTACCCGACCTCTCGAATTAAACGTCCAGCACCACGGTCAAATGCGCCGTGGGCTTGTGCAGGATGCCGGCGCGCCCCATGGCGCGCGGGCGCATCCGGCGCAGGGTCGGCCCCCCATCCACGAAGATCCGCGCCACGCGCAGCTGTTCCACATCCTCGTGCTCGCGGTCCTCGGCATTGGCCACCGCCGAGCGGATCGAGCGCTCGACGATGCGCGCGCCCTTCTGCGGTAACTGGCTCAGGTCCGCCAACACCTCGTCGACGCGCCGGCCCCGTACCAGGTCGGCGAACAGCCGCAGCTTCTGCGGCGAAATACGATTGAAGCGAGAGACCGCGCGAATTTCCATGACCGACACCGCTCAGCGAACCCTCGTGACCTTGCTGCTGCCCTTGTGGCCGCGGAAGGTCCGAGTGGGTGAGAACTCCCCGAGCTTATGCCCGACCATGTTCTCGGAGATGAACACCGGGATGAACTTCTGGCCGTTATAGACGGCGATCGTGTGACCAATCATCTCGGGCACGATCATCGAGGAACGTGCCCACGCCTTGATCATTTGCTTGGAGCCACTGTCGTTCATCCGCTCGACCTGCTTCATCAGACTCGGGTGAACGTAGGGGCCTTTTTTTAGCGAACGCGGCATCTCTTACCTCTCCGTGTGCTTATTTCCGGCGCCGTGTGACGCGGAATTGCTCGGTACGCCGTCCACTGCGGGTCCGGTAGCCGCGGGTCGGGATACCCCAGGGGGTGACCGGATGGCGGCCGCCGGACGAACGCCCCTCGCCGCCGCCGTGGGGATGGTCGACCGGATTCATCGCCACGCCACGCACCGCGGGACGACGGCGCAGCCAGCGCGACCGGCCCGCCTTGCCCAGGTTGATGTTGGCATGCTCTCCGAAGCCGACCTCGCCGATCGTCGCGGAACACTCCACGTGGACCAGGCGCACCTCGGTGGACGGCAGGCGAATGTGGGCGTACTTGCCCTCCTTCGCGAGGAGTTGGGCCGAGCCTCCGGCACTGCGCACGAGCTGTCCGCCCTTGCCCGGCCGCAGCTCGATATTGTGGATCACCGTACCCAGTGGGATGTCGGCGAGCTTCAGGCTACTCCCCGGCGTGATCTCGGCGCCCGGTCCGGACAGCAGCTTTGCCCCGACTTCCAACCCCTTGGGCGCCAGGATGTAGCGGCGCTCCCCGTCGGCGTAGACCAGGAGGGCGATACGCGCGGAACGGTTGGGATCGTACTCGATGGACTCCACCCGCGCCGGTACCCCCAGCTTGTTGCGCTTGAAGTCGATGATCCGGTAGCGGCGCTTGTGACCGCCGCCGCGGCGCCGCGAGGTGATGCTGCCTTGATTATTCCGCCCGGCACTCTTCTTGAGCGGCGCGAGCAGGCTCTTTTCCGGGTGGCTCCGCGTGATCTCCGCGAAGTCCGAGATGGCGAGCGCGCGCCTACCCGGCGAAGTTGGTTTGAAATTACGAATAGCCATGACCGATTACCCAGCAGAAATGCGAATTATTCCTCGCCCTCCGGGACCCCCTCGAAGACGTCGAGGGAAAAGCCCTCGGCGAGATGAACGAGCGCCTTCTTCCAATCCTTGCGGCGACCCATGCGCGCGCCGAAACGCTTGGCCTTGCCGCGCATGTTGATCACCCGGACATCCGTGACCTTGACGTCGAACAGCCGTTCGACGGCCTGGCGGATGAGAATCTTGTTGGCCGCCGGGTGGACCTCGAAGGAAACCTGATTGAGGGCCTCGGCGTGGCCCATGCTCTTTTCCGTGAGCAGGGGCCGCAGTATGACGTCGGCGAGTTCTAGCTTCATTGGCCACGGGCCTCCTGAAGGGCAACCAGGGCTGCCTCCGTCGCCACCACGCTATTCGCCCACAGCACGTCGTAGACGTTGATCTGCGAGACGTGGATCACGTTCACGTGCGGCAGGTTGCGCAGGGCGAGGTAGAGGTTGCGATCCTCCTGCTCCGCCACCACCAGGACCTTGCCGGTGGCCCCGACGCCGTTCAGCAGGGCGAGGCCATCCTTGGTCTTGGGTGCCTCCAGGGCGAGGCCGTCGACGACCAGCAGGTTGCCCCCGGTCAGCTTGTCGGTGAGCACCGCCGCCAGGGCGCGGGCGCGCACCTTCTTGGGCACCTTGTACGAGTAGTCGCGCGGCTTGGGACCGAACACGATGCCGCCGCCGCGCCACAGCGGCGACCGGGAGGAGCCGGCGCGCGCCCGTCCCGTGCCCTTTTGCCGCCACGGCTTCTTGCCGCCACCGCGGACCTCGTCACGCACCTTGGTGGACGCGGTCCCGGCGCGGCGGCTGGCGCGTTGCGCACGCACGGTGTCGTATACGCAGCCGTCGCTCCACTCGGCCGCGAACAGCCGGTCGGCGAGCTCGAGATCGCGCACCGGCTTTCCGTTCCGATCGATCACCGCAACCTTGGCCATGGTCTACCCCTATGCCCCGGTAATGCGAAGCAGTCCGTTGATCGCGCCGGGTACCCCGCCGCGAATCAGCAGCAGGTTCTCCTCCGGAAGCACTTCAACGACTCGCAGGTTCTTGATGGTGACCCGGCGGTCGCCCATGTGGCCGGGCAACTTGGTGCCCTTGCGCACGTGGGCCGGGTCGGCCGAGGCCCCGATAGAGCCCGGCGCGCGATGGAAGTGGGAGCCGTGGGTCATACGCCCGCCGCTGAATCCATGCCGGCGCACGACACCCTGAAAGCCGCGTCCGATCGTGCGGCCGGTCACCTTCACCACATCGCCGGCGGAAAACGCCGCCACCGTGATCTGATCCCCGACGGCGAGATCGCTCGGCTCATCGAGGCGGATCTCTTCCAGGACCCGCACCGGCGCGACGCCCGCGGCCTTGCAATGGCCGATCTGGGCGCGGCTCAGGTGCTTCTCCTTGGCCGCCTCGTACCCGACCTGCAGGGCGTCGTAGCCGTCGCGCTGTTTGTTCTTCTTCTGCACGACGGTGCACGGCCCGGCCTGCACCACCGTCACCGGGATGGAGCGCCCCTCGTCGTCGAAGACCTGGGTCATGCCCAGCTTTCTGCCAATTATCGTGTTCATGATTACCGTCCGCACGGCTCCCACAGGCCGCCCGCGGCCCATAGGAGGCGGCCGTGTAGGTGCCCGTAGATTCGGGCCGGCTCGCAGCCCGAACGGCGCAGGCGTACATGTCGTACGTCGAGGCGTTCGGGCGAGGACACGGCCCGAAGATGCGGGCAGATACGCGGCCGTTGGTAGGTCATTGCTGTCAGCACGGTTACAACTTGATTTCCACGTCGACGCCGGCCGATAGGTCGAGCTTCATCAACGCGTCGATGGTCTGTGCGGTGGGCTCCAGGATCTTGATGAGCCGCTTGTGGGTGCGCATCTCGAATTGATCCCGCGACTTCTTGTCCACGTGTGGCGAACGCAACACGGTGAACTTGCGGATCTCCGTCGGCAGCGGTATGGGGCCCGCCACGGTCGCGCCGGTGCGCTGCGCCGTGTCCACGATCTCTCCCACCGACCGGTCGAGATGCCGGTGGTCGAAAGAGCGCAGCTTGATACTAATAGTGGACGAGACCATTTCCATCTGGAACCCTTCTCCCTTGGGATGTCGCCGAGCGGGCCGACGCTACTCGATTACCTCGGAGATGACGCCGGCGCCGACGGTGCGGCCGCCCTCACGAATCGCGAAGCGCAGCTCCTTCTCCATCGCGATCGGCGTGATCAGCGCCACGTCCATCGCCACGTTGTCGCCCGGCATCACCATCTCGATGCCCG
>Ga0210096_1000297_pt1 | contig 18518 bp, 16 predicted proteins | sample China_Galinas_PW_4_FD_184864 | JGI IMG/M metagenome (GOLD analysis project Ga0210096, IMG submission 184864) | Wetland microbial communities from San Francisco Bay, California, USA, that impact long-term carbon sequestration - China_Galinas_PWA_D2... | ecosystem: Environmental > Aquatic > Marine... | reverse complement strand
GGGGTCCTGGTACTGGCCTTCGCCGGTGTGCTGACAGGATGCAGCATGCCTATGCCCAGCCTGCAAGATAGGCTCGCCCTGCCACCCACTGTATTGTCCGAGACCCCCTCTCTGCTGGTCTACGCGAATACCCTGGGAAGCTGGCCTCGGACCCGTGTTCGCGCGGAGCTTGCACGCCTGGAAAAGGTCCAGTGCTCGGAATCGCCGGACAGTTCGGATTGCCTGCGGCTGGCGATATTGCTCGGCTTGACTGGAGCGCCCGAACGCGACGACGCACGCGCACGTACCCTCCTAACGAGCTATCTGGCAGCCCGCCCCGCCGGTGCCGAGCCGGACGGTGAGCGTGAGCTGGCCGCGCTTCTGCTGGCGACTCTCGACGAACATCGCCGGCAGACACGGGAGCTTCGCAACGCCGAGGCCGCCCTGGCGCGAGAGCGATCAGCGCGCCGCACTCTGGAGCAACAGCTCGACCAGCTCAAGGCCATCGAAGAGAGCATCAATCGGCGGGCAACTCCGGCGGAAGGGGACAAGCGCCCGTGAGTACCAGGCAGAAGATTCTCCTGGTGGATGACGACCGGGACCTGCTGAGGTTGCTGTCCATCCGCCTTCGCGCCGCCGGCTACGAGGTGGACAATGCCCGGAGCGGCGAGCAGGCTCTGGGGCGGCTGGCGGCCTTTCGGCCTCGGCTCGTGATCACCGACCTGCGCATGGAAGGGATGGACGGCATGGTGCTGTTTGACGCCATTCATCGACGCCACCCGCTGCTTCCAGTGATCATTCTGACCGCCCACGGGACGATCCCGGATGCCGTGGATGCCACCACCCGCGGTGTCTTCCGCTATCTCACCAAACCGTTCGACAGCCGCATGCTGCTGGACTATGTCGCCAAGGCACTGCGCCTGAATGGCCAGATGGACGTCGCCGGCCAAGGTGAAGACCGATCATGGCGCGCCGATATCGTCAGTCGTAGCGCAGTCATGGAAGACCTGCTGCAGCAGGCTCGACTGCTGGCCGGCAGCGATACCAGCATCTTTATCCAGAGCCAGAGCGGAACGGGCAAAGAGCTGCTGGCCCGGGCCATCCATCGGGCGAGTCCGCGCTGGGACAAGCCGTTCGTAGCCGTCAACTGCGCGGCGATTCCCGAGCCCCTGCTGGAGTCGGAGCTTTTCGGACACAGCAAGGGGTCATTCACGGGCGCGATCAGGAGCCACCAGGGACTGTTTCAGGCGGCCCAGGGCGGGACCCTGCTGCTGGACGAGATCGGTGACATGCCCCTCGCGTTTCAGGCCAAGCTGCTGCGCGTGCTGCAGGACAAGGAGGTGCGTCCGGTCGGCACCACCACCCCAGTGCCCATAGACGTACGTATCATCTCGGCCACGCACCGGGATCTGGAGCAGGCGGTGGCCGAAGGGCAGTTCCGGGAAGACCTCTACTACCGGCTGAACGTGGTGATGCTGGAGCTGCCGCCGCTCTGCGAGCGTCGCGAAGACATTCCCGTACTGGCCATTCATCTGCTGACCCAGCTTCAAGAAGCCAATGAAAGCGGAGGGTCAAAGCGCTTCGCCCCCGAGGCCATGGAGCTGCTGGTGGGCGCGCCATGGCCCGGCAACGTGCGTCAGCTCCTGAACGTGGTAGAGCAATGTGTGGTCCTTTCCACAACCGCTATCATCCCTGCCAGCCTGGTACAGAAGGCTTTGCGTGGACGACCGGGCGAGATCCTCTCCTTCGTAGAGGCTCGCGACCGCTTCGAGCGTGACTATCTGGTCAATGTGCTGCAGATCACCGAGGGCAACGTCACCCAGGCAGCCCGCCTCGCCCAGCGCAATCGCACAGAGTTCTACAAGCTTCTTCGCCGCCACCATCTAGAGCCGGAGCTGTTCCGCGAGGGGGCGGGCTAGCTAGGATCACTGGTGCTTTCCGGCTTCCGTAGGGTGCTCTGCGAAAACTGTCCCGCCTCTGCCTTGCCTAGCGGGCGAATTAATATTAGGATATTAGGAGCAACGAATGTATCTCTCGCAAGCGGAGGCGACACCATGACAAAGCGAGCGATTGTGGCGGCGGCGTTGGTGGGGGCGATCGGCCTGGGCGGCCTCGCGGTGACGGGCTCCGCCCATGCCGACAACATTTTCCGCTTGATGAACCCGTTCGAGTGGTTCTTCGGTGACGACTGGGACGACGACTACGACCATCCCTACCGCTACGGGCGCTACGGTTGGGGAGGTCCCTACGGGTGGTACGGCCCCGGGTGGGGGGCGGGCAACACCGGTACCTCGACGGTGATCTTGCTGAAGGGCGACGATCAGTCCTCTGACGACTCCGCTACGCTCGCCTCCTCCCAACGGCCGGAGTGACCCGGGTCTGCCATCACGGCGACGCGAGATCGACCGGATTCTCCCCTCCCGGCCGGCCGTTGGCCGCGGGAGGGCTGTGCCTCCGCTCGTCCGGGGACTTCGGCCGTGTTTGCGCCCAGCTCTTCGCGTCTCTTAGAAAAGAGAACCGCCTCACCCGAAGGCCAAGGCGGATCTCCGGGGTGCAGCGGCCTTCGGCCGACTATTTCCCTTCCGTCAGGATCAGCTCCGGGTAATAGACCTTTCCGTCGCTGTCCTTCGCCTGCAGCTCGGCGGCTTTTGCGGCCGCCTCGCCGTAGGTCATCTCGCCTTCCAGATGGCCCTTCTGGAACTGGTACTTGTGTCTCCAGCCCACACGGTAGCCGGGGTCGGCGGCGCGACGCCAAAGGGGGTCGCCTTTCTGAAGCAGTATGCCTGCCATTGCTCATCACTCCTCGGTTAGATGAATTGCGGCCCAGGCCGCGAGCCAACTATGGCGTCGGTACCGCGCGTAGAAAACACGCTCAATATGTGGAAATTCCTGTCGTCCCCGGGTCCTCCGAGGGTCGAGCCCGAAGAATGGGATAGCTCGCCACCGGACCTTGGCTCAGGGGGGCGGGGCGGGGGGTGGTAGCCGCCGAAACCGGATCAGCCCCGCCAGCAGGGTCAGCATCCCGCACAGAAACAGGGTTGGGCGAATGCCGAGGGCCTGGGTCAGGCCGCCCACGGTCAGGCTGCCGAGCGGCGCGATGCCGAGAAAGGACATCGAGAAGGTGGCCATGACCCGACCCCGCATGTCGTCGCGGACCCAGCTTTGCAGCAGGGTGTTGCTGCCGGCGGCGACCAGCACCACGGAGAGGCCCAGCACCATCAGGATCGGATAGGCCAGCGCAAGGCGGCTGTTGAGCGCGAACAGGGCCAGGGCGCAGCCGGCCGTGGTGGCCGCCAGTGGAATTCGCCGGGCCAGGCCGTCGATGGAGCCACGCGTGGCCAAGAACAGGCCGCCCAGTAGCGAGCCGGCGCCCGCGCTGCCGATGAGCAGGCCATAGCTGCGAGCGTCGGCGTGCAGGATGGTCTTGACGTAGAGCGGCATCATGACCACGTAGGGCGTGATCATGAAGCTGACCGCGGCTACCAGCATCAGCGACAGGCGGATGTCGGGGTGGTTGAAGGTGTAGCGCAGGCCGTCACGCAAGGCATGCAGTGCAGGCTGGGAACGGTCGCCGCCGGTTCGTGCCCGGATGGCGAGCAGTGCCAGCAGCACGGCCAGGTAGCTTATTGCGTTGAGAAGGAAACACAGCGCCTCACCGGTCAGGGCGATAAGGAAACCAGCCAGCGCCGGTCCGATGAAACGGGTAGCGTTCATGAGCATCGAATTAAGGGCGATGGCGTTCTGCAGGTGCGACCGCTCCTCGACCAAATGGACCACCAGCGACTGACGGACAGGTATGTCGAGCGAGTTGATGCAGCCCAGAAGAAAGGCCATGGCGAGCAGCAGGGGCGGGGTGATCCAGCCCTGCCAGGTCAGCAGGGCCAGGGTCGCCGCCTGGACCATGGCCAGGCTCTGGGTCAGCAGCATCAGCCGGCGGCGGTCGACGCGGTCCGACCAGACCCCCCCGAAAGGGGCGAACAGCAGGATGGGCAGCTGGCTGGAGAACCCCAGCAGGCCCAGCACCAGGGCCGAGTGGGTCAGTCGATAGGCCAGCCAGCTCATGGCGATCTGCTGCATCCAGGTGCCGGCTACCGAGATCAGCTGGCCGGCGAAAAAGAGCCGGAAGTTGCGCGAGCGAAATGCGCGCAGGGGATGCTGGGCGCTGGCGAGCAAGGTGGCCTCAGACTCAGCGGAAATAGGCGCTTGGTGTCGTGCGGAGCTGGCGCTTGAATTTAGTGGCGAAGGCGCATGGGATGCTGTAGCCCAGGTTGAGCGCCACATCGACTCCCCTCTTCCCACAGGCCAGCTGTTCCAAGGCGTTGGTCAGCCGGGCCTGCCGGCGCTACCGGCCGAAGGTCATGCCGGTCTGGCGAGCGCAACGGCGGGCGAGACGAGCATTCATGTTACGGGTAGATTGGGTCCCCAAGCCAGCTGTTTTCGAGTAGCCCATGAACGAGACCGCCGCCGATCCCACCCCTGGACGCACCGTGTTTCCGGTGCTGGGTGCCATCAGCTTCTCCCATTTCTTAAACGACTCCATGCAGTCGTTGATGCTCGCCAGCTATCCGCTGTTCAAGGCCGGACTTGGGCTGAGCTTCGCCCAGATCGGTCTGATTACGCTCGCCTTCCAGCTCACCGCCTCGCTGTTGCAGCCGATGGTCGGGCTCTATACCGATCGCCATCCCAAGCCCTTCTCCCTGGCACTGGGCATGGGCTGCACCCTGACCGGGCTGCTCGGCCTGTCCATGGCGGGCAGCTTTCCCACGTTGCTCTTGGCCGCCGCCCTGGTCGGTACGGGCTCGTCGGTGTTCCATCCCGAGGCCTCACGGGTGGTGCGCATGGCCTCGGGGGGACGCCACGGCCTGGCGCAATCCATCTTCCAAGTCGGAGGCAACGCCGGCACGGCCTTGGGTCCGTTGCTGGCGGCCTGGATCGTGCTGCCCAACGGCCAGCGCAGCCTGGCCCTGTTCTCGCTGGTCGCCCTGCTGGCGGCGATCGTGCTGACCGGCGTCGGCTTCTGGTACCGTGACCAGCACCGCAGGCCGAAGCCCGCGGGTGCAGCCGCGGGGCACGGCCTGCCGCGCGGGCGTGTCCGAGCGACCCTGGGTGTGCTGATGGCGCTGATGTTCTCCAAGTTCTTCTACCTGGCCAGTATCAGCAGCTACCTGATCTTCTATCTGCTGCAGCACTACGGCGTCGACACCCGCACTGCCCAGTACCACCTGTTCTACTTCCTGTTCGCGGTTGCCGCCGGCACCCTGCTGGGCGGGCCGATCGGTGACCGCATCGGCCGCAAGCAGGTGATCTGGCTCTCCATCCTGGGTGTGGCGCCCTTCACTCTGGCGTTGCCCTATGTCGGTCTAGGTGCCTCGGCGCTGCTGACCCTGATCATCGGCTTCATGCTCGCCTCGGCATTTCCGGCCATGGTGGTCTACGCTCAGGAACTGATGCCGGGCAAGATCGGTACCGTCTCGGGGCTGTTCTTCGGGTTGGCCTTTGGGCTGGCCGGCATCGGTGCTGCGGTGCTGGGCCAGCTGGCCGACCGCTGGGGCATAGAGGCGGTCTACCGGCTGTGCGCCTTCCTACCGCTGATCGGCCTGTTGGCTGTGCTTCTTCCGGATCTGCATCGGCCGCGCGCTGCGGAGATGACGGGCGCCAAGGCGTAAGCGGCGTGTCCTTGGCGTCTTGGCGGTTCCAGCTGCGGTTTTTGGGTTCATGTCCGTAGCCGGGCATTGGTCACTCCGATTCCTGCGGCCAGCTGAGGCCGATCGCGACGCGCTTGTTGCAGAGTGCGCAGTGCGTCCTGATAGAGGAACTGCGTGATCTCCTGCTCCAGCTGCCCGGCCAGCGGACCGAGTGCGGCCCGGACGAGGGCCGAGTGGGTCAGCATGATCTGCCGGGACCGGAAGTCTCCGCTGGCGAGCATGCGCTCCAGCTCCGCCAGGGTCCGACGCGCGGCCGTCCAATCCGGCTCACCTTCCAGTGGGGCTGCCGCGGGCTCGGGAAGGCCCGAGAGGATCGCCGCTGTGAGCTGTCCCAGCTCGCTGTCCAGGCGCTCTATCAGCCGATCGATCTCAGCCATATCCTTCCGCTCCTTGATCGCGTTCTCCAGCTCGGCCGCCAGCTGCTGAACCAGTCGCGCACCCATGCTGCCGGAGCTGCCGTTCAGCCCGTGAGCGAGCCGCCGAGCGGCGTCCCAATTTCCCTGGGCCAGATCCTCTCGCAAGCGTGCCATGTCTCCGGCGTGTCCGCCCGCATAGAGGCGGAGCAGGCGTAGGTACGCGCTCAGCCGGCCATTGACGACCTCCAGTCCTCGCTTGGCGTCCAGGCCCGGTACGGCTGTCAAAGCGGCCGGCAGGGTCTCTTGCTCCACCTGCACTCCCACCTGCTTCAAGAGCTCCACCGCTACATCCTGGTTGATCGCGTTGTCCTCCACCAGGAGGACGCGGGCGTCGTCTTGCCGGGCTCGCAGGCCGTCCTCGCCGAGGGAGCGCTGCTGCGGGAGCTGCTCCGGGCGCAGATTGCTCTTTGCCAGGCGGGCGGTGAGCCAGAAAGTGCTGCCCCGGCCGAGCGTGCTTTCCACCCCCACGTCGCCAAGCATCAGGCCGGCCAGACGCCGGGTGATGGCCAGGCCCAGGCCGCAGCCGCCGTAACGGCGTGCCCTGCCTGCATCGACCTGGTTGAAGGCGGTGAACAGATTCGCAGTCTTCTCCGGGGCTATGCCTATGCCTGTGTCGGACACCTCGGCGCGCAGCAGCAGGTCGCTGGCGTATTCCTCGGCCACGCGCATCCTCAGAGAGACCCCGCCCTGCGTAGTGAACTTGGCGGCGTTGGAGAGATAGTTGAGCAGTGCCTGCGCCAGCCGGGTCCCGTCGCCGACCAGTACCTGCGGTAGGTCGCCCCGATCGACCTCGAGCGCCAGTCCCTTCTCGGCCAGCTCAGGGCGGATCATGGCGACGACATCGTTCAGCAGGCGATCCACGCTGAAGGGGGCAACATCGAGGTCCAGCTTGCCCGCTTCGATCTTGGAGAAATCGAGGATGTCGTTGACGAGCGCCATCAGGTGGCCTGAGGCATCGGCGACCTTGTCCAGCTTGAGGCGCTGGGCCGGGTCGGCCATTCCGGCCCGCAGCAGGTGGGTCAGACCGACGATGGCATTCAGGGGGGTGCGAATCTCGTGGCTCATGTTGGCGACGAATGCACTCTTGGCCTCGCTCGCCGCCTCGGCCGCGGCCTTCGCCCGGGAAAGGCTTGCCACCAGGGCCCCCTTCTCCAGGCTCAGGCGGGTGGCATCGCGGATGATGACGTTGGTTCGGAAGGCCGCATAGAGCATCCCGGCGGCGAACACGAAACCCATCAGTCCGGTGATCCTGTGCACCGTGTCGCCGAGCAGATACATCAGCAAGGAAACGGGTAGCACTGTGGGTATGACGAAGAAAACGTAGGCGGTCAGCACTGAAGACAAATAGATGACTGCGCCAGCGGCCATGCCTGCCAACACCACGATGAGAAACAGCTGATGCATCGGGCTGCCTGCCGGAAACAGAGCTGTGCCGGCCAGCCCCCACAGCACCCCGGTGGCAGTGGAGCCAAAAACGAATCGGTTTCGCCAAGACAACACCTCTGCGCCGGTCGGCAGTGCGCGCCGGTAGCCCACCACCAACCCGAAACGCAGTGCGACCATCATCTCCGCAGCTACAAGCCAAGCCAGGATCAGGCCCGACGGGCTGGCACTCCAGAGCATATAGGCGAACAGCGGGGCGATCACCATGGTGACCATGAGGCCTCCGGGCGCCTGGTCGTAAAGCAGCCGGACCTGAGCCTCCAGTATGGCGAGAGGGGGAACGTCGCCAGCAACCCGAGGAGGCGGTGTCGGGTCTGCTACGTCAGGGATCTCGGCCATGAGGCGGATCCCTCAGCGCGTCCTGCCGGGGCCCTGCAATGGCTCGGGCGGAAGCGCTTGGGTGGGAATCGGAGGCCGGGAGTGGGGCACGGGAGGAGTCTCGATATACATCCGCTAGGGTGTGAGCTTCGGATGGACGATCGATCCGCCCAACACCAAAGAAACGGACCGAAATGCCTGGTCCGGGAAGCAGGGCTGCCGCTGCCCAGGTCGGGAAAATCGCTGAGAAGCCTGGAAGACATCTCCGACGACCAACCCAAGAGCCGGGTGACCATCTCTTTACGCGTCTATAGAGAGGGACCTCCATGTCCCGGCCCGGGATGCCTACTTCACGCCCGACACGATTATCAGAAACGCTGGCGTTCTCATCGTGGACACCTGCCTTATGGCGTTGAGGAACACTCAAAGAATACTCTTAGCACAGAATCCGAGTCGGGGTCGCTCGGCGGGGGTCAGCGGTCGTTGCGTGCCCCGGAGGAGGTCACTCTGATTCCCACGCGAGAGCTTTCGCTACGCGGGATACCCGAACTGGCGCGCTCCGTCAAGCAGAGCCGAGGGCTGAACCTGTCGGCGTAAACGCCTAGGTCACCCTGCGGATTCTGACACCTGAGCGGTGCCGATGCGGGTCCGCCGGTTGATCAGGAGGACGTACAAGGCGAGCACCAGACTGTACACGATGCCTGTCATGTAGACGGTCAGGCTCGGCAGGTGGTCGGGTTTCACCGTCTTGAGATGCTGTGCAGAGTCGACCTGCTCGCTTGTTCCTTATCTGCCGACGCAGACCGGGGCCCACGGCGCGCGCCATGGCGCTGGTCTCCAGTCCCCACCGAGGAACCGATCGACCCGAATGGCGGTCTTCAGCGGATCGTTCAGGGTATCCCGATGGCTGATGCGCAGCAGCTGGATCCGATGGCGGTCAGGGCTTTGCTGTCCCGCCGTAGCGGGTAGAGGGCCCGGGCGCACACCAGATGGTCCTGGGGACGGACGCGCAGCTTCTGATCGGCTCGATCAGGCGCTCCGGTTCACCGCAGTGTCCTCGCAGGCCGCATCTGCCGCCGGAGATACCAGAGGCGACGCCTGGCGCGGAAGACAGTTCAACCCAGAAGCGCCCCTTGGACGGGGTGTAGCGTGCGCCCTACCGGCCGAGGGGATCTAGCCGTTGACCGGCCGGTCCTGGTTTTCTGGAAGGGTACGGTTGGGTGGGTGGGGCGGATAGGCAGACGGAGCTGGCCCGAGCATGGCGCGAGCATAAAGATGGGTGTCCACTGCATTAACTACCTTTGGTAAGACTGCCGCGAGCCCGATCTGAAACACCCGGGCTTGTGCTTCCTCTTCCTTTCCGCGGCCCACGAAGGTCCGCACGCCAGCGCCCTGCGGAGGGATGGTGGGTGTCCTTTTCCCCGGTTTTCGTGCAATATACTCAAGCTTCGAAAACGCGAAATCGGCACCCGGGCTTTGGAGGATCGGACGATGAACAACGGCACTATGACATTGCTGGCAACTCTGGTCGCATCAGCAGGGCTCATTGGCTGCAGCAGCAAGCAAGTCACCTATAAGGATATAGAGCCGATCTTGCAGGAGAAATGTGCGGAATGTCATATTGGTGACAAGGAAGGCGTGGTGGCGAGCGGGTTTTCCGTGGATTCCTACGATTCGGTGATGACGGGCACCAAACTCGGACCCGTTATCGTAAAGGGCTCCGCCGAATCCAGCAGTTTGTACCGGATGGTTGCCGGCAAGACCGATCCCTCGATCCACATGCCGCACGGCAAGGCTCCGCTGAGCGAGGATCAGATCAAGACGATCGAGGCGTGGATCGATCAAGGAGCGGTGAAGTAGCCGTCGCCACCGGCGATGTTGGCTCCGGTTGGCGAGTCGCGATAGACCTCACAACGTGAAGGGGATGCCTGGGGTTACCCGCCAACCGCCGCCTGCTGTGGCTGTGGACGGGGTCAGTTCTCGCATTGCAGCATGCTGTCATGAAATGTTTGACCTCGCTCCCTCTCACGGCTGATCGGGCGCGCTGCAAGCTCCAACGACCCTCTCATCAGGGCCAGGGAGAGGGCCAGCCGGCTCTCGGACGGGGCTGTCGGAAGGTGGGTGTCCGATCCTTCATGCCATGGTACACTAAGCAGTTAATATTGTGGTGTTTAGCGCCTCTATCACTCACCGGTCCGTGCAGGAGAAAATATGGTCGAAACCGACGCAGAATTGCAGCTCAGAGTCTGGAAGGAGCTCGCGATCAGCAAACAGATGTTGATGCGGACCGCGGCTAATGCGCTGAAGCTCGACCCCGACTGTACCGAGCAAGACCTCAAAGAGGCACTGGAAGCGACGATCAAGCGCTCCGTCGAAGCCGATTTCAATGCAAGCAAAGCTCAGGAGGAGGCCCGGAACGCTATCGCCGCGATGGAAAAGAAGCTGGCAGAGAGCCGGAAGTCTCTCGATGACGTTGAAGCCCGCCTTGCCGAGGCGCTGGCCAACCAAGAGAAGATCGAGCATCAGCTCACCAACTCGCGCAGCAGCCACGAAATACAAGTAAGAAAACTCAAGGAGAGCCTGGCGGAGAAGGAGCGCGCGCTCAAGGCAGTCAGCGCTACTCTCTCCGATACGCCGGAAAACGTGCTAAAGAAGCTGAAGACTTTGAAAAAGCAAAAAATGGACGAGTCCGATGCTCGCAAGAAGGCAGAAGAAGCCCTGGCCGCCGTGCGCAAGGAAAAACAGAGCCTGGAGCAGAGCCTAAGAGAGCTCCAAGCCGCCCAGGAAAAGCCCGAAGAAGACAAGGCCGCGTAGCTGTCCTCGTTCAACCGGTTACTGCGCACCTTCGTATCTCAATGGGATGGCTTGACGCTCCCCGATGGTCGGATCATCGCCGGACGGCGTGGCGGTAGCCTCTCCCTTCGCTCCTCTGCCGATCAAGATCGAGACGCCCGCCGCTACGGCGAGCGCTCGGAACACGAGATCGCTGTTGGCGAACCGCAAATCGGCCAGGAGTGCCAGGCCATAGAGAATCAGCCAAACACCCAAGAGCGTTGTGTCCCACATGCTCGGAAATCTGAACCATCTACCGAAGCGGGCCATCGGGTTATCCTCCCCTATGCGAAGGACTAGTTGAGCTCAGGAGAAACCCTGAGCATTGGCATCGCGGCTTTCTCAGCGCACGGCACCCCACTGCGCTGCCGATCAGAGCAATGGGGAGCCGGGACGCTGCGCCCAGGAGCCAGAGTTCCCAACGATCCGCCAATGGGAAGGGCAGCTTGGCGGTGTTGCGCTTGATCCCGTCCAGCAGCTGCAGACCGCGAAGCTCGATGCTGTCATAGTCGCCCACGGAGCGAACCGGGGCTCGGCTGAGTCCCTCCGCGTCCGTCCAGGTGCCGAACCGAATGTCCGGGGTCTGGACCTGATATTGCTGGCCATTCTCGGTGACTGACTCCCGGTCCCCGTGGACGTAAAGGTTCCAGGTCACCCCGTCACGGCTGACCGCATCCGCTCCTTGAGACTCCACGACATTCACGACCCCGTGAAAGGGATTGAGCATTCGTTGGGCATAGATCTTCGCGCTCATCGCTGAACCGACTCAGTCTCGCGGGGTGGCGTCGCGCAGGGTCCTTCGGATCAAGGGCCCGATGGTCAGTCCCTGCACAAGAATTGAGAAGACCACCACCGCGTAGGTGGACGCCACGAGTATGTCGTGTGGCTCGCCCGGCGGCAGGGAGAGCGCGAGGGCCACCGAAATGCCCCCTCGCAGCCCGCCCCAGGTCAATATCTTGACCACGCCAGGGCTGAAACGACGGAAATGGCGCATGACGCCGATCGGAAGCCCGACGCTGATCAGCCTGGCCACCAGCACGGCGGGTATCAGCAGCAGCGCGGCGAACACGTACTCGGCGCGGAAGGCGAGCACCAGGACCTCGAGACCGATCAGCACGAAGAGCACCGCATTGAGTATCTCGTCGACCAGCTCCCAGAAGGTGTCCAGATGCTCGCGCGTGCGCTCGGACATCGCCAGCAATCGACCGTGATTGCCGATGAGCAGGCCCGCTACCACAATGGCAATGGGTGCGGACACGTGCAGGACTTCCGCCAGGGCGTAGCCTCCGGTCGTCACCGCCAGGGTGATCAGTACCTCCACCTGATAGTTGTCCAGGCTCTTCAGCATCACATAAGCCAGGCCGCCGACAGCCAATCCGAAGACCAGACCACCCACCGCCTCCTCGGTGAACAGCCAAACCACGCTGCCGACCGATGTCTCCTGTCCACCGGCGGCAATGTCGAACAGCACCAGGAACACCGCGACTGCCACCCCGTCGTTGAACAGGGATTCCCCCGTGATCTTGGTCTCCAGGGTCTTGGGTGCCCCCGCGCTCTTGAGGATGCCGAGCACCGCGATGGGGTCGGTGGGGGAAATCAGGGCGCCGAACAGCAGGCAGTAGATGAAAGGGACCTCCAGTCCAAGCAGCTTGAAGACGCCGAAAGCCATCAGCCCAATCAGCACGGATGCCATGACGACCCCCAGCGTGGCGAGGATGGCGATCACCCAACGCTGTCGCGCCAGATCGTCAAGATTGACATGCAAGGCCCCGGCGAACAGGAGAAAGCCCAACATGCCATGCAGCAGGGCCGCATTGAAGTCGATCCCGACCAGGAGATGCCTGAGCCCGCTTTCGGCGCCCGACGTCAGGGGGCCGAGGGCGATCAACCCCAGGGACATCAGCAGAGCAATCAGCATCACCCCGATGGTGGTCGGCAGCTTGAGCACCCGATAGTTCAGATAGGCGAACCCGGCCGAGAGGGTCACCAGAATGGCCAGAATCTCGAACAGTGTCATCGCCCGCGGTCGCCCTTTACGCAGATGCTGGATGTCCCGCACAGGATAGGGCGGTTCTTGCATCGGGACAAACGGCGACGGGATGCGGTCGCTGCTCGGGATCCCGCGCCTATCGAGGTGGAAAGGCGGGCTGGCGTGGTCGACTCGTCTGAGCAGACTGGCAGGGCCGATTGCGCCGGGAAGTCCCAGTCAATCGCTTCGAGTCGTCTGCAAGTCGCGGACATCATGACAAGTCCGATGTGCTGGAGGCGTCACCCAACAAGTGAGGCCGCGACGGAGTGCATCGCACGCGCTACAGTCCAGCGGCGGCGCGTGTCAGGGCAAAGAAATCCCGCTCCAAGGCCCGGCCTGTCTCGGTCTCCAGGCCAGGGCTGGACAAGACGATCATGTCCCCGCCGATCCGGAAACCGGGGTATCCGTTGCTTCTGCTGCTGGTCGGAATGGACTTGTGATGGACCTGCCATGGAATGTAACCTCTTGGAAGTGGGAGAGCCGTTTGCGGGCAGGGAGGTTCGACTGTCGAATTCTTTGGCATTTCTTCGGGGTGTTCGGATGGGGAGACCACAGGGCTTGTCGCGGCGCCCGAGATCGAATGGCGAGAATACAGGACCACAGCGCATCAAGGGTGTCGGAATGTAGAATGTGTGCCGCCATAAGTCCACGTCTCTCAAGTGTTGCAGCTTTATGTCAGCTTAACGCGTTAAGGAGGATCAATTATGTCGCTGTATGACTTGATTTTTGAAGGCGGTGGCGCCAAGGGCTCGGTCTTTGTGGGTGCGTTGACGGCTTTCTCTGAAAAAGGGTGTCAGCCACGACGATTAGTCGGCACGTCCGCGGGAGCAATAACAGCAACGCTACTGGCGGCCGGGTTTACTCCAAGTGAAATGAAGGACGCAATAAATGAAGAGTTGGATGGCAAACCACGCTTTGCCTCTTTTATGGATAGACCGAAGGAAGAAGACTTCGATCAGGACATTATCGACCATAGCGACACAATGAAGTTACTCGAGGATGTGAATGTGCCGTTGATCCCAGGTGGGCTGGAGGAGAGATTTGATTCACTGTTAGTGAAGGCGCTGATGGCGATGCCGGCTTACAGGCAGCTATTTTGTTTTGTCGAGTGCGGCGGGCTATTTTCTGGTGATACGTTTTTGGCATGGCGAAAAGAAAAGCTATCCTCCAAGGGCATCGACCCTGAAATCACTTTGAATGCGTTCAATAGTCACCCCCGAGTGCACACAACGAGCTTTCCTTGGTAGCGTCCGATACTTCCGATGGTGGTGGTATGCTCGTTCTAAATCATCGTACCGCACCGAGCTGCCCAGTCGCCTGGGCGGTACGCATGTTTATGAGTATTCCCTTCGTTTGGCGGGAGGTGGTATGGAAAGAAGAATGGGGGGCTTATTTGGGCGGGTCGATAACGAGCCACGTCATCGTTGATGGCGGCGTTTTGTCGAATTTTCCGATTGCGTTGGTTGATAAACAACCAACCCCGGGCAGTTTTGAAGAGCGCGTCATGGGGAGTGATGGTATTGCAGGTGCGGCAAACACTCTGGGATTCTTGATTGACGAGTCGCTCCCGGTAGATGGTCAGCCGGTGAAGGGCAAAACGGGCTTAAAGGATGAGTTCAAGGCAGTACAGAGAGTAACTCGCTTGATCGATACGATGACGGGCGCTCGTGACAACGTTGAAATCAGGAACAATGAACGCCTGGTTTGCCGGCTGCCCGCAGCCGGTTATGGTACAACTGAGTTTGATATGGAATCGAAGCGACTTGACGATTTGGTCCAAGCGGGTTACGACGCGACGCTCAGGCATCTGCCTTGAAAGAGATGGCAGAGGACCGTCTGAGTTGTGGGTTCGGGTAGTGGCAATAAATACGGTGATTGCCGGGCAAACAATATACCGGACTGCGTAGGGTGAGCTGCGAGGCACCGAACGGCTTGGGCCAATAGTTCGAGAGGCGCCCCAGCGGAGCATGGCGAGCGAAGCGAAGGATCGTTCGTCTCCTGTCTGTCAACTCGGGTTTCTTGCCAGTACCCCAGTACACATCGGTCAGAGGCAGAGGCTCACTCCCAAAGAAGGGCTAAATGATGCCGGTTAAACGCGCGAAGATCGAGCACTATGAAAAGCAGTTTTGGATCGTCGCTATCGAAAAGGGTTTTATTTCATACGAACAGTTGATAGATGCGCTTAAGCTTCAGGTGAAAGAAGACCTGGACTATAGATCCCATCGATTAGTCGGGGAGATCTTACTTGATGCGGGTCATATCACTCCTCGCCAGATACAGGAAGTGGGAGGCCCGATCATGGTCTACTCTAACGGGCGTGCGGCCGTCCGCCGCAGGCCGCGAGGGTAAGGGGTCGGAGTTCGCTGTGAAGACAACTTAGCAGGGTCGTTGGCTTTGCCAATGGGCTGCCGCCCCTTTTTCTAGCCGCCTCAGAAGGTCTCATATGTTTGCCGCCAAGCCCAAGAACAAGCTCGAGACGGAGCAAGAGGGGCAAAGCTCCGCCTACGCCTCCCGCTACATGCGCGATTCGGTGCCGAAGTATGGTCTGCCGGAAACCGGTATGGCCGCTCGTACCGCACAGCGGATTATCCTGGATGAGATGAACCTCGATGGTAACCCGGCCCTGAATACCGCCAGTTTCGTCACGACCTGGATGGAGCCCGAGGCCAACGATCTGTTGCTGAGGACCAGCGACATCAACCTCATCGACTACGACGAGTATCCCACCACCTCGGCCATTCACCAACGAGTGGTGAATATGATGGCCGACATCCTGCATGCCCCAGAGACAGACCGCACCGACTCGCACGAGCCCGCGGCCCTAGGCACGGCCACGGTAGGCTCTTCCGAGGCCATCATGCTGGCGCTGCTGGCCCACAAGTGGACCTGGAAGAAGAAACGCGAGGCGGCAGGCCTATCCGCCGACCGGCCTAACCTCATCTTCGGCGCTGACGTGCACTCCTGCTGGGAGAAGTTCGCGCTCTACTTCGATGTGGAAATGCGCGTGATCCCCATACGCCCGGGCAAGTACGTGATCGGTCCCTCCGACGTGGAGCCGCTGATGGACGAGAACACCATTGCCGTGGGCGGCGTGGTGGGCACCACCTTCACCGGCCAGAACGACGATTTTTCCGGCATCAACGATCTGCTCCTGCGCATCAAGCATGACAAAGGCTGGGACATCCCCATCCACGTGGACGGGGCCAGCGGGGGCTTCGTGATGGCCTTCGCCCATCCCGAGGTGGCCTGGGACTTCCGTCTGGAGCAGGTGCGCTCCGTCAACGTTTCCAACCACAAGTTCGGCCTGGTGTACCCCGGCATTGGGTCGGTGATCTTCCGGGACGCCGCTTGCGTCCCGGACGAGCTCATCTTCAAGATCAACTACCTGGGCGGTGAGATGCTCAACTACAGCCTGAACTTCTCTCGCTCGGCCTCGCAAGTCTACTTGCAATATTACAATTTTCTGCGTCTGGGCCGTCAGGGCTACACTCAGATCATGAACAACGTCATGTCCAACGCGCGTTACCTTGAACATCGCCTGATGCGGTTGGGCAGATTCGATCTCTTGACCGACAGCAACTACCTCCCGGTCGTGGTGGTCAAGCTGAAGGACGACAGTGCCTACACTGTGTTCCAGATCTGCGAAGTCATGCGCGAGCGCGGCTGGATCATTCCGGCCTACACTTTGCCTCCCGACGCCCAGGAAGAGGCGGTGCTGCGTGTGGTAGTCAAGGAAAACTTCTCGCGTGACATGGCCGAGATGCTTGCCTCGGACATGGAAAAGGCCGTGCACCGTTTGGAAACGGATCGCCCCAGACGCCGCCACCCGGGCACGGAAAAGAAACACAGGATTTGTTAGCGAGATCGCTCTTGAGAAGCCAGCCTGGATTCCCACGTCTCCCACGCCTCCCCAAACGGCCGAGCCAGGGGGGACGGGGCTAGTTCTCGCCTTGTATCATGCTACGATGCGAGCACTGACCCCCCGCCCGCCGACCGGCGTTTACACCATGCGGGAGATCGCCGACAACTTCGGCGTACACTACTCCACCATGAGTCGAGCCGTGCGCCGGCTTGAAAGCGGGACAGCTCTCCCTGAAATCCCATAGCCGCACCCGATCGAGAATCGGGGGCAAGCCTGTGGCCGGTTTCCGGTCCACCCCTGTCATTCCTGCTCATTGGCCCGCTTTGGGCGCCATTTCTTCGCGTTCGAGTCGCTCTTGGTCCCGGATAGGAGCAGAAGTGGGCACGCGCGGCCTCCCGCTTTCGGGGGGGGTCCCAAAACATGGATGTCCATTTCTGAATATATAACTATCTGTATGATTGATAATTTTGGAACGGCGACTGCTCCATCACTCACCGGAGAAGCTGCCAAGCCCAACGTGGCGTATAGATGTCTGTTGAGCTAAGCCGCTTCTGCCCGGGAACGCGACGCCTTCGTAGATAGGGAAAAGTATCGCGCGGGCCCGGCTGGGGCGCAGGGGGAGCCCGGCCTGGAAGGCCGATAACGAGGCCCTGAAGGCATTCGTTGACCGCAGGAGCATCCGTCTGGCGTCCGAATTCGCTGAATGATAGGCCGATTGTAGCCAATATCTCACGCGTTGCACGAGCGTGTCCGCGGTGCCTGGCAGGCACCGGCTTGACTCTTGGCGGTTTCGGGCTCAGTCGATCGCGCGACTTAGCCCACCCTGCTCAGCACCACAGCGATAGGGCGCGCCGCCCTTGCGCGGCGGGACGGGGGCGATCTTGCGCACCGGGCGCATGCGCCCGGCTCGCGCTCGGGGCCTTGCTCAGCCTCGGGCGGCGGCTCAGGTGCGGGCGCCGCAAGGACCTTCCGGATCTGCGCCAGGCGCTGCACCCGACAGCGCCTGGCCAGAAGCCCGTAGTGGCGCACGCGCAGCAGCGCCTTGGGCAGCACGTGCAGCAGCAAGAGGCGCAGCAGCTTGGCGGCCTCCAGCACCAGCGTCTTGTGCTCGCCGTCGCGGTAGTCGCGGTAAACTTAAATGGACCTTGTCACCGTTCAGGCCCAGGATGCGCGCATTGCTGATGGCGATGCGATGGGTGTAGCGGGCCAGATAGCCGATCAGCGACTCGGTGTGCTCCAGGCAGGGCGTGGCAAAGACCACCCACTGCTCGCCCATCAGCGCATCGAGCAGGGCCGAGACCGCGCCTGGATCGATGCCGGTGAGTTCGCCGGCCTGGGCGGCACTGCGCAGGGCACTGACGAAGCGAGCGAGAAAGTGGCGCGACAGCGCCCGCACCGGGAACAGTGAGCTGCCCTTGGCCGGGAGCCAGGTGCCATCGTCGGCCAGCGCGCCGCCCGGCACCAGACAGTGCAGGTGCACGTGCTGGCACAGGCTCTGGCCCCAGGTGTGCAGCACGCCGGTCATGCCGAACTCTCCATCCAGGTGCTTGGCGTCATGGCCAAACGCATCGAGCGTGCCCCAGGCGGCCTGGAACAAGGCCCGGTAGATCACCTCGGATAGGACTGCACCCAGGGGCTGAGCCGATGGGGCAGGGTGAGCAACCGATGGAGGGTGCAATTGAAAGCATTATAAGTGCTTTCTAATGCGAAATCAGTTCGAAATGGCTGTTCAGCTAAGCGGCTTTAACCGATTCCCAATACGCGTCCCAGTTGCTATTAGCGCGCAAGGTGCGCAATGCGAGCATCCTTTCTGCATTATCAACCTTCCACCATGCACCTGAAATCTTCAAACGTTGCTGAATGACGTAGCGATGTGCACTTTCGATCTCCCCGGAACCGATGGGTAGTCCTTCGGCAATCGCGCGGGGGTAGTC
>Ga0210096_1000293_pt1 | contig 18612 bp, 11 predicted proteins | sample China_Galinas_PW_4_FD_184864 | JGI IMG/M metagenome (GOLD analysis project Ga0210096, IMG submission 184864) | Wetland microbial communities from San Francisco Bay, California, USA, that impact long-term carbon sequestration - China_Galinas_PWA_D2... | ecosystem: Environmental > Aquatic > Marine... | reverse complement strand
GCTGTCGGATCACTGTCGCCTGCTGGCCCGCATCCCGCAGCGACCGCACGCGCTGCTCGAGCTGGGTGAGCCCTTCCTGGGCACGGGCACGCTCCACAAGGGGATCCGCTTGCCGGGCGGCGCCGTGTGGCAGCCGGCGCTGCTGGCGTTCGGCACCGTGCGTACGGCAGCGCAGGGCGGGCAGCTGAACTCGAGCGGGACGGACCTCGGTGAGGCGGTGTCGAGGCTCGACCTTTTCGGCAACCTCTACCTCACGCAGACTGAACGCGTGCTCGTCGGGCTCCGGCCGCTCGACCGCGACGGCCGCTTCACCGGCTACACGTTCACCGATCCGCCCCTCGACGAGAACGGTGACGAGGAACCGTTCCATTCCGAGCTGAACGCCGTCGTGCGAACACTGTTCTTCGAAGGCGATTTCGGGGAGTTGTTCCCGAACCTCGACAATGACGACAGTGGCAGCTTCGACATCTACTTCTCGGTCGGCCGCCAACCCCTGAGTTTCCAGGATGGCCTGCTGCTCAATGACGATGCGCTCGACATGGTGGGGCTGACACGGGCGAACATGAAGCTCGGTCCGGTCGTCAACACGCGCGTCACCGGCGTCTATGCATGGGGCGAGATCAACCGTCAGGGAGCCGCCGGCAACATCAGGGATGATTCGGCTTCGCTCGTCGGGTTGTTCTCCGAGCTGGACCTGCGGTCGACGACGCTCCAGCTCGATGCGGCGTTCGTGATGAGCGGCGAGTCGATGGGTGATGGATTCCATGCCGGGATCGGTGACATCCGGCGCATTGGTCGGGCCAACAGCACGTTCCGCGTGCTGGCTTCGTTCCCGGTCGGCGATGAAACACCGTTCAACAGCAGTGGTGTGCTGCTTCACGAACAGTTCTCGTGGACTCCGTTGCACAGTGAGGACTTCTGGTACATCAGCGCGTTCGCCGGCATCGCGAAATACCGTTCGGCCACGCGTGGTCCGTCGGCTGGCGGGCCGCTCGGCCAGACCGGTATCCTGTTCGCGGCCCCGGGCATCGGCAGCATCGGTGCCGCGCTCGGCAACAACGCGGACAATGCGGTTGGCGGCGCACTCGGCCGGCAGTTCTTCCTGAATCGGACGCGCTCGCAGCTGGTGTTCGAGCTGGCCGGTCGGACGAGCACCGATCCGGATGTCGTGGGCGGCGACTTCGCAGGACTCGGCGCCCGCTTCCAGTCGGCGATCGGGCGGCGTCTCGTGCTGCTGGCGGATGGCGTGACCACGTGGGACTTTCAGCAGTCCGAGGCGAACCTGCTGGGCCGTCTCGAACTCGCCCTCCAGATGTAGGGAAGGGATGTCCCGACTGATACGCGGATTCCGGGTTCCGGGACGGCGGCGGTGGAGGCGAGTCGTCGCCGCAGCCTCCGTCACTCTCGCATTCACGACCGTCGCGATCGTCGCACAGCAACGGCCCGACTTCCGCGATTCACCGTTCCTGCGGATCGACCCCGAGCGGATCGTCATGTCGCCCCGCGACTCACGCACGCCGTGCGGCGAATGCCACGTCTCCGAGTACGAAGTCTGGAGCAGTACGAAGCACGCCACCGGTTTCGAGACCATGCATCGCACGGAATCGGCGCACGACATTCTCGAGAAGCTCGGCCTGACTGTGACGAAGCGGCAGGAGAGCCTGTGCATGCGCTGCCACTACACCGTCGGTCCGGAGCTGCGTGCGATCGCCGGCGTCTCGTGCGAGTCGTGTCACGGGCCGGCACGCGACTGGAAGGACGTCCACAACACGTGGGGTGAAGGCGTCGAGAACCGCGACGACGAAACCGCCGAACACCGACGCCAGCGGATCGAACAGAGTGCGGCCGCCGGGATGTTGCGGCCGTCCGGCAATCTCTATGGCGTTGCGGCGAACTGTTTCGAGTGCCACACGGTGCCGGTCGAGGACCTCGTGAACCGCGGCGGCCACAAGAGCGGTTCCTCGCGCTTCGATCTGACCGATCGCGTGGCAGAGATCCGGCACAACTTCCTCCAGGAGCAGTGGGGCGGGGCACCGGGCAACCGCGAGCCGGCGGCCGGTCGGACGCGCCTCATGTTCGTCGTCGGCCGACTCCTGTCCTACGAGTTCTCGCTGCGCGGAATGGCCGTGGCCACGACCGAAGGGCGGTACTCGAAGTCGATGGAGCGGCGAATCGTGCAGAGCTACCGTGATCTCGAGGCGGTCGCGCGCGCGGCTGACCTCGATCCGATTCGTGACATCCTCGCCGTCGGCGCCGACCTGCGCATTGTACCCGGCAACGAGACCGGGCTGCTGGCCGCCGCGGACCGGATCCGCTCGATTGGCCGGATGTTCGCCGAGACAGTGGACACGGCACAGCTGGTTTCGCTCGACCCGCTCATGGCCGGCTCGGCGGTTGTGGCCGGACAGCCGGACGATGATGCGAGCACGGCCGATTCCAGCGGCACCGGCGGACGCGCGGGCGGTGCGCCATCCGACAGCGGCGGATCGGCCTCCCGCGATTCGAGTGGTGGCGCCGGCGGAACGACGACATCGACATCGACCGACTCGCCTGCCGTGCCGGATCTACCGGGTCGGATCCGGAACCGGCCGGCGTGGTTCCCCGCGATCGATGGCCGCTACCGGACGACCGTGCCCGGTTGCGACTGCCACTCGGACGCCGAGGACTGGTGGTTCGACAATGCGCACGAAGGATCCGCCGCTCCGCTGATCAACAAGGACCCGAAGGCGAGAGAAATCGCGACGCTGTACGGCATCGGACCGGACCAGATGACGCGTGGCGACCGCATCTGCATGAACTGTCACGGCACCGCGCTCAGTGATGCGCCTGCCGCCGAAGTGTTCACCGGCGTCAGCTGCGAGCGGTGCCATGGCCCGAGTTCCGAATACCTCGATCCTCACGAGGACGGCGGCAATCCGCAGCTCGGCATGATCGCCCTCAAGCAGGCGGATGTCCGGGCCGCCGTCTGCCTGAACTGTCACCGCATCACGGATGAACGCCTGCTGGCTGCCGGTCACACGTCGGGTGCTGACTACGACATTGTGAGCGCGACGAAGGATATCGTGCACTGGCCGGACAAGCGGCCGGATCGCGCGCGTCAGAAGCGTGGCGAGGGCCCGTACGCGGGTCCGGCCGACGCGGCGCTCGAGGCCACCGCCGGCCGCGAGATCGCCGCCCGCCCCGTCCCGCAGGTGACCGTGGTCAAGCTGCCCAACTCGGCGGCCACGGCCGCGGGGACAGGTGGCCGAAGGCAGCCGGGAGCGGCGGCCGGCCAGGTGCGGGCACGTGGTGCGCCTGCAAGTTCGTCACAGCCGCCACGACCGTCCTCGACGCGGTCGCGACTCAGGAGCGGCGCGAACGGCGCGATCGAGATCGAGCCGTTCCCCGAAATGGCCGACACACTCACGAGCGAGGAGATCCTGCTGCTCGTCAGAAAGCGACTCGAACGTCTGATCGCGCAGCTCGGGCGGGGTGGCTGAGGGAGGCGCGACAATGGAGGGATCCCGCACCGTTCTGATGCGGCGCCAGCTGCACTCGGACCGATGGTCCGGCTATGAGGACCATGCGGGGCTGCGGAAGCTGTCGAGCGTGCTCGACCCGGTCGACATGCGACGCTACGCCGTGTTCGACGGGCTCGACGACAAGCTGCTCCAGGAGCTGAGCCCGGACATCACGATCGCGGACTGGGGCGCCGGCGCGATCCTGTTCGAGGAGGGCAGCTATCTCGATCTCGCGTTCTGGATCGCGCACGGCGAGGTTGACCTGTTCCTCGCGAAACAGCAGGACTCACCGGAACCGATCTTCACGACTCGCGTGATGCGCACGGATGAGGTCGGGCAGCTGGCAAGCGTGGTCCAGCCATCCGCGACTGGTTCCTCGCCGGCCGGCGGTCCGATCACCTTCCTCGCGACTGCCGACTTCGACCTGCCCGTCGGCGCCGTCATGCGTCTGAGGGATGGCGAGCTGTTCGGCGAGATCGGCGCGCTCAACGGCTGGCCACAGTCCGTGACGGCAAGGACTGCAACGCCGTGCACGCTCATTCAGATCCGGTTGCCCGCACTGCGCAAGCTGCGACGCAAGTCGAAGGATCTCAGACAGCGCCTCGACGACCTGTACCGCGCCCGCACCCTGCGGCAGCACCTCGCGACGACGCCGCTGCTGCGAGGGTGCGCGGATTCCGTGATCGAGGCATTGAGCGACCGCGTCGAACTCGTCTCGTTGCAGCCGGGTGAGCCGGTCACGAAGGAAGGCGAACCGGCGGAGCACCTGATCCTCGTGCGGTCGGGTTTCCTCAAGGTCACGCAGCGCGTAGGTGCGGGTGAGATCGCCGTGTCGTATCTGAGCAAGGGCTCGCTGCTCGGTGAGCCGGAGCTGCTGCTGGACGAGCTGGACGCGTGGCAGACCACGACGACGTCGGTCGGCCACTCGGAGCTGGTCCGCATCGGTACGGCCGACATGCTCGAGGTCATCAGGCGGCAACCCGGTCTCGAGGGTCGACTCTGGGCATCCGGCATCGAGCGGCTGCGCGAGGTCGGCTTCACTCGCCAGCATCCACACCGGGCCGACCTGATCGACTTCGCGCTCGCCAAGGGTCTCGTACAGGGCAACAGCATCCTGGTGATCGATCTCGAGACGTGCACGCGCTGTGACGATTGCGTGCGCGGCTGCGCGAGCACGCACGACGGCATTCCCCGGTTCGTCCGGGAAGGCGAGAAGTACAACGGCTTCCTCATTACGCGCGCATGCTACCACTGCGCGGATCCGCTGTGCCTGATCGGTTGTCCGACTGGTGCGATCCGGCGGGCCAACGTGGGCGATGTCGTCGAGGTCGAACCGAGCATCTGCATCGGCTGCGGGACCTGCGCCGAGAACTGCCCGTATGACGCAATCGTGATGCACGACCTCGGCGAGAACTGGCCGCCCCATGCGCTGCCGGAACGGCTTCGTGGCCAGCCACGCGCGGTCGCGACGAAGTGTGATCTGTGCTACCAGTCGGAGGCCGGACCGGCGTGCGTGAGCAGCTGTCCACACGGCTGCGCCCACCGTGTCGGCACACTCGATGAGTTCGATGCGCTGCTGCGTGTCAAGGCACTGGCCCACGGGCTGGACCAGGAGCGCGAGACATTGGGACGGCCCGGGAAATGAACGTGACCAGCCCGGGCAGCCTGTTCTCACGGCCTCGCCGGTCGGAACTGAGGACGGCTGACCGCCTCGTCCCGCTCGTTCACGGCGGCGTTGCCGCGATCAGCCTGATCGTGTTCTTCGTGTCCGCCGTTCGAGGCGAATACACCGCCGACTCGGTGGTCGGCATCGCATTCGGCATTGCTGCGGCCACCGCGCTCGCCGCCGTCATGCTCTATTCGATCCGGCGCGCGCTGCCAGCCGTTCGAAGCCTCGGACGAACGCGCACGTACCTCCAGATCCACATCCAGAGCGGACTGCTGTTCCTGTTGCTGATGTTCGTGCACAGCGGGTTCCGCTATCCGGCCGGAACGCTGATGCTGGTGCTCTGGTGGTTGTCCGTCTGGGTCGTCGTGTCCGGACTGATCGGACTGGCGCTCCAGCGATCGATCCCGAAGCTGCTGGATGCGTCATCCTCGTTCGAGGTGAATCTCCAGCGCATTCCCGAGCTGGTCGAGGACGTGCGCAATCGAGCGCGCACCGCCGCGATGCGCGCGGGACCGTCGGCGCGCGCGTACTTCGAGCGCGAACTCCTGCCGGATATGTCGGCGCCCCGGGCTGCGCTGTCAAGCCTGCTCGGGCGTGCACGGATCGAACACTATCGCTCCGAGGAGTTCCAGGTGCTGCGCAGAACGCTGCCGGCCGACGCCGCGCCCATGCTCGATGAGCTGTTCCGCCTGCACAACACGAAACTGGAAATGGATCTGCACTATACGTTGCAGCGGATCCTGCGACTGTGGCTCGGCGTGCACCTGCCGGCGGCCATCGTCCTGATCGGGATCGTCGGACTTCATGTGTTCTTCGTCCTGTACTTCTGAACCGGGAGCAGGCCATCACTGTGCCGGGTGATCGACGCTTCGAGAACGACGCATTCGGGCCGAGCCGGCTACCCATGGCGAGGCATTATCCGCCGCGCCCGGGGCGCGGCCGGCTCCATGCCGCGGGCGCCATCATCGCCGGTGTGGCCGTGCTGCTGTTCGTGGGCAATGCCTTCATCGGGAATGCCGCCGGTGTTTCGAACGGCCCGCTGTCCGCGAGTCACGCATTGTTCGGCCGCGAGTGCGGCACGTGTCACACGCCCGGTGAAGGGACGCCGGATGTGAAGTGTCGGAGCTGTCACGAGAAGGCGGGTGACCCGATCGGATCCTACGGTTTCGAGCGCCACTACCTCTATCGTTCGACCGACTTCGACCGGTCCGCGCCGGCCTCGAGTGAAGTGCAGTGCGCATCATGCCACGTCGAGCACCGCGGCAGGCAGACCTCACTCGAGCGGGTGGCGGACGCGCAATGTGTCTCGTGCCATGACATCGGTGACTTCGAGGGCGGGCATCCCGAATTCGACTTCATTGCGGATCCGATACCGGACCCGGCGAATCTGGCGTTCCCGCACGTGCTGCACGTTCGCGAGGTCATGGAGGACGAAGGTCTGGACGACCTCGAAGCCGCGTGCGTGCGTTGCCACGAGCCGGAGCCCGAAGGTCGCTTCTTCAGGCCGGTATCGTTCGCCCGGCACTGCGATGCCTGTCACCTGACGCCGAGTACGGCAACGGCGAACCTGCCCGTCGCGAATGGCGGCGACGACTCTCCCGGCATCCTCACACTCGACGCGATTCGTCGCGACCCGGCCGGTATTGCCGCTGGCGCGGACTACTGGGACCCGAACGAGTTCCGCGACCGCGGCGCGCTGGTGCAGAAGCGGCCGGTCTACCATGAGGACCCGTGGATCCTCTACAACCTGAATCGCCTGCGCAGCCAGCTGTATCCGGGCGCCGGTCTGGCGGATCTGTTGCGCGCGTCCGCGGATCCCGCGACGGCCGCTCCACCTGTCCTCTACAATGAAGCGATTGCGACGTTGCGGGCGAGGATCCAGGTTCTGCGCGGCGACCCATCGCGCGACGTCCAGTCCGAGCTGCGCCGGCTCGATGACCTGCTCGATGTCGTCGAGAAGCGTCTCGAGGACCCGTACACGCCGACCGACGAGTCGCGATTCGATGTACGGGTGACGGATCTCGCGCCCGAATTCGAGTCCGGCGAGCGCGACGCGAACGAGTGGCTCACCGTCGTCGATTCGCTGACCTCGGTCTGCCAGGTGTGCCATGTCGTTCGCCAGGCGACGATTCAGCGGGTGCAGAAGGACCAGCGCACACTGCGACGCGCCGAGTTCGATCATCGCGCTCACATCATCCATGTGCGTTGTCTCGACTGTCACACGTCGATCCCGATCCGCGACTGGGTCTCGCGCGAGGACGACCCGCCGGCCGAGCTGGACCGCGCGGCGATCCAGAACCTGCCGTCGATCGCGACGTGTCGCGAATGTCATGAAAGGGGTGGAGCGCCCGACCGGTGCACGAGCTGTCATCTGTTCCATCCGGACAGGTCGCACTGGTCCAACCTCACGCGATACCGGGCGGCTCGATGAACGAAGGTGAAGCGGGCGCCAGGCTGCTGGGCCGAACCGGCGAGTTCTCCGATGTCACCCACGTCTTCACGGACGCGGCCACGCTCGGCAGATCGAACGGCAACGACATTGTCCTGAACAGCCCGTACCTGTCAGGCCGGCACGCGCGCATCCGGTTCAGCGATGGCGACTATCTCATCGAGGACCTCGGCAGTCGGAACGGTACGCGTGTCGATGGCGTGGCCGTGACCGGCGAGGTGATGCTCGATCGCGTCTGCGTGATCACTCTGGCGGACGCGGTCGATCTCGTGTTCGTCCGGACGTTCGGCGCTATCGCCGATCATGAGACACTGGCGACGCAGAATCCCGTCGCGGTCATCGATCTGCCCGAGACTGCCGGAGCGGAACCCGGGGCCGTCGAGGTCGAGCCGGACATTGCGGCGGCCGCCGCCACCGGCTCGACAGTGCAGCTTACGAGCACCGACCTCGAGTTCGGTGCCATGATCGATCCGCGAGCGGACGCCACGACCGCGGCTCCGGCGTACGACCTCATCCTCGACCTTCCGGACGGCGGCCGCCGGGTCTATCCACTCGAAACGGGAGACAACGTGCTGGGCCGTTCCGATGACTGCGACGTGAAGCTGCCCGATCCAGAGAAGTGGCTATCGCGAAGACACGCCACACTGACCGTGTCGCCCGAGGGTGTGCACGTCACCGACCACGGCAGTGTGAACGGCACATTCGTCAACGGCGAACGCGTTGCGGGTGGGGCTCCGATCCATGCGGGCGCGGCCCTCCGCATCGGGCCACACCTCGACCTGAAACTGGTGCGCCGATGAGTGCGGAGTCGAACACACTGATCATTCCCGTGCCCGCCACTTCCGGCAGCGGGAACGTGCTCGACGTCCTGATCGTCGGGGGCGGTCCGGCCGGTACATCAGCGGCGTTCCGCGCACACGAGCTGGGCCTGCGCAGTCTGGTCATCGACTTCGACGACGTGCTCAAGCGCATCCGCGATTATCCGAAGGACAAGCTGATTCTGCCGAATTTCGGCGGCGGCGACCGTATGGCGTTCCCGGCCGGCGGCGAGTGCATTGGCTGTCTGCACTTCGAGCCCATCGACAAGGATGACATGTGCGCGACGTGGAAGAACCACTATCGCGCGTTCGGCATTCCCGTGCAGGTCGGCCTCGAGCTGACCGGTCTCGAGGCTGTACAGGAGGGCTGGAAGGCGCTGGCGTGGAACCACAGGGAGCGCCGTGCCGACACGTTCATTGCGCGTCACGTCGTGCTCGCGCTCGGCCGCGGCGTGCCCCGCCGGTTCGACATTCCGGGCAACACGGATGGCATTGCCTACCGCATGGACGATCCCGCCAACTATGCGGCCGGCCCGGTCTGCGTGATCGGCGGCGGCACATCGGCGGCGGAAGCCGTGATCGCGATCTCGAAGGTCAAGGTCGAGACCGGAGATGAAGCGCAGGTCTACTGGTCGTATCGCGGATCGAAGATGCCGCGTGTCTCGAAGGCGCTCGCCGACGAGTTCTTCGAGGCGTACATCGGCAACGGCAACATCCGCTACTGTCCGAACAGTGAGCCGGTCGCGGTCGTGACGTCACCCGACCGGACCGAGTACGTTTCCGTCCGGGTCGACCGGAAGACCGGTGATGGCCGACCACCCGAGACTGTGCAGCTCGAGTTCGAAAAGACCCGGTGCATTGCCTGTATCGGCGAGGACATACCGGAGAGTCTGCTGCGTGATCTCGGCATCCAGATGGTGTCCGGCGGGTCACAGAAGAAGAAGATGTGTGCCGTCACACCACTGTTCGAGACGCAGCAGCCGAACGTCTATCTGATCGGTGATCTCCTCAGTCAGGCCTATCTCGAGACCGACGACTTCTCCGCTTCACCCGATACATTCCGCCAGGTGAAGCATCGCGGAAACATCAAGACGTCCCTTCGTGATGGAGTCTTCATCGCCGAGGTGATCAGTCAGAAGCTCGAGGGGCGGCAGCGGATCGAGGTCGTGATCGTCGATACGGTCGAGCCGCCTGCGTGGGAGCAGGACCGCGACGTCGCCCGCGTCTCCGCCGCGCTCGGCCTCTCACCCGCCACACAGGAGATCGCGGTCGGCACGGCCACCGAGCACGGCGTTCGGGAGGAGCGCGCGTGGCTGGTCAACTTCACGCCCGCCGGCGTCGAAGCCGAGCAGTACACGCTCAGGAGTGATCGCGCGACTTCCATCGGACGTGCCGACTGCGACATCGAGTTCCCGCAGGACGTCACACTGTCCGGGAATCACGCGTCGATCTCGCGTCGCGACGGTGAGTACTTCCTGCGCGATGATGGCAGCCGGTCCGGCACGTACCTGCGGATCCGGCCGGAATCACCGCAACCGGTGCTGCCCGGCCGGCTGATCCGCGCCGGCCGTCAGATCCTGGTGACCGGCCGCGACGACGCGGGCTTCCACGTCGACCACTATGACGCCACCGGTCGCGCGGTCGGCCGGTATCCGGTTCCCGAACAGCCGGTCGTGTTCGGCCGCCGGGCGGGCCCGTCACACCCCGACGTCGCGCTCGACGATCACGACCTCACGCTCTCGAGATTCCACCTTTCGGCCGCCGCCCAGGGCGCCGTCATCGTCGTGTCCGACTTCGGCGGCCGTAACGGCACGTGGCTGAAGATCGACAGCGAGCACCAGCTCGAACACGGTGACATCTTCCGCGTCGGCAACCAGCAGTTCCAGCTCCGGATGCGTGAGGATCTGCCCGAGAAGTCCGACTCGTTCCCGGTCGTCCGGCCGCCGTCGCAGGCACAGCAGTCAGTGGCGAACGCTGGCCGGGCCGTTGTCGCCCCGCCGCCTGCGCCGGGCCGGCAGCCGACCGGCCCCACACCACCGGCCGGACCGCCGCCGACAGCGGCAACGGCCGGAACGAAGCCGCACATCACGTTCAGGGACCAGAACATTGCCGGCGATGCGGATGCATCGGAAACGCTGCTCGAGTGGGCCGATGCACGCGATGTCGACATCGACAACGAGTGCTGGATCGGAATGTGCGGCTGCGATGTGATCCGTGTGCTCGAGGGCGCCGAGTTCCTGAACGATGTCGACCAGAAGGAGCTCAAGACGCTCAAGCGGAAAGGTCTCGATCCCGCCGAGTTCCGGCTGGCGTGCATGGCACGGTGCTCCGGTCCGGTCGTCGTCGAGATCCCGGACGCCGGCTGAGCGCGACATGCCGATGACCAGGGGCCGATGGCTGACGCGGCAATAAGCATCGAAGGCCTGCGCAGGGAGTACGGACCGGTCATTGCCGTGGACGGTCTCGATCTCGAGATCGAGACCGGCGAATGTTTCGGCCTGCTTGGGCCGAACGGCGCCGGCAAGACCACGACGATCGAGATCTGCGAAGGACTCAACCAGCCGGACAGCGGCCGGGTCGAGGTCCTCGGCTGCCGCTGGGACCGGGACGCGCACTCGCTGCGCCAGCGGATCGGCATCTCGCTCCAGGAGACGCAACTCTCCGAGAAGATTACTGTCGCCGAGACGATCGATCTGTTCCGCAGCCTCTACGCCTCGCCTCGACCTGCCGCCGAAGTGATCGACTCGGTGCGCATGGCCGAGAAGCGGGACAGCCGCGTGGGGCAGCTGTCGGGTGGGCAGAAGCAGCGGCTGGCGCTCGCGCTGGCCCTCATACCGGACCCCGAGCTTTTCTTCCTCGATGAACCGACGACAGGACTGGATCCGCAGTCGCGGCGGCAGATCTGGGAGCTGATCGACGGCTTCAGGACGAGGGGCAGGACCGTCCTCATCACAACTCACTACATGGAAGAAGCGGAACGGTTGTGCGATCGCGTGGCGATCGTGGACCACGGCCGTGTCATTGCCCGGGGCACCCCCAGGGAATTGATCGATTCGCTCGGCGCGCAGTACGTCATCGAGTTCAGCGTGCCGGAGGGCGAGGTGACGGATCACGAGACACTGTCGGGATTGCACGGAGTCGTCGGAGTGGATGGCCATGGATCGCGCTGTCGGTTGCGGGTGTCGGAACTGCACACGGCCATGCCGGCATTGCTCGCGGCACTGGACGAACGCGACGTGTCTCTGACGGACCTGCGCACTCACGCGCCGACGCTCGAGGATGTGTTCGTGTCGTTGACCGGGAGGTACCTGCGCGATGTCTGAACCGGGACGTCGCCTGCGCGACACGCCGCTCTACCAGCTGACGAAGATCCGATTCCTCGAGTTCGTGCGTGAGCCGGAAGCGTTGTTCTGGGTATTCGCGTTTCCGATTCTGCTGACCGCCGGTCTGGGGCTCGCGTTCCGGTCCCGGCCGCCCGAGCGCTCCGTCATCGGACTGCTCGATGGACCGCTGCCGGATTCCATTGCAGCGGCTCTCTCGAATGATCCACGGCTCGACATGCGACGACTCGACGACAGCACCGCCGCTCACCATCTGCGGACCGGTACGATCGCGGTTGCCGTTGTGCCGACCGATTCCGGCGTGGTCTACCGCTACGATGACACGCGGCCGGACGCGCGCACGGCCAGACAGACGGTCGACGGCATACTCCAGCGCGCGGCGGGCAGGAACGATGTCGTGACCGTGAGCGAGGAACATGTGCGCGAGCGCGGTGCCCGCTACATCGACTTCCTGTTGCCCGGTCTGCTGGGCATGAACCTGATGGGCACCGGCATCTGGGGCATCGGCTTCACGATCGTGGACCAGCGCCGCAGGAAGCTGCTCAAGCGCCTGATCGCTACGCCGATGTCACGGGCGGACTACCTGATCGCGTTCCTGCTGTCCCGTCTGTGCTGGCTTGTGCTCGAAGTCGGCGTCCTGCTCGGCTTCGGCATCCTGGTGTTCGGCGTTCCGCTGCGCGGGTCGTTGGGCACGCTGTTGCTCGTGTCCGTGCTCTCGGGCCTCACGTTCGGCGGCCTCGGTCTGCTCATCGGGGCTCGCGCCCGCACGACTGAAGCGGCGTCCGGTCTTATGAACCTCGTCATGATGCCGATGTGGGTGTTCTCCGGCGTGTTCTTCAGCTCGGCGAATTTCCCGGACGTGCTTCAGCCGTTCATCCAGGCGCTGCCGCTGACCGCGGTCGTCGATTCACTGCGGGGGACCATGCTCGAGGGTGCAGGTCTTGCGACCATCTCACCAGAGCTCGCGATCATTGGCGCATGGCTCCTCGTCAGCTTCACGATCGCACTGCGCATCTTCCGCTGGCAGTGATCCCGACTCGCCGTCCCGCGGCACCCCCGCCGTTCAGCGGCCGCCCGGCCGACGTGACGGCTTCGAGAAGGGCGGCGGCTTCACGACGGGTGTCGGATGCTGCTTCAGCATGTCGAGTACCTCCTGCACGGCCCGTTCGAGCTGAGGGTCGTGGCCGGCCGAGACGGACTTCGCGTCCATCTCGATCGCAATGTCCGGTGGCACTCCCTGGTTTTCCGCGATCCACTGGTTGTTGATCGGGTCGAACACGGCATTGTCGGGCGCCGTCAGCGCACCGTCATCGATCAGCGCATAGTGGACGGATGACTTGACGAGCCCGCCCCATGTCCGGCTGCCGATCAGCGGACCCACCTTCTGCTGGCGGAACGCCCACGGGAAATAGTCGCCGCCCGAGCCGGCCATTTCGTTGATCAGCAGTGCCTTCGGTCCCAGCACACCCTGTGGCAACCGGATCGGCCTGCCGTTCGGCACTTCGTTCGTGACCGCGGCGCGCAGGTCGCGCGTCATGTAGTCGACCATGTAGTCATCGAGGTTGCCGCCGCCATTGTACCGTTCGTCAATGACGGCGCCCTCGCGATCCTGCTGTGCGAAGAAGTAGCGGTCGAACGAGACAACACCGCCGCCACCGGTGTTCGGGATCCACGCGTAGGCCAGCCGGCCACCCGACAGCTCGTCGACACGGCGCCGGTTGTCCTCGACCCACGCTCGCTGCCGAAGTGCCGACTCGGACCGGATCGGTTCGACGGTGATCGTCCAGTGGCCGTCCATTGTCGGCCGGTCGTTCAGCATGAGCACGGTCTGTCTGCCGGCCGTGCCGTCCAGCAGCCGGTACGGATCCATGTCGGCGGTCAGTTCCTGCCCGTCGATGCCGAGCAGGTAGTCGCCCTCTTCGACGTGCAGACCCGGCTGGTCGAGCGGCGCGGACAGACCGGGGTTCCAGCTCTCGAACGTGTAGATGCGGCCGATGCGCCAGCGCCCGCCGTCCGCCGCGAGGTCGGCGCCCAGCAGACCCACGCGTACCGTGTCGACCGCAGGGTAGTCACCACCGAACACGAATGAGTGGCCGACACTGAGTTCGCCATTGACCTGATCGAGCAGATACGTCAGGTCCGTGCGATGTTGCACGTACTGCACCATAGGCCGGTAGCGCGCGCGCACGGCGTTCCAGTCATTGCCGTGCATGCCCGGGTCGTAGAAGAAGTCACGCTCGTAGCGCCATGCCTCGTCGAACATCTGGGTCCATTCGGCGTGACGGTCGAGCTGCATGCGCAGGTTGAGCGTCAGCCGGCCGGCGTTCGCCTGCGGTGGCCGGTCCGTACCGACAACGTGCCACGAGCCGCCGGAACGGTAGAGCAACTTCTTCCCGTCCGCCGACACGGCCGCACTGGCGGCTCCACGAACGAACTCGCTCGCTTCGCGGTCCTTCAGCGTGAACCGGTGCAGAACCGCCGGCTGATTCTGTACGAACTCACCAATGAAGACAGTGCCCTTCGGACCGGCCGTGATGGACGAGTACCGGCGCTCCGGCATCGGAAGTGCGATGATGCGGCGCTCAATGCCGTCGAAGTCGATGTGGACATCGGCGGCACGGCTGTTCTCGGCGGACTCCGCCGGCCGGGCAGTCGTCGTGTCTGATTTCGCCCTGGTCGAGTCGGCGTTGGCGGCACTGCTGTCGGATTTCGCAGGCTCCTCATCACTGCGCAGCGGGAACGGCGTCGTGTCATCGTTGCGCAGCACCATGACGTACGGCGAGTAGGTCGGCCGGGCGCCGATCGAGCTCGTGTTCGCCCAGCCGGACGCCAGCCCGAGATTCGTGCTGGCCAGGAAGTACATGTGATGGCCATCCCGGTCCCATGCGGGACTCATCGCATCAGCGAGTGCATCCGTGAGTGGGCGCACCGCTCCCGAATCGACGTTCCACGCGACAATGCGGCGGAAGTTGTTCGGGAATGTCTTCGCGTACGCGAGCCACTTCGAGTCGGGCGACCAGACGAGGCCCATGCCTCCGCGCTCGATGTTGGTGCCGCCGACATCAGCCGTGCCGACCCTGCCGCTCTTGATGTCGACGATGCGCACGCGGACATCATCATCGACGAATGCAATGCGTGAACCGTCGGGCGACCACGTCGCTTCCCACGCCATCTTCGATTCGCCGATGTCGATGGCCCGTCGTTCGCCCATGCCGTCCTGCGGCGCGATCACGAGCGAGTAGCCGCTGCCGTCGTCGCGGAACCACGCAATGTGCTCGCCGTCAGGTGACCAGACGGGCTGACGGTCCGCCACGCCCGGAGCGCTCGAGAGGTCGCGCGGGTCGCCGTGCTCAACCGGCACCGTGAAGATCTCGCCACGTGCCTCGAACAGCGCGCGCTGGCCGGTCGGCGAGAGTGAGCCGTTCTGCGCCCGCCGGCTGACGTCCTCCCATCGCGTCTCAGCCCACGGAAAGTCGCCCACGACCTCGATGTCGAGCCGCTTCGTCCGGCCCGTCGCCGGATCGAGCGTGTGGATCCAGCCGTCCTGCTCGAACATCAGGGTGCCCGCATTGCCCGACAGGTTCTTGACCTCGGCGCCCGCGAAGTGCGTGTGCTGTTCCAGCTCGGCCGTCGCCGGATCGTACGACCAGATGTTGTACGCCCAGTCACGGTCCGACACGAACCAGATGCGGCCGTCCAGCCAGACGGGGTTCGTGTCCATGGTCCGCTCGTGCGGTAGTCGCGCCTCATCGAGCGACTCCGTGTCCAGCATGATGAGCGCCTTGTTCTGGCCGCCGCGATAGTCGCGGAATTCGACATCCCAGCGCATCACCGGGTCAACGACCAGCTTGCGGCCGTCGGCGGAAAACGAGCCGTCGTGACCGGAGGGCGCTGGCAGCAGTGTCGACGCACCACCCTCGGGCGAGACCGTCCAGAGTCGCTCGTAACCCGTCGGCGCCGTCTCACGTGTCGAAGCGTACAGGACTCGCCGGCCGTCCGGTGACCAGCCGCGGGCGTGCGACGGCGCGGGATACCACGTCAGGCGACGCGGCTCACCGCCCGTCGCCGACACCACGTACACCTCGTCGACGCCCGAACGGTTCGACGTGAACGCGATCCAACGCCCGTCCGGCGAGAAATGCGGATCGGCCTCGACCGCCGGCGTGCTTGTCAGCCGGAGCGCTCGTCCGCCGTCCCGCGATGCGACCCACAGATCGCCGCCGTACGCGAATGCGACCTGCGTTGCGCTCGGCGTGGGTTGTCGCAGCAGCCGCGTGCCCTGGGCGGCGACCGGCGAACGCGCGCCGGCAAGCGTCGTGGCGAAGAGCAGTGAGACGAGGTGTCGCGTTCGCATGGAACAACTCCGGAAGGTGTGGCCGATCGGTTTCGTGTGTGTCCGGTCATGGCGAGTGATACGTACCAACGCCGCGGAACGCTTGCCGCATGTCACGGTGAACGCAACTCGCGCGTCACGCAAGAGGCGGCGCCTGCGCCGGGCTTGACATGACGAACGATCGAACCCTGGCCCGCCGGCAGCGCCGTCGCGATCCGGGTCGGTATCGGTAGCGCGGACCGCAGCGCGGGACGCGTCATGCCCGGTCGGGTCGACATCCGCGACTTCGCGCCCGGCCAGCTCGCCATCAGTGACATCGTGATCTCGCCACGAGCCCGGCCGCTATCGGATCCGCATTGCCGTGACCGACCAATCGACCGGCCGCACGGTCGGCGGGCGGCGCCTCCTCGAGGTCCACCCGCGCGAGGACGCCGCCCCGGGCAGGTGATCACGCGCCGGCCCTGCGACCACCGACGCCGACCCTGCGACCGATCGCGTCAACGGCCGCGTGGTGCGCCGCCGTCACCCCTGCCGCGGCCGCGTGAGGGCGCATCGGGAAGCGCGTCCACCGTCTCGACCATCCGCTTCCGCATCGCCTCATCCGGCAACCGGCCCCGCGCCGCACCCATGTTGTCGATCATGTGACGCGCCTGGCTCGTTGCCGGCGTCACGCACGTGATGGCTGGATGACTCGCCGCGAACTTGATGAAGAACTGCGCCCACGTCGCCACATCAATGTCCTTCGCGTACTCCGGAACCGGCCGGTCACCGGCACGCTGGAACAACCGGGTCCGGCCGAACGGCAGATACACGAGCACGCCGATGCGACGCTCCATGGCCAATGGCAGCACCTCATCCTCGACCGACCGGTTGTCGATCGCATAGTCCACGCCGATGAAGTCGAGCGGCTCGTTGCGCATGATGCCGAGCAGCTCGCTGTACTGGCGCTCGCTCGTCGTCGTGACCCCGATGTAGCGAATGCGGCCCTGTCGCTTCAGTTCCTTCAGGATGCCGAGCTGTGTCGGAACGTCAGCCAGATTGTGAACCTGAATCAGGTCGATCACCGGCGCGCGCAAGCGGCTGAACGACCGCTCGATCTGTTCGCGTGCCGCCGCCGGATCCGCACCGCCGCCGCCACGGCCCGCGACGTTCACCTTCGTCGCCCAGAAAACGCGGTCCGTCACCCCCAGCTCGGCCGCGATCGTACCCGCAACCTCCTCCGACGCACCATAGCCGGGTGCCGTGTCGAACACACGCCCACCCTGATCCGCGAACACGCGCAGTACCTCACGCAACGAGCTGTAGTCCTCCTGCCGTGCCACCTGCGAGAACGTCGCCGCACTACCCAGCCCGACCAGGGGAACCCGTTCGCCGGTCGAAGGGATTGCTCGCATGAGAAGGGGACCCATGTCGACTTCCATCATCCCGCCCGCCACGCCCGTCTCCGGATTGCGGGAACACCCCGCCGGGACGACCATTGCGGCACCGGCGCCGAGCGTGATACCGATCCATTCGCGACGGGTGACCATGTGTTCTCCTCCCAACCGCGTCGATTCACTCTGCGGCGACAGACAGGGGCGTCGATGAGCCCCTGACGTTTATCGCGACAGACCGATTTCCGCAATCACGGCACGTGGAACCCGGTGACCCCAATGAGTGTGAAACTCAATACGCCCGCCACCGCCAGGTTCCCGGATCCGCTCCGGCCCCGGTCCCGGCCCCGACGGGAAGGAGGTGCCCATGCGAGTTCAGGATCTCCTGCGGAAAAAGCCCGCCGATACCATCACCATCGGACCCCACGATGGCCTCACCACTGCCGCCCACCTGCTCATCGCTCACGGCATCGGTGCACTGCCCGTCGTCAGCGAAACCGGCCGCCCCATCGGTCTGCTCTCCGAGCGCGACATCGTCCGCGCCGTCGCCCGCAACGTCTACGGCGTCAGGAACCTCACCGTCGAACAGAGCATGCGTACGCCACCACCCATCTGCTCGGCCGATGATCCGATCCGCAACGTCATGGTCCGGATGACCCGCGAGCGGCTCCGCCATCTCATCGTACTCGAGGACGACCGGATGGCAGGCGTCATCTCCGTCGGCGACCTCGTCAAGGACCGGCTCGACGAACTCGAGCTCGAGACCGGTGTGCTCCGCGACTACGTAGCCGCTCGCCGCGCCGTGTGACCCGCGGTCGCGCCGGGCAGGGCGGGGCCTGTCTCGCGCCTCGGGACGAAGTACGTGATACTACGTTATCAGGATACTGCGCCGCCGCTCGCTTCGACATCACACCACACCACGGTAGCGCGAACGCTGCCGTACCGCATCGCGGGCGGCGGGATAGCGGTTGCGGGTGATGCGGGAGGCCATCTGTATGCGGACGTCAGCACGAGGGGCAGGGACACGGGGCCGGTGGTGCGTGTGATGGGTTCGGATCCAGACAGGGCTGATACGGTCACGTGGCTGTCGAAGGGGAGCCATGCCGGCGGACCGATACGGATCTGGCTC
>Ga0210096_1000292_pt1 | contig 18626 bp, 16 predicted proteins | sample China_Galinas_PW_4_FD_184864 | JGI IMG/M metagenome (GOLD analysis project Ga0210096, IMG submission 184864) | Wetland microbial communities from San Francisco Bay, California, USA, that impact long-term carbon sequestration - China_Galinas_PWA_D2... | ecosystem: Environmental > Aquatic > Marine... | reverse complement strand
CCCCGCCCGCCTCGTTCAGTTCGAGGGGACATGCCCTCCCGTGATCTGCTTCATGAGCCGGCCGGCCTCGAGCCTCTCACCCTGCTGTACCTGGTTGGCCAGCCTGACTTCATCGATCGCCACGGACGGCGGATACTGGCGCACGAATTCCTCGAACGTCATTGCGCGAGGCAGACGCACGATCCGGATCCGGTCCGGCTCGACATTCAGGTAGCGTGAGTCGGACAGGTTCGAGAAGCTGCGCATCGTGGATTCGGCCAATGCCTGGCTTGCCGACCAGCCCGATTGCGTGCCCCAGGCGGCGACTTCGAACAGGGAACCGTTGTTCTCGACGTACATGATCGTGCCACGCAGCACGTTGTCCTGTGTCTGGAGATCAAACTCGACGAACGATGCGGGAAGCCCGTGCACGCGATCGTTGTACTCGCGTCGCAGGACAAAGCCCTCGATCGACCGGAGCGCCGACACCGCGGCCGCCGCGTTCGCCGCCCTCGACAGAGTCAACGACATCACCGCATCACCCGCCGCCGGCGCCGCCTGCACGGCCTGAGCGCCGTTCGCGGTCTTCCAGCCCGACGGGAACGTGAGCTCGAAACGCATCGTCGGGTGCAGAAAGCGCTGGCCGATGAAGTAGCCGGTCCGCGGATCCTTGCCGAACACGAGACCATCCAGGTGTTCCAGAAACTCCGTCCCGTTCACCGAATAGCCCGTGAAGTCCATGCTTGCCGCCGCAATGCGCTTCTCGTTCGCTTCGACGCGATTGCCGGGATCCGGGTGCGAGGACAGCCAGGTCGGTACCGAGCCACCGGTGGCGGCTGTCGTCGATTGCAGCATGCGCATCACGTTGCTCATGCCTTCGGGGTCATAGTGCAGCCGCGTCATATAGCGGAATCCGAGCATGTCGGCCTGACTCTCGTCATCGCGACTGTAGGCGAGGAACACGAGCTGGAGTCCGGTCGATGCGGCCTGACCGTAGCGCCGGACCGTCTCGGAGAAGATCATGCCGAGGCCCAGTCCCAGCTGGCCGAGCTGCACGCGCGTGATCTGGCCGGCCGTGTGTCGCGCCGTCACGTGGCCGGCTTCATGGCCCAGTACGGCCACCAGCTGCGCTTCCGAGTTCATGTAGCCGAGGATGCCGCGCGTCACGTAGACGAAGCCGCCCGGCAGAGCGAACGCGTTCACGAGGTCGTCATCGAGCAGCTTGAACGACCATGGCAGCGACGGCCGCTCGCCCGTGGCGGCGATCTTCATGCCGAGGCCGCTGACGTAGCGCTGAAGCGCGTCATCGGGATACAGCCCGCCCATCTCGGCCGTGATCGCCGGATCGGATTCGCGGCCGATCTCGATCTCCCGCGACTCGCTGACAAGCGAAAACTCACGCTCACCCGTTGCCGGGTTGACCGCGCACGCGGCAACGGCCAGCAGCAGACCGATGCTCGCTCGCCGTCCCGCTGTCATCCGGATCGCCTGTCTCATGGTCACCTCCACGTCGTCGCTGTTCGCCGGTCCCTGCGGGATGGCAACGGAAATCTTCCCTCGCCGGAGCCCGGCGACAAGAAGCACGACATCAGCGGGACGCAAGGTTGGTTCCGGCGGATCGGCCGGTCCAGACGCGAGTCGGTGCCGGGCCGGCAGGACCCGATGCGATTGTGGAAGTCCGGCAGAATTGCGGTTGGCGGCGGGTGCTACCGTCGGACGAAGCGAAGTGTCGGGATGTGCACGTCCTGCGTGACGGAGATGCGGACCGTCAGTCCCCGGCCGTCCCGTTCAGCCGTCACAGCCGAGGTCCTCGAAGATCCGGGCGTATCGCTCACGAAACCGGGGAGCAAGTCGTTCGCACCACTGCTCCATCGTTCCTCCGCGCGACAGATACCTCGTCATCAGCGCTCGCTGCAATGCCATGTATGCATCGAAGCCGCTGCCGTAGCGCGCGTAGTATCGTCTGGCGAGCATGAACATCGAATACCGGCGGCCGGGCCGCCTTCCTTCCACCTGTCGCCCGGTCCGTCCATCGGATCTCTTCGGCGGATCGCCCCCTTTGGCGACCCGACTCCGGGCGCTGGCAACGTTCCAGCGAGGGAAGGTTCGTGCCAGCGCCGGGGACCGCCGGCCAAAACAATTCATAACATGTTGCAATAACATGATGTATGAACGTTCAGGCACACTGTTGACCGGTCGGTTGGAGGCTCCGGATGTCCCCGGGAACGGACGCATTCTGCCCGGTTGCGCTCGGCCGCGCATGCAGAAATGGCCGCGTATGGGCTGCGATGCGCCGACTTAGCGGGCGGGCTGCAGTTCACGTACATTCGCGCGGGAACCGGCGGTCGCAGGGACGGACCGATCGCCGGCAAGACGAGTGAAAGACACGCCGGCGGCCAGCGTCGTCGGGTGGTCGGGGGGAATCACCGACAATGGACGTATTCGGCGCGGCGTGGGCCCGCGCGTGGATGGTCGAGATCAACTCGGACCCATCGTACCGTGAGGCGGGTCGCGGCTGGCACGGCGCGATCGTGCTGCGCATGTGGCCGGAGGGGGCGCAGTCGGGCCGGTCGATGTACGTCGATCTCCAGGATGGCGAGTGTCTGGCGGCACGGGTGGCGTCAGACGCTGATTCGGCGTCGGCGCCCTATGTGATCGGTGCGCCGTTCGATACCTGGCGGGCAGTGCTGGAAGGTGCGATCGACCCGATTCTCGGGCTGCTTCAGGGCCGCCTGCGTCTCGAGCGAGGCAATCTGCTGAAGCTCGTGCCGTACGCGCGGGCGGCCAAGGTGCTCCTTTCGGCGGCGAGCCGCGTGACTGCGTCGTTCCCCGGGGAATCCAATGGTCCGGGCGACGCGGCGGCGGCAACGGCCGCTGCGCCCTCGTCATCGCGTGGCGGTGCGATGGGTGTGGCGGTGCCTGATTCCGAAGTGGCGGGTGCCATGCCCGGCGCCGGCGGGTCCGGCAGAGGCACGGATCGACTCGCGCGGGCGCACCGCCTCGATGGCTCGTCCTACCCGATGCGGCTCTGGCAGGAAGCGAAGCAGCTCGGAATCTGGAACCCGGGTGACATCGGTCTCGCCACGGACCGCGAGGACTGGAGCCGGTTGCCCGAGCCTGAACGCGATCTGCTCCTGCGCCTGGCGGTCCAGTTCAGGGGTGGTGAGACGGCGCTCGTGACACACGTGCCGGTGCTGATGAACGTTCTGGCTGCGGAGCATCGCCTCGAGGAGCAGCTGTATCTGACATCCGTGCTCTGGGAGGAAGGCAAGCACGTCGAGATGTTCGATCGTTTTCTTGCGGAGGTGACGCCAGCGCGTACGGATCTCGAGCGGTTCGAGTCGACAGCATGGAGACGTGTGTTCGGGGAGCGGTTTCCCGCCGACATGGATGCACTTCGCATGGACGCATCGCCGGCGGCCCAGGTCCGCGCGGCAGTGACCTGCAATCTCGTGATCGAAGGCATCCTGGCAGAGACCGGATACCACGGATACCACCTGATCCTCGAGCAGAGCGGGATCCTGCCCGGCATGCAGCGCGCGATGCAGTACATCAGGCGCGACGAATCCCGGCACGTGGCGTGGGGCATGTACCTGATCGGCCGACTGGTCGCTGAGCACGGCGACTCACTCTGGAAGCTGGCCGAGTCGAGTCTCGCGGACCTGCTCGAGCCGTGCCTCGACATCGTCCGCGACGTGTTCGCTGCATACGACACGATGCCGTTCGGACTCCGGCTCGGCACGTTCCTCGACCACGCCATGGCATCATTCCGGAATCGACTGTCCAGGCTCGAGGCCACCCGGCATGCGTCACTGCACGAGCTGCTCCAGAACGGAGCCGGCTAGTGGTTCGCCATTTCGGAGACGGGCCACCAGGGTGAACGACCCAATGCATTCCCGGCGAGCGATGCGCGGTGAGGCGCCGTACATGGCGTGGTCCAAGGTGCGGCGACCGGTACGGTACGACATGGCCGGCAGCAATCTGCTTGGCTGTACGGTCGAGGACCTGCCCGGCTGCCTGGACGCGGTCCGGCTGAGCGGTCTGAATCCGTACGGGTATCCGCCCCTGATCGAGGCGATCGCGAACCGGTACGGTGTGAGCACGGAGCAGGTTGCGACGGCATCCGGAGCCGGAGGCGCCAATTTCCTGGTTCTTGCCGCCCTGGTCGAAGCCGGCGATGAGGTCCTGATCGAACGGCCGGCGTATGATCCGATGCTCGGCGCACTACGGTTTCTGGGTGCCCGTATCACGCGGTTCGACCGCACGTTCGAGGAAGGGTGGCAGGTAGATCCCGAGCGCGTGACGGCCGCACTTTCACCCGCTACGCGCCTCGTGCTGCTGACCAGTCCGCACAATCCGAGCGGCGCTCTCGTTCCACAGGAAGTGCTGCGAGCGATCGGCCGGGCCGCCGACCGCGTCGGCGCGTACGTGCTGGTCGACGAGGTCTACCTCGAGGGCGTTTACGGTGACCGGCCGCCGCCGGCCGCGACGCTCGGCCAGAGCTTCATCTCGACCAACAGCCTGACCAAGGCATACGGCCTGTCTGGATTGCGGGCCGGCTGGGCACTGGCTTCACCGGAAGTGACGCGGCGGATCAACCGGACCCGCGACGTGATGGATGGCGTGGGCCCGATACCGGCCGACACACTCGCGGTCCATGCGTTCACGATGCTCGATCGTCTCGAAGCCCGGGCGAGGTCGATTCTCGAGCCGAACCTCGAGACCGTGACGCGGTTCATCGAGGGCCGCGCCGATCTCGACTGGGTCCGACCACACGGCGGGAGTGTCGTGTTCCCGCGTGTTCGAGGCGTTCAGGATACAAGCGATCTGGCGGACCGACTCGAAACGCGGTACGACACGGCGATCGTGCCGGGCGAATTTTTCGATTCACCGGCACACTTCCGCATTGCGTTCGGCATTCCGGCGGACATCGTGGCGGCAGGTCTCGAGCGACTGGGTCTGGCGCTCGACGAGATCCGGGCGGAGGCGGGCTGAGCGGCCCGGGCTACCGGCCCTCGTGTCCCGGCTCGACCATGGGGATGGCGCCCTGGACGGGGACGGCCGCCATGGGTACCAGGCCGGCGTTCGTGCGCAGGTAGAGTCGTCCGTGGGGCGCGTGTTCGGTCGCGAGCACGAATACGCCGGGGCCGGCGGCCGGAACCGGTGTCAGCAGCGAGCTTGCCAGGCGTATCGGTGGACCGGCGGCCAGCCAGTCGCGGCCGCCGTAGTGGACCGGGCCGGCCCGGTGCGCGTCGTCGTACGTGCGGTAGACCGGCGCCTTTGTGCGCGCCTCCTCGAACGGCAGGTTCTTGCCCGGCAGGCCTGAGTCGACGCAGCCGGCGATGAGGCCTGCCAGGAGAGCGATTCGGATGCCGGTACCGGGCACGCTGGATGTCAAGTTCGGTCCTCCGTCGATTGACGCGCACATCGCGGTTCGAACATAATCTGTCGCCCCGGCCGCGTGTCCGGGCGCATGCGACAGTCATTCTGATGGAGGCAGATACATGCGCATTGCACTGGACCCGATCCCACTGGTTCTCGGGATCTACGCGCACGTCGGCGAAGTGCTGTCCCGGACAGCCGAGAAACGCGAAGCCGAAGCGGCTGAAACGCTCGGACGCAAGCTTTCCCGCAAGGGCGGTTCGTCAGCGGCCGATCGCGAGGTCCAGAAGCTGGTGCGTTCGCTCCATGCTGATGTCAAGGTCGCCGACAAGCTGCTGAAGAAGACCGGCGACGTTTGGAAGATATCACAGGAAACGGACCTCGTCGACCTCGTGATCGAGCCGCGCGGAGAGGGCGACGGTCCCAGGGCCTACGTGCTGCTGAAGCCACGTGACATCCGACCTCTGCTCGAGTCGATCCGTGCAGCCGCGGCGGGTGCGGGCGAGAGCGAGGCCGTCCTGTCGCAGCTGGCGGATGCCGCTGCCGAAATGGACCCGCGCGGAGGTGACTACTACGCGTTCGGCTTCGATCCCTGGGAGGGTTGATGGAAGAGCGCTGCCCCTGCTCAACCGGAAGGCGCGGTGCATGCGCCCGTGTCTCCCGTCATCCGGTCCCGGCCATTGCATGGCCGATTCCCGCAATCATGTAGCCGCCGGCTCGCGCAGTGCATTCAGCAGGGTCTCTCCGAGCGCTTCAATCTGCCATTGCCGCATGTCGGGGAGTTCGACCAGCTCGGCAAGGGATGCCGGCCCGACACGAGCCAGGTCCTCGAGCTGCTGGCGTGGCATGAGGAATCCACGGTCGATGCCGAGCGCCTTCGCGACGAGGTCCCGGGCCGCTTTCAACCGGTCGAATCTGGCTTCGATGATCGGCTCCGGGCGGGGGCGTCGAGGCCCCTTCCTGCGTGACGGCAGCTGATCATCGGGCAGTTCCAGTGCGCGTTGCACAGCGTCGAACAGGTCGCGAGCGTTCCTGGCCGCGGCCGCATCGATGTCGCCGGCCCGCAGTTCCTCGATCGAACGCGGCAGGCGTCGCGCGATCGACACGAGCTGCTCGTTCGACAGGACCCGGAACGGGGCGACGTCGCGGGATTCCGCGAGACGGTCGCGCCAGGCGTACAGCTCGCGCAGCGCGGCAAGCTGCCGCGGTCCGAGATCCCGGATGTTCTTCAGTCGAAGGTACGCCGTTCCATCGGGCTTCGGATCGAATTCGGCTCGAGCGCGAAGAGCGAACTCTTCCTCCGCCCAGTGCAGACGGCCTCTGGCAACCAGCTCCGCGTGCAACCGCTCCCTCAGCGCCGGGAGGTACCGCGTGTCGTCGGCGGCGTAGTCCAGCAGCTCCGTGGGCAGTGGCCGTCGCGCCCAGTCGGCGCGCTGGTACTTCTTGTCGAGTCTGACGTCGAGGTGTTTCTCGACCAGACCGGCCAGTCCGATCGCGGGTTCACCGAGAAACTGGGCTGCCAGCTTGGTGTCGAAGAGACGGCCGACGCCCATGTCGTGATCGCGGCCGAGCAGGCGGAGGTCGAAGTCGGCGTCGTGCAGGACGATTTCGTGCGTGGCGTCGGCGAGGATCGGGCCGAGCGCGCCGATGTCGACGGCGAGGGCGTCGATGACCCAGGTGTGTGTGTACGTCGAGAGCTGGACCAGGCAGATGCTGTCGGCGTACCGGTGATAGCCCGCGGCTTCCGTGTCGACGGCGAGCAACGGTTCCGCTTGCAGTGCACGCACCATCGCAGTGAGCGCGCTGTCGCTCTGGATGTATTGCATTCTCGCCGTCCGAGGGCGTTTGCGTCCGCTCGCGGGGGCGCCTAGGATTGGCCACTCACATGCGGGCGTCCCGGGCGGTTCAGGCATCAAGGTATCGGTTCGCGCGCCGGTCATCCAACTCGGCGGGTCCGGAGGGCTGAGTGGGGCCGGCGCGCGCACGACTCATCATTGCCGACCGGCTCCACACGTTCGCGGGGTCGGCCGGCACGGTCTCGCCTGCGGCGGTCCTCGTGCGGAACGGCCGGATCGAGGCGATCGGCGAGCCCGCCGCGCTTCGGGCGAACGCCGGCCGCATCGATGTACTCGACCTTTCCGGCACGACTCTCACGCCCGGTCTGATCGACTCGCACATCCATCTGACGGAATGGGCGCTCGCCGCCCGTGATGTCGATCTGTCCACCGCGGTGAGCCCGGAAGCGGCGGCAGCGGCCGTGGCCGCCCACACGGCATCGGCCGCGGCAGTGGAACCGGCGACCGCGGCAGGGGAAGCCGCCAGTGACTGGATCCGCGGCCGCGGGTGGAATCCGCACCTGTGGGGTGGCGCCCATCCGGACCGGCGTTTTCTCGACGACCGCATCGACGACCGGCCCATTGTCCTCCAGAGCCACGACATGCACGCGCTGTGGGTGAACGGCGAAGCGCTCCGCCGCGCCGGCATCGATGAGGCGACACCGGATCCGGAGGGCGGCCGCATCGTCCGCGATGACTCCGGTCGCGCCACAGGGCTGCTGCTCGATGCCGCGGCTCAGATCGTCAGCACCGTGATCCCCGCTCCGAGCGGAGCCGTCACGGCGGCGGCCGTGGCCGGCGCGCAGAAGACGCTGCACGCGTGGGGGATCACTGGGGTTCACGCGCTGCCGGCCATACACACGGTCGAGCCGGAGCCGTTCGGGCTGCTGGCGGGCATGCACGCGGACGGCCGGCTGATGCTGCGCGTGCTACAGCACATCCCGCTCGATCGACTGGATGCCGCGATTGCCGGCGGCATGGTCAGTGGGGGTGGTGGCGGCCTGGTCCGTGTGGGGGCGGTGAAGATGTTCCTCGATGGCGCGCTCGGTTCACGCACGGCCTGGATGCTCGAACCGTACGAGGGTTCGGCGGACGTGGGTATTCGCGTGATCGATGGGCCGCTGTTCCGCGAGATCGTCGAGCGCGCGGCTCGCGCGGGCATTGCATCCGTTGTCCATGCCATTGGCGATGCCGCCGTGGATCTGGCATTCGAAGTGCTCGGTGAACCCGCGCTGCGCGTGAATGCCATGCCGCACCGGATCGAGCATGTGCAGTGCATCCCGGCGCACCGGATAACGGACGCGGGGCGTCTCGGCGTGACGTGCTCGATGCAGCCGGCTCACCTGCGCACGGACTGGCGGATCGCGGACCGGCTGTGGGGCGGCAGTCGGGCCGCACGAACGTACGCCTTCCGGTCATTGCTCGAGGCGGGTGCACGGCTGGCGTTCGGCTCGGATGCGCCGGTCGAGCCGGCCGATCCTCGCCTGGGGCTGCACGCGGCCGTGACACGGACCGATGGCGGCGGGCATCCGGAAGGCGGCTGGTTTCTGGCGGAGCGGCTGACCATCGAACAGGCGTTCGCGGGGTATACCAGCGGCGCGGCGGATGCCGCCGGCTGGAACGGCGGTGTGATCCGACCCGGAGCATTCGCGGACGTCGTGGCGTGGCGAACCGACCCGCTGGCGGCTGAGCCCGCGGCAATCACCGATCTCGATTGCGTTGCCGCCATCGTCGATGGCCAACTCGTGTACTCCGCGTAGGCTGCTGGCGGAACGCGCACCCCTTGCCCGGGAGCACCGATTTGCTGACCAAGATCGTGGCCACGGTCGGACCCGCGACGGCGGAGCGAGAGCACGTCCACGCGCTCGCCGAGCTCGGCGTCGACGTCATCCGCATCAACTTCGCTCACTCGACGCATGAACGTGCGGCATCCGTGATCGAGTGGACGCGCGAGGCGTCGGAGTCGATGCACAAACCCATGGCGGTACTGGCGGACCTTGCCGGTCCGAAGATCCGCATCGGCACACTGGTTGAACCGATTCCACTGACCGACAAGGCGCGCGTCACGCTCGCGCCGGAACGCGAGTCGGCGCACGGCGAAATTCCGACCACGTACGAAAGCCTGGGCCGTGACGTCAAGCCGGGCAGCCGCATCCTGATCGATGATGGTCTCATGGAGCTGCGGGTCCGCTCGACAGACGGGTCCCGAATCGAGTGCGATGTCGCGCGCGGCGGACTGCTTCGCTCGAACAAGGGCATCAACCTGCCGGGCATTGTCGTGAGCGCGCCGGCATTGACACAGAAGGACATGTCCGACCTCGAGTTCGCGCTCGAGCATGCGGTCGACTATGTCGGTCTCTCGTTCGTGCAGCGCGTGTCCGACGTGCATGACCTGCGCCGGCTCGTGGATGGGCGCGCGCTGATCATCGCGAAGATCGAGAAGGACAGCGCACTCGAGGACATCGAGCCGATCCTCGCCGCGTCGGATGCCGTCATGGTCGCGCGCGGCGATCTCGGTGTCGAGCTGCCTTTCGAGCGCGTGCCGCTTGCGCAGAAACGCATTGTGTTCCTTGCCAACCTGCACGGGCGGCCGGTCATCACGGCCACGCAGATGCTCGAGTCGATGATGGAGCATTCGCGGCCGACGCGCGCGGAGGCGAGCGACATTGCGAATGCAGTTTTCGACGGCACTGACGCCGTGATGCTGTCGGGCGAGACAGCGGCAGGCAGGTATCCGTTCCTCGCCGTCGACGCAATGGTCCGGATCATTGCCGAGATCGAGCGAGCCCACGTCATGGATGAAGGGCCGCGCTACGACGTGCCCAGCAGCCGCCACCTGCGCGTCGGTGCGACCGCGACCGAGCACGCGATCGCAGCCGCGACCGTCGAGGCGGCGCGCAGGCTGGGCGCGCCGGCGATCGTCACACTGACCCGGTCCGGCTCGACCTCGAGGCTCGTGTCGAGCTATCGTCCGGCGCTCCCGATCGTCGGCGTGTCCAACGAGAAGACGACGTGGCGCCAGCTCGCGCTCGTATGGGGCGTTCACCCCGTGCTCTTCAACGGCGAGATCGGCTACGACAACATGGTGGCGGCCGGCAGGGAGTACATCCTGAAGCACCGGATCGGCAAACGCGGCCAGCGCATAGTCGTGACGGCGGGTGTACCGTTCCACGTCAGTGGCACGACGAACATGCTGCGTGTGGAGGAGCTTTGAGGCTCCGCTTCCTCGGGACGGGAACGTCGTTCGGCATTCCCGTGATCGGCTGTGGCTGCGAGGTGTGCAGGTCGGCTGATCCGCGCGACCGGCGCACGCGGCATGCGGCACTGCTCGAGCTGTCCGGAGACCGCAAGCTGCTGATCGACTCGCCGCCCGAGCTGCGGCTTCAATTGGTCGACGCGGGCGTCAGCAGCATTGATGGTGTGTTCTTCACTCACGCCCACGCGGACCACACACACGGCATTGACGACCTGCGCGTGTTCTCTGCACGCCGGCGATCACCGTTGCCGGCGTGGGCGGATGCATCGAATGCGGAGCGGCTGCGAGCGACGTTTCCATACATCTTCGACACATCGTACCAGCCGCCGAGAGGCACGACCCGGCCAGAGATCGATCTGCGTGTGTTCGAGCCCGGCCGGCCGTTCGATGCGGCCGGTGTGACGCTCACGCCGTTCGCCGTGCCGCACGGCGATATCACCGCGTTCGGCTTCCGGGTCGGCGCGCTCGGCTACGTGACGGATGCCAAGACCCTGCCCGCCGAGGCGAAAGCCATTCTGGCCGGCGTACGCGTCCTGGTCATCAACGCGCTGTGGCACGGCAATCCGCATCCGACACATTTCAACATCGAGGAAGCGGTGGCCGCGATCCGCGAGATCGCGCCGGAACGCGCGTACCTGACGCATCTGACACACCGTGTCCGTCACGCCGAGCTGGCACGGGCTCTACCTGAAGGCATTGAACCCGCGTGGGACTCGCTGGTCGTGGCACTGGACGACACCTGAACCGACGGATCGACTGGCATGCCCTCTCGACTCACTCTGGACTACAACAACATGCTGGCGTCGCGGCTGGACGGCAGAGGCATCCGGCCCGAGCGGCTGGACGCGGTGGCGGACCGGTTCCGCTCGATCCACGCCGCCATCGAGCGCCGTCGTGAGGGCGGCACTGCGCCCGCTTTCTTCGAGTTGCCGAAGCAGCGCGAGTACGTGGATCGCATCCGCGACTTCGCCGAGGGTGTCGGTCAGGCATTCGACACGGTGATCGTGCTCGGCATCGGTGGTTCCGCGCTTGGCACGCTCGCGCTCCAGCAGGCGTTGTTGCGGCCGTTCTGGAACGAGCTGGACGACGAGGCACGCGACTACTTTCCACGGCTGTACGTGCTGGACAACATCGATCCGACGACTGTCGGGCCGCTGCTCGACCGGCTCGACCTGCGGCGCACTCTCGTCAACGTCGTCAGCAAGTCCGGTACGACCGCGGAGACGATGGCGCAGTTCATGGTCGTGCGTGACCGGCTGATCCGGATTCTGGGAGATGGCTATCGGACCCACATCATCTTCACGACCGATCCGTCGACCGGCGTGCTGCGCCGACTGGCCGAAGAGGAATCCATACCGGCACTGTCGGTGCCGCCCGGCGTCGGCGGCCGGTTCAGCGTGATGTCCGCCGTCGGTCTGCTGCCGGCCGCGCTCGCCGGTGTCGACATTGACGCGATCCTCTACGGCGCCACGTCCATGGATGAACGCTGCCGGACCGCCGACCTGACCGACAATCCGGCCGGCCTGTTTGCCGCGCTCCAGTACCTTGCGGACACGGAAGCGGATGCACGCGTGCACGTGATGATGCCGTATTCCGACCGGCTGCACGGTGTGGCCGACTGGTACCGCCAGCTCTGGGCCGAGAGCCTCGGCAAGCGGCACGATCGAGCGGGCCGCGACGTGTTCCGAGGGCCGACGCCCGTCAAGGCACTGGGCGCGACCGATCAGCATTCACAGGTCCAGCTGTACATGGAGGGTCCGTTCGACAAGACGGTGACGTTCCTGTCACCGGGCGCGCCCGCCACGGATGTCGAGATCCCGGCCGCCTACCCCGCTATCGATGCACTCTCGTACCTGGCGGGGCATACGCTCGGCGAGCTGCTCGCCGCAGAACATCGCGCGACGGCCAGTGCGCTCGCCCGGGCCGGCCGCATGAACATGACCATCGACTTCGGCACGCTGAACGCTGAATCCATCGGGCAGGCGTTCATGATGTTCCAGATCGCGACGATCTATGCGGGCGAGCTGTACGAGGTCGACCCACTGGATCAGCCCGGCGTAGAGCTGGGCAAGCGCCTGACCTACGGACTCATGGGGCGGAAGGGTCACGAGCCGCCCGCCATCGAGTCGCCGGATCCGAGGTTCACCTGTACATGAGTGAGCCGCCGCAGGCCGCCTCGGTGGCGGACGCCGATCACGCGCTGGCCGCAATGCTCCGTGACATCTCGAAGGACATCGCCCACGAGCTGCGCGGACCGGTCCAGTCGGTAGTCGTCAACCTCGAGGTCATGAAGCGCCGCGCCGTCCGGGGTGAAACCGCCGACATCGAGACTCGCGCCGACATCCTCGAAATGGAGATTCGTCGCCTGCACGGCCTCGCGGACGCGTTTCTCGGGCTGCTGCGCTCACCACCGGCCGAACCCGTGACCATGCCGGCGGAGACGATGCTGGCCGTGGCGGTCCCGCTGATCGAGGTGCTCGCCAAGGCCAGGCGCATCCGCGTCGAGCACAATGGCGCGCCATCCGGCACCCTGGTCCGTGTCCGCGCCGAACCCGCCGCGCTCGCGCTCGTCCACCTTGCTCTGGCGTTGTGTGACAGCGCGGCAGGAGGTGATGTGCTGGTGATCGGATCCCGCGAGGCCGACCGGGCATTCGCCGTCGAGCTCGAGATCAGGCCCACGAACGGCGGCAGCGGCGGCGACGATGGCGACCGCCGACTGCCGGATCGACTGCGTCACGCACTGCCCATCGCCAACGTCTGGCTCGGCGAGACCGGTGGAACAGCGGCCGCCCGCGCGGGGTCCGACAGTGTTCGCCTGAGCGTGGCCGTGACCGTGCCACGTGCAACTTGACCCGGCCTTCGCCCGATGCCTACCTTGGCATCGGGCCTTGTGCGGGGAAGTCCTGCGATATCGGACACTTACGACACGAATGACGCCTTACAAGCTGCTCATCGCCGACGATGAGAAGAACATCTCCGAGGGGCTCCGCATGATCCTCGAGGAGGAGGGCTACGAGACCGAGACCGCCACCGATGGCGACACCGCCTGGGAGCTGGTCAGGACCGGCGAATTCGGTCTCGTGCTGGCCGACCTCTGGATGCCGGGACTCGATGGCCTCGAGTTGTTCGCCCGCATGCGTGAGGCGAACATCGACACGGAGATCATTGTCATCACGGGTGACAACACGGCGGCGCCGGCGGTCGAAGCGCTGCGTCGTGGGGCGTATGACTACCTGACCAAGCCGCTCGAGGTCGAGCGGCTGAAAGCGCTGATACCGAAGGCACTCGAGAAGTACGAGGTCACGACCGCCAACAAGCGGTTGCAGAAACGCCTCGAGAGCCTGACCCGCTACGGTGACATGGTCGGGCAGTCCGACGAGATCCGGAAGGTCTGGGACATCATCGAGGCGGTCGCACCATCGAATGCGAGTGTGCTGATTGTCGGTGAGAGCGGTACCGGCAAGGAACTCGTCGCGCGCGCCGTCCACTCGAAGTCGCCACGAAGGAAGGGTCCGTTCGTGGCCCTGAACTGCGGTGCGTTCCCGCGCGAGATCCTCGAGAACGAGCTGTTCGGCCACGAGAAAGGCGCGTTCACCGGCGCGATCTCGGAGAAGCCCGGCGCGTTCGAGCAGGCCGGTGGCGGCACCCTGTTCCTGGACGAGGTCTCGGAGATGCAGCCGGACATCCAGGTGAAGCTGCTGCGCGCGCTCGAGCAGCGTGCGTTCCGGCGGCTGGGCGGAAAGAAGGAGATCTCGGTCGACATTCGCGTGATCTCGGCGACGAACCAGGATCTGACGAAGGCGCTGAAGGAAGGCAACCTGCGCGAGGATCTCTACCACCGGCTGGCGGTCGTGCCCATTGTGGTGCCTCCACTGCGTGAACGATCGGGTGACATCCGGCTGCTTGCCGAGACGTTTCTGCGCGCGGCCGCCGATGACCTCGGCAAGCAGATCGACCGGTTCGACGATGCGGCGACCGAGTTCATGGAGACGTACCGCTGGCCGGGCAACGTGCGCGAGTTGAGGAACGCGATCGATCGAGCAGTGATCCTCGCGAAGGGGTCCGAGATCGGCCCGACCGACCTCAGGCCTCGGCACCTCGCGATCGATGAGGCCGAAGTCCGGGTCCCGGTCGGCAGCTCGCTCGAGGAATCCGAGCGGCTCGTCGCACTGAAGACGTTCGCCTTCGCCGGCGGTGATCACGCGAAGACGGCGCGCATCCTGGGCATCGATGAGGACGAGCTGCGCAGCCGCCTCCAGCACTGGCTGGAGCAGCCCGCGCCCGCCGTGTGAAGCGCCGCGGGTCGAACGCAACGACAACATTCATGACCGTGGTTCCCGCCACGGCGAGATGAAGGAGATACAATGAGCCACGAGAACGGCCCCTACATCGTGATCGAGCGCCGCAGTGGTGGCGCGGGCGCATTCGTTGTCGGTGCGCTCGCGGGCGCGGCCGTGGCGCTGCTGTTCGCGCCCCGGACGGGCGAGGAAACACGTGCCGAGCTGCGTGACGGTGTCCAGAAGCTGCGCAACCGCGCGGAAGACACCGTCCGTAACGTGCAGGAAGCCGTGTCGCAGACGTTCGACAACGTCAAGGGCGATGTGCACGACCGGCTCGACGCGGCGCGTGACGCATTCGATGCCGGCCGCCAGGCCGCGCGCGACACGCGCGACGACATGGAGCGTCGTGTCCGCGAGACGCGCGAGCGTGTGCGAGCCGGCATTGACGCGGTCCGGCAGCCGCCCGTCGCGGCCGCCGGCCCATCGCTCGAGGAAGCCTCGAACGACGGCAATCCGGAAGCTTGAACGCTGACCCAGCGGCGCCGCGGGACAACCGTACTCCGGGCGCCGCCGGTCGGATGGCCGATCCACCGGGCGTCCGCGAGGATGCCGGCGTGAATCGCGACGTGCAGGTCGCGTCCACTGCACCAGCACGCCCGGCCCGCCGGACGGCCACCATCGCCTCGGAGTTCGGTGCGCTCATCGGCCAGCTCTACAACAAGGCCGCGCAGGACAACATCTTCTTCCTGTCGGGCGCGATCGCGTTCAACATCATTGTCGCGATCGTCCCGTTCATCCTCGCCGTTGTCGGCATTGCGGGTCTGCTGCTCCAGTCACGGTTCGGTGCGAGCGCGGCCGACCAGATCATACGTTTCATCATGCAGGCGCTGCCGCCGCTCAACAGCTCGCTGATCTCGTCAGTACGCTCGATGTTCGACCAGATCATCGCGGATGCATCGGGCTTCGTGGGAGTGGGCGCGCTGTTCCTGATCTGGATCGCCACCCGACTCGTCGGTACACTGCGCACCGCGCTGCGCGAGATCTTCGATCTCCAGGAAGATCGCGGCATCATATACGGCAAGCTGTTCGACATGGGCATGGTCGTGGCCGCCGGAACGTTGCTCGCCGTCAATGTCGGCATGACGGTCATCGTGCAGATCGTCGGACGCTACGGCCGCAGCATGCTGGGCATCGATCCCGCGCGCTTCGAGGTGCTCGATGGTCTCGTGCTGAACGCGCTGGCGTTCGTGTCCGTGTGGTTCATGTTCGTGCTGATCTACCGATACCTGCCGTCACGCCGCATCCACTGGGCGACGGCCCTCATCGCGGCCACGTTCACGGCGGCGTTGTTCGAGGCCATGAAGTACGCTTTCAGCTGGTACGTGCAGAACGTCGCGTCGTATGGTTCGACGTACGGCAATTTCGCGACGGTCTTCATCTTCCTGCTCTGGATCTACTACATGTCTGCGGCGATCGTGCTGGGCGGTGAGGTCGGTCAGGTGTGGACGCTTAGGCGGATACGCAGGCGCCAGAAGGAGCGCCTGCATTGAAGGGCATGGCGAACCGCTACCCCGCCCGAACGCGTTTCTCTAGATTGTGCGGCGATGCCCGGACAGAGTGGTGATTCACGCAGGGTCGTGGCGCGCAACAGGAAGGCGCTGCACGAGTATCACGTGAGCGAGACGTGGCAGGCGGGCATTGTCCTGACCGGTCCGGAAGTGAAGTCGATCCGGGATGGCAGGGCCAGCCTTGCCGAGTCATTCGCCACTGTCGAGGCCGGCGAAGTCTGGCTGCGTGACATGCACGTGAGTCCGTATGAACCCGCGAGTCGTGAGAACAGTGACCCGGTCCGCCCGCGCAAGCTGCTCATGCACCGGTCCGAGATCCGCCGCCTGATCGGCGCGACCGAACAGAAGGGCATGACCCTGGTCCCGCTCGACCTCCACCTCAGTGATGGCCGGATCAAGGTGACCCTGGCACTGGCGCGAGGGAAGAAGCTGCACGACAAGCGGGAGACCCTCAAACGGAAGACGGCCGCGCGCGAGGTCGAGCGCGCCGTGCGCAACAGGGAGTGAGCGTGCAGCGGTCAGCCTGGGTCTGGCCCGCGGCCGGCCTGCTGCTGTGCTCGCAGCTCTCGGGTCAGGCGATGTCGCTTCACATCGAGGCCGGCGGCCGGGCCGCGGACATCGCGGCGGTCCACGCGGCGGGTGGCACCGCGTACCCGACCTCGGCCTTGCTGGCCGTGGGCGCGCTCGTGACGCCGTTCAATGGCGGGGTCAGCGCGGTCCTGTTCGGTGACACGCTCTCGTTCTGGATCGGCTCGCCGTTCTTCCTCGCACATTCGACCGAGCAGCCTCTCGCGTTCGCGGTCGGCGGCGACTCTACCGGCGTGCTGCTGCCACGCCAGTTCTTCACGGAGTGGCTGCCCGCGGCGCACGCCGATCGCGTACGGTACGCCGATGGAACGTTGAGTGTGACCGGGCCGGTGACGTTCGCGGAGCCCGAACCACAGGCGTCGCCGCGACGCATTGTGATACTCGATCCCGGCCACGGCGGCGATGACACGGGCAAGATCGGGCCGAACGGTCTGAACGAGAAGGACGCCGCCCTTCAGCTGAGCCGTCGCATTGCCCGTGAGCTGGAGAATAGCGGCTACGAGGTGCACCTCACGCGGTCGAAGGACACGCTGATCGCGCTGGCGGACAGGCCACGGCTCGCGAACGAGTGGAAGGCCGGGCGCCCGGCGGCCGTGTTCGTGTCGGTCCACTTCAATTCCGCGGCAACGCGGGCCCGCGCGGCACGCGGCTTCGAGACCTACTTCCTGTCAGCGGCAAGGACCGAGGACGAACAGCGGGTGGCCGACCTCGAGAACGCGGCAGTGCGTTTCGAGGACGGCCCATCCGTATCGCTTTCGGATGAAGCGTTCATCCTGAACGGCCTGCTCAACGACTACTGGGTGCGCGCGTCCAACGATCTGGCGGAAGCCGTGCAGAACGGCATTGCCACCGTGCACACGGGACCGGATCGCGGAGTCAAGCGCGCGGGGTTCCGCGTCCTCGTGGGTGCGCTGATGCCGGCCGTGCTGGTCGAAGCCGCGTTCATCTCGAATGCGGCCGAGGCGAAGCAGATCGCGAACACGGCGTTCCGCGACCGGGTCGCCCGAGCGATCGCGACGGCGATCGGCCGCTACTTCGACACCCACGAATACCTCTGGACCGGCGGCCGATGAGCGTGACTCGCCACCTCATCCGGCCACGGCGACTCGCCATCGCGACACTGCTGCTCGCGGGCACGGCGTGCGGCTACTTCAACTCATTCTACAACGCACAACGCAGTTTCGATCAGGCACGGCGCGCGGAACGCGAAGGTCAGGCCGGCACGGCGCGCCAGGCGTACACCACCGCCATCGAGGATGCGGCCTCGAGCTACCGCAGCCATCGCGACGGCCGCTGGGCCGATGATGCGCTGATGCTGATCGGCCGCGCGCACTATGCATTGCGCGACTATGAAGCGTCGCGGGCGGCGTTTCTGACACTGCTCGAGGAAAGGCCGGATGGCGGCCTCGGTCCGGACGCGCACGCGTGGCTCGGCGCATCGGAGGCGGCGCTCGGCAATGGGGCGGCCGCCCGTACACACCTCGATTCCGCTCTCGCTGGTGAGCCGTCCGCCGAAGCGGCAGCGCTGGCCCGGCTGTGGCGAGCGCGACTCGCGTTGCGCTCCGACGGGCAGGACGCATGGTCCGACCTCGACCGCGCCGCCGGGTCCGGCACCGTGTTCGCCGGCGAGGCGACGCTGACCATGGCCGACCTTGCGATCATGGCGGGAGACAGCGCACGCGCCCGCATCGCGCTGGCCCGACTGCTGCGTGAACGCGATGCGACACAGTGGTCGGAC
>Ga0210096_1000291_pt1 | contig 18674 bp, 18 predicted proteins | sample China_Galinas_PW_4_FD_184864 | JGI IMG/M metagenome (GOLD analysis project Ga0210096, IMG submission 184864) | Wetland microbial communities from San Francisco Bay, California, USA, that impact long-term carbon sequestration - China_Galinas_PWA_D2... | ecosystem: Environmental > Aquatic > Marine... | reverse complement strand
CCGCCCCCCCGCCGGCGGGCCCGATCCACAATGACGCATTCGCGTCCGGCTGGCCGCTGCGCAGTCCGACCACCGACGCCACGTCGCGGCCGGTGCGTGACAGCATCGCCGCCTTCTGCTCGGGCATCTGACCGAACGACCCGGGCATCTGCGGCGTGTTGTCGTTCTCCACCGCAACCAGCGACCCGCCCACCAGCGCGTGCAGTCCGGCCGCGGCGCCGTCGTCGGCACCCGGGTCCGTCGACGCGACATCCGTTGCCTCCCAGCCGTTGGCAAACCGGTCATCGAGCGGGGCCCCGTCGGCGATGATCACATACGGCCCGGTGATGTCGGCGCGGGCGAACGTCCAAATGATCTGTGCGGCAACCAATTGCCGACTGTGCGGGTCGGTGGTCGACAAACCCTCCAACTCGACGCGGGCGCCGCCATAGCCGCGGCCGATGCCGGTCTTACCTCCGTCGGCGCGGGTGACCGGCCCCTGCAACCTCAGCGGTGCGCCCAGCAAGTTGCGCACGGAGTTGGCCATCTCCCGCCGGGGGCCTGAGATCAGCTTGCTCATCAGTTCGGTGGGAAGCTGATCGGGATCCGACACCGCGACATACCGCGGGTCGGGCACGACGGTGTTACCGGTCGGGTCGGCGAAGTACAGGTTGTGGCGCTTGTAGGTCGCCTGAAACTGCTGCCAGTCCAGGAACACCCCGTTGGGCAGCCGGTCGATGCGCCACCCGCCGCTCGTCTTCACCAGTTCGATGGGCCCGGGATCGGGAATCGCGCCCTCGGCAGTCTCGAACACCCCGATGTCGGAGAGCGATCCGAGGATGTCGGCGCGCATGTTCACCGAAACCCGGTCGGCACTGCGGGTTTCGACGAACACCACGTTGTCGATCAACATCGCGCTGCCGGCGTCGTCCCAGCCGCTCGACGCCGAGTCGGTCAGGAATTGCCGTGCGGCCAGATGCCGGTTGGCCGGGTCAGCGGTGGCCTTGAGGAACTCGCGCAGCAGGACGTCGGGGTCCATGCCCGGGGTTGGCTCCGACAAGTTCGGCGGTGCCGAGCGCTCGACCGTTCCGATGGCCTGAGGCGCCGACGACGACGGCACGCCGGCGCATCCCGAGACAACCAGCACGACCATGACAACAGCAGCGACAAGGCGTTTCATACGCTCTCCGCCGGCTCCCGCTGACGCTGGGTGAGACGCCCGTTGCGTTCGGGCCCAACAGGTTTGAGCGGCAGCGGACTCGTCGTCACCTTGTGGCCTCGTACCAGCGGCAGCGTCAACCGGAAGCAGGCGCCCTTGCCGGGCTCGCCCCAGGCCTCGAGCCGGCCCTGGTGCAGCCGCGCGTCCTCGATGCTGATCGCCAGTCCGAGCCCGGTGCCGCCGGAACGCCGCACCCGCGACGGGTCGGACCGCCAGAACCTGCTGAACACCAGCTTCTCCTCGCCCGGTCGCAGGCCGATTCCGAAGTCGCGGACCGTGACGGCGACGGTGTCGTCGTCGGCGGCCATCCGGATCTGCACCGGCTCGTGTTCGGCGTGGTCGATGGCGTTGGCGATCAAATTGCGCAGGATCCGCTCGACGCGACGCGGGTCGACCTCGGCGATCACCTCGTCCTCCGGCAGCTCGACGTCGACGTCGACGCCGGCGTCGTGGGCCAGGTGCCCGACGTTCTCCAGGGCACTGCGCACCGTCGACCGAAGGTCGAGCTGCTCGACGGACAGCTCCGCGACGCCGGCGTCGTGGCGCGAGATCTCCAGCAGGTCGTTGAGCAGCGTCTCGAACCGGTCCAACTCGCTGACCATCAGCTCGGTGGAGCGCCGCAGCGCCGGGTCGAGGTCTTCGCTGTGGTCATAGATCAGGTCGGCGGCCATCCGCACTGTGGTCAGCGGGGTGCGCAGCTCGTGGCTGACGTCGGAGGTGAACCGCCGCTGCAGGTTGCCGAACTCTTCGAGCTGGGTGATTTGCCGGGACAGGCTTTCGGCCATGTCGTTGAACGAGACCGCAAGGCGCGCCATGTCGTCCTCGCCGCGCACCGGCATCCGTTCGGTCAGGTTTCCTTCCGCGAACTTCTCCGCGATACGCGATGCCGACCGGACCGGCTGCACCACCTGCCGCGAGACGAGGGCCGCGATCGCCGCGAGGAGCACCAGCAGCACCGAGCCGCCGGTGAGCATGGTTCCGCGGACCAGCGCGATCGTGCTCTCCTCGCTGGACAGCGGATAGATCAGATAGAGCTCGAGGTTGGACACGGGTCCGGTGGTCGGGCTGCCGATGATCAGCGCCCGGCCGTTGAAGCCGTCGGAGTGCACGGTGGCGTACTGGTAGCTGACCTGCCCAGCCTTGACGAAATCGCGCAGAGACTCCGGGATCTGCGCCGCCGGGCCGGCGGACGTGGCAGCGCGGGGCCCGTCGCCGGGCACCACGAGCACCGCGTCAAACGCGCCGCCGAGGTTGCTGCCGGCGTCGGTCTTGCGGTCGATGAGCGTATTGCGGCCCAGCTGGAGGCTGCTGTCCAACGAGCGGCTCTCCTCGCCGCCGACGATGCCGCTGACGGTGCCGCGGGCCCGATCGATCTCCTCCGTCGCGGCGTGCACCTTGGCGTCCAGCACGCGGTCGGTGATCTGGCTGGTCAAGACGAAGCCGAGAGCCATGATCACCAGCAGTGACAACCCCAGCGTCAGGGTCACCACTCGAAGCTGCAGCGATCGGCGCCACGCCAGAGCCATGGCTCGACTCAACGCCGTCAGCCCGCGCACGACCGGGCCAGACCGTCCCCAACGACTCTGGATGCGTCGCCTCGAGCCCCAGATCACGGACACCGCCGAGCGGTGAAAATCACGGCCACCGCCGAGCGGTGATCATCATGGAGGTCCGGCCTTGTATCCCACTCCTCGAACAGTCAGCACCACTTGCGGGTTCTCGGGATCCTTCTCGACCTTGGCCCGAAGCCGCTGGACATGCACGTTCACCAAACGGGTGTCGGCCGGATGCCGGTACCCCCACACCTGTTCGAGCAGCACATCACGAGTAAACACCTGCCGCGGTTTACGTGCCAACGCCACCAGCAGGTCGAACTCCAGAGGTGTGAGCGAGATCTGCTCGCCTAGACGGGTCACCTTGTGGGCGGGCACGTCGATGTCGACGTCGTGGATGGACAGCATCTCGGCGGGCTCGTCGTCGTTGCGCCGCAGCCGCGCGCGCACCCGCGCGACGAGCTCTTTGGGTTTGAACGGCTTCATCACGTAGTCGTCGGCGCCGGACTCCAGCCCGAGCACCACGTCCACGGTGTCGGTCTTTGCCGTCAACATCACGATCGGCACGCCGGAGTCCGCGCGCAGCACGCGGCACACATCGATGCCGTTCATGCCGGGCAGCATCAGGTCCAGCAGCACCAGATCGGGACGCAGTTCGCGCACCGCGGTCAGCGCCTGGGAGCCGTCGCCGACCACTGCCGTGTCGAAGCCCTCGCCTCGCAGCACGATGGTCAGCATCTCGGCGAGCGATGGATCGTCGTCGACCACAAGAATCCTTTGCCTCATGGTGTCCATGGTGTCACCAGATCGGGACAAATCCGGGCTACCACACGCGCGTTTTGCGTGTTAGCGGCCGAGTTGTACCGCGAACGGACACAGAATGGCATTCCCGACCCCTTCGGGATGCGATTGCGCGTCTGCTCAGCGGGCAGCATCGAGCTGTTGCGTGAGCACCGCCGCGTCGACGTCTTCACCGGCGATCTGCCAGGGTCCGCCGAAACTCGTGTTCGCCAATGCGGTGTACACCTCGCCGGTGCGGCACTGCAGTTCGTCGTCGCGCTCGTAGGAGTCTCTTCTGCGTTCGGCATCGTTCGTTTCGCGATGACGGGCGCGCTCGGCGGCCAGCGCCGCGGGTACGTCGAGCAGCACCTGCCAGTCTGGGGCGGGCATGTGTAGCCGCTCGTATTCCAGGTTTCTCACCCACTCGACGACATTGCCGTCGGCGTCCTGGTTCAGGCGGGCCGCGCTGTAGGCGGCGTTGGAGGCGACATAGCGGTCGAGGATGACGACGTCGTAGGCGGCCCTGAGGTGGCCGACCTCATCTCGGGCGCCGGCCCGGTCGAGGGCGAACAGCACCGCCATCGCATACACCGACGACGACAGGTCACCGTGTTCGCCGTGCAACGATTCCGCGGCGAGGTCCGCCACGACCGAATGGTGGTAGCGCGGGAACGACAGGCTGGCGACCGAAAGGTGGTTGCTTTCGAACGCCGCCCGCAACCCGTTGCACAGTGTGCGCTTGCCGGCGCCGTCGACGCCCTCGATCGCGATCAGCAGGCCGGACACAGCGACGAGCGTAGACGGCGGCCCGGCTCATTGCGTGCCCGCCCGCAACCACTGCCATGCGTCGGCGAGCTGATCGAGGCGAAATGTCCGCAGCTCGCCCTTCATCAGCATCGATGCAGGCACCTTCACGCACCACTCCTCCCATTTGGGAGCGCCAACCATCGCGACCTTCGCCAAGTGCCGCCGGTGCTTCACAACGAAGGTGGTGTTGGCCCACGCCGCCCCCGGGCTCCAACCCACGAAGGTTTCATCCATGAGGAACAGCGCCTTCACCGTGGAGAACTTCTCCACCATCGACTGGATGCGCGGTGCGAGCACGTCGCGGTAATCTGCCGGGCTCAGTTTTCCGCTCGCTCGGATACCAACAGTGTTGCCGGTCCTCTCCGTGACCTCGATCATGGCGTTGGTCTTTCGCTCGTGTATGGCGCGAGGATCGTATCGGCGGCTTCTGCCGCTTCGTGCGGCGCCTCGACCGTCAGCGTCACAGCGCTCGTCTCTGCGCGCGCCGTGAATTTGAGAAGCGGGCAGCACTCCTGCTCGCGACGAACGAGTTCCCGTACCCGCGCGGCGGCTGGGGGCTCATAGGTCAGCTCGATTCGCCGACCGTCACTCCGGTAATCGCGCAGGGCGGCCGCGTTGAGCTCCGCGATCCAAGCCAGTCGGTCCTTGTAGTCGGCGACGTCGAGCCTGCAGGCGATTGCCGCGCGTTCCGTATAGGCCATGTTTCGATCGTTCCCGTTCAAGTGGCTTAAGGTTCAAGTGGACGAGCGAGAGAATTTGTCATGATGCTCAAGATCGGCGAACTCGCACGCGAGACCGGCACCACTGCGCCAACCATCCGGTACTACGAAGAAATAGGACTCCTCCCCGCTCCCAGGCGCGTGCGCGCTCAGCGCCACTACGGCGACTCCGATGTGCGACGGCTGACGTTCATTCGGCGCTGCCGGGAGTTCGGATTTCCGATCGAGCAGGTCCGAATTCTCGCAAGGCTGATGCAGGACGACGATCGTTCGTGCACAGAGGCGAGGGAGCTCGCGCGGGCGCACCTCGCGGCGGTTCGAGAGAAGTTGCTCGAGCTGCGCGCGCTTGAGCACGGCATCGCCGGTTTCATCGAAGAAGCGGATGCCGTCTGCCAGGGCGGATTGGCCGCAGACTGCGTTGTGCTGGACAAACTGGCTGAGCCGGGGACAACGAAATGACGGCGCGGAACTCGGCCAATATCTGTTACTCCTCTGAGCCCGGTGACGCGCATGCGTTCACCGCACGATTCGACCGGCTCTATTCCCGGCTGGCTCGTCCCTATGATCTGGCGGTCAGGCTGCTGCCGGTCTGGAGGCACTGGCTAGGCGCGGCGCTGCCGCTTATCCGCGGTCCGCGTGTACTCGAGGTTTCCTTCGGCACCGGCTGGTTGCTCACGCAATACGCGGCCGAATTCGAGACCCACGGCGTGGATCTCAACGAGCGCATGGTGACGATCGCGCAGCGAAATCTTGACCGGGCGGGGGTGAGTGCGGAACTGCGAAAGTCAGGCGTCGAGGCGCTGCCCTACCCAGATGGCCGCTTCGACACAGTCGTGAACACCATGTCCTTCAGCGGCTATCCCGACGGTCGGCGGGCAATGACAGAGCTGCACCGCGTGCTGCACCCACGGGGCCGGATCGTGATGATCGATATCGGTTATCCTCCCGACGGCAACCGGCTGGGAACCGCACTCGTCGGCATGTGGAAGTGGTCAGGCGATTTGATCCGCAACATGCCGGCGTTGTTCGAGAGCTTCGGCTTCCAGGTTCGTCAACAGCCAGTCGGCGGCTTCGGCAGTGTCCACCTCTACGTAGCGACCAAGCAGTGCTCGGGTTGAGGCGCATACGCTTCGTCATCTCCGACGCCGGCGAAGAGCCATCTCGATCGCGGGCGATACAACTCGTTCGTGTCGCCCACTCGGGGGCGCGCATGTCGTCGCCGAAACTGCGGCCAGATCGCCACATTCGCGATTCGTGCGATCTGGCAGCAGTCTCGGCGACTAGAGGAGGTCAGTACCGGTAGTGCTCGGCCTTGAACGGGCCTTCGACGTCGACGCCGATGTACTCCGCCTGCTCCTTGGTCAGCTTGGTGAGGTCTCCACCCAAAGCCTGGACGTGGATGCGGGCCACCTTCTCGTCGAGCTTCTTCGGCAGCCGGTATACCTCGTTGTCGTACTCGTCGTTCTTGGTCCACAGCTCGATCTGCGCGATCACCTGATTGGAGAAGCTGTTGCTCATCACGAACGACGGGTGCCCGGTCGCGTTGCCCAGGTTCAGCAGCCGGCCCTCGGACAGCACGATGATCGAGTGCCCGTCGGGGAACACGAACTCGTCGACCTGCGGCTTGATGTTGATCCGCCGGATCTTCGGATCCCGCTCCAGCGCAGCGATGTCGATTTCGTTGTCGAAATGGCCGATGTTGCCCAGGATCGCCTTGTCCTTCATCGCCCGCATGTGCTCGAGAGTGATGATGTCCTTGTTGCCCGTCGCGGTGATCACGATGTCGGCCTCGCCGATGGCGTCTTCGACGGTGCGCACGTCGAAGCCCTCCATCAGCGCCTGCAGCGCGTTGATCGGGTCGATTTCGGTGACGGTGACGCGCGCGCCCTGACCCTTCAGCGACTCCGCGCAGCCCTTGCCGACGTCGCCGAAGCCGCAGATCAGAACGGTCTTACCGCCGATCAGCACGTCGGTGCCGCGGTTGATGCCGTCGATCAGCGAGTGACGGGTGCCGTATTTGTTGTCGAACTTGCTCTTCGTCACCGAGTCGTTGACGTTGATCGCCGGGAACTTCAGCTCGCCGGCCGCGGCGAACTGGTACAGCCGCAACACGCCCGTCGTGGTCTCCTCGGTGACGCCCTTGACGGACTCGGCGATCTTCGTCCACTTCGTCTTGTCGGACTCGAAGCGCTCCTGCAGCCGCGCCAGGAACACCTTCCACTCCGTCGGGTCGTCCTCTTCGGCGGGCGGCACCACACCTTGCTTTTCGTACTGTGCGCCGCGCAGCACCAGCATCGTCGCGTCGCCGCCGTCGTCGAGGATCATGTTCACCGGCTCACCGGACCAGGTCAGCATCTGCTCCGTGGCCCACCAGTACTCCTCGAGCGACTCGCCCTTCCACGCGAACACCGGCACGCCCAGCGGCTCTTCCGGTGTGCCGTTCGGGCCGACGACAATGGCCGTCGCGGCGTGGTCCTGCGTGGAGAAGATGTTGCACGATGCCCAGCGCACCTGCGCGCCCAGCGCGACGAGGGTTTCGATGAGTACGGCGGTCTGCACGGTCATGTGCAGCGACCCGGAGATGCGTGCGCCCTTGAGCGGCAGCACCTCGGCGTACTCGCGACGCAGCGCCATCAGGCCCGGCATCTCGTGTTCGGCCAGTCGAATCTCCTTGCGGCCGAACTCGGCCAGCGACAGGTCGGCCACCTTGTAGTCAATGCCGTTGCGGACATCGGCGATCAGCCGGTTCTCGGTCGTCGTCATTTCTTCCTTCTCAGCTAAGTCTGTTCGTGAACACCGTATCGCTCGGCGAACGGCGTCATCAGTCTGGCCAGGTCGTCGGCGACATTGTGGTCGGCTTCCGGCGGCATCGACACGTAGCTCATCGCCAGCCGCACGATCGCACGGGCCAGCACGCCGGCATCCTCCTCGGATGCCCTCACCCAGCTTTGCGCGAACGATTGGGTGAGCCGCCGCGAGCAGTGGTTGATGATCGGCGCACTGTCGGTGGTGATCAGTTGCAGCAGGTCAGGCTTGGCCTCGCCGCTGAGCAGCGAGATCACCAAAGGGTCCGCTGCGGACTCCGCGAAGAAGGCCCGAAATCCCTGCACGAACGCCGAGTGGATGTCGCCCTCGTTGCGGCTGATCTCCTGGTCGATGACGTCGACGAGGCGGTCGGCGAGCCGCAGCGCATAGGCCTGCGCCAGCCCCTGCCGGGAACCGAATTCGTTGTAGATCGTCTGGCGGCTGATGCCCGCGGCTCGCGCCACATCGGCCAGCGTGATCGCCGACCAGTCGCGACTCAGCAACAGATCCCGCATCCCGTCCAGGATCGAGTCGCGCAGCAGTGCACGCGACGCCTCGGCATACGGGAGGCGCTGTTTCACACGCGCGACGTTAACTCCTCCCGTCGCTGCGCTCGCCCGGGCCATGATCACGCGCGGGCGATCTCGATCATCTCGAAATCCGACTTGGCCGCGCCGCAGTCCGGGCAGCTCCAGTCGTCGGGGATCTCGTCCCACCGCGTTCCGGGGGCGATGCCGTCCTCCGGCCAGCCCAGCGCCTCGTCGTATTCGAAGCCGCACTGCACGCACTGATAAAGCTTGTAATCCATTTCCTTCTCTCTCCTAATCCCTTCCAATCCTCTTCTAATCCCTTCTGAACGGGCTCGAAGTCGAGCTTTGCGCACACTGCGCAGTCCGGGCAGCACCAGTCGTCGGGAATCTGGTGCCAGCCGGCGCCAGCCGGAAAGCCTTCCCGCTCAGCGCCTTTGGTCTCGCCGTAGACGTATCCGCAGCCCCGGGCAGCGGTATGCGCTCACGCTGCATACCTCGCGAGCAGCTTCTCCCGTTTCCGCGGATGCAGGTGCGCTTTCGTGATGTCGCCTTCGTAGTGCGCAAGTAGCCGGGGGTCCATGACCTTGCGCCACAGCGGTGGCACCAACGTCAGCAGGATCATGCTGGCGTACCCGCTCGGCAGGTTCGGTGCGCCGTCGAAGCTGCGCAGGGTCTGATAGCGGCGGGTTGGGTTCGCGTGGTGGTCGCTGTGCCGCTGCAGGTGGTACAGGAAGACATTGGTGACAATGTGATCGGAATTCCAGCTGTGCGCCGGTGTGCAGCGCTCGTAGCGCCCGTTGGCCGTGTTCGATCCTCTTCGCGCAAGCGGCTCATCGACCTTCTGCCGCAGCAGCCCGTAGTGCTCCAGATAGTTCACCACCTCCAGCAGCGAAAACCCGAGCACCGCCTGGATCACGACGAACGGGATCAGCGCCCAACCGAACACCGCCAGCAGCGCTCCCCACAGCACCACCGACATCAGCCACGCGTTCAGCACGTCGTTGCGAATGGACAACGGGCTCTTGCCGAGCCGGCGCATCCGCTGGGCCTCCAGCTCCCATGACGAGCGCAGGCTGCCCCAGACGCTGCGCGGCAGGAACGCCCACAGGGTCTCGCCCATCCGCGAACTGGCCGGGTCTTCGGGGGTTGCGACGCGCACGTGGTGGCCCCGGTTGTGCTCGATGTAGAAGTGTCCGTAAAACGTCTGCGCCAGCGTGATTTTCGAGAGCCAGCGTTCCAGCGCGTCCTTCTTGTGGCCGAGTTCGTGAGCGGTGTTGATCCCGACGCCGCCGAGCACACCCACCGACAGCGCGACCCCCAGCTTGCCCACCCAGCCCAGCGGTCCGTCGTAGCCCAGCCAGCCGACGTTGTCCGCGGTGAACAGGTAGGCGCCGAAGATGACACTGGCGCACTGGCACGGTATGAACGCATACGTGCAGTAGCGGTAGTACCTGTCGTTCTCGAGTCGCTCCATCATGTCGTCGGGCGGATTCTGCCCGTCGGCGCCGAACTTCAGATCCAGTAGCGGCAGCAGCACGAACAGCAGCAGCGGGCCGATCCACAGCGGCAGTTGCGACGCGGTGTGCCAGCCCTGCTGGTTCATCGCCCATACCACCGGCAGCACCAAGAACAGCGCGGTGGGGGCCACCAGCCCCGTCAGCCACAGATACCGCTTTCTGTCGCGCCACTGCGGCGTGACGGACTCCACCCCTGATCCCATCGTCGACGTCACTGTCTGAACCTCCCGTGAGTTGCACATCACCCGATGAGGTTTACGTTAGCGGTTTATTTGTCGTTTGTCTAGACATAATTGACTGTTTGTAAAGGACAGTGCCGCGGGAGTTGCCATGTCCTTCATCAGCACATTTCGCGACGCTGTGCTATTTCGCGACGCTGGAGCGGGCGCGGTCCCGGCGCGCCATGACGGAGTGGCTCCGCCCGTAGGCGAGGTAGATGACGACTCCGACGAGCATCCACACCCCGAAGCGGATCCAGGTCAGCAGGGTGAGGTTCAGCATCAGCCAGAGGCAGGCCAGGATCGCCGCGATCGGCAGCCATGGCACCCAGGGCGCCCGGAAGTCCCGGCGTAGGTCCGGCCGGGTGCGGCGCAGGATGATCACGCCGGCAGACACCAGGGCGAACGCGAACAGAGTGCCGACGTTCACCATCTCCTCGAGCTTGCCGATCGGAAACACTGACGCCGCCATCGCGATCAGCACGCCGACCAGCACGGTGATGCGCACCGGGGTGCCGTGCGGGCCGGTCTTGGCCAGCGGCCGCGGCAACAGCCCGTCACGGGACATCGCGAACAGCACTCGCGTCTGCCCGAGGATCAGCACCATCACCACCGTCGTCAGCCCGGCCAGCGCACCGATCGCGATGATGTTTGCCGCCCACGTCACCCCGTTGGCGTCGAAGGCGGTGGCCAGGTTGGCGTGGCCGGCGGCGTTGTCCTTGAGTTGCGTGTAGTTCACCATCCCGGACAGCACCACGGATACGGCGACGTAGAGGACCGTGACGATTGCGAGCGTGGCCAGGATGCCGCGCGGCACGTCGCGTTGCGGATTCTTGGTCTCCTCCGCAGTGGTGGCCACCACGTCGAACCCGATGAACGCGAAGAACACGATCGATGCACCGGCCAGCAACCCGTACCACCCGTAGGTACTGCCTCCTGCACCGGTGAGCAGCGAGAACACCGACTGGTCGACCTGCGACTCATTGGGCTTCGCCGGCGGCACGAACGGGCTGAAGTTGGCGGCCTTGATGTAGAACGCGCCGACGACGACCACCAGCAGCACCACCGACACCTTGATCGCGGTGATCGCGAGGCTGACGTGGGCCGACAATTTGGTGCCCAGTGCGAGCAGGGTCGTCAGCGCCGCGATGATCAGCAGCGCACCCCAGTCCAGAGTTAGCGGACCGAGATCCGTTGTACCACCGGAGAATCCGAAGACTGTGCCGAGATACGACGACCAGCCCTTGGCCACCACCGCGGCGCCGACAGCGAATTCGAGGATCAGATCCCAGCCGATGATCCAGGCGACGAGCTCACCGAATGTCGCATACGAGAACGTGTAGGCGCTGCCCGCGACCGGCAGCGTCGACGCGAACTCCGCGTAGCACAGCGCAGCCAGGCCGCATGTGACGGCGGCGATCAGGAACGAAATCGAGATCGCCGGGCCGGTGAGGTTGCCCGCGGTCGACGCCGTGACCGTGAAGATGCCGGCGCCGACCACCACCGACACCCCGAAGACGGTCAGGTCCCACCAGTTCAGGTCCTTGCGCAGCCGCGTCGATTCCTCGTCGGTGTCCTCGATCGACTGCTCGACGGACTTGGTACGTAGTTTCATGTGCCGGTTCCCTCTGTAGGCCATATCTTCTGTACCCTGCTGCCCCATGAATAGTGGTCGTTCGGGCAAGGTGCGCTCCGGGATGAATGGTCGCTCGGACAAGCCTCGCTCCGTGGGGCGGCGGGGCAAGCACGCAATTGTCGTCGGGGCCAGCATCGCGGGCCTGTGCGCGGGCCGCGTGCTGTCGGACTTCTACGACGAGGTGACGCTGTTCGACCGCGATGACCTTCCCGAGTACCCGGCAAACCGGTCGGCCGTGCCGCAGGGCCGCCACGTGCACATCCTGATGTCGCGCGGGGCGCAGGAGTTCGGCGCGCTGTTCCCGGGGCTGCTCGACGACATGGTCGCGGCTGGCGTGCCGATCCTGGAGGACCAGCCGGGGTCGATCCACTTCGGTGCGGCCGGGCATGTGCTGGGCATACCCACCGAGTTGGAGGAGACATTCACTACCTACGTGCCGAGCCGGCCTCACCTGGAGTGGCAGATCCGCCGTCGCACTGCCTGGCTTCCGAACGTGACGATCCAGCAGCGCTCGGTGAGCGCGCCGCGGTTCGACGCCACAAGGCAGCGGGTGACCGGTGTCGTCCTAGATGACGGCGAATTCGTCGAAGCCGATCTCGTCGTCGACGCCACCGGCCGCGGGACCCGGCTGCCGGGCTGGTTGGCCGAGTGGGGATTTGACCGACCGGCCGAGGACACGGTCGACGTCGGCATCGGCTACGCGACGCAGCAGCTGCGGATTCCGGACGGGCTGATCGAGGAGAAGGTGGTCGTCGCCGGGGCCTCGCGGGAGCAACCCGTCGGCATCGGGATGCTCTACTACGAGGACGGCACCTGGGGCATGACGACGTTCGGCGTCGGCAAGGTCGAGCCGCCGCACACATTCGACGAAATGTGCGCGGTCGCCGACGCGGTGCTGCCGCAGCACGCCGCCGCCCTCCGCCAGGCCGAGCCCCTCGGCGACGTGGCGTTCCACAAGTACCCGACCAGTCGCTGGCGCCGCTATGACAAGCTGACTCGATTTCCCGCCGGCATCGTGCCGTTCGGCGACGCGGTGGTCAGCTTCAACCCGACGTACGGGCAGGGCATGACGATGACATCGCTGCAGGCCGGGTATCTGCAGCGGGCGCTTGCATCGCCCGAGGACGACATCGCCCGGCACCTCAACCGCGCCACCGCCAAGAGCACCTACCCGGTGTGGACGATGAACGCGATCGGCGACGCAATGTTCCACAACGCCAGCGGCCCGATGCCGGGGTGGTATCGCCCGGTCGGCAGCCTGTTCGAACAGTTCCTCGGCGCTGCCGAAACCGAGCCCGTTCTCGCCGAATGGTTCTTGCGCCGCTTCTCGTTGCTCGACAGCCTCTACATGGTCCCGTCGGCGCGCATCCTCGGCCGCACAGTGGCCCACAACATGCGGTGCTGGCTCGCCGGGCGCCGGGACCGGCGCGCTGACGAGGCGCGCGACGACTACGTGCTCAGCGCCCGGTCGAGGTCCGGCTCGAGGTAGATCACCCGCGCGGCCGGCACCGCGGCCCGCATCCGCGCCTCGGCGTCGTTGATCACGGCTGCGACGACCGACAGGTCGACGTCGGGCCCCACCGCGATCTTGGCGCCGACCAGCATCTCGTCCGGACCTAGGTACTGCGTGCGCAGGTGGATGATCCGGTCGATGTTCGGGGTGCCTTCCAGCGCTTCCCGGATCGCACTCTCCTCCTTCTTGGTCGCGCCCTCACCGATCAGCAGGCTGTGCATCTCGACGATCAGAATCACCGCGATCACGCCGAGCAGGACGCCGATACCCACGGTCCCGATACCGTCCCAGACCGCGTCGCCGGTGATGATCGTCAGTCCGATGCCGACCAACGCGAGCAACAGGCCGGTCAGCGCGCCGAGGTCCTCCAACAACACCACGGGCAACTCCGGGCTGCGGGAAGTGCGGATGAACCGCCACCAGCTGCCCGGCCCCTTCAGCGGCCGCGACTCCACGATCGCGGTCCGTAAGCTGAAAGACTCCAAACCCATTGCCACCACGAGGATCACGATGGCGACCAGCGGCGACGTCAGGGGCTCGGGATGGGAGATCTTGTGGTAGCCCTCGTAAAGGGCGAACAGCGAACCCAGGCTGAACAACACCAATGCGACGACGAAGGAGTAGAAGTAGCGGCTGCGGCCGTACCCGAACGGGTGCAGCCGATCGGCTTCCTTGCGTGCTCGGCGTTGCCCCAACAGAAGCAGGGCTTGATTCGACGTGTCGGCCACCGAGTGCACCGCCTCGGCCAGCATCGACGAGCTCCTGGTGATCAGGAATCCGATGAACTTGGCCACCGCGATGCCGGCATTCGCCGCCATGGCCGCCAGGATCGCTTTGGTACTGCCCTCGGCCGACACGCCGCGCCTTCTCCTTACAGCCTTCGGTCTGATGTCGCCGGGCCTGCGGCTCCGACGGTGACCCGGAACAACTCCGCGGGCCGTTCGGCGAGCAGACGGATCGGACCGTCGTCGGCCGGCACCCAGGCCGCCTGCCCTCGCTCGAGCGTCAGCGATGACGACTTCGCGTGCAGCTGCACCGCACCGGAAGTGCACAGCAGCACCTGTGGCCCGTCATGGCGCACCACGGCGTCGATTTCGTGCCCCAACTGTTCGCCGTCGATGGGTAGCCGCGAGACGGCGAACTCTTCAGCTGGCACGCGATAGACCAATTCTGTTCCGTCACCACGCGTTTCCGACCTCAGCAATCTCTCGGCGACGGGATGGAAGTCCAAGATCCGCAACAGCTCGGGGACGTCGACGTGCTTGGGTGTCAAGCCACCACGTAATACGTTGTCCGAGTTAGCCATTACCTCCAATGCCACGCCGTGCAAGTAGGTGTGCAGGTTGCCGGCGGGCAGGAACATCGCCTCGCCGGGCTCCAGGTAAATCCTGTTGAGCAACAGTGCCGCCAGCACACCGGCGTCACCCGGATACCGCTCGCCCAGTTCCAGCACTGTCTTCGCCTCGTCCGTGAAATCCATTGCGCCCGAACGGACATAACCGATCGCCCCATCGAGCACCGCAGGGACCAGGATGTCGAGGTGGGGCTGAGGCGCGGTGATCCAGGTGGTGAACAACGCACGCAATCCGTCGGCGTCGGGCTGGCCATTGAGCAGCTCGACGAACGGCTCGAGATCGGCCACCCCCAGCGCCTTCATCAGTTCGACGGTGCGCGGCACCTCGCGGAAACCCGCCAGCGCTTCGAACCGCTCCAGCGCGACCACCAATTCCGGTTTGTGGCTTCGGTCGCGGTAGTTGCGGGTGGGTGACATGACCGGGATGCCGAGCCGCTCCTCGCGGGCGAAACCTTCCGCGGCCTGCTGCGCGCTCGGGTGCGCCTGCAGCGACAGCGGCTCGTCGGCGGCGAGCACCTTGACAAGGAACGGCAGGTATTCCCCGAACCTGTCGACAACCGCGGTGCCGAGCTGGCCCTCCGGGTCTGCACTCAGCGTGTCCAGCAGCGACTGCTCACCGGCCTCGGTCTGCAGCCAGGCGGGATCGCCCGGATGCGCGCCGAACCATAGCTCGGCCTCGGGATGCGGTGTGGGCGTTGGCCTTCCGGTGAAGTCGGCGATCGCGGTGCGCGACCCCCAGGCGTACATACGCACCGCCCCTCGTAACAGATGCACGTCGCTAACCCCGAATCAATCGCAGATACACCGCGGCCATCTCCAGTCGCACCGCGAGCACCGCCAACTGCGCGTCGGCGCTGCCGATTCCCACCGGATCGGGGACGTCCTCGGCGCCGACCAGGTCGACGTCGTCGAGCCCGGCGGCGCGTGCCGCCACCACAGCCCGTTCCTCGTTGAGCGTTAAGGCCAGCACGCGCAGCCGGTCGGGCGGTGGTCCGTCGATCTCTTCGTCGTGGAAAAGAGCATCCACGGAGTCGGTGGCACCGCCGGCGAGATCCGACCGCAGCGCGACCACCACATCGGCCACCTGGGCGGCCGCGGCTACCCTGCCCGCCACCCGCAACAACACCGAGCTGCCGTGCTGCGCCAACGCAAGTGCGGCGGCAGAGTCGGCAGCGAGCGCCACCCGCCGGGAGGCCATCCGGCCCGCCAACGCCTTGGCCGGGTTGGTGAACGCCTCACGGCCCGCACTGCTGCGCAGCACTTCCGCGTCGACTTCGTCGGCCAGCCCGCCGATGTCGGCACGGACCGCATCGTCGACCGCCGCGACCGCGGCCAATCCGGCCGCCAGATAGCGGGTCAGGCCGAACGCGTCGTCAAGCGGCAGCCGCGGTTCCAGGACCGCCGCGCGGCCGGCGGCCGCGTCGCGCAGTGGGCCTTCGAACGGGGCGACGACGAGCACCCGCGCTCCGCGCCGGGCGGCCATCGAGGCGGCCCCGACGAGCGCCGGGTCGCCCGCGTCGTCGCCGGACACCACGACCACATCGAGAGGGCCGATCCACGGCGGTGCGCCCGCGGCGACCATGATCGGCTCACTCGCAACCTGTCCGACGAGCGCTGACACCATGCGGCCCGCGGTGGCGCCGGTGCCACCGCCCGCCACCCAGATGACTGTGCGGGGTGGCGGCCCGGCCAACGACTCGAGGGCGCCCTCGCCGACCGCCGCTGCGGTGGCGCGAACGTGCGCACCGGCGGTCGACGCGGCTCGCAGCAGGCCGTCGCGATCAGCGCCGACGAGGCCGTCGACGTCGTCGAGGTCGATCGCCGAACGGGTAGCGTTCATCCGGAAACGCCTGCGTGAGAGGTGATTTCGGCCGCGATCTTGTCAACTGTCTCATCGACCGCCTGCTTCGTGCGGGCCTCGACGTTCAGCCGCAGCAGCGGCTCGGTATTCGACATTCGGATGTTGAACCAGGTGCCCTCGCCCAAATCGACGGTCACCCCGTCCAGGTGGTCGATCGACAGGATCCGCGTGCCGAACGATTTCAGCACCGCATCGATACACTCCTGCGCGTCGCTGACGGTGAAGTTGATCTCTCCCGACGGTGCGTAGCGCTGATAGTCGGCCATCAACTCCGACAGCGGCCGGTGCTGTTCGCCGAGCGCCGCCAACACATGCAGCGCCGCGAGCATTCCGGAGTCCGCGCCCCAGAAATCACGGAAGTAATAGTGCGCCGAATGCTCGCCGCCGAAGATCGCGCCGGTCTGCGCCATCAGCGTCTTGATGTAGGAATGCCCGACGCACGAGCGCACCGGAGTGCCTCCGCGCTCGGTCACCAGCTCGGGCACCGCGCGGGAGGTGATCAGGTTGTGGATCACGGTCGCGCCGATCTCGCGGGACAGCTCGCGGGCGGCGACCAGCGCGGTGACCGCCGACGGCGACACCGGCTCACCGCGCTCGTCGACCACGAAGCAGCGGTCGGCGTCACCGTCGAACGCCAGGCCGATGTCGGCGCCGCTCGCGCGGACGTGGTTCTGCAAGTCGACCAGATTGGCCGGATTCAGCGGGTTGGCCTCATGGTTGGGAAAGGTGCCGTCGAGCTCGAAATACAACGGCTCCATCGTGATCGAGTCGATGGGGCCGAACACCGCCGGAGCCGTGTGGCCGGCCATCCCGTTGCCGGCGTCGACGGCCACCCGTAGCGGCCGCATTCCCGCGAGGTTGACCAGCGACCGCAGGAATTCGCCGTAGTCGGCGAGCACGTCGCGGTCGGTGACGTCGCCGGCCGCCGCCCGTTCGGGCAGTGGCACACCGGCGATCACGTCGTCTGCGATGGCGGCCAGCCCGGTGTCGCGGCCGACCGGCTTGGCACCGGCCCGGCACAACTTGATCCCGTTGTAGGCGGCCGGGTTGTGGCTGGCCGTGAACATCGCGCCCGGGCAGTCGAGGAAACCGGACGCGAAGTACAGCTGGTCGGTGGACGCCAGCCCGATGCGGACGACGTCGAGGCCCTGGTGGGTCACGCCGGACGCGAACGCCGCCGCGAGCGTGGGCGAGCTTTCCCGCATGTCGTGCCCGACGGCGACCCTGGTGGCTTCTTCTTCGCTCTCTTCACTCTCTTCGCGCAGCAGCCGCGCGAACGCCGCGCCCACATCGAAGACGAACGGCTCGTCGATTTCCGCACCGACCAAGCCACGAACGTCATAGGCCTTGATCACGCGGTGAACCTCCGCGGCGGGCCGGGACATGACGAATACTGACTCCTGTCGGGACGCGACTGCTGGTGGCCAGCCTAACCGCTCGCCCCGACGGCGCTTCGGGTTCGCCGCACGAGCAGGCGTCTGCTCACTGGGGAGGGTCGGGCAGCACGCGAAGGTGACCGCGTCGTCGGCCGACTTTGGCGGGCTGGGCGGGAGGCGCGAGCAGGGCGCCGTTGGTGCCGACGGGCGCGCCGTTGGCGAGGTCGGGGTAATTGCCGAACGCCGAGCTGCCCCCGCTGCCGATCATCACGCCGTCTCGGCTCTCTCGAACGGCATCGGCAAGGGCCACCAGGTCGTCTTCGTCGGGGCTGCTCGGCAGAGGGCCTGCGTGCCGGACCAGATCCCAACCGCGCGGGGCGGTAATCCGGCCGGCGTGGGACACACAGAGGTCCCACGAGTGCGGTTCGGCCGTGGTGGCAAGCGGCCCGATGACGGCGGTCGAGTCGGAGTAGACGAACGTCAGCGTCGCGACCGCATACTGCGGACACCCGGGCCGGCAGCACCGACGGGGAACGTTCACGTCGGAGAGGCTATCGCGCGGAATCGCCCGCCGGTGCCGGACACGCGCACGGTCCGAGCCGAAGATCCCCAACCGTTACGATCGCCCTCGTGGCCGGTAGATGCAGTTCCCGGCGGCGGGAAATGCGTGGCCCGCTGTTGCCGCCGACGGTGCCCGGATGGCGCAGCCGCGCCGAGCGATTCGACATGGCGGTGCTGGAGGCCTACGAGGCGATCGAACAAAGATGGGCGAACCGGGTGTCGGCGCTCGACGTCGCGGTGGACGAG
>Ga0210096_1000288_pt1 | contig 18726 bp, 13 predicted proteins | sample China_Galinas_PW_4_FD_184864 | JGI IMG/M metagenome (GOLD analysis project Ga0210096, IMG submission 184864) | Wetland microbial communities from San Francisco Bay, California, USA, that impact long-term carbon sequestration - China_Galinas_PWA_D2... | ecosystem: Environmental > Aquatic > Marine... | reverse complement strand
GGCCGCCTCCACCGCCACGTCGAGGCCCCGGGCGACGGCGATCCCCACGTCGGCGGCGGCGAGGGCCGGGCCGTCGTTGATGCCGTCCCCCACCATCGCCACCGCTCCCGCCGGGCGGGCCGCCTCCACCCGGCCCAGCTTCTCCTCCGGGGTGAGCTCGGCCTCATAGCGGGTGAGGCCGAGATCCCGGGCGAGGGCCGCGGCGGCGGCTTCGGTGTCGCCGGTGAGCATCGTGGTCGCGACCCCGACGTCGCGCAGCGCGGCGAGGGCCTCGCGGCTGCCGGGGCGTAAGGTGTCGGCGAGGCGCAACAGGGCGTGGTCATCGGGCGCGACCGTGATCGCCACCACCGTGTCGCCGCTCGCCTGCCACTCCGCCGGGGCAGGCCACGGGTTCGGTCCATCGCCATTCGCGGCCGCGGCCCATGCCGGCCGGCCGAGGTGGGCGTCGTGGCCGGCGACGCGGCCGGCGATTCCCTGGCCCGCCACCTCGTGTAGGTCGGTCACCGCCGGCAGGGTCGTCCCGGGCGCCGCGGCCGCGGTCACCGCGCGGGCGATCGGGTGACGCGAGGCGCTGGCGAGGGCCGCGGCCGCGGCGATCGGGGAGTGGCCGTCGAAACCGGACACGGTGTGGTGGCCGACGAGCTGGAGGCGGCCGAGGGTGAGGGTGCCGGTCTTGTCGACAAACAGGCGGCGTACCCGCCCCAGCCCCTCCAGGGCCGCGCCGTCCTTGAACAGGATGCCGCGCCGGGCCGCCGCGGCCGCGCCGGCGGTGATGGCGACCGGGGTGGCCAGGGCCAGGGCGCAGGGGCAGGCGACGATGAGCACGGCCACGGTGGGCAGGAGGGCCTCGCCGAGCGGCAGACCGCGGTCGCGCCAGTAGAGCCAGGTGAGGGCGGCGATGGCGAGGACCGCGGCCACGAAACCACCCGCCAGCCGGTCGGCGAGCCGCACGGCCGGGGGGCGGCTCGCCTGGGCCTTTTCCAGGAGGCGGGTGATGGCGGCGAGGCGGGTGGCCGTCCCCACCGCCTCCACCACCATCTCTACGGGGCTGGTGAGGTTGAGCGCGCCGGCCGTGAGGCGTTCTCCAGCCCCCTTGGCCACTGGCCGCGCCTCCCCGGTGAGCAGCGCCTCGTCCACGTCGGTGGCGCCGCGGGCCGTGCCATCGACCGGGATGCGCTCCCCTGGGACGACCCGCAGGCGGTCGCCGTGGGCGACCGCCGCCAGGGGGATCGATTGCCACGCGCCGTCGCGCCAGACGCGGGCCGTGGCCGGCAGCAGGGCTCCGAGACGGTCGGTCGCCTCCGAGGCGCGGGCCCGGGCACGGTGCTCCAGGAAGCGGCCGGCCAGGAGCAGGGCGATTACCATGGCGACCGAGTCGAAGTAGGTCTCCCCGGCGCCGGCGAGGGTCACCTGGACCGAGTATGCGTAGGCCAGGCCGGTGGCGAGGCACACCAGGAGGTCCATGGTGAGGCCGCCGGCACGCAGACCGCGCCACGCGCCGCGCCAGAAGGGTGAGCCGGAGTAGAACAGGACCGGCGTGGCGAGGGCCCAGTTGAGGTAGTGCAGGGCGTGCTTCACCGCCGGCTCCATGCCCTGGAAGTAGCCGGCGTAGAGGCCCACCGAGAGCCACATCAGGTTCATGGTGCAGAAGGCGGCCACGCCGATGCGGCCCCACCACGGGGCGTCGCCGCGGCGGCCCGTGGCGGCACGGGTCGGGCGCAGGGCGTAGCCGAGGGCCCGCACCCGGGCGTCGATGGCGGCGATCTCGACCCGTGCCGGGTCCCAGCGCAGGTGCACCCGGTGGTTGGCGAAGTTGACGGCGAAGCCCTCCACGCCGGGGAGCCGTCCCACGCCTCGCTCCAGGAGCCACACGCAGGCGGCGCAGGTAATCCCCTCCACGGCGGCGATCGCCTCGGCGTGGCCCGTGGTGTCGATCTCGACGGCAATCTCGCGGTCGCCGATCGCGGGTAGCTCCTCGATCTCCCGCACCGGCCGCAGGGTTGTGGCCTGCCGCCCGACGCGCGCGTAGAAGGTGTCCAGCCCCTCGTCGTGAAGGAAGCGGTAGACCGCCTCGCACCCGGTGCAGCAGAAGGCAGGTGCCCCGGCCGCTGCCACCGGAAGCCCGCAGTGGGCACACCGCGGGCTCTCCGCCATCACGGCCGGTTGCCGCCCCGGGCGGCCGGCTGCGTGGTGGTGTCGATCGGTACCTCCCCGACCCGGATGGCGACCCGGGCAAGCCACCCGGCGCCGACAAACAGGAGGAGAAAGAGGGCGACGATCGCCGCGGGCCAGAGCCAGGAGCGCTTTGCGGTGGTCTTGCTCATCGAACGTAGGGGGCGGGGTTTATCCCCGCCCGCGGTGAATCCGGAACGACGACCCTTGCACGATACACGGGCGGGGATAAACCCCGCCCCTACGGCTTGGATGGTGGATGCGCGTCGAAGTCATCGGCCGTGTCGGGTACGGTGAAGGTGGTGGTCGCGTCCGCCTCCACCGGTGGTTCCTCTGCGGTGAGGAGGTGCAGGGTGACGGCGTGGGATCCCTCGCCAAGGGGGCGCCAGTCCCGCTGGACGAGGGTGAAGCGTACCTTGCGGACCTCGCCGGCCGCGACCGTGACCGGGTTGCTCGGGGTGATCAGCTCCAGGCCGTCGAGGCCGTCGATCCACAGGGTGAGGGCCTGGGGCTCGCCGGTGCGGTTCTCGATCGCCGCGGTGTAGCTATTCATCAGGCGGCCGTCGCGGGCCACGTGGAAGAGGTGCATGCGGTCGCGCAGCACCGAGATCCCCACGGCGGGTCGGGCAATCGCCACCCGCGTCAGGGTGACGGTGAGGGCCAGGCAGGCGATGGCCATCGCCACCACGGCGGGGCGCAGCACCCCGCGCCGGGCTTCGCTGGTGGAGCCGAAGGTGAACTGGATCAGCTTCGGCGGGCTGCCCACCTTGGCCATGATCTCGTCGCAGGCATCGATGCACTCCCCGCAGGCGATGCACTCCACCTGCAGGCCATCGCGGATGTCGATCTCGGTGGGGCACACCTTGATGCACTTCTTGCAGTCGATGCAGTCCGGATCGCGGGTACGGTCGTACTCCACGACCAGGGTGGTGCGGTCGAATAGCACCCCCTGGAGTTTGGCGTAGGGGCAGGCGCGGGTGCAGAAGCGGCGGCCGAGCCACAGGAGCTCGCCATAGAACAGGGCGAAGAAGATCACCCAGGTGGTCCACACCCACAGCGGCAGGCGCCGCGCGACGAGGTCGGCGAAAAACTCGGCTGGGGGGTAGAAATACCAGAGCAAGGCGGTGGTGCCGACGAGGGTGACGGCAAAAAAGACCCCCTCGACGACGCCGCGCTTGGCGAGGCGCATGGCCCGGCCATCGCGGCCCCGCACCCGGAACAGGCGCTGGAGCTGGTCGCGCACGTCCAGGACCACCGTCTGGGGGCACGCCCAACCGCACCACACGCGGCCCAACCAGACGGTGAGGAGCAGGATCAGGGCGACCAGCAGCAGGGTGGCCAGGAGCACCAGAAAGAGGTCGTCCATCCACAAACCGACGCCACCGACGTAGAGGCGCAGGGTGTGGCGGTCGAACCCGAGCAGCGGTTGCCCGACGACGGAGATGAACGGTGTGGCGAGATACGCCGTGAGGAGGATCGCCGCAGAGACCCACCGGCGCCCTCGGTGGGTGCGGTACCACGGCGGTGCGACGGTGGCGGGGCGATTCCGGGACGGGCGGGCAGGGGGCATCTCGGTGTGGGCACGCGGCTCGTGCGGAGCGCCACCCAGGAGACCCTAGCCGCTCGTCCAGCTGAAGGCCACGGCCGGTCGGTGTAGACCGCGAGAAGCGGGCCAGTGGATCGCGCCTTTCTCCGGGCTAAAGCCCGATACGACGGTCGGTTGGGCGGCTAGTCGTGGGCCGGCGCATCCTGGTGCTGCTGGGGCGTCTTGCCCTCGTGCTGCTCGTGGGCCTGCTGCAGGGCGGTATAGGCGGACCAGCCGCCCCATTGGGGCATGTTCGCCGGGATGTAGTAGACGGCGAAGCCGACGAGAACCACGGCCAGGATCACCCAGCCCAGGGGGAGCTTGGTGTGAGTGCGCTCGTTGATGCCGTCGGCCACCTCGTGGATACCCTTCGTGGAATAGGACATGTGGGTCTCCTGTCAGAGCTCGTCGCCCTTGTCGTCGTCGATGACCTGATATTTCGGGTGTTCCAGCCGCTCTTTGCGTTTGCCGCGCGCCCCCAGATAGTAGATCGCGACGGCGATGGTGCCGACCAGTCCGCCGATCGTGAGGAGCGCGTAGAGGAAGAGGCGCATTGAGGGCCTGTCTGCGGCAGGCGGGAGTTAGGGGTTCGGAATTAGGGGCTAGGGATGGTGGCCGCCTGCGGCGGCCGCATTTCTTTCCGGGCGATGATCGACCGGTGACCGCTCATTGGCTGGTGATGTAGTTGGCGATCTTCCACAGGCGATCCTCGCCCAAGAGGGGGCCGAAGGCCGGCATCATCCCCTCGATGCCCTCCCATGCGTCGGCGACGATGTCGGCCTCGTCGCCCTTCTCGTGGTCGACGAGCTCGGTCATGGTGATGCCGGTGCCCGCCTCCCCCTTCAGCTCCAGGCCGTGGCAGCCGGCGCAATGCTCCATGAACAGGGCCTCACCCTCGGCGATCGCGGCGGGGTCGTCCGCATACGGGTTGACCAGGTCGGCACGCGGCGTCGGGATGGCCGCCGGCGTCCGTGGGATGGCGGTGCCGAGGTATTGCAGGTAGGCGACCAGGGCGTCGAGCTCGGTCTTACCCTCGACCTCGGTGAGGCCGGCGTCGGTGATGGGGTAGTGGAGGACCTCCAGCTTCTTGCGGGTGTGGGAGGTGTCCAGGGGACGCTTCTCCAACCACGGGTAGGGCGGCATGGTGGAGCCGGAGACGATTGCCTGCGGGTCGACCATGTGGCGGTAGTGCCAGGAGTCGGGATAGCGGCCGCCGACCCGGGCGAGATCGGGCCCGGTACGTCGCGACCCCCAGAGGTGGGGCCGGTCGTACTCGAACTCACCCCCGCGCGAGTACGGCCCGTAGCGCAGCACCTCGGAGTACAGGGGCCGCACGGTCTGGGTGTGGCAATTGTTGCACCCCTCGCGGATGTAGATGTCACGCCCTTCGAGCTGTAGCGGGGTATACGGCTTGGCGCTCGGCATCGGTGTGACGGTCGACTTCAGGAAGAAGGGCAATGCGGTGGAGACGATCGAGCCGATCGAGAAGACCACCACGGCCATGATCAGGAAGAGGGTCGGGTTGCGGTACATGGGGTGCTCCAGGAGGTGGCGATCAGATCCGGGCTGGGTCGGTTGTACCGAGTGAGGGGCTAGGGGTTAGGGACTCGGGGCTAGGGGGTGGTGCCGGCCCTGTGGGCCGGCCGCATCTCTTTTTCGAAATGATCTGTTGGCCGCCGGTGGCGGCCATCCATCCCTAGCCCCTGACCCCTAATTCCTAGCCCCTCGCCGTCACGCATAAGCCTCCTCCGCCTCGTACTCCTTGCCGGAGCGGGCGATGGTCGTGGCGATGTTGTAGGCGAAGAGGAGAACGCCGACGAAGAAGATCACGCCGCCGATGGTGCGCATCTGCCAGTACGGGACAATGCGGGTGACGGTCTCCACGAAGGTGTAGGTGAGGGTGCCGTTCGGCTCCACCGACTTGAGCATGGCGCCCTGTTGGATGCCGGCGATCCACATGGTGATGTTGACGGTGAGCTGGCCGACCAGGGCGAGCCAGAAGTGGACGTTGGCGAGGCCGACGCTGAACAGCTCGGTCTGCCACAGCCGCGGCACCACGTAGTAGAGGGCGGCGAAGATGATCATCGCGTAGAAGCCCATGGTCCCCATGTGCACGTGGCCGGGGACGTAGTCCGTGTAGTGGATGAGCTGGGAAAACACCCGCGGGGCCTGGAGGGGCCCCTGGATCACCTGCAGGCCATAGAAAGTGACGCCGGTGATGATGAACTTCACCAGGTAGTTGTCGCGCATCTTCTCCCAGTGGCCGCCCATGGTCATGTAGGTGTTGAACACCGTCGCCCAGGAGGGGGCGATGAGCACCAGCGAGAAGGCGATCGCCACCGTCTGCAGCCACTCCGGTATCGGGGTGAGGATCAGGTGGTGGGCGCCGGTCCACAGGTAGAAGAACATCAAACCCCAGAAGCCGAACATGGAGAGGCGGTGGGAGTAGATTGGTGCCTTGGTGGTCTTCGGCAGGAGGTAATAGATCATCGCCGTCGGGGTGAAGGTGAAGAAGAAGGCGACTGCGTTGTGACCCCACCACCACTGGACGTTGGCGTCGTTGACGCCGGCGTAGATGGGGTACGACTTGAACAGGGAAACCGGGATGACGACACCGTTTCCTAGGTACAGGATGGCGACGCCGATCAGTGCCCCGATCATGTACCACAGCGACGTGTACATCTCCCGCTCTTTACGGATGTAGATGGTGCCGATCACGTTGATCGTGAAGCACACCCAGATCACGACGATGAGCAGTTCGATGGGCCACTCCAGCTCGTGGTACTCCTTGGAGGTGTTCATGCCCAGGAGCAGGGAGACCGCGGCCAGCACCACCGTGATGTTCCACAGCCAGAGCTGGAAGCGTGCCAGCCCCGCCGACAGGAGATTCACCCCGCACAGGCGCCGCACCATGTAGAACTGCATGCAGAAGAAACTGCCGGCGCCGAAGCCGTAGATCAGGGCATTGGTGTGCAGGGGCCGCAGGCGGCCGTAGGTGAGGTAGGGGCCGAGCGGGGTATGGGAGAAGTTGAGGGCGGGGTTGGCGAGCTGCGCGGCGATGACGACGCCGACCAGCATGCCGACGACGCCCCACACCACCGTCCAGATGGCGTAGGCGCGCATGATCCGGATGTCTGCTGCGGATCGTGGGTTCATGAGGACCTCCTCCGCGTGCTCGCTCGCATCTCTCACCGGGATTGTCGTGCGCTCGCAGCCGGTGCTTTGTGAGAAATACGGGCTAGGGGTATGGGTTGTCGGCCGAGAGAGGGTGACGCCTCCCGGTAGGTCCGGGGCGTGCCCTCTGTTCCCCTCGGCGGCGGCATTGCACCACAGAGCTGCCCCGTTGGGGAGGGGGAAACGGCACCCGGGCGATGGCTGGGCGCCGGTCCAGCGGGGGGGATCTAGCCGGCGTTGAAGCGCAGCACCTGGGCCTGCATCTCGCGCGCGCGCTCACTCATCATCGCGGCGCTGGCTGCCACCTCTTCGACCAGGGCGGTGTTCTGCTGGTTGCCCGCGTGAATCTCGCGCGTCGCGACGTTCACCGCCTCGATCCGGGTCGCCTGTTGCTGAGTGTTACCGGCGATCTCGGCCACGAGGGCCCGGACCTCGGTGATCGACTGCCGGATCGTCTCGAGGATCTCACCGGAGTTGTTGACCCGCTCGGTGCCCGCGTTCACCCGGGCCACAGAGTCGTGGATCAGCCGCTTGATCTCTTGCGCCGCCTTGGCGGAGCGACGGGCGAGGTTGCGCACCTCGGAGGCAACCACCGCGAAGCCACGGCCGTGCTCGCCGGCGCGCGCCGCCTCGACGGCGGCGTTGAGGGACAGGAGGTTGGTCTGGAAGGCGATCTCGTCGATCACGTCGATGATCGCGGCGATACGGTCCGACGACTCATCGATCGCCGCCATGGCGGCCACCGCTTCGCTCACGACCGACCCGCCACGGTCAGCCACGGCCTGGGCATTCGTCGCGAGGTCCCGCGCGCGGCCGGCGCCCTTGGCACTGAGCTGGGCCGTGGTGGACATACTACCCATGGTATGGGCGACCTCCTCGAGGGAGAAGGCCTGCTGCTCGGTTCGGGTCGCGAGGTCCTGGTTACCTGCGGCGATCTCATGGGCGGACTGGAGCACGTCGTCGGAGGCCAGCTGGAGGGTCTCCAGCGCCCCGGCGGTGTTGTCGACCGCCCGGTTGACCGCCGCGCTGATCCGCCCATAGTCACCGGGGTACTCCCCCACCATGTGGCGGGTCAGGTCGCGTTCAGCGAGCCGTTCGAGGACCTCGGTCGCCTCCTGCAGGGGGGCGACGATGGCGTCCAGGGTCTGGTTGAGCCCCTCGATGAGCTCCCGGTAGCCGCCGTGGAAGCGATCCGGCTCGCCGCGTCGGTGCAGCTCTCCCTCACGTGCGGCGGCCACGAGGTGGCCCGTCTCCTCGACGACCCCCTGGAGATTGTGCTGCAGTCGTGCGAACGAGTGGCTCAGGGTGTCGTCATCGCTGCGTGGCGTCACCTGGGAGGCGAAATCGCCCTGGCTGAGGGCGTCGGCGAGTGCCGCGATCCCTTGGATGTAATCGATGGATTCCCGGAATGCGGTGGCCAGGGCGCCGACCTCGTCGCTGGAACGGTGGCTGATCTCTTGGTGGATGTCCCCCAGGGCAATGCGGCGTGCCGTCTCGACCATCGCCGTCAGCGGGCGCAATGCGCGCAGGACGAGCCAGGCGAAGGTGGCGATGCCCAGCATCCCCCCGCCTACCGAGACCATGGTCAGGCGCTTGAATGCCTCGGAGATGGCGATGGTTGACGCCAGGTGGTCGGTGAATCGGTCTACCTGGATCTGGCGGAAGGACGCCAGCCGCTCTCGTAGTTCGGCGGCCAGTCGGTCTACGGCGCCGATCTTCGCCTCGTCGAAGTCGTCGCCGTTGAGGATCGCCGTCACCACGGTGTTGACCGTGTCCAGGTAGACGCCGAAGGTCGTCGCCAACTCCGCGACGGCCGCGTCGTCGGTGAGGGTGTCGAGGGTGGCGACCTGTTGCCGGAATGCCGCCGCGAGGGCATTCCCGCCCTGCAGTGCGGGCTCGTCCGCGTAGTGGAGGGCCTTGGTGAAGGTGTGCTCGATGTCGCGTAGGCTGATGGCCAGGTTGTTGACGGCAGCGATGGTTGGATAGGTCTGTTCCGTGATCTCACGGGCCATCGCGCCAACCCGGCTACTCTTGACCACGAACACGGAGCCGATCGCGGCGATCGCCAGGGCAGCGGCAATCAGTCCGGCGGTGACCTTGGTCTTGATTCGCATGTTGTGTCAGGGCAACCGCGAGGCCTTCGATGGGCGCACAATCCCTGCGCATCGAGTGATCCTGGTGCGTAAAAAACCCATCCCGATGGATGGATTTTTCGGAGAGTGGGCGCCGGACGTTAGCCCGTCACCGTTATCGCATCCGCGGGCCCACCATGTTCGTGGGTGCGAGAGACCGGCAACGGCGCCCCGGTCGCTGCTTCTGGCATCGCCAGGCGAACCGAGCGCCGGGGCGCCCTACGCCTTCTTGTCGCGCTGCTTGCGGTGCTCGTTGCGCCGGTGTTGCCGGCGCACGGAGAGGATCACCAGCTCACCGAAGAGGATGAACCCGACGACGACCCCCATGTAAATGAGGTCGACCGGGTAGATGTGTTCTGCGGACGGCATCACTCACCTGCGCTATGGGCGGCATCGTGTTCGAAGCGGCCCTTCGCCCCGGCCTTGATCGCCTTGTCCGACAGCCGCTGTTGCCGGAGCAGCACCGAGCTGGGGGTATAGCCCATGGCGATCACCTTCTGGTCGTTGACCTGTTCCATCCACTGCGCGAGGCGCGGCACGGATAGCAGGAAGATCCCAGAGACGATCGTGAAGATCCACATGGCCGCCTTGATGGCGTTGGTCGCCTTCATCTCGCTACCTCTCTCGTGACGGGGGAAGAGGGCGATGGTGCCCTTCGGCGGCGTTTTCGACAACTGTCGAGAATACCCGGCCCGATGCGGCGCCGGGGTGACGCTCTGGCGGCACCGCAGAGGGGCGTTACGACCAGTCGAACCAGTCGGTCTGCTGCCCGCAATTGTGGTCGCGCTCAAATGCCCAGCGCATGGCCACCGGCATCAGACCGAGGACCGATTCGAGGGTGATACGTGCCGTCTTGGGGCTGCCGGGCAGGGCGAGCATCAGGGTGCTGTCGCGGATCCCGGCACGGGGTCGGGTGAGGGCCGCTACCGGGCTGAGCTTGCTGACCGCCTCCCACATCATGCGGCCCAGGGCGAAGAGGTGCTTGTCGCACATCTCCACGAGGAGCTCGGGCATGAAGTCGTCCGGGGAGATGCCGATGGCGCCGGTGGTGATGACGGCGTGGTACTGGCCGGTGGCGATCGCTTCGAGAATTCGCTTCTTCACGGCCTCACGATCGGCTTCGATGATCTCGCCGCACTCCATCTCCAGGCCGGTCTCGCTGTTGCGGACAAGCTCCTCCAGGATGCCGCAGGTCTGATCCTTGCGACGGGACTCGAAACAATAATCGCGGATCGTCAGATTCAGGATCTTGGCCATCGGGATCTCCACTCGCTGGATAAAGGGATGCCCTACCTTTTGCCGTGGAGGGACCCGGTGCCGCCTATGGCAGACACCGTCACCCTCCTCGCGGAAACTCTAACCCAAAGGACAGGTATTGCATAAGGGGGGCAAAGGCTTTGTCCTGCCGGATTTGGCCGTGCGCGCGGCGGTCGCCCGGAGCGCTCACCGCGCATCTGCGTCGATGACTAATCCGCATTTCCCACCATGGATCGGCGGTGCCCGCGCAATTGCCCGCCGCGCCCGGCGGTGTCCTCGCCGGGGCGCCATCCGGCCTCCCGGATGCGGGCCTGGGCGCCGCAGGGATCTACGGCCGTCTATGCGTCCTCGCCACGGTCGCGGAAGAGGATGTGCTAGGCGGTATCGAACCGGAAGCGGATCGCACCGTTCTCCAGACCGATGTGGACCGTTCCGCCCTTGGTGAGGCGGCCGAAGAGGATCTCGTCCGCGAGGGGTTTCTTGACCCGGTCAGCGATCAGTCGGGCGAGAGGGCGGGCGCCGAAGGTGGGGTCGTATCCCTGTTGGGCGAGCCATTGCCGTGCCTCGGGATCGAGCTGGAAGAAGATCTTCTTTTCCGCAAGCTGCCCCTCCAATTCCATGACAAACTTGTCTACCACCCGTTCCACCACCTCCAGGGGCAGGGCGGCGAAGGAGATGATCGCGTCGAGGCGGTTGCGGAACTCGGGGCTGAAGGTGTCGCGCAGGGCTCGCTCCTCGCTGCCGGTGCGCCCGCTCGGCGCGAAGCCGAGGGGCGCGGCGGAGAGCTCGCGCGCGCCGACGTTGCTGGTCATGATCAGAATGATGTGGCGGAAGTCCGCCTTGCGCCCGGTGTTGTCGGTGAGGGTCGCGTGGTCCATCACCTGCAGCAGGACGTTGAAGATATCCGGGTGGGCCTTCTCGATCTCGTCCAGGAGCAGCACCGCGTACGGGTTGCGCCGTACCTCCTCGGTGAGCAGGCCGCCCTGATCGAAGCCGACATAGCCGGGCGGGGCGCCGATCAGGCGCGAGACGGAGTGGCGCTCCATGTACTCGCTCATGTCGTAGCGCAGGAAGCCCACGCCGAGCGAGCTGGCGAGCTGGCGCGCCACCTCGGTCTTGCCGACGCCGGTCGGGCCGGTGAACAAGAAGGAGCCGGTGGGCCGGTCCGGTGCCGACAGCCCCGCACCGGAGAGCTTGATCGCGGTGACCAGGGCGGCGATCGCCGGGTCCTGGCCGAACACCATGCGCTTGATGTCGTCCTGCAGGTGTTCTAGGCGCGAGCGGCTCTCGGTGGAGAGGGTGCGCGGCGGGAGCTGAGAGATGCTCGCGACCACCTGCTCGATGTCGTGCGGAGTGACGCTGACCTTGCGCCGCGAGGGCGGCAGGAGGGCGACAGTGGCGCCGGCCTCGTCGATCACGTCGATCGCCTTGTCCGGAAGGTGGCGCTCCTGGATGTAACGCGCCGATAGCTCGGCCGCGGTGCGCAGGGCGGCCGGGCTGTAGCGCACCTTGTGGTGGGCCTCGTAGTAGGGCGCAAGGCCCCGCAGGATCTGCACGGTTTCCTCGACGGACGGCTCGAGCACGTCGATCTTCTGGAAGCGGCGGGCGAGCGCGCGATCGCGCTCGAAGTGGTTGCGGAATTCCTCGAAGGTGGTCGAGCCGATGCAGCGCAGCTTGCCGGTGGCCAAGGCCGGCTTGAGCAGGTTCGCCGCATCCATGGCCCCGCCGCTGGTGGCACCCGCACCGATCAACGTATGGATCTCGTCGATGAACAGGATGGCGTTGTCGATCGTCTCCAGCGCCTTGAGCACCGCCTTGACCCGCTGCTCGAAGTCCCCCCGGTAGCGGGTGCCGGCGAGTAACGCTCCCATGTCGAGGGCGTAGATGGTGGCGCTCTGCAGGGCCTTCGGAACCTTGCCCTCGTGGATGCGCAGGGCGAGCCCCTCGGCCAGGGCCGTCTTGCCGACCCCGGCATCGCCCACGAACAGGGGGTTGTTCTTGCGGCGCCGGCACAGGGTGCGGACCGTACGGTCGATCTCCCCGCGGCGGCCGATGAGGGGGTCGATGTCGCCGGCTGCGGCACGTTCCACCAGGTTGACGGTGAAGGCCTTGAGTGGGTCACGCGGTCGTGGCGAGAGATCCTCGTCGTCCTCGTCGCCATCTTCCTCCTCGTACGGAAGAGGCAGGTCGCCCTCGATCTTGGAGACGCCGTGGGCTAGGTAGCTCACCACGTCGAGGCGCTCGACCCCGGCCTGGCGCAGGTAGTACACGGCGTGCGAGTCGCGCTCGCTGAACAGGGCGACGAGGAGATCGGCGGCGTGCACCCGCTCCTGGCCAGAGGACTGGACGTGGATGACGGCCCGTTGTACCACCCGCTGGGTGGCGAGGGTCGCCAGGGGTGGTTCTTCCGCCGCATCCGGGAGCGGTTCCATCTCCTCCAGGAAGCCACTGACCTGCGCGCGGAGGCTCTCCGCGTCGCCGCCACAATGGTGGAGGATGTCCGCGATGTCGTGTTCGCCGAGGAGAGTGAGTAGCAGGTGCTCCAGGGTGATGAACTCGTGGCGCCGCTGGCGCGCCTCGTGCACCGCTGCCCGGAAGATACGCTCGACCTCGGTGGGATCCATCACGCTGGCTCCATCGTGCACTTCAGAGGGTGCTCGCGCCGGCGGGCGAAGTCATGGACCTGCGCCACCTTGGTCTCGGCCACCTCGTAGGTGTAAATTCCAGCCACGCCGATGCCCTGCTGGTGGACGTTCATCATCACCTGGTGGGCGCGCGGCTCGTCCATGTGGAAGAAGCGCATCAAAACCGCCACCACGAACTCCATGGTCGTGTAGTCGTCGTTGTGCAGCAGGACCTTGTACATCGGCGGCCGCTGCACCTTTTGTCGCCGCTCGGTGAGGACCCCGTCGCTGTGTTGGATGTCGTCCCGGTCCGCCATGGCGAAAATTGTAGCGCAGCCCCGGCGCCTAGGTGAGCCTCCCGCCCGCGGCACGGTGCTCTGTGCCGCCGCCGCGAGGCGACGCCGCGTGTGACATCACCGCGTCACGACACCGGCGTCGCCCGGCCCCGTCTAACGCTTCTTGGCTGGGGCCTTCTTCGCGGTGGCTGATTTGGCCGGCGCGGGCTTCTTGGCTGGGGCCTTCTTCGCGGCGGGTTTCTCTGCGGACTTCTTCTTGGCGCCTGCCTTCTTGGCGACCGCCTTCTTCGGGGCAGACTTGGCCTTCCCCGCAGCGGGAACCTCGGCGCCGGCCTCGCCCTCGTCGCCAGCCTCGTCACCGGTGTCCCCGAGGCGGACCAGGGCCTGCTGCTTCTTACGGTGGAGGACCCGCTCCATGGCCTCGCCGGCTGCCTCCTGGGCAGCCTGCTTGGCCGGGGTAAGTTTGCCGGCCTTGGCCAGTGCCTCGGCGGTGGTGCGGCGAGTGACGGAGATGGTCTCGGCGGCCTGGGCGTCGAACGGCGTCTCCGTCGCCTGGCGTCGCTTGCGCAGGTCGGTCGAGGAGAGACGGTGCGGTTTGAGCTTCGCATCGCTGCCCTCGATGAGCTTGATGCCCCGTGGCGACAGGATGCCGCGCTCGGTAATGTAGGCCGTGACCAGGGAGGCCGGGGTGACGTCGAAGGCGGGGTTCCATACCCGTGCTCGCTCCGGGGTGATCATGGTGCGGCCCATCACGAGAATGATCTCTTCCTTCTCCCGCTCCTCGATCGGGATGTCGGCGCCGGTCTTGGCCGTCAGATCGATGCTGGATACGGGGGCCGCCACGTAAAGCGGAATCTTGTGTGCGTTGGCGAGGACGGCGAGGGAGTAGGTGCCGATCTTGTTGGCGAAGTCGCCGTTGGCGGCGATGCGGTCGGCACCGACGATCACCGCGTTGATCCGCCCGATCTTCATGAAATGGGCGGCCATGCTGTCGGTGATGACGGTGTACGGGATGTTCTCCTCGTCGCACTCCCACGCCGTGAGCCTGGCCCCCTGGAACATGGGGCGGGTCTCCGTGATCACCACCGAGATCCGCTTGCCGCCGGAGATCGCGGCCCGCACCACCCCCAGGGCGGTACCGTAACCAGCCGTCGCCAGCGCCCCGGCATTGCAATGGGTGAGGACGTAATCTCCTGAGTTAAAGAGCGGCGCCCCGGACTTGCCGATCGCCTCATTGGTGGCGATGTCGGTGTCGCGCAGCTTGTTGGCGGCCGCGAGGATGGCCTTGACCCGCTCGGGTCCAGGCTTGCCGGCACAGGCCTCGCCGATGGCAATCATCTGGTCGATCGCCCAGGCGAGGTTGACCGCCGTGGGACGGGCCCGGCGCAGGGCATCGGCCGCGGTGAGGAACGCCTCCAGGAACGCCTCCCGATCCGCCTCGACCTTGCTCTGTGCCACAAGCGCGAGGCTCATGCCGGCGGCAATCCCCATCAGCGGCGCGCCGCGGATGACGAGGGTCTGGATCGCGTCGATCACCTGGTAGTAGTCGGTGAACTCTCGATAGGTCGTCTCGCGGGGGAGAAGACGCTGATCTAGCACGCGGATCCGATTGTTTTGCCACTCGATCATCTTGTGATTCATCGACACAGTTCCTTGTCTGTTGGAAATCGAAACAACTCGTTGGCGGGCGGCAGCGGACTAGGGTAAAGAAGGTAGGGTCGGGGAAACCAGCCCGCAACCGCACAACCGAAGGTGGAGGTCCGGACGCGACGGGGTTGGGGGCCATGCCGGCCGTGGAACGGCGGCTACTTCGGCGCGGACAGGGGAAGGTCTGGATCAGGCTCGATCAGGCGATACATGGCCTCTTCCGTGAGGATCGGCACCTCCAATCGGGCCGCCTTGTCTCGTTTGGAGCCTGGATTCTCCCCAGTCACCACGTAGCTGGTCTTGCGGCTCACGGACGACGCCGTACGGCCGCCGCGGGCGGTGATCCACTCCTCCACCTGGGCCCGGGGGCGCGACAGGGTGCCGGTGAGGACGAAGGTCAGGCCGAGGAGTGGCTGCGGTGCGGCCGTCGCCTTGTTGGTCGCGAATTGCAGGCCGGCGACCTGGAGCCGTTCGAGTAGGGCAATGTGGCTCGGGTCGTGGAGGAAGCGGTGCACGCTTTCCGCGACCACCGGGCCGATCTCGGCCACCGCCTGCAACTCCTCCACGGTGGCCGCCCGGAGCGCCGCCAGGGAGCCGAAGTGCCCGGCCAGGACCTGGGCCGTTTTCTCGCCGACGAAACGGATCCCGAGCGCATAGAGCACCCGCGCGAAGGGGCGCTCGGTGGCGGCGTGGATCGCTCGCACCAGGTTGTCGGCCGACTTCTCCCCCATTCGCTCCAGGGCGGCCAGCTCCTCCGGTTTGAGGGTGAAGAGGTCGGTGTAGTCGTGTACCAGCCCTTGTTCCAGGAGCTGGGTGACGATCGCCGGGCCGAGGCCATCGATGTCCAGGGCGCGGCGCGAACCGAAGTGGAGGATTGCCCCCTCTACCTGGGCCGGGCAGAGGATGTTGACGCATCGGTCGGCGGCGCCATCCGGGTCGCGGACCACCGGGCCGTCACACTCCGGGCAGGTCGCGGGCAGGTGGAAGGGCGTACCGCGTCCGGGCCGGTCGCGGTCTAGCACCAGCACCACCTTGGGGATGATGTCGCCGCCCTTCTCGATCTCCACCCGGTCTCCGACGCGGATGTCCAGGCGGTCGAGCTCATCCTGGTTGTGGAGGCTGGCGCTGGTCACCGTGGTCCCGGCGAGGGCGACAGGGGTAAAGCGCCCCACCGGGGTGAGCTTCCCGGTGCGGCCGACCTGGACCTTGATCTCTCGCAGGGTCGTGACGGCCCGGTCGGGGGGGAACTTGTAGGCGATGGCCCAGCGCGGCGACTTGGCGGTGGTGCCGGCGTCCTCGCGTTCGATCGGGTCGTCGACCTTCACCACCACGCCGTCGGTCTGGTAGTCGAGGCCGTGGCGGGCGCTGCGCCACTCCTCGCAATAGGCCAGGGTCGCGTCGATGTCGGGGCACGGGCGGTGGTGGGGCTCCACGGGGAAGGCCCACGCTTGGAGACGGGCGAGGTTGTGTTGGTGGGGCCGGAGGGACTCACCGGCCGCGTGAACCTCGTAGGCGAAGAAGGCGAGGGGGCGGCGGGCGACCTCGGCTAGGTCTAGGGTCTTGAGGGTGCCGGCCGTGGCGTTGCGCGGATTTGCGAGGGGCTCCTCGCCCGCCTCCTGGCGGGTAGCGTTCAGCTCCGCGAAGCGGCTCAGGGGCATGTAGACCTCACCCCGGATCTCCATCGTGGCGGGGGCATCGGCGACCCACTGGGGGATGGAGGAGATCGTGCGCACGTTGCTCGTCACCTCGTCGCCCCGCTGGCCGTCACCGCGGGTGATGGCCTGGCTCAGCTCTCCATCCGCGTAGCGCAAGGCCAGAGCGACGCCGTCGATCTTGAGCTCACAGACGTAGCCCGTGGTGGGGCGGCCCAGGACCCGGGTGAGGCGGGCGTCGAACTCCCTGACCTCCGCCTCCGAGTAGGTGTTGCCGAGGCTGAGCATCGGGACGCTGTGGGTGACCGTCGCGAACCGCTGCGGCGCCAGGTCGCTACCGACAATCTGGGTGGGCGAGTCCGCGGTGACCCACTCCGGGTGGCGCATCTCCAGCCGTTGGAGCTCGGCGAGCAGGGCGTCGAACTCCTGATCGGTGTAGCCGGTGGCACGCCCCTGGTAGTAGGCGGCGTTGGCCGAGTGGATCTCTCGCCGGAGGGTGAGGAGGCGTTGTTTCTCGGCCGGGATGGCCATAGGCAGCCACGCTGATTCGCGCGATTGTCGAAAGAGCGGCCGATTGTAGGGAAATGGGAAGGCTCATCAAGCACCCGCTGTGGCTCCACGATCGTTGACTCGCTCCCAGCGACTGAATCCGGACGGGTCAGGGCGACCCGTGTGGGGTCACGGCATGCCCTGCTTCTTCGAGACCGCGACCTCCCCAACGCTTCGTCGCCGTGTCGCTCGTGCTACCGGCGAACGCCCCCTGACCCGCGGATCCCGGCTACTCGTCGCTCGAGCCGACGTACCCATCCCGCGTTCCGTGCTATTCCGGGGATTCCGTGACCCCGCCGTATCCGGCAGAGCACCAATGCCCTATTTCAGGGGCTTACGCGGACACCGGGCCGGATGCCTGGACGACCTGGTTGCGGTTGTTACGCTTGGCGACGTAGAGGGCGGCGTCTGCCGCACGGATCAACTCATCCACCGATAGGCCGTCGATCGGGTAGGCGGCGATCCCGCCGGAAAAACTCACCGTGCCGTTGGGCTGAGTCTCCTTGTGCGGGAAGGGGTGGGCCAGGAACACGGTGCGGAACCGTTCCGCGAATTGCAGCGCCCCGTCGCGGGTCAGTCCGGGGGATAGGACGATGAATTCCTCCCCGCCGTAGCGGGCGGAGATGTCGACCGCCCGGGTGTGTTCTTTGAAGAGCCGGCCAACCCGCCGGAGCACCTCGTCGCCGGCCATGTGGCCATTGGTGTCGTTGTAGTGCTTGAAGTGATCGATATCGAGCATGAATACGGCGAGGGTGCCTCCGTCACGCTGCGCCTTGCTGACCTCGATCTCGAAGTGCTGTCGGAAAAAAGTCATGTTGTAGAGGCCGGTCAGGCCGTCGCGATTGGCGCGATGGGCCACCTCTTCGAAGGCACGATTCTCCGCCAGGGCGGTCGAGAAGAGATCCTTCAGGGCGCCAAGGATCTGGCGTTCGAACCGTGGCCGTCGGTCGAGCTGACCCAGCGTGATCATCCCCAGGGCATTGCCACTGTGCACCAGCGGGATATAGATGTCGGCATTGAGCAGTTCGCTCTTGCCGAAGACCTGGTTGCGGATCAAGCCGGTCTGGTCATTGATCTGCGAGGCGTAGGTGACGAGTCCACGCTCGCCCACCCAGCCGATCTTGCCGTGGCCATAGGAGATCACCTCGTTGCGCAGGATTCCCTCATCGATCCCGGTGCCGATCCAGGGGATATAGCCTTCTTTCTTGGCGATGAGCACGCAGACTCGCCGTGCCGGCATCATGGTCTGCAGGATGTTGAGAATCTGTTCGCAGGTGGTGTCGACGTCGTCACTGGCGCTCAATCGCTGGGCGAGCTCCGGTACACAGCGAAGGAGCTTCTGGATCTCGGTGATCTCGTCCTGGAGGTTGGCGATCTCGCTCTGGAGCCGGTTGGTCTGCTGCTCGCAGTGCCGTTCGGAGCGCTCATATCTGTCCTGGACGCCGCGCAACTCGCCCCGTACGCGGAATTTACCCCCCAGATAGCCGATCACCCCCGCGAGGATGGCCGTGCCGTAGGCCGCGAGGTGGGCGACGGCGGGAGACCCTCCCGCAGTGGCAGAAAACAGTTCGGACCAAGTGTTCAACCCGGCCTCCACGCGGTGTTGATCGAGTGTGTCGTCAAGCCGTAAATAGGCGG
>Ga0210096_1000287_pt1 | contig 18753 bp, 10 predicted proteins | sample China_Galinas_PW_4_FD_184864 | JGI IMG/M metagenome (GOLD analysis project Ga0210096, IMG submission 184864) | Wetland microbial communities from San Francisco Bay, California, USA, that impact long-term carbon sequestration - China_Galinas_PWA_D2... | ecosystem: Environmental > Aquatic > Marine... | reverse complement strand
GTGGGCGCGGCCCAGACGGCTCACGCCGTCAACGTAGAGACGATCAACGGAGTGCGGTCCCCAGAGCGCCGAGGTGACTATGCCGTGCGAGTCTGGCTCAAGGACGAAGAGGGCAACATCGGTGCGGCCGCGAAGATTCCGCTTCCTCGGGACACCGAGCCCCCGGCGGCCCCCCAGGGGGTCTCCGTAGCTCTGCCCGGCGCTTCGCGGACTGAGGAAGGCTTCGATATTCGCTGGCGCAATATCGAGGACGCCGGTTCGCCGATTGATTCGGCCCACTACAGGGTTATGAACCGGGACGGTCAGGTTGTCGTGCCCGCGACGACAGTGGCGGGGAAAAACATCCAGGCGATCGCCGATCTCCAGGCCCCGGAGGCGCGCGGGCCCTACTCGCTCGATCTTTGGTTGAGCGACGAGGAGGGGAACATCGGCGCGCCGGTCAGCGTGCCCATCTCATACACCTGTGTTCGTTCCGATGCTGGCCCAGCCGGGGCGATATCAACTGCCGTGGCAAAGGGGGGCCGGCGCCGCGTCGTCGTGCGCCAGGGGAGGTCCGTGAGGCTTAGGGGGCGGCTCGTGAGTACCGGGGGTGCCGGCATCGCCGCTGCGCCTCTGTGCATCTTTAGCCGCGTTCTCACCAACGTCGCGCCGGAGTTCGTTGGCATAGCTCTGAGCGGACCCGATGGTCAATATCGGTTCCGGGTTCCTGCGGGCCCTTCCCGCGATCTAACCGCCGCATACCGCTCCGGTCATCGGCGGCTCGAGAGCCATCCCGCCAGGGTGGCGACGAGGGTCAAACCCCATTTCAAGGTGCGCAAGAAGGTCGTCCGAAACAAGCGCTTCGCGCGCTTTTACGGATGCCTGCCAGGGCCGCAGAACGAGAACGTCGTCGTGGTCCTCCAGGTGAAGCGCGGCAAGGGCTGGCTCGCCTTTAGACGCGTCCGGTCGCAAAAGAATGGCTGCTTCTTCGTGCCATACAGGTTCAACCGGGTCTTCGCGCCGACTCTGTTCCTGATGCGGGCTCAGGTGCGTCAGCAACGGGGCTATCCCTATCGCCAGGGAACTTCGGGACAGCTGAAGTTGATCGTGCTCGCCGACCGACGCACCGCAAGGTAGGCGGCGGCGATGAGAAGGAAGACGGAGCGGCGGCTCACCTCGCGGTCGGATCCCCAATCGCGCGTCGGTGCGACCAAACAGAGCCGGTGGGGGGGTGGCGCGCTGCGCGTCTCGTCCGGGCAAGGGCTCGAAAGGCCGGGGAACCGGCCACGAGCCCCGTTCGGATTCAACAAAGGAGTTGATATGCCCCACCTATCAATGCGCCGCGCGGCAGCCGCGCTGCTCACCCCCCTGCTGGCCGTCGTGCTGCTGATCCTCCCTGGAAGTGCAGCCCACGCGGCCGACTACAAGATGCTCCTTTGTGCGGGCAACAACGGTTCCAACAGCTTCAACACGGCGACGAATACGACGAGCTCGCAGAATCCGGGCGGCATCTTCCGGTTCGAGAACTACTGCGGTCCCGCGCCTGATCCGGCTGGCAACAACGCCTTCCTTCGCATCGCGGAGAACCAGTCTGGAGGCAATGCGGGTGTAACCGCGTACGGCAGTATTTCGTGGACGGTCACGCCGTGGGTGGCGATCATCGGTGGCGGCGGCTATACGCGGATGCCGGGTTCTTTCAACGACGGCTGGCGAGGCCGCTTCTGGGCCGAAGGTTGGGACGGCAGCACGAACAACATCCTCATGCAGGGAACCGGGGTGGCGAATGGCAGCCTCGGAGGGATTGGCTGGGCTACGACGTCAACCTTCGCGCCGCACCTGTGGCCCTTTTCTGGCTATGGGGACTACCGGCGCTTCGTCTTTGAGATGACCTGCTTTCGCCAGGCAGGATGTGATCGAAGCAACTGGAATGCGGTTGATGCCAACACGATTCATCTTGTGCTGGCAGATCGGCAGGACTCAAAGGTCGCCTTTTCCAACGGCTCTTCTTTGATGCGGGGTACTTGGGTACGGGGCAGCCAGGCAGTCACTTGGAACGCCTCCGATCAAGGCTCAGGATTGCGGTGGGAGCGGCTACGCATTGACGGCGCAACCCGGAGCACCGTCGACCACGGCGGAGCTTGTGACGATTCGAGCTCCTCTACGAGCGGGCTGTTTGCTCGGCAGTTCCAGCCGTGCCCCGTAGGCGGTCCGTATGGTCGATCGTTCAATCTCGACACCGCCAGCGTACCTGATGGTCAACGCACGATTCAGGTTTGCAGCCAGGACTTTGCACAGGCGGCCGGATTCAATGGGACCGGCTCCGAGACCTGCGATCAACGCACGATCCGGGTCGATAACCACGCGCCCGGGAAGCCCGCGAGCCTCGAAATAGGCAGCGACAACCCGGCGCGGTATCTACCTCGGGTCAAGGCGAAGTTCTCCCTTCCCCCGGATCCAGGATCACCGATTCGGAGGGTTCACTACCAGATTGTAGACGGGCATTCCGGGGATCCGCTATCGCCCAAACAGGCAATCGCCGGCACCAATCCGACTGAAATCCCCGTGGTCAACGGACCCGAGGAGCGCGGTTACTACAAGCTGCGGGTGTGGCTTGAGGACGAGGTTGGCTACGTCGGCCAGCCTGCCGACGTGGAGATCCCCCGCGACACCACCCCGCCGGCGGCGCCGCAGGATCTCAGAATCACTGACGCCTCGACGGAGCGCTGGGCTGAGAGCTTCGGCTTGCGCTGGACGAACGTCGTCGACGCTGGCTCGCCGATCAATGGTGCCTTCTACCAGATCATCGACAGCTCGGGCGATCCAGTTGGCTCGGCCCACACTGCGCACGATCTCAATGTCGAGGCGATCCGCGGGGTGCAGTCGCCCGAGCACCGCGGCGACTACGCCGTACGGGTCTGGTTGAAGGACGAAGAGGGGAACATCGGTGCAGCTGCGAAGATCCCGCTCCCCCGCGACACCACCCCGCCGGCGGCGCCGCAGGACGTGTCGGTCACTCCACCGGACACCAGCCGAGGATCGGACGGTTTCGACGTTCGCTGGCGCGATCTTGCTGACGGCGGTTCGCCGATCGACACCGCCTACTACCGGATCCTCGATCGGGAAGGGCAGGAGATCGTCAGTAGGCAGACGGTTCCCGGCCAGGTGCCCGAGACGATCAAGGATCTTGAGACGCCGCGGGGTGCGGGGGCAGCTGTCCTCGAGCTTTGGCTGCGAGACGCCGAGGGCAACGAGGGGTCGCGGGTGAAAGCGCCGCTCGCCTACTCCTGTGTTCGTTCGGATGCTGGCGGTGGCCAAGCCCTTACGAGCGTGCTTCGGCGAGACGGGAAGCCGCAGGTGGTCGTTCGCCAGGGCAAGGGTGCCTTGCTTCGTGGCCAGTTGCTCAACGGCAGCGGCGGAGGTGTCGCCAACGCCCCGCTCTGCATATTCAGCCGCGTGTTGACCAGGGCCTCGCGTGAGTTCGAGGGGATCGCCGTAACCGGCTCCGACGGTGCCTACAAGTTCGGTGTGAAGCCCGGCCCTTCGCGTGATCTCACCACCGTCTATCGACCCGGGCACCGGGAAATCTCCAGCTCGGGTCGTGTCAACACCAGGGTCCGACCGCGCTTCAAGGTGCGCAAGAAGGTCGTCCGCAACAAGCGCTTCGCGCGCTTCTACGGCTGCCTGCCAGGGCCGGACAACAGGAACGTCGTGGTCGTGCTGCAGGTGAAGCGCGGCAAGGGCTGGCTCGCCTTTAGACGCGTCCGGTCGCAAAAGAATGGCTGCTTCTTCGTGCCGTACAGGTTCAACCGGGTCTTCGCCCCGACTCTGTTCCTGATGCGGGCTCAGGTCCGCCAGCAGAGCGGTTATCCCTACCGACAGGGTACGTCGAAGCGCTTGAAGCTCATCGTCCTGCCCGACCGGCGAGGGGGCCGGTAGGACGGGGCGGCTGCGATGAAATCAAGCCTCGAAAGGATTTCCTAGCCCGATGGCGGCACGCCGCGGTCAGGGGCCGTCCTCGCCTCGCACCGGGGTCGAGAAACTGACCGCGGAGTCTGCCGCCTTCTATGCGCGAGTCTACGGTGCCGCGCGCGCGGGCTGCCTCAGCGACCTTCGTAAGGTTGGCTGTGGCGAGGAGGAGGCGGAGGAAATCTTTGCCGCCAGCTTCGAGAGGGTCATGCAGAAGCATGACCCAATCGCGCAGGAGTTTTTGCCGTCTCAGATGGTGGTACTCCTGAAGAAGGCATGCAGGGAGCGGCTTATTGACGAGCGCCGCCACGCTGGGCTCCTGCGCCAAGTCCCCGTTGACGACGCTCGAGGCGCGCACGACACCTCCTCGGCGTCGCCGCCTGAGACGGCGGAAACGAAGGAGGCGGTTGCCATGGGGCGCGAGGCGATCGCATCTCTCTCGTCTCGTGATCGCAAGCTCTTCTTTCAGCGGCACCAGCTCGGACTCTCCCCAGATGAGATTCTTGCGAAGAACCCCGGTCTCAGCAGACGGACCTATCGCAAGGTACTCCAGCGTGCGAATGCGCGCGCGCTCAAGGCATTTGTCGCTATTGACAGCGGCGCTCGATGCGGAGATATGGAGCGCGAGCACTTGAGAAAGTACATCGCGGGCGAGACCACCGGATCAGAGCATCGGGCGGTGCTCGCTCATCTTCAGCATTGCCGATCGTGCCAGATCACGACGGCAAAGATGCAGGGGTACCTGCACGACATCGCAGGTGGTCTTGTCTTGGCCACCTCGGCTGATCGCGTGGGGGGAAATCGCATCGCTGACTCCGCCTCCTGGGTTGTCGACAGTCTCTCGAATGGCGGGCATGCCTTGGCTGACGCGACGAGAGGTGTCCGTGAGCGCTTGCGCGAGCTAGCAATTCGCGCAGCGACGTCCTCCGGTGCCGGGGGCGAGACGGCTGTGGGCCAGGCGATCGGAGCGTCCGGGGCAAAGGTCGCAGCCGCGTGTGCGGGTACGGCGATTGTTGCCTGCGTGGCGACTGGAGTGGTGCCCATAGGCCCTGTTATCCCTGAACCTCGCGAGGTGAAGTCAGGCAAAATTCAGACGCCTAAGCCCGCGCCACGTCACCTCGTCGCACCGCACGCCAGCGCACCGCAGGCGCAGAAGACGAGTACGGAAGGGCGCCGGCAAGAGAAGACCGGGGAGCGGGAATCGCAAGCGGCCCAGACCGCCGCTCCACCGCGCCACGAACCGACCCGCAAGAAGGCAACGGTTGACAATCAGACTACCGGGGAAGAATTCGGCGCGGATTCGACGGGCGCGGGTACTCCGCTCCCAAACTACGGTTCTGCGCCAAGTGTAGGAGAAGCCTCGCAGGTTGATGGTCAATCAACCGCTGGTAGCGACTCTGGCGGCGGCTCGTCGGGCGGCGGCAGTGGGGGCTCTGCTGGTGCGAACCCCGGCGCCGGCGGCTTCGGAATGTAAGGCAGCGACCAACCGGCCGCCTCCTTCTTCGGCTTCAAGATTCGGCAAAGGGTGCGGGGCTGCTCGGGGCTGCCTTTCTCTCCCATCTCTGTTTGGACACCGCTCGGCGAGGGCGAGGTCATCAGAAGCAGGAACCAGAGCGATCTCTCGTCATCTTCCGCAGCCTGCGATTGCCAGGGGGAGGGGGGGTGGCGCTGAGTCGCATTCGTTCGGGCATGGCTGTGACAGCCAACAACGCAGCTGGAAGGCGCAAAGCCCCCCGGCTCAGACAGACCCGAAGGCGACACGATGGCAAAGGACGAGTTCTTCTCATTTGGCGACGAGGACGTCGACACGGCAGCCGATCCATGGGGATCAGAGGGTGCCGCGGCCACTCTCGTGCTTGATGAGCCTGACCACCAGGGAGCGGGCTCCCCACCGCTCGAAAGTGGTTCAGAACGCGTAGACGAGGAGGTTCAGCGTTCCCGAGGCGACTCCGGATGGGACTCGTCGGAGAAGCGCGAACCTTCCTCGCTGCGCGTGCGCCTAGTGGTGGCGCTTGCCGTGGCTATCACGGCAATCGGTGCCTTCCGGATCATCGTGCCGTCGTTCAGTACGAACGGGACGGGGCCTGCCCAATCCGTTTCCACTTCGCACTCCTCATCCGGTTCCGTTCCTGAGTGGCGGAATGAGAGCCCGAGTCTCGCGGCGCCATCGAATCGGGCGAGGCCCAACGGTGGCCAGCGCGGCGCAGATGATCAGCGGGCCCGGAGAAGCCGAGCCGAGGCCCGTCGCAAGCGCAAGCGGCGGCGGGATCGGCCAACTGGACGGAAGGCCGGACCGTCCGGAAGCAGGGAGTCGGCCAGCAAGAAGCGCGGATCTAGCTCGCCCGTGCATCAATCGCCGCCCCCGTCCGTACCCGCGACCACGCCAGAGGAAGCTGTAGTTCCCTCCCCGGCGCCACCTGTCGAACCTTCGACCACGCCCCCGCCTCCAAGTGGGTCATCCCCCAAGCTCCAGGACGGGGCGCAATCCTCGGAGTTTGGGTTGTGAGTTCGCAAGATCGCAGCCGCACGTCGTCAGCCGCGCGCGATCGCGCAGCTGGCCTATGGATGTCCGCCCGGTACGGGCGTGCTCGAGCTCGGATTCCTCGCGTCCTCTTTGTCGCATTCGTCGTCGTGATGTCACTGGCCGGGATTCGGTCGATCGTGGCACCCACCCATCCAACCGCCGGCGACGGGACGAAAGCCGAACAGGCTGACTACGCCGCTCAAAACTTCGCAGCCGAATTTGCCCGAGCGTACTTGACATTCGATGGAGCGCGTCCAGAGCGCCGTGAAAGCAGGCTCTCGCGCTTTCTTCCTTCCACGCTGAATGCGGACGCAGGTCTTAGTCCGGCGGTTTCCGAGGCACAAAGGGTTACGTGGACCGGCATCGCCCAGGTGCAACGGCCGACCACCAAGGGGGCAATTATCACCGTTGCGGTCGGCACTACCACTCGAAGTGAGCCGATCTATCTCTCCGTCCCGGTAGAACGCGGCAAGGGCGGAGCCATATCGCTAGGTGGCTACCCAGCCCTTGTTGGCGCTCCCTTAACTGCAACGCCGGTCATTGAGGAAACCGAAACGACCGAGGTCGACGACCCCGAGATCGAAAGGCTGGTCAGCAGAGCACTAACGAACTATCTGGCTGGCGACGCCGAAAACCTTGCGGCGGACCTGGCGGAGGCCGCGACGGTCACGCTTCCGCCCGTCGCCCTCCGCCTGTCCGGCGTTCAGCGCCTCGAGTGGGTCGGTGTAGCCGAGTCGGGTGCCGCCCTGGCCACCGTCGACGCGGTAGACGAACACGGGGGCACATACACCCTGCGGTACGAGGTTGGCCTGCGGCGGGTGGAAGGAACTGACCCGCGCATCGCGCCCGGCTGGCGAGTGACTTACGTCCAAACCATTTCACAGGAGACGTGAACTGGATGGCCAGTTTACGCAGAACGGCGCATCTGCGCGAGAAGGGATGAGTGCAATGAAAAGGTCCATACTGACCGTAGTCGTCTGCCTCGTTGGGTTGCTTGGGGCAGTCATGGCGGCTCCAACGACGACGTACGTGGCTAGTTCTCCGCTGGACAAGCTGGCCTTGGTCTCGGCGGAGCCCGCTGAAGCGGCGATAAGCCGGGGAGGGGGAGAAGGTGGTGGGGGAGGCCGAGCAAGCCAAGTCGGCTCTAACACTGCTCGACTGCTCCAGGGGGTGATTACGCCGCTCATCTTCATTCTGGCGGCAATCGGCATTGGAGTCGCCGCATTCCAGCGCAACGCCGGAATGGCGGTTGCCGTCATCGTCCTAGCGCTGGTTGTCGGAGCGTTCACCATCGTCCCGAACCAGGTGGAAGGCTGGTTCAAAGAGGTTTACAACTTCATCCTGTAGGCGCGCCCTCGCACTGTGTGGTGGTAAGGCCAACCATGAGTCAAGAGCGAAAAAGCGAAGGCGCAGGGATCCGAATCCGCGGGTATCGCCGGGTATTCCGAATTGAACGGAGGCTCTTCCGATTTGATCGGTGGAGAATCCCATATCCCCACGGCGTCCCATTGCGGGGGATTGGCTACTTCGTAGCCATCGAGTTCTGTGTTCTCGTCGCGGCCCGTCTGCCCGGTATGGCTCTTCTAGTTGGAGCCCTCCACCCGGCCGTAGCACACCTGGGGATTCCTCTTGGCGTGGCGGTCTTGTTGATGCAGGTACGCATTGACGGTAGGCCACCGCATCGTGCATTGGCTTCCCTGGTGCGGTTCTGGTTCGGCCCGAAGTCCCTGGCGGGCTTGACGCCGTGTCCGGATGAAGGGAGCGAGGTGGTGCCGGTGGTAGACCTGGCAGTCGCCTTCGATTCGCGCGAGTCCTTCGTCGTAAGAGGGCGCGTAAGGGGACCGGCAAGAGTGATGTTCCGGTATCCCTCGACGTGCCGATTCTCTGGCGCGCCGCCGTGGATTCGGGAGCGCGAGGGAAGAAAAGCAAGAGCGAGGCGCTTCCATGTCCGGCGCCGCAAGGGTGGGCGGCCGATGCTTCAGGGCAAGGTAATCCGTGTCCCCCGCCACCGGGAGGTCGTGATCGAATGAGCGGCCGGGGGAGGCGAGCGGTGCCGTGTTTCATCTACGGAAACATTGTGTTTGGACGCGGCCTTGCGGACGCCTGGGGCGTTTACAAGCTACGACCACAGAGTTACGCCGGTCTCTCGACCGGGCGAAAGCTCGATGTCATGGCCCAGCTCAACGGCTTTGTCCATCGGGCCAGAGCTGATTTCCAGATCGTTCGGATTGCTCGACCGTGGTCGATTGCGGAGTACGTCGAGTCAACCTGGCAGACGTTCGACCGACGGCACGGGGAGCCCGAGCAGGTGGCCCACAGGTCTGAGCTATTCAAGGCGCTTCTCGAGCGACACGCGGTTGCCATGCAGGACCAGCAGATCGTTCGGCCTGAGATTTACCTGGCAGTCCGGCTGCAGGACGCGGACGCTGGCATTTCAGACCTCCTCGGCAGTGGAACGGTCGGGGAGCTGTGGCGCCGATTGGCCGCGAGCGTTGGCGTCGATGATGCTCGCGGACTGTCCTACGCGAAGTTGGCGCAGATCGAGCGGATCGAGAGGCGAACGGAGGAGCGCGTTCTCGACTTCCTCGATTGCACCCGTGCTCGCGCCTCAGAGATTGCCTGGATGGTTCGCCATGCATATGTACGTGGAGCGGGGGAACCTGCGATCGACGGCAACCACCTCCCCCAAGCCCTCGCGGTCGAAGACGAAGCGGGTGACGAGATCGGCTTCGAGCCATATGAGTACGACCTTCTCCGACTGCACGCCGACTATCGGGTTCGTATCGCGCGTAGGCATCTTGAGATTCAAAGCGAGTTCGGCGTATCTCATCAGGCCGCGCTGGTGTGTGGAGCACTGCCAGACGAGAGGGATTTTCCCGGCCCGGAGGCCGAGCTCATGTTTAGCCCGGTCGACCTCGAGTTTCCGGTCGACGCGTGCCTCAGCTGTTCCTACATGCCGAATCGCGATGCCCAGCGACTTGCGAGGAAGCGCATGGTCGACGCTGACCAGATGTGGAAGGAGGAGGCCGCAAGTGAGCACGGTGCGTCTCCTGACTCCGAGGAGAGACCAACCGAGGCGAGGGACCTCCAACGCAGGCTGGGCGAGAGCGACCACCCCCCGCTACTTCGCAGTGCTCTCACGTACGTCGTCTCGAGCGGCGAAGGATCTGCCGAGCTTGAGCAGAGGATTGAGCGTCTCCGGTCCGAGATCGGGCAGCGAATCGAGCTGCATCGCCCGATTGGTGCCCAACACCAGATCTTCCTCTCTACGTTGCCCGGCCAGCATTTTCCCCTCGCTGCATACCGCGAGCACCTGCTCCCCGAGGAGGTCGCGGCAATGGTTCCAACTGCTGCCAATCACGCGGGCTCGGAAATCGGCCCCTATCTTGGCTACACGCTGTCCCCGTCCCGGCAACCGGTTCGGTTCGATCTGGCCGAGGCATCTCAGCGGGATCGGCCCACGCCAGTCCTCCTTACTGGCTCGCAAGGAAGCGGGAAGACCTCACTACTACAGCTCTTGGAGTATCAGGCGTTTTGCCAAGGCTCGGGTCCGATCGTTGACATTGATCCGAAGGGGACCCCGGAGCGGCCTGACCACAAGCTCCACCTAATTCCGGAGGTCGAGGCCGAGATGGAGCGGATCGTCCTGTCGGCCGATGGTCAGTACCGCGGTCTCATCGACCCGCTTCTGGTCGTCGACGACGATGCCAAGGCTGATACGGCATACGCCTTCGTGATGGAGATTTTGCCTGCGCCAGTGCCGGCGGCATGGCAAACGGAGATTCGTGCGGCGATCGAGTTGATTTGTGCGAATCCCGACCGGACGCAGGTCCTCGGCGAAGTTCCGCCACTACTACAGGAAGGCAATCAAGCGGCCCAGGAAGCGGGGCGGGCTCTGGAAGTCCATGCGAATACGGGCCTGGCTAAGTTGGCGTTTGCGCTGCCGGGGGAGGACATCCCGCAAGTTGGCTCCAAGCGGGTGATTTCATTGCAGATCCGAAACCTGACGCTCCCGCTTCCCGGCACGCCACGCAGCGAGATGTCAGAGGAGGAGCGAATTGGCTCCGCACTACTTCGCCTATTGGCGATCTTCGCGCTAAGCCTTTGTGCAACTGACCCAACCCAGCACTCGGTCATCGGCTTCGACGAGGCGTGGGTGCTGTTCGATTCATCGGTCGGCCGTGGTCTTCTGGAGCGGATCGCACGCTTGGGGCGATCACAGAACGCAACCCCCATATTTGCCACGCAGCGATTGACTGACTCCCAGGAACTTGAGTCACTGGTTGGCGCGATCTTCTGCGGCGGGGTTGAGACCGAGGAGGAAGCAAGGCACGCGCTGAGACTCGCCCGCTTGGAGGAGGATGACCCGGTATTGAGGCAGAGGCTCCTTCGCTTTGATCGTGGGCGGTTCTTCATGCGGGACTTTGAGGGACAGACGGTGCCGATGCAGGCCGATCCGTGTGATCGGAAACTGCTGGCAACGCTTGGCACGACGCCGGAACGTCCGGCCGATGCTCCAGCTGACGAAGGGGGAGACGTTGATCTGGCGGCCTAACGCTCGCTCACTGCTTGGTTCCACCGCGGCTGTGCTGGGCTGCCTGCTGGCGAGCTGCGCCGCCACCGCAACCAACGCGCGAGCCGCCGGGGACATCGAGCTCGTTCGCACCTACAACTCGTCCAAAGGCACTGTCTTCGAGGTTTGCCGCGGTGTCTACAAACCGCCAGTGACCGACCCGTTCAACCCGGCTTACTGCCGGGGGACCGTTGAAAGATGGACCCAGGCGCAGTGGCAGGCGTACAACCGTCGTCAGAGCGGCGCCAGCGGCGGAGCAGGCGGTGGAGGAGGATCGAAATCTAAAGGTGGAAAAGGGAAACACCCTGGGGCGACGGGGCCGGTGGCGGTGGGCACGCAGCCAGCGGAAGGCGGAGCCGCACCCCCGACGTCATTCGGGGGCTCCCTCGACCCAATTACTGTTCTGGGCATCCAGAATCCGCTCTGCGGAGAACGCCGAAACCTCAGTGCTGCCCAGATACGGAACTGCCGATCGTCTCAGTCACCCGAGGCGGAGTATCCACCAGGAAACTACGGCTGGGACATCCACATTGAATCGGGCGGATTTGTCACGAGTCTGCTGGCCCCGGTGGCGTCTCTGATTCTTCTCATCGCCTCTGTGATCTGGTTGATCTTCCTGCTGATTCTAAAGGGCTGCTTGATCATTCTTGGCTTCACGTTCTCGTTGAGCCCATTCACGGACAACGCCATGCTGAGGGAAATCAGCAACGGCCTCGAACGGTTCTTCCGCTACTTCACCTCTCCGTGGCTTACGTCGCTATTTGTGATCCTCGGAACCTGGGGCTTGTTCAACGGAATCGTCCGCCGACGTGCGGGCGAGACCGTCAGCGGCATGATCGTTGCGCTTGTGATGATGCTCGGAGCAATGTGGATAATTCACGCGCCGCAGGACACCGTAGGACGCTTCGCTCGCATAATTAATCAAGCGTCGCTTGCGGCAGTATCAGCCCCAAGCTCGGGACGGGTCAATGCCCCAGCGCGGTCGTACAACGATGCAATGGCAAGGGTCTGGAACCAGATTACGGAAGTTCCGTTCTGCGCCATGAACTTTTCGGACGTTCACTGGTGTATGAACGCGAAACCTTCCGAAGATGCACTTGAGGCAGCGAAGGGAGGGCTGGACGCAAACGAAGGCAATATGCGATTGTTGCTCAATAGCCTTCCGGACGATGAGGATCAGGCACGAAGGACGCTGAATCGCTATTTGGCTGGCATGTTTGGACCCGCCCCGACGATTCGCGATCTCTATCTGAGGTTCAGTCCACAGAGCGGCCCGCGCGACGCTTTGTGGGCCTATTACCATGGGACTCCCGACAACGAAGTCGGACTACCGCTCGGCATAGGCCCTCAACTAAACGTCGGCGGCGGCACGAGTGGAGCTGCACCAGAGAAGGTTGAGATGCAAGGACGGAGCGGGCTCCCGACGCGACTCCTGCTGGTTGTTGTGTTTGCGATCGGGCTCATCGGAGGCTTGGCGCTCCTTCTCTGGATCGCGATGAAGCTGGTCATGGCCGCCGCGGCCTCTTTCGTTCTCGTGTTGGCCACTCCGCTCGCGATGTTCTTTCCCGTGTTCGGACAGGCTGGCCGGGCCGCGTTCGTTCGGTGGCTCACGTCGCTTATCGGGGCGATCGTGGCAAAGCTGATCTTCAGCGCATTGCTCGGCATCGTCCTGTTGGGTTCAAGTGTGCTCGGGGCGGGAATCGGCGGATCCTCACCCACGTTGGGCTTGATAGCGACCATGGCCTTCTGGTGGTCCGTGTTCTTGAGCCGGGAGCGCTTCCTCGCCCTTCTCCAGATCGACCCAATTCGGGACCAGGGGAACAGTCTCTATCGGACGATGGCGGGCGGATACATCGGCTACCGCATCGCCAAGGCAGCCAAGAACGCCATCAGTCGCCGGCGAGACGAGCGGGACAACAAGGCAAGGCGCGAGGAGGTGGAGCGATCCGAGCACAGCCGAGAGGCTGCTAATGACGAGCTGCATGAGCAGGCACAGCAACGCCTCGACGTTGCGACGGATGGCGCAAGAGCCCGAGACGCCTACTTCACTGGTGTCGAGGGGGATGTCAAACGAATGCGTCAAGACCCCGACGTTCGAGCCCTTCGACAAGACCCATCACGGATGTCGGATTCCCAGCGCCACTATGCCGAGCGAAAGGCGGCTGAGCTCAGGCGCGTGGAAGAGGAGGCTGAGCAGCTTCGGCCACAGGCGGCCGCCGATCGCCAGGTACTAAATCGCGTTCGCGCCAATGAAGCGCAAGGGCTTCCTCGCCATGGCCGCGCGGAAATCGAAGGGGCGAAGGATGCGATCCGTCGGGAGAGCCGTTTGCCTGCGAATGCGCCCGAGCATCGGTGGCGGGCGGAGGCAGTCGGGAAAGACCCTCAAAGCGTTGAGGGCCGACAGGCGATCGCCGACAGCCTTGCTCGCGCCCAAGCAGCAACGACTGCGATTCCCCACGAGCGTGTCGCCCAGGTCGATCTACATCGAATCAAGAAGGCACCCGGCGGGCAGAGGCAGAAGACAACGCGAGCCCAGAAGGGAAACGATCCGCCTGGAGGCTCCGGTGAGGCGCCTGGTCCCTCACCCGAGGTTCGGGCCAAGCGTCGCTCGAGTATCCAGCGAGGCGGCCTGAGCAGGTGATTCGTAGGTGGCTATCCGCTCCGGAAATCGCCCCTGGCTCACCTTCGCAGCGACTTCCGCGGTGCTAGCAGCGGGTACGGCGTGTCTATCCTTGACCAGCGGAGGCTCCGTCGACCATCGTGAGTCCGCGCTCAGGTCAAATCCTGACCCTGCGTCCGGCTCCGGGTCCGCGAGGGCAATCCAATCGTTTCAAGCCCAGCTACGCCGTCGGTCGAGGGGGCGACAGCGAGTCAGCGAGAATCGTGCCTATCGCGCATCGCTGAGTGCGGATGCGGGACGGGTGGCCAGTCGCTTCGTCCGTGCATACCTACTCTACGAAGTCGGCAAGGCAGATCACAAGTCGCTGTCGATCATACGCGAGTCGACTACGCCCCAACTTCGCCGCAAACTGTTGGATCGGCCCGTTCGCATTCGAGCCGGGTCCGTGCCCACCGAGGCCCGCTTGATCGAGATTGGATCCGTTCGTGCGGCGGCGGTTTCAGGAGGGCGCGGGTTCGCAGTCGCGGTAGTTGTCGCACGCAGAGGTTCGCCTCAGCAAGTGCTCGGCATTTCGATCGTGGTGCAGCGCCCCCGCCTGGTTGTTGCAGAAATTGGCCGATGATGAGGTGGCGCGCGGGCCGGCTCATCCGGGTAAGGGGTGATGAGCGATTGGAAGCCGAGTGCACAGCTTGCGGGATACCTGAAGCGGAAGGCGCTGCGCAAGCTCGTCGCGCGCGTGGGGATGGCGAAGCTGTTTCTCGTCATCGCTGCAGCGCTTGTGGGGTTCCTGGTCTTCCTCGTGCTCTTGGCAGTGCTCGCTGGGGGGACAGCGGTAACGCAGGCACAGGCCGGCACGCGATGTGTGATGTCAGGCGGCGGACGCGATACCCCTCCTCCCCGGCTGATTCCCATATATGCCGCTGCATCTCAGACTTACCGCCTGGGTCCTCGAGGCCCAGGGATCCTCGCGGCGATCAACAAGGTCGAGACGAGCTTCGGGACCAACCTCAACGTCTCGTCGGCTGGAGCGCAGGGATGGATGCAGTTCATGCCCGAAACCTGGGCGACCTATGGCGTTGACGCAAATCACGACGGCGTAAAGGATCCCTACAACCCCCGGGATGCAATCTTCGCCGCCGCCCGGTATCTACGAGCAAGTGGGGCGCCGGGTGACTGGTATGAGGCGATCTTTGCCTACAACCACGCTGACTGGTACGTCGAAGAGGTGGAAGAAATCGCTGCTGGCTTTAGCGGGCGGATCGTGTGCTCGCCGGTCGAAGGCACGGTTGCTGGCGACGCAGCTCTACGGTCCGTAAGGACCCTCTACGAGCCACGAGCGTTCCGAGTGCTTCCGGCGCGACTGTGGGTAGGTGGCGGTTCTCCGCAGGCAGTCGATTCGAGAATCTGGCCCAACGCAGTTTGGCTTCTAGATGCCTACCACCTTCGCGTTACGGCTGCGAGGGAGACGGGGCACGAAACGCACGGCGACGGCACCGCGCTCGACATCGTGCCGGCCTCCGGCCAGGGCTGGGATCGGACCGCGCGCGCCGCTGCGGAAGCACTCGGCTGGCGAGAACCATGCGGAGGCTCCGGTTCTGCACCAACTTGCCCTTTGGTGCCCGCCATTCAGTTCGTTGGATACAACGGGTACCGCGACCACGGCGATCCGGCCCACGCCGGGTCGAATGCGCATCTCCATATCTCCTGGCAAAGCTCGAGCTTTGGCTGTTCGTCCCTATGTCCGCCGCCAGAGTGGGTCCGCGTCTTTCCGTTATCCGCTGGCTAGGGGTGGCGGAAGACCTCTGTAATCCGGGTATGGGATGTGAGCAACGACAATGGGACCGACTTCCTCGGAGGGCTCCGGCGTCTGGCCTGGGTGGGTCCGGTTCTTTTGCTTGCGGTCTTCGCGCTGTTCAGCCTGAGCGGAACGAGTCTGCGTGGGCTGCTCGTGCCCCCCTCGCACGAGAGGCCAACACGCCCCGCCGTTTCGGATCGAGGCGCTAATGCCGATCGGACATTGCGCCAACCTTCCGCGGGCGGATCGGTCGCGGTGGGGCGGGCGCAGCCTGAACGCCGGGGCGTCCGACCCAGCCCGGTTGCCGACAGATTTGGCCGCAACGTTTCCCTGCCGATAGGGACCGCCTGGCGTTTGATTCGCATGTTGCTCATGCTGGTCGGTTTGCTGTTTGCGGTGCTGCTGGCCACGCGGATTCTCGCGCGGAAGACGCGAACGATGCAGCGGATCAGAATCACGCCCGGGCGGACCTCTGAGGCCAGCCCTGCTCAAGTAGCGGGCCTGATTGAGGCGCTAAGCCGCGTGACGCGTGACCGATGGTGGATTCGGCTGCTTTTCGGAAACCCCCCGGTCGCCGCCTTGGAGTTGGTCTCGGGTCCGCAGGCCGGTGGCAGCCACGAGCAGCGAGTCGGGATTGCGGTCCCCCTGGCAGATGGACAGGTGGAGGCACTTCGAGGAATGCTGAGCAGCCGCTATCCAGATGTCCGCATTGCCGTGCTTCCACCCGAGGAGTCCGAGGTGCTGCGAAGTTGGCTGGGCGCGGTTGTGAGGTTGAAGAAGGCGAGGGATTTCAGAAACCCAATCGCGCGCCCTGGGGAGCGAAGCCTTGAGTCGGATGCTGACTACCCTGCAGCGCCCTTGGACGCTGTGCTGTCCGTCATGGCAGAGGCCGGTGAGCGTGTCCTTGTTCAAATCACTGTAGTCCCGGCACCCAACCACTTTCAGAGAATCGCGCGCAAGTTGGCCGGCGCCGACCGCTCTAACGAACGACCTGGCACGGGAATGCGCGGCGCGATTCGTGGTCGTGAGGAGCGCGCTTCGGCTGATGTAGTCGCGTTCCGTCCACTGAGCTTCTGTGACATTCGAGTTGGCGCCGAGAGCTATGCGGCTGCGAGGCGTGTGGCTGGCGCAATCGAAGGCGTCGCTGAAGGCGGCGAGAATCAGCTTCGTCAAAGGCGTCCTCTGTTTCGCCGGTCGCTCTACGTCGGCAGAATGGTGCGGGCCGAGTCCAATCCGCTTCCGTCCATATCTCGTGGCGTTTACTCAAGCCTTGAGATCGCAGGTCTCTGGCATCTGCCGACGCCCTACGAGAAGAACGTTGCGATCGAGCGAAGCAATGTTCCCCAGCTTCCGGTGCCGCCGGAGGTCCTGAAGCTGCCAGATGAGCGCCTGGCGATCGCAACCGATCTGAACGGTGCCTATATCGGCATCCGACCCGGCGATTACCGCTATGGCGTCCAGGTGAGCGGTATGGCCGGTGGGGGGAAGACGTCGATTCTGGCAAAGATCGCTGAGTGCCGGGCGCGTGAGCCGAATACTGCCGTGATCGTCCTCGATCCCAAGGGCGAGCTCGCGGAAGCCGCGGTAGCGCTGATGCCGAGCTGGCGGGTGGTAAGGCTGCTCGACTTTGACCGACCTCTCTTCGGAATGGCCCTACGGACGCCAGACCGCAACCTTCAGGCGGAGGCAGCCATCTTCAGCGAGGCCATGGTCGACGTGTCGCGAACGGAGGAGGGGGATAGTCAGGCGCTCAATGCCTCCCAGCGATCGTTCAAGATGGCTCGTCAGGCGACGCTAGCTCTTGAGCAGGAGCCCACCTTCTGGCACACGGCTCGGTGGCTCGCATCCGACGACGATGCGGCCCAGTGGCGCGCTCGCAAGATCTCTGAGTTGGCTGGCGATCCGCAATGGCACGGGGTCTGGGATCACTTTGCACGAATCCTGCCTGCGCAGCTGCAGAAGTCGCCGGCGCAGGCCGTGATGCGCCTCGAGGCCCCGTACAACAAGATTCAGACGCTTCTTGGCGATGAGCGGCTGAACACGGTTCTCCACCATCCAGTGAATGTGAGCTTCGGTGACGTCATTCGCAGACGCGAGGTCCTAATTATTGCTGCGCGCACGCCCGTTCATCCAGATGGGGACGTTCTTCTCAAATTCTTCATCCAGCTAATCCATCGGGCAATTCTGGCTCAGCAGCCGCTCCCAGAGGATGAGCGAGCCAAGGTGGCTGTGATCGGCGACGACGCGGGAGAACTGTTCAGCCCGACGATTGCGCGGATGATGGAGCACGACCGCTCGGCTGGGTTGGACATGGCGTTGGGTTGGCAGCATGGCGGCCAAGTAAGTCGGGAGCTTGCACCGGCCCTAGACGGACTCTGCAATTCGCGCTTCTACCTACGTTCTGCAGAGGAAGATGCCCGCCGCGCCGTCAATCGACTCAACCCAGCTTTCGACGATCGCTTGACGGCTGGCGCGGCCGAGTTGAGGCGCAAGCGCGTCGAGGTCAACCAGCTCACGAGTCTTGAGAAGCACCACGCGGTTGCGGTTCTCCAGGCTGGCGCTGCGCTATCCAATTCGTTCACCGTAGTCACGATTCCCTGGAAATCCGACCCTGCCAGGGTTGAGAAGCTTGAGGGGCGTATGAGAGACGAAGGGGCGTACGACCCCGAGGTCATCGCACCCCCCCGAGAGCTCACCGGTCGAGGAGAGAATGCGGACGTGGATGATTTTGGCCCCGAGGAGGAGGCGTCGGAAAGCGATGTGCCTGAGACCGGCGAGTCTAGTGATACGGCTGGGCGAAGCAGGGCGGCGCCAGAAAGCACCAAGACCGATACTGATGGAGGTCCTGACAAAGGATCCGAAAAGAACGCTGGTGGAGCGGGGGCCGGAAGCGACAAGCCGACCCCCGATGAATCGCCGAAAGGTGAGACCACTCGGCGGCAGCGGAGCAAGCCGCCCGGCGGGGCATCGCGCCGAGGGAAGCGTGAGGCCGAGATAGCCGACCTCGGCGCGCCGACCAACAAGCCCCTCAGTGATGCGTATCAAGAAGTTGAGTTGATGAGGGACAAAGCCTCGTCGATCAATTGGGAGAAACGGCCACCCAGCGAGCCGGCCGAGGTGCGACACAACGCTCTCAACGCCGAGCAGCGAAGCATCCTTGAGGCGCTCTACGAGCTGCGGGTCTTGACTGCAGCGCAGATCCGGCGTGAGTTCCTGATGGCGCATAGCGAGCGTCAAGCGCGACGGGAGCTCGCCCTTCTGCTGGAGCAGCGAATGGTGAGGCGGTTCGAGCTTGG
>Ga0210096_1000285_pt1 | contig 18842 bp, 27 predicted proteins | sample China_Galinas_PW_4_FD_184864 | JGI IMG/M metagenome (GOLD analysis project Ga0210096, IMG submission 184864) | Wetland microbial communities from San Francisco Bay, California, USA, that impact long-term carbon sequestration - China_Galinas_PWA_D2... | ecosystem: Environmental > Aquatic > Marine... | reverse complement strand
GGCTTCTATCGCCAGCGGCTCAAGCAGCTGAATCCAATGCTTTAACCTAGGGAGCGCATTCATGTCAGACAGCTATACCGAAGTGACCAGCCGCTCCTGGGGCAGCCGGTTGAGAGGATCGATCAAGGGTATTCTGGTGGGACTGCTGCTGGTTGTTATCGCCGTGGCTCTGCTGTGGTGGAACGAGGGCCGCGCGGTGAAGCGCGCCCGCGCGCTGGAGGAGGGAGCGGGCCAAGTGGTGTCGGCCAGTGCCAATGAGCGAAACACTGCCCTGGAAGGCAAGCTGGTGCATATGACGGGCCTGGCCAGCACCGATGAAACCCTGAGGGATACTCAATTCGGTCTGGCGCGGCAGAGTCTGAAATTGCGCCGGGTGGTGCAGATCTACCAGTGGCGCGAAAAATCTCATTCGGAAACCAAGGAAAAACTCGGCGGCGGTACCGAGACCAAGACCACCTACACCTACGAGAAGGCTTGGGAAACAAGTCTGCAGGATTCCAGCCGTTTCAAGCGACCGGAGGGGCACCGCAATCCCGATCGCATGCCGTATCGGGCCTGGAGCAGCGTGGCGGGCACGGTGACTCTGGGAGTGTTTCGATTGTCCGCCGCGCTGGTGGATGAGATCGGCGGTTACCACCAGGTGAGTCTGAGCGCGCCGGGCGTGGCCGATTCTCTGCGCATCCCGGCCGGTATGCGGCAGCAGGCCGATGAGCTCTACCTGGGTGCCGATCCTCTGTCACCGCGAATCGGCGACATGCGAATCCATTTCGAGGCAGTGGATCCGCAGAACGTCAGCATTGTCTCGGTGCAAAAGGGGGACAGCTTCGTACCCTATGTCGCCGCCAATGGAAACCAGGTGGAGCTGCTGGAGAGCGGCATCCAGACGGCGGATCAGATGTTTCAGGCGGCCCAGGATCGAAACACCATGCTGACCTGGGGGCTGAGACTGCTCGGCTACATTTTGATGTTTATCGGCTTCCGCATGCTGTTCGGCACAATTCGGATACTGGCGGCGGTCATTCCGGCCCTGGGTCGGCTGGTGGGCGGAGCCATCGGCCTGGTGGCGGGCATACTGGCGGCGGTGGTTTCTTTGGTGGTGGTGGCCATTGCCTGGGTGTTCTATCGGCCCCTGCTCGGCATCGGTCTGCTGGCGGCGGCCGTGGCCTTGCTGTTCGGTCTGAAAAAGGTCAAACGGGAAGATGCTCCGGTCATGAGCCCTGCGTCACCGCCTCCGCCCCCGCCACCCAGGTGATGCGGGTATTTCAAGGCCGTTGGGATCGGCGTCTGTGCGCCGGCCCACGCCGATTGTATGCTTCAGAGTCAGTGAACAGGTTGCTGGGGATGTCGAAGTGGCAGTCATTGATCTGACGATGCGGGAGCCGTCGGAAGCCCGTATCAAGCTCGTCTAGATCTTCTAACGGTCCCCTTCATTTCGGGTCTGTAGTCGGACAAGCAGCGGCCAGCTGCCAGCTGCCAGCTACCAGCGCCCCGATCCGTTCGTCCCGTTGGTTCTCCTCGCCTTTCAGCTTTCCCGTTTCGTCCCTCAAACTTCCGCCTTCACACTTCTAACGGCCCCCTTTATATCCGTCGTTATGCCGGCTGGGACAAGATGCGAATCCAACCATTCTGCGTCAGCGGGCAGGAGGCCCAACCTTCCTCTATGTGGCCGCCCAGCCAGTTGCGAGCTGCATGATGATGCAAGGAAGACAAGGGGACACCCATGATTTGAACCAGATCTCGCGGAGTTGAACCAGATCTCGCGTAGTCCCCTCCCCGACCCCTTCCACGCGCCCGGATGTGGCGGCAGGTGTCTTTCCGGGGTCACGTTGACGCTGAGGGAAGGCCGAACAGCCGAATTCTGGGAATCCTCATCTCGTTCCCACGGTCCATCGTGGGAACGCATGGGGTAATCGTGGCTTCCCCGTCGCGGTGTAGTTGGCTGGACTTACGCGTCGCTCAGAGGGCCGGCGAGCGAGTTGGCTCCGGTATGCATTCCCACGGGGGACCGTGGGAAAGAGGGCCAAGACGGGGCGTGCTCAATCGATGCCACGCGTGCGAGACGTTGCCGTGCGTGCCCTGGTGGTCGTAGCGGCCCTCAGCCAGCGGAAGAGCCTCATATTTTTCCGAATCCATCGGCCAACGCAATACTTGCCGGGTGCACGAAGCGGTCAACTGCCGTTTCTAGGTTCAAGGTCGTCGCTGACGAAGCTGCCCTGCACCGGCTCCAGGGTGGCGAAGTCCAGCTGGGCCACCCAGTCCTCGTGCACGAACCCCTCCAGCAGGTCCTGCACCATGCGTGGGTGGGAGAAGAACTGGCGGTAGCTGCTGTGGTGATCGGCCTCCCTCCACGATCGTCGCGATCTTTACGGCCCGGCCTCGCCGAACAAGTCGGCCTGATGCTGCTCCTGGGCATCCAGTTCGGCCGGATCGGGAACAAGCTGATTGAGGCGCAGCAATTCTCCGGCCGAGAAGAGCTGCTCGCGTATCGCTTCCCGTGAGGCCTCGTCGAGCGGCGCGATGCGGGTCTCTCCACCCTCGGAGATCGCTGCAAGAATGGCCTCGGCACCGAGAGCGAGGCCATCCAGCAGATCGGGGCTGTGGCTGGTGACTATGATCTGGGTCTGTCCGGAGGCACTGGTCAGCGCCTCACGCAGTGCCGCACCGGCGGCTGGGTGCAGTGCGGTCTCCGGCTCCTCTATGCCGACCAGAGTAGGGGAGTGGTCCGGATTTCCCTGACACAGAGCGACCAAAATGCCGAGGGCGCGCAAGGTGCCGTCGGACATGTTCTGGGCGAGAAATCGCCAAGGATGTCGGGCTCCGGCCATCTCTTGTCGAAATTCCAGGGTCTCCATGGGACCGATCTGTTTGCGCTCAACCCCCTGGACCATGGGGACGACCGTTTGCAGGTAGTCCTGGACCACGGCGAGCTGCTCCGGCGCCACTCGCTCCAGATGACCGATCACGCTGGCGATGTTCTCGCCGGCAGGTTTGAGCAGGTGGCCTTCCCGGGGCTTTTGCAGCTCGCGCATCAGCTTCGGGTTGAGGTTGTAGAAGCCGGTGGATGTCAGCGCGTCGAACATCGGCCGGAATACCGTCACTCCGGAGGCCGCCACCAGGGCGAGTCCGTCCGGCGTGACCGACGGAAAGGCGCTCTCGTTGGTTGCCCGCAGCTTTCCTCGATCTATCTGCACTCGTTCAGGGCATTGTCAATGGAGCCGGTCAGGGCGTCGCGCGGCAGATGCAGAGCGAGATGCGGGGTCGCGGCAGCGCTCAGGTCGCTCCGTTCATGCTGGAAGGGACGCAGCTGATGGGTGCAGCCATGCGCCGGGCCGGCAGCAACTTCGCCGTCGATGTGCGGAGTGTCGAGATCGGCGGCGACGTCGGACGCGTAGTGGGCGCCTGCGGCTGTCCTCCCATAAGCAGAGCCGATTCCCTCATTCACAGGCCGATTTGGCCCAGAGGGGCCTGTTTGTGGCATTCTTAATCGGATTTCCACACTGTTCAAGGAGCACCAGACCATGCGCGTCATTCTGCTGGGCGGCCCCGGGGCCGGCAAAGGCACCCAGGCCAATCTGATCAAAGAGAGATACGGCGTCCCCCAGATCTCCACCGGGGACATGTTGCGGGCGCACGTCAAACAGGGCACCGAACTCGGCAAGGCGGCCAAGAAGATCATGGATGAGGGCGGTCTGGTCTCCGACGACATCATCATGGGCATGGTCAAGGCGCGGGTAGCCGAGGACGACTGCGCCAAGGGCTTCCTGTTCGACGGCTTTCCCCGGACCATCCCCCAGGCGGACGCCCTGCGCGAGGCGGGGGTCACCGTGGATGCGGTGGTGGAGATCGACGTGCCGGACGAGGAGATCATCAAGCGGATGTCGGGTCGCCGGGTTCATCTGGCTTCCGGTCGGACCTACCATGTGGTGTTCAATCCACCCAAGGAGGAGGGCAAGGACGACGTGACGGGCGAGCCGCTGATCCAGCGCGATGACGATCAGGAAGAGACGGTGCGCGCTCGCTTGAAGGTCTACCACGACCAGACCGAGCCCCTGATCCAGTACTACACTGAGTATGCCGGCAGCACCGAGCCGAGTGCTCCCAAGTACGTCAAGGTCAATGGCGTGGGCGGCGTGGACGACATTCGCGACCAGATCTTCGCCGCGCTCGGCTGAGCGGTAGCCGAGCCAGATGGCCCTAGGCAGCCGGGCGTACGCTCGGCTCTTGCTTTGTGCGGCTGATCGGTCGCCATCTTTGACCGTCCGCTCGGCAGGTCCGACGCTTCTTTGTTACCATGTCCTGTATTCTAATCTTTCCTCAGGAGGCGCCGGTGGCGGTCGTAGAGCTGACGAAGGACAACTTCGAGAAGACCATCATAGACAATGATTTCGTGGTGGTCGATTTTTGGGCTACCTGGTGCGGGCCCTGCCGATCGTTCGCGCCCGTCTACGAGAAGGTCTCCGAGGACCATCCCAGTATCGTGTTCGCCAAGGTCAACACAGAAGAGGAGCGAGAGCTGGCTGCTCACTTTCAGATCCGCTCCATTCCCACGCTGATGATCTTCCGCGATCGGATCATCATCTTCAGCCAGCCGGGGGCCTTGCCTGAGGGCATGTTCCGGGAGCTGATGGCCAAGGCCAGCGAGCTGGACATGGACGAGGTGAGAAAGCAGGTGGAAGAGACCCAGCAGGGGGCCTGAGGTCTCGGTGCTTCCGCACCGCAAGAGATCCAGGCATCCGGACGAACATTTCCTCCAGGGGTAGAATGGCCTGACGTCCACGGGTTTGAAGCCTCTGCAGCCCCTCTTCTATGAGAAAACTCTTCTATCCCTGGGGGCTTCGCCAGAGCCTTATCACCCGACCCACGGTCGGTGCGCTGATGGATCTGTGCGAGGAGAGCTACCGCCATCTGCTCAGGCTGGCACCTGGGATGTGCGACCTGCGCGGGCAGTACCACTCGCGGGCGGCGGGGCACGTGGACCTTTACCTGGATGTCCTGGAGCAGGCGCGCTACACGTCCTTGGTCCAGCTCACTTACTATTTCGACCGCCGGGACGGGCGCCGACCCGATCCCAATGCGCGCTTGCGCGTCTACCATGATGCCGGCCAGGTCGAGGTGCTCGGCCTGGAGCAACGGGCGCTGCCGGTCCAGACCCCTCCCGGCCCTCTGACCCTGGGCCAGAAATGGCGAGCTAATCTGTTCCTGTCCAAGTGGCTGGCCTACTGCGTGCTGCAGGGGCACCGCTTCTCTTCGGGCTTGGAGCCACAGACGCTGCAAGACGGTATCCCCCTGGCCCTGGCCTGATCATCCTAGAAACGACAGTTGACCGTCGTGTTCGAGCGGTTGCGTCGATTCACTGGATCGACAGGTCCATTCTCACCTTGCCAGGCACTACGCCGCTCGCACCCTGGCGGCCGTCCAACTGCGGTTACTAGGATCATCCACGCGCCCGCGCGGCCATCCAGAATCCTGCTCCCATCCGCCGCGTGCCGCGGGCACTTGGTGGCCCTTCGCAGAATTACCCCAAAAAAATACTTGACTATTTTGGTCTGCCACCACTATCCTTTTTCCGAGTATTTTGCTCAGTAATTCAGACTCAGGCCGAAACAAGGTGAGGATATGAGACTATCAACCAAGGGCCGCTATGCGGTCACCGCGATGTTGGATCTGGCACTGCACGGCGAGAAAGGTCCTGTGACCCTGGCGGATATCTCCAGCAATCAAGGGATCTCGCTGTCCTATTTGGAGCAGCTTTTCGCTTGTCTGCGCAACAAGGGGCTGGTCAAGGGTATTCGTGGGCCCGGCGGAGGGTATCGGCTGGCAAGACCGCTGGACGACATCTCCGTGGCGAACATTATCTGCGCGGTCGACGAGTGGGTGGAGTTCACCCGCTGTAAGGGCCGGGAGAACTGCCACGCTGGACAGCGCTGCCTGACCCACGCTCTGTGGGACGAGCTGAGTGCCGAGATCTACGATTTCCTCTGTGGAATCAGTCTGGCTGATCTGGTCGCTCGGGGCAGCTTGCAGGATGCCGCCAAGCGCCAGAAGCCCCCGCAGGTGGAGCTGGCGCAGGCCCGTAGCGAGGCGGCCTGAGGCTCACGCGAAGTCGTTGGTCTCGACAAGTGGCAGGGTAACTGTCGCGCGGGTGCCGAATTCGGCAGCCGACGCAAAGCCCAGCTCACCGCCGTGGGCCTCCACCAGCCGCTTCACGATGGCCAGTCCGAGACCTGTTCCGGAGGCCTTCGTCGTATAGAAGGGCTCGGTCAGGCGGGTGAGGGCCTCCGGTGACAAAGGGGTGCCGGGGTTGGTAACGGTCAGGGCCGCGGTGCCCAGCTCCGGGCGTAGCTCGAGTGCGAGCTCGATGAGACTGCCTTTGGGCGCTGCCTCGCAGGCATTGCGCGTGAGGTTGAGGAGCACCTGGAACAGGCGGTCGCGATCGCCGAGCACCTCGCCACCCGCTCCGTCGGGCAGCAAGCGAAAGGTCTGGCAGTGCTCTGCGGCGAGTTCGCCGTGGGTCGCGAGGAAATCCTCGACCAGGGGCCGCAGCCCGAGCGGCGCCGCATTGAGCCGCAAAGGCTTGGCATAGGTAAGCATGTCTTCGAGCAGGCGAGCCACTCGAGCGGCCTCTTGCTGCGCTAGCCGGGCTCGCATGGTCGCCGATTCCGGCATCTCTGCCTTACAGAAGTAGTCCAGCGCCAGACTGATGGTGGCCAGCGGGCTTCGGATCTCGTGGGCGATGCTGGAGGCAAAATGTCCGATGGCGGCAAGTCGCGCATGCTCAGCCAAGCGCAGGGTACGGCCGAAGGTGTGGGTCACCAGGCCGGCGATGTTGGTCAGCAGCTCCAGATGCTCTGGGGTGTAGGCGTGGGCGCGTCGCGAGGCGAACACCAACACCCCGGGTAGCGGGCTCTGCTCGGTGATCGGCAGGAATATGGCGTCGCGCAATCCTGCGCCCGTTAATAGCCGCAGGAACCGATAGTTGATGCTGGTTTGTGCGGTATCGGGGATGTCTGGAATGTGCAGAGGCTCTCCCGAGCCCAGGGCTTGCTGCAACAGGGTCCCGCCCAAGGAGAACTGGGCGTTCGGGATCACCTCGGAATGGCCATCCAGGTAGGCCCGCTCGAACTTGATGGACGAGCCGTCGCCTGTGACGAACAGGGCGCCGACCCAGTCCAGCGGCAGCAGAGCCGGAAACTCCTCGGCGATAAAGCGCAGTACGTCTTCCAAGTCGCTACCCCGCTGGATGCGCTCGATGAGCCGGATGATCGCGTGCAAGCGGATGGACAGATGGTTGAAGGAATCGGTCATCCATGCCAGCTCGTTGTCCGCGCTGGTCTCCACCTGGTGGCCGAAATCCCCCTGGGAAACGCGGCGGAATCCGGCCAGGGTCCGTCTCAAGGGTCCGAGCACCTGCCGATAGAACCACAGGACGATGCCCAGGGTGAGCAGGGCCCCAGCCGTCCAGGCGACACGGTTGATGGTTTTGATCCGGGTGAGCTGGTCGGAGATCTGGTGCTGGTAGGCATTCATCAGGCCTTCGGCAACGGCATTCAGGTTGTCATGCTCGGCGATGACGAAGGCGGCGGCGTCTTCCAGGCGGGGCGCCTGCCCGTCGGGCCCGAGTGCCCGGGCGAGCCCCTGCCGGTATGCTTTCCAGGTCGCCTGCAGCCGGTCGATCGCCCCCAGAGTGGCGGGTGAGAGGTCCGGCTGCATCATGGTGTCGATGCCGGTCAGCTGCCGGTCGAAGCGTTGGTACATGAAGGCCTGGGAGATTCCGTCGAAGGTCATGACGTGCGACATCAGGTCCTTGTAGTAGAGGCGGACATCCCGGTGGTAGGTCTTCGCGTCGCGCGGGGCATTCTCCTTGTAGTTCATCCCCTGGGTAGCGATTCGCTCGGAGGTCAGCTGCAGCCGGGCGGCCAGGCTGAGCAGGATATTGCTGTCGCGCTGCTTCTCCAAGGCCATGGAGGTGGCATAGAGCGCCAGTCCGAACAGAGTGACGACCGCCAGCAGGGTCGCAGCGATCTGGAAGGTCAGGGTGCGGAAATAGGCGAGTCGTTTGGCCAAGGGAAGGGTAGATCGGGTGGCGTAGCCCGGATACTACCGGAGCCTGGGTCCCCTGTCGCCAGCGAAACCTGGTGTATTACCTGAGAATCCCGGAAACGGCAGTCGATGGGAGTTTCCGGTCGCCTCTGTTGCTATCATCCGAAGATCATGATTAGCGACGACGGCAGCCTTATCACCCTGCGTGACTTCGTCCGCTGGGGTGCCAGCCGCCTCAACGAGGCGGAGGTCTTTTTTGGCCATGGCACAGACAACGCCCTGGACGAGGCACTGGCCCTGGTGCTGCACGCGGTGCATCTGGATCACGAGCTCCCGCCGGCCTACCTAGACAGTCGCTTGATCGCGTCCGAGCGCGAGGCGGTGCGAGAGATCTTCCTCCGGCGTATCGAGGACCGGATTCCGGCGCCCTACCTGACCCGTGAGGTGCGCTTTGCGGACCTGAATTTCTTCGTCGACGAGCGGGTGCTGATCCCTCGCTCGCCCATGGCCGAGCTGATCAAGGGCCGATTTGTACCCTGGGTGGGCGGCCAGCGGGTCAGTCGTATCCTGGATCTGTGCACGGGCAGTGGCTGCATCGCCATCGCGTGTGCCTATTTCATCCCCGAAGCCTCGGTGGACGCGCTCGACATTTCCGCTCCGGCCCTGGAGGTGGCGCAGATCAACGTCACGCGCCACGGCCTGGAGGGCCAGGTGCGTCTCATCGAGTCCGACCTGTTCGACGTACTGGGGGAAGATGACATCTACGATGTCATTGTCTCCAACCCGCCCTATGTGGGTGCGCAGGAGATGGCGGCGTTGCCGGAGGAGTATCTACACGAGCCGGCCCTGGGCCTGGCGTCGGGGGAGGAGGGGCTGGATGCAGTCTCGCGCATCCTGCGCGATGCATCCGGGCATCTTACCGGCGATGGTATCATTCTGGTGGAGGTGGGCTACGGTGCCGAGCTTCTGGCGGCCCGGTTTCCAGAGGTGCCCTTTCTCTGGCTGGATCTGGAGCGCGGCGGCGAGGGCGTGTTCCTGCTCACCGCCGAGCAGCTGGAGCGGTATCAGGGTGTGTTCGATTCTTCCTCAGCGGAGTGAGTCATGTCCATGAGGCGCGCGAAGAGCGCAGAAGAGTCTGCGGACTGGGTCAAGCAGGCCGTCTTCGAGGTCCAGGACCTGCGCGATTGCCTGGAGTTCGAGATGGAGGACCTGCAGCGCTTTCCTGCCTTCCTCGATCCCCTGCAACAGGCCGTCAATGCCGTCTACGGCGCCATGCGTGACAGTACCTATGGCTTCGGGCGCGAGGACCTGCCGTTCATGGACGTCGCCTCTGCCCATGCCCACGAGATCCCTTTTTGCACCTTGCTTCGCCCGATCAACGAGACCCATCGCAAGGGTCTTGAGGTCGACGAGGAAGACTGAGAGCCCCGGCCTGCGCGTCGGGTGTGCTGGAGAGCCCTTTGGAACAATCCTTGGTGTTCGATCAGGCGCTGATCGAGAAATACGATCAGGCCGGCCCCCGTTACACCTCCTATCCTACGGCGGTGCAGTTCCATGACGGCTTCGGTCCCGAGGACTACCGGGCCGCGGCGGCGGCGACCAACCGGCAGGGTCATCCTCTGTCGCTGTACTTGCACATCCCCTTCTGCGACACCGTCTGCTTCTACTGCGCCTGCAATAAGATCGCTACCAAGGACCGTACCAAGGCGCCTCCTTATCTGGCGCGCGTCCATCGGGAGCTGGGGCTTCAAGGGGCCCTGTTCGACGCCTCCCGTCCAGTCGAGCAGCTACATTGGGGTGGCGGCACGCCCACCTTCATCAGCCACGACCAGATGCGCGAGCTGATGGAGGTGACCGGGCGGTATTTTCGGCTGCTCGACGATGACAGCGGCGAGTACTCCATCGAGATAGACCCACGGGAGGCCGACCGCGAGACGGTTACCCTGTTGCGCTCGATCGGCTTCAACCGCATGAGCCTGGGGGTGCAGGACTTCGCGACGCGGGTGCAGAAGGCGGTCAACCGCATCCAGACGCAGGCCGAGACCTTGGAGGTGCTGGAGGCGGCACGCCGCGAGGGCTTCCGCTCCACCAGCATCGACTTGATCTACGGCCTGCCGTTCCAGTCGACCGATTCCTTCGGTCGCACCCTCGACACCATCATCGATTTCGGCCCGGACAGGCTGTCGGTGTTCAACTACGCTCACCTGCCGGAGCGCTTCAAGCCCCAGCGCCGCATCAACGCCGAGGAGCTGCCCGCCCCGCAGGAGAAGCTCGACATCTTGGAGATGACCAGCGCCAAGCTGGCCGCCGCCGGCTATGTGTACATCGGCATGGACCACTTCGCCCGCCCGGACGACGAGCTGGCGGTGGCCCAGCGCGACGGAACCCTCTATCGAAACTTCCAGGGCTACTCGACCCATGCCGACTGCGACTTGATCGGCGTGGGGGTGACCTCCATCGGGATGGTTGGCCCCACCTACGCCCAGAACGTGAAGAGCCTGGAGGAGTATTACGGGCGAATCGATGCGGGCGAGCTGCCCGTCTTCCGCGGGCTCACGCTGACCCGGGACGACGAGATCCGTCGCGACGTCATCACACGACTAATCTGCCACTTCACGCTGAGGTACGAGGACGTCGGGGACCGTTGGGGCCTGGACTTCCGGGACAAATTTGCCGCCGAGATCGACAGGCTCGGCGAAATGGAGGCGGACGGTCTTGTGCGGGTGGGCGAGCAGGGCATAGACGTCCTGCCCAAGGGGCGTCTGCTGATCCGCAACATCTGTATGGTGTTCGATGCCTACCTGAGCGCCGCCCAGGAGACGAAGCGTTTCTCCCGAGTCATCTAGCTGATGGGCGGCTCCTCGGGCGGCATCCGGTCCGATTCGGGTCCCACCTCGATCTGGAACTGCTCCACCACCTCGGCGGCTGTGTCGGGCTCGCCGAATCGGGCGATGTGGTAGAGGGCCTCGCCTTCGTTGACCAGCGGCATGTTGACCCTTCCGATCACTACCCCCGAGACCGGCGTGGTCACCGGGGCCTCGCTCTCGCCCAAGGGGTCGGCGATCAGCCCGATCAGCTCGTTCTTGCTCACCCGGGCCCCGAGGGGGCGGATCGCCCTCAGGATGCCGCTCTGGGGGGCGCGGACCCATTGGCTCGAGCGTGCCACCATGGGATCGGGGCGCCGGGGCTCGGCCGGTCCGCGCTTGGCTCGGAGCATGCCCAGGTTGCGCATGACGCCTATGATCCCACGCACGCCCGCCCGTATCGCCAGCTCGTCGAAGCGCAGGGCCTCGCCGCCTTCGTAGACGATTACCGGGACGCCCAGGTCGCAGGCCGCCTCGCGCAGAGAGCCGTCGCGCATCGTGGAGTTGAGGATCACGGGGCTGCCGAAGGCCTTGGCCATGCGCTCGATCTCGCCGGCCCGGTCGAAGTCGCCGCGGATCTGCGGCAGGTTTTCTCGGTGTACCGCTCCTGCGTGCAGGTCAATGCCGTGGGTGGCCTTGGCCACGACCTCTTCGAGAAAGGCATTGGCCAGGCGAGCGGCGAGGGAGCCCTTGTCCGAGCCGGGGAATGAGCGGTTGAGGTCACGGCGGTCCGGCAGATAGCGTGACTGGCGCACGAAGCCGTAGACGTTCACCACGGGCACTGCGATCAGCGCGCCCCGAAGGTATCTCAGGGCCGGGGTGTGGATCAGCCGTCGGATGATCTCGACCCCGTTGATCTCATCGCCGTGCACCGCGGCGCTGACGAACAGGCGAGGGCCGTCGTGGCGGCCGCGTACCGTATGCACCGACAGGACCACGGGGGTGTGGGTATAGAGCAGCGGCAGCCTGACCTCCAGGGTCTGGCGGCTGCCGGGTCTGATCTGCTCCCCCGCGACGATCAAGGGAGTGGCCAAAACTAGCCCTGCCCGCGGGTGCGGGTCTTGCCCAGGGCGGCGTTTCGCTCGATAAACTCGATCATCATGCTGGCTATATCCCTGTCGGTGGCCTTCTCGATGCCCTCGAGGCCGGGTGAGGAGTTGACCTCCATGACCACTGGCCCGTGGTTGGAGCGCAGTATATCCACTCCGGCTACGTTCAGACCCATGGTCCGGGCCGCCCGCGTTGCAGTGGATCGCTCCTCCGGGGTGATGCGGATGAGGCTGGCGGAGCCGCCTCGGTGCAGGTTGGAGCGGAATTCTCCCGGCTTGGCCTGGCGTTTCATAGCCGCCACCACCTTGTCGCCTATGACGAAGCAGCGGATATCAGCGCCGCCAGCCTCTTGGATGTACTCCTGCACCAGGATGTTGACCCGCAAGCCCAGGAAGGCCTCGACGACACTTTCGGCGGCCTTCTCGGTCTCCGCCAGCACCACGCCTATGCCCTGGGTCCCTTCCAGCAGCTTGATCACCAGGGGCGCGCCGCCCACCATCTTGATCAGGTCCTGGATGTCATCGGGGGCGTGGGCGAAGCCGGTGACGGGCAGCCCTATGCCCTTGCGCGACAGCAGCTGCAGCGAGCGCAACTTGTCCCGGGCGCGGGTGATCGCCACCGACTCGTTCAACGGATAGGTCCCCATCATCTCGAACTGGCGCAGCACTGCAGTGCCGTAGAAGGTGACCGAGGCGCCGATGCGCGGGATCACTGCATCGAAGCCGCTCAGCTCTTCGCCCTTGTAGTGGATGCCGGGACGATGGGAGGTGATGTTCATATAGGAGCGCAGGACGTCGATGACCTTGACTTGGTGGCCGCGGGCCACCGCCGCCTGGGCCAAACGAGCGGTGGAGTAGAGCTTGGGGTTGCGTGAGAGAATCGCGATCTTCATGGGTTCGCTTCAGTAGTGGTCGGACGGCTCCGGGTAGAGACGCCCGAGGTCTGGCCTGGACCCCGCCAGATAAGATGCCCGAGGGTCCACCAGCGCGCGTCCGCCCAGGGCGGTACGGCCCAGCAGCATCCGAAACAACATCGAGTCCCGGTCGGTCAGGGTCAGCTCCAACGGCCATTCTTCTTCTCCGAGCCGCAGGTGGGTGTCGATCACCCAGCGCTGCTCCCGGTGGCCACCCGAGTCCCTCACCGTGCGCTGGTCGAGCAGCTCTGCCGTGCAGCTCAGCGCTAGGTCGCGGCGGCGCTGTAGCGGATGGACGCCGAAGCGCACGTAGCTCTTACCCTTGCGACGGAACCGCTCGGTGAAAAAGGCATGCAGGGCCGAGGTTCGCGCGCCCGTGTCCACCTTGGCCTTGATGGCGGGAATGCCCAGGTCCGGCAGCGACAGCCACTCGCGCCAGCCCACCAGAATCTTGCCGCTCTGTGCGGTGCTTGTGCCCATTGTGTCATCGGACCTTTGACGATCGCTGGCGCCCAGCGATGCCCCCTGGGTGGAATGGCTAGCCTACCATCTTATGGAGGAGGAAGGGTCGACGGGGGGCTCGGAGCAGAAAAGCGCGATTGGCGACGAGTGCTTTAGCGCCTTGCCGGGTCGGGGGGCCTTGTTGAACGGCAAGCCGCTGTCGGGAGAGCCGGTGCTCGAGGTGGCATTACGGGCGCGCTCGGCGGTGGCGGCGTTGGACCCGGTCCTGTTCCGGGAATGGACCGGTTGGCTGGGGATTGATACCTTTAGACTGAGGCGACCGGGCCGAGACCCATCTTCGTAAGGAGGGGCGATGACTGTCAAATTCGATTCCGTCGAGACGGCCTTCCTGATTCTGGCCGATCCCCAGAGTCCTGATTGGGGAGATGCCTTCCGGTTTCTCTCGGATCATCCCCGTACCGGCCAGGTGATGCTCGACACCTTTCGGGATACCCTGGAGCAGATGGGTATCGAGCCCACCGACAGGGACCCGATCACCGGTGAGCCGGCCTTCAGCCTCAAGGATGTGGCGCGGGCCATGGGAGTGCCCGCCGAAGAGCTTGACCTCTCCGTGGAAGCCGCAAAGACTGAGAAGGACTGAGGTAGGGATCGACCGATCGCCCCCCAAGACGATCCGTCTCGGGGGGCGATGCACATCGGCGCTCTGACTCCGGGCTCTTTGGCGCAGCCGTTACTCGATGTGCTCAGGGGGCCGCGCCGGGTGGCTCGGCTCGGTCGTGATGATCTGGACCCTCGGGCTCCCCCAGCCGTATCCGGGATAGCCGTAAGGGCCATAGCCCCAGCCACCGTAGCCCCATCCCCGGTTTCCGCCCCACCCATAATACCCCGGATAGCCGCCGTACCAGGGGCCGCCGCGCCAGCGGTCGTAGTGGTCATTGTTGTTCCACCAGCCACTGGCGAAGGCGGGAGCCCAGGCAGTGGTCGCTCCAACAACAACTGCAGCCAAGGTCGTGGTTGTCGCTCTCATCGTAGTTTCCTCTCCAGCGATCAAGTTGTCGGGGACGAATCTTCTGGGCGGGTGTCGTTCGCGCTCGAGCGACGGACCTGCCCGAGGGGTTGCTGACCAATTATAGGTACAGGTGGCGTGATTGATAAGCGACTCGGGAGGGAGTCTCGCCCCGATCGCCTTACGACTCCAGCTCGCCTCAATACCCGTCGTGCGCGGCTTCTCGCGAGAAACGGCACATGGCCGCAGTAATTGCGGAGCGGGGAATGCGAAGCGAGCCCAGGGGGTGACGGCCGGCAATAGCCGGTCTTATGGGCCGAGCCTCAGAGCCGCAATCGGCTGCGAGATGCGTGAGTCGCGACCGTTAGCCCATGTGCGACGGGCAAATACTCTAAGTGGGGTGTCCATCTGAGTGCGGTAACCGCTACCGGTTGTGGTTCTAGACCAGGATCTTCACTGGATACGCCGCTCGTTCTCGTACGACAGCACTCAAATGTATACCGCTCATACTTTACTTAGGCTTACTCAGACTTTGGCGGTCCGCTGCACGACGACGAACGTTGGGGAGGGCCTCCGGTGGGAGGCGCGGGGTCTCGCGAAAGACGCCGCCAAGGGGCGGACAGATGCGATATCAAGGTGCTCGAAATGAGTGATATCCCCGCAAAGCTTGGACCGAAGGAGATGGCCGAGGAAGACATCCATTCTGCCAGGCGCGATCGCGAGCTGATCAAGGCGTTGCGCAGACGCCGTTGCCAGTCGCGGGTCGAGTGGGTGCCGGGGGCGCCGACCTCGCAGGCCGCCGAGGGTCCGCGGCGGCGCTGAATCGGCGGGAGACCCGCCGACGCCCCAGGGAGTCTGCTCAGATCATCGGGCGTGGCTTGCCAGCAAGTGGAGCTTGCTCAGGCACGCCACGACCATCAGTGCCGTGCCCACCAGCAAAAGGGTTCCCGTGCCGAAGCCGGCCAGCTCGTAGTGGCCTGCCAGACGGAACAGCCCCGCCGCCGCGCAGGTCGCTATTCCGAGGATGCCCGCGACGTTCCCTACTAGATTGATCAGGTTGGTCATCTGAATGCACAGCCTCTTGTGTGTCGTGCAAGGTAATCGGCTCGCCGAGGGCGTCCGTCTATTCCAGGAAAGAGAAACCGATCCGGGTCAGCCCCGAATCGCTCGGCTTCTTCCACGCGACCTCGGCGAGGACAGGTGCCAGGTGGCCTATCTTGACCCGACATTGATCGCCGACGTCCAGGCTGTCGGGGACATGAGCGATGAGGCTGCAGCCCGAGACCGGCGACTCCTCCACGATCAGAGCGACAAGATCGGGCTTGAAGTCTCCGGCTCCACCCAGGGCCACCTGGGCGTATTCAAGGGGATCGGGCTTGAACCGCAAATGCCTGCGCGGATGCTCTGAAGTCATTTCCCGGGCTCCTGGGTGAGTGTGGGCGCCAAGGCCAATTCTAAACCGCATTTCGCTCGCGTTGCTTAGCCTTCGAGGGCCCGTCGGGTCTCCAGGCCCTTGCGGATCAAGTTGCGGGTCACTGGGGCCCGGATGTCTGCCTTGACGAAGATGGTGGCAATCACGCGTGCGAAAGACCCGTCGACCGAGCTCTCCGGCTCGCTCTCGAAGCATTCCGCATAGGCCTTGGCGAGCAGCGCGACCAGCAAGCGCAAAGCGGTGATATCCGTGTAGGCGAGCCTGGGGGGGGATTGCTCGGCCGCACAGGCGGCGGCCAGCCGTCCGAGCTCTGTCGACAAGATGGCGAAGTAGTCTTCACCATAGCCATGGCCCAGGCGACCCTGGGACGTCATGCGGGACTGCACGGCCATGCTCTCGTCCGGCTCCAGCCCAGCCAGGCTGGCCCGCAGTGCCTCGGCGTTGTGCTCCAGCTGTCGAAGCCTGGGGCTCTGGGTCCGCTCGGGCGCTTGCTCCCTTTCGGCAAGCGCCTGTCGGATCTCAGGCAACAGCCCTTCGAGCTCGTAGCCCAGGGCGAGCAGGAAGATACGGCGTCCCTCGGCATCGCCCAGCGCCAGCTGCTCCAAGGCCTCGTGAATGATGCGGCGCCCCTCTTCATCGAGGCCCGCTGCTCGTTCTTGGCTCGCCATGTCAGGCGCCATCTTCTTCTAAGTTCTTGGGTTGTCGACCACCACCCAGGGTCAGACGACAATCCGCAGGGTTCGCTCGCCGAATCCGGTCCCAGAGGCGGTCCAGCCGTTGGGCGCTCTCCTGAGGGCTCAGGCGGCTGGCGAAAAAGGCAATGAGGCGGTCCGGATACTTGGGCCCGAGCCTGGCGTAGCTGCTGGCTTGTGCCGGCGATGGGTCGTTGAAGGCGATGGCCTTGACTGGTTTCACTGGATCTCACCCGATGCCGGGCAGCGGGGTCTTGCCGTTATTTGAACAGGGACTCGGCGGCTTTCAGAAGGCCGTCATCCTCCGGGCGTGCAGGGTCGCGGCGTGGGGTCAACTCCGGCTCGAAGAGTTCGCAGAAGTTGGCGCGCGTCTTGTCGAGCACTCGCTCGGCCATTGGCTCGACACAGTCGTTCGGCCGCCCGGGCGCGTAATGGCGGCAGTTGCGGCAGACCCGGGTGGGTTTGCCGCAGCCGGGACAGGTCTGCTCCCGTCCATAGTCTGCGGCCGTGAGATTCCGGGCGCAGGTCCAGCAACGGCCGATGGCGGTCGGCTCGCCCATGCTTCTAGCTCACTCCCTTGGCGAGCAGAAAGGCCCCCAGAGGCACGTCCTTCTCCCTGACGTGGATCAGGATCCAGTCGTCCGACGCGTCCATGTCGTCTTCGAAGCGCGGGTGGCAGCCGTCGTGCAGTGCGTTGCGCAGGCAGGCCAGACGCGCAAGCAGCTCGTCGTGCTCGGCCTTATGGGAAAGGTAGTCCGGGAAACCGTGGGTCTGCATCAAGGCCTCTTCATATTCGAAATGTGCCCGTGTGCTGTGGATCAGCTCTTTGAGCAGGGCATCGACCCGCTCTTCCGGCCCTCCACTCTGGCAGGCATGGTGCAATCGTTGGGCGATCTCGAGGAGGGCGGCATGGTGCCGGTCTATCTCTGCAATGCCCGTCTTGTCTTGTTGGGTCAGGCCGATCACGCTCATGGGCTACTCCGAATCGACCCCGCGCCCGGAGCCGACCTCTACGTGGCTTTCCCGCTCGTGTTAAGCATGCCACAAGCGGAAAGCTTTTGCCGGGACCCTTGTTGGGAAGGTTTTCGGGTTCCGCGCGTGAGCGACTCGCCCAGGCTATCCGAGCACCAGTCTCGGGCCGAAGACGGCGAGACGGTGGGCGAAAGATGGTTTGAGTAGTCGCTCTGGAGCTCTCTGGGCTAGGCGCACGCCCATGCCCGGATCAGCGTTTGGGCTTCTGCAGCACCACCAGGCGAGTCCCGGAGAGGCGGTCGTGCCATGCCAGGTGGTCCGGATCCATCAAAACCCAGAGATGGCCGAGGCCCAGGGGCAGCCAGGATACGAGGGCGGACAGGAGCCGCAGCAGGGCTGCCCTGTAGTCGAGTGGAGCACCGGTATCAGTGACGAGGCGCAGGCGCCAGGCCCGCATGCCGAGGGTCTGGCCGCCGTGGGTCCAGAACCAGAGGAAGAACAGGGCGATGGCAAGGAGCAGGGTGGCCCGAAACACCAGGTTGTCCGACGGTATCGCCTCCCCGCCGTTCATCGCGACCCCGATGCCGCCCAGAATGAACAGGATCGCGATCAGCAGCAGGCTGTCGTAGAAGATGGACGCCAGGCGCCTGAGCAGCCCAGGGGGCGCGGCCTTCCACATGTCGATTTCGAGAGGAGCGCTCATCTCGGTCGCAGCCCTGGCCCGAGGAGAAGGCGGTGTCGACCCGATGGCCGAAAATCCGATCCAGATCACCTTTGGCCGCGGATCATACTAGTTGGAATAGGTGATCCTACGGATGGCAATCTATGGACGACATGGGCGATAATCGCTGTTCCTGCAAAAGCTTGCCTCGTGCAGGGCGCCTGGGTAGGCGCAAACCACTGACAACCGCAAGCATATTACAACAATAGCGTCCCGCCGGTCGAGCCTCCGCTCCGTAGACGGACGAGGTCCATCGGCTATCGCAACATGAGGATGGAGAGATGGAACATAGATGCAATCGGCGCCAAGCCGTCTCACTGGATGCCAACCTCCAGTGTCGCCGACTCGGGCGCATGGTCGGGCGAATACGAAACATCGGGCTCGGCGGTCTCTTCATAGAGACCGGCTGGAGACGCCCCGCCCTCAATACGATCGTCGAGCTGTTTTTCAGTATTCCCCTAAACGGCGAGCTTTGTCCCTGTCGGATGCGCGCCCTGGTGGTGCATCGGTCCGAGCGTGGGGTCGGACTCATATTCGAAGAGCTGGGCCCCCAGATGCGGTCGTTGCTGAATCGTCTGATGGAGCACGCCCCCGTGGCCTCGCGCCACAATCTGCCGGTCTACGCAGGACGCAGTGCCGTGGCGGGCTGAGCACGCTGTCTCGGAGGCTTCCCGCTGAGAGCCGCCAGCT
>Ga0210096_1000284_pt1 | contig 18872 bp, 15 predicted proteins | sample China_Galinas_PW_4_FD_184864 | JGI IMG/M metagenome (GOLD analysis project Ga0210096, IMG submission 184864) | Wetland microbial communities from San Francisco Bay, California, USA, that impact long-term carbon sequestration - China_Galinas_PWA_D2... | ecosystem: Environmental > Aquatic > Marine... | reverse complement strand
CAATAAACGTAAACATCAGAGCCATGCGTGATTGATATTTTGTGACTCGGAATAATTCCAAGACCTGGCTGGGCTGTCGCTTCACTAATTTCAATGTCATCCATTTTATGTTCCTATGTTTTCTAACGTCCCGCATGAGCGGCCGAGCGAAAGCGAGGTCCGGCGACCCAGAGGGGCGCGAACTCGATGCGGTTGTTAGGCATTCTCTGCTCTATATTTATTCCAGGCTTTCTTAATTAGAATGATCCAACAAAAAACGAATAAAGCAATAACACCAACTCGGCCAGACGAGGTATTCATAACATGAAAATAATGTTCGATCACACCTATAGCTACCACAAAGCCTACAAGCAGCAGAAGAGGTTTCGCTTGAATTGGCTTAGTAACAACATCTTCTATACTTCCTCGATTTATGACAATAGAAACGATAAGTGATAAATAACCGAGAGCACTTAATAGCTCAACAAGTATTGGTTTATTATTTTGGAATAATACGATTGGCACAGAAATCATTACTACCGCCATCGATAGCGTAATCGAATACCAAATAAATCTCGTCTGTGACATTTCTATATTAGATGCCTAACTACAATTGTATAACATTGGCTCACCTGCCAATAATTGCTACAAATATATTTACAGTTTCTATATGTAGCAACCACACAGGCATATCTATAAACTAGAATGCAAAATCCTCTTCCAGGATGCGGCGCTCCAGGCCCAATTCGAGCACTTTCCTGAATGGGAGCTGCCAGGCCCTGCGGTCCGGGTTCCAGTAGCCGCCCGACTGTTTGACCAGCTCCCGCAACTCACGCTCACCATACCCGATCCGGAAGTAAACGCGCCGCTCCGCAGGAATCAGGGTATCAGGCAGCCAGTCCTTCTCCTCGATGATCAGTTCAACCGTCTTGTAGCGCTTGCGGCGGACCCTGTCATAACGATACCGGACACAGACCAGTTGTTCCCCGTATTCCCGCACCAGTCCTTTGGTACCATTCGCCCCCGGTTTCAATGTCGCCCTGATATCCATATCGGTTCCGGCGCACCTCTTGCACGCTGCGCACCCGTCAGCCGGCAGCAACCGGCAGTCTCGCCACCACTTCTTTTTCGACGAACGCGCACAACGGCGCAAGGTCCGGATGCCGATCCGTCATGTCGGTGATATACCCCAGCGTGCGCGGGATATCGCCGAGGTAGCCAGGCTTGCCGTCGCGGTGGCAGAGGCGCGCGAAGATGCCGGCCGCCTTGAGGTGGCGCTGCACGCCCATGAGGTCGAACCAGCGCAGGAACCGTTGCGGGTCGCCGTGCTCCGCGCGCAGGATGCCGCTCTGCAGGGCCAGGTCCAGGTAGCCGAGTGCCCAGTCCTCGACGCGTTCGCGCGGCCAGCGGATGTAGCAGTCGCGCAGCAGCGAGACGAGATCGTAGGTGACCGGCCCGACAACGGCGTCCTGGAAATCGAGGATGCCGGGATTGTTGCGCCCGTTCACCATGAGGTTGCGCGAATGGTAATCGCGGTGCACGCAGACCTGCGGCTGGCCGAGCGCGTTGTCCGCGAGCAGCTCGAATGCGGCATCCAGCATGGCGTGCTGTGCGCCTGTCAGTGCGATGCCGAGGTGTCTGCCGAGCAGCCAGTCGCGGAACAGCCCCATTTCGTTCATCAGCAGCATGTGGTCGTAGTCCGGCAGCACGCCCTCCCCCGGCACGCAGCTCTGGATGGTCGCCAGCGCGCCCAGGGCGTCGCCGTAGAGGCGTTCGACAGTGTCCTCGTTCAGTTCATCGAGGTAGAGATGGGTGCCGAGATCGGAGAGCAGCAGGAAGCCCTGCTTGAGGTTTTCATCGATGATCTCGGGTACGTTCAGGCCGATGTCGAGGAACATGTTCGCGATGTTGATGAAGGGGAGGGAGTCCTCCTTCTCCGGTGGTGCATCCATCACGATGTAGCAGGCACCCTCGTGGGTGAGGCGGAAGTAGCGGCGGAAGCTGGCGTCGGAGGAGGCCGGCTTGAGGGTGTAGTCGCGAAAGGCGAGTTCGGTGTTCAGCCAGTGTTTGAGGGCGTCGAGGCGGTCGGGCACGTGTGGGGATCCGGTGTCAATGAGCATACGGGAAAGGCGATTATTATACCCCGCCCCCTGATTTGCAGAGTATACAAGGATGGCGGTGCAATACGCTTCGCTATTGCACCCTACCTTCTCCGATTTCAGCCCTCCTCGCAGGGGCGCACCAGGCGTTAGCCGTATTGCGCCGTAGTGGTTGCGACAGGGCGCAGTATGCTTCGCTATTGCGCCCTGCGCTCTGCAAGCCGCTCCCGCAGCGCAAGAACAATCGCGGATGGAGTACCGGGCGCCGTCAGTCGGGCACGTCCTCCCGCGGCGGAAACCAGGCGTGCAGCCGTGCGCGGGTCCAGACGCGCAGGTCGTCGGCGATGAGATAGAAGCACGGAATCGCCACCAGGATGATGCCGGTGGCGAACATCAGTCCGAAGCCGAGGCTCACCGCCATGGGCGAAAGGAAGGCGGTCTGCCCGGTGGCGAAGAAGATCAGCGGCGAGATGCCAAGGAAGGTGGTGATGCTGGTGAGCAGGATCGGGCGCACACGCACCCGGCCGGCCTCCACCATGGCGTCGATGCGCCCCATGCCCTCGCCGCGCATGCGCTTGGCGAAGTTCACCAGGATCAGCGAATCATTCACCACGATCCCGGTCAGGGCGAGAAAGCCGATGGCCGACAGGAACTGCAGGTTGTAGCCGAACAGGACGTGGCCGAACACCACGCCGATGGAGCCGAAGGGGATGGCGAACATCACCACCAGCGGGTCCAGCATCGAGCGGAACAGCGCCGCCAGGATGAAGAAGATCAGGGCAACGGCGATCAGCAGCGCGTCGCGCATGCCATCGAAGGATTCCGCGGCCTCCTTCTTCTCGCCCAGGAACAGCAGCTCGTAGCCGGGCAGGTCGCGCCCGATGTCCGCGAACGCCCGGCCGACCCGTTCGGTGACCTCCAGCGCGGTGGTGACCTTGTCGTCCACTTCCGCGGTGACCAGGCCCAGGCGCCGGGTGGCGCGGCGGCTGATGGTGTTCATGCCGCGCCCGGCGGTGATGTCCGCCACGTCGCCCAGGTACACCAGCCGCCCGTCGTCCAGCACGATGGGCAGCTGTTCCAGGTCGCTGGTCTTGCGAATGGCCTCCGGATAGATCACCCGCACCGGCGCGCGCTCGTCGCTCAGGGTGACGTAGACGGCCTCCACGCCGAGAAAACCGGTGCGCACGGCGTCGGCCAGGTCGGCCTGGGTAAGGCCCAGCTCGCGGCCGCGTGCATTCAGGGTGTAGCGGTATTCCAGCTTGCCGGGCTCCAGGTTCTGGCGCACATCGCGTACCCCGGGCAGGCGCTGCAGGTAGTCCACCAGCCGGCCGGCCTGTGCGCGCAGCACCCCGACGTCGGGACCGGTCACGCCCACCTCGATGTCGGCGCCGGCCGGGCCGCCCTGCGGTCGCTGGATGGCGATCCGGCTGATCCCGGAAACGGTCCGCAGCTTCGTGCGCAACTCGTCGATGATGGCCTCGGTCGAGCGTTCGCGCGTCCCCTCCCAGTGAAAATCCAGGCTGACCAGCGGGCTGATGAAGCGCTCGATGAAGCCTCGCGGGCGGGGCTTCTTCAGGTCCAGCACCAGCTGGATGTAGTGACTGCCCAGCTCGAAGCGGTTGAAGTCGATGAAGGTCACGCCGACGTTGGTCAGCAGCGAGGCCAGCTCGTTCTCGTCCAGGGTCTCCAGGATGATTGCCTCCATCTGCTCTGCCAGCCGCGCCGTATCCCCCAGGCTGTAGGTGTTCGGCGCCTCGGCGTTGATGAAGAACTGCCCGATGTCCACCTTGTCGAACAGCTGGAACGGAATGCGGGTCGTCGCGAAGACCAGCGTGACCACCAGCACCCCGATGGTGAACAGCGTCACGAAGTAGCGGTTGTGCAGGGCGCGGCGCAGCCAGCCGATGTACCAGCGCAGCAGGCGGCTCCAGTCGACGCGGCGCTCGCGCGCATGCTGGCTGTCCACGTGCAGCAACTCGGCGGCGTGCGAGGGCAGGACGCCGAACGCCTCCCACAGTGAACCCAGCAGCGCGGCGCTGACCACCACCGGGATAACGGCGATGAAGGCCCCCATCACACCGTGGATGGCGAACATCGGCAGGAAGGCGGCCACCGTCGTGGCGGTGCTGGCCACCACCGGCCACAACACCTCGCGCGCACCGATCCGCGCCGCCTCGGGCGCGGGCTTGCCCAGCTCCATGTGCCGGTACACGTTCTCGGTGACGATGATGGCGTCGTCCACGATCAGGCCCAGGGCGATGAGGAACGCAAACAGCGACACCATGTTGATGGTGTAACCGAGATAGTAGATGACGGCCGTGGCCACCAGGAACGAGACCGGGATGCCCATGGCGGTGATCAGCGCCACCCGGAAATTCAAAAACAGATACAGCGACAGCAGCACCAGCGTCAGGCCCACCAGCCCCGAGGACTTCACCGTATTCAGGCGGTTCTTCACATACACCGACAGGTCGTTGAACAGCCCGATTTTCAGGCTGGGCGGCAACTCCGTCTGAAGATCGCGGGCGAATGCCCGCACGGCATCGGCGACCTCGATGGTTGATGCGTCCACCGTCTTGGTCACCGTCAGGTTGACCGAGGGGCGGGCGTTGAAGCGCCCCAGGGTCTGTGCCTCCTCGAGGCGCCGCTCGATGTGCGCGATCTCCCCCAGCCGCAGCTGCCCGCCGCCGGTGTTGCTGCGCACCGCGATCCGCCCGATGCGCTCGGGGTCCGGTGCGACCCCCTTGCCGCGCAGCAGGATGTCTCCCTCGTGTGCCTTCAGCGAGCCCCCCGGGAGGTCGCGCAGGTTGCCGCGCACCGCCGCCAGCACCTGCCCCAGCGAGACCTTGTGCGCCGCCAGCCCGAACGGGTCCACCTCGACCCAGATTTCCCATTCGCGGTTGCCGGCCACGCCGACGCTGGCCACGCCCGGGATCTTCAGCATGCGCTGCCGGACCCGGTCCGCCTCGTCGGTGAGGTAACCGCGGGCCACGTCGCCGTAGAGGCTCAAGCTGATGACCGGGAAGCGCGCCTTCATCCGGACCAGCTCGGGCTCCTCGGCCGCGTCCGGGAGATCGGTGATCTGGTCCAGGGCGGTCTGGGCATCGCGCATGTACTGGTCGACGTCGCTGCCGGGCTTGAGCTTGATAATGATCGAGGCGAGTCCCTCGTTGCTGGTCGAGGTCATGACGTCGATCTCGGCCATGCCGTCAAACGCCTCCTCGACGGGAATGGTGACCTGGCTTTCGACCTCCTCGGGCGAGGCGCCCTCGAATTCCACGCTGACCCTGACCGCGTCCAGTTCGACGTTGGGAAACATTTCCTGCGGCATGGCGCGCCACGACAGCACGCCCAGGATCACCACCAGACCCAGCAGCAGGTTGGTGACCAGCGGGTTGTTGATGGAAAAACGGATCAGGGGCATGGGGTTCAGGAAGACGGGCGCGGCGGTTTATTCAGCGGCGGCGGACGACCCCGCCCGCACCGCCTGGCCGTCGCTCAGCGCCGCCACATCGCGGGTCACGATGCGATCGCCCGCCTGGATGCCCGCGCGGATGACCTGCAGATCGCCGACCCGGCTGCCCGGGCGCACCGGCACCTGCTCCAGCGTGTCGCTGTTCAGCCGGAAGACGTAGGCCCGACCCTCGTCGAACAGTACGGCCGTGGATGGAACGGCCGTGACCTGATTCAGCGCCTGCAGCGGCAGGCGGACCTGCGCCACCTGGCCCGGCCGGATACCGTCACCCCGCAGGCGGATTCGCAGGGCATGGGTAAATGTCTGCGGGTCCGGATCGACCTGCAGGGCGACAATCTCGCCCCGGCGGCCGAGACCGTCGACCGTAACGTCGACCGGCTGACCCTGCGCCAGGGACTGCACCACGTCACCGCGCACTTCCACGTACAGGTCGAGCTCGCCGGCATCGACGAGTTCGACCACCGGCTGGTTCGGGGTGACGTAGTCCCCCGTCTGGACCGTGATGCTGTTGACGGTCCCGGCAAACGGTGCCGTCAGACGGGTGCGCGCCAGATTGCGTGCCGCCCGGTTGCGCGCCGCCTCGCGCAGCGCCAGGCGCGCGTCGGCGGAACCCACGCCGGACTTGAGCCGGGTGACTTCCGACTCCAGCTGCACCAGCTTGATCCGGGTTTCGTCGAGCAGGGATTTCGACACCAGCGACTCTTCGCCCAGTTTCAGCAGCCGGTCCAGGTCATTTTTCTGCAGGGTATAATTGCGCTGCGACAGCTGCAGCAGCTGGCGGTCACGCGCGATATCCTGTGACTCCTGCGCCAGCTGCGCCTCGGCCTCGGCGAGCGCATCCTCGAAATCACCGGCAGCCAGCGACAGCAGCAGTTCGCCCTCGCTGACCGCCTGACCGGGCTCCACCGGGCGCTCATCGACCTGCCCGGCCAGCTCGAAATGCAGTGCCGCCTTGCGGGCCGGCACCAGCCGCCCGCTGACGTCCTCCGCCGGGGCCAGATCATGCAACGCCACCGTGGCCACGCTCACCGACGGGACTGCGGCCTCCTGCAAGGGCGACTCCCGGTTCGGCGCCGTCAGGAACAACAGCAGGGACAGCCCGACAAGCCCCAGCAGGAGGACGACCTGTTTTGAAAACTTTTTCGCTAACACACTGATTATAAAAAATTTGAAGTCGGGGCCATTCTATGCGATTTTACGTCGCGCCTGCCATACGCCCGGCAGGAGCCGGCCGTCACCGGGGCACTAAATTCTATGACCATGATCTGCCTGAATTTCATGCACATCTGCCTCGCATCCCGCCGGCGGCTCGCCTGATGCGCGCCCGGACCGCCGGACTGGCGCTGCTGGGGCTGGGGCTGCTGCTGCCCGTGCATCTTGCCGCGCAGGCGGCCGGGCAATGGCAGTGCACGCCCGGGGCGGACGGAATGTGGGTGTGCAGCGGGGATGGCGCGGCGCCTTCGGCACCCGCGGTCAGCGTTGAATCCCCCGGTGCGGCAACCGGCGGCCCCGCGAATGAACCGGCGGATACAGCCGGTGTGTCGCCGGCCGCCGCGTCCGTCCCCCTCCCGGCAGAGACAACCGGGCAAACGCCGCCGGCACCGACCGTGGGCGCTCCGGAGCCGCCCGCGGTGGAAACGCCAGCCACTGAACCGGCTAAGGAACAAATGCCGGCCGCCGCGTCCACCCCCGCCCCGGCGGAGACAACCGGGCGAACACCGCCGGTACCGCCTGCGGTGGAAGCACCGGCCACCGAACAGGCAGTGAAACAAACCCCGGCCGCCCCCGTTGCACAGGCACCTGTCCCGACCCACGGGGCAGAGGATAGATCCGCCCCGACCGGCACCTGGGCGCTGTGCCCGCCTGCGCCGCAGTATGAAACCGAGGAACCCGTCGGCCCGGAGGGCACCATCGATCTGCGGGCGGACAATGCCACGGCCAGTGGCGACGGCAGCGTCTATACCCTGTCCGGCAATGCCGTCGTCCGGCAAGGACAGCAGCGGCTGGCGGCGGACACGATCGTCTATCGCCAGGATGCGGATGCAATCGAGGCCGAGGGCAACCTGCACCTCAGCTCCCCGGAAATCATCGTCGAGGGGGCGAGCGGCCTCCTGCACCCCGATACGGAACAGGGCAGTCTGCAGGAGATCACCTACGTCTTACCCGGGCAGCACGGGCGCGGCAGTGCCAGCAGCGTCACCCTGGAAGGACACAAGCGGCAGCAGCTGGAACAGGTCAGCTATACCACCTGTGCACCCGGCAACGATGACTGGAAAATGTACGCGCGGCAGCTCGACCTGGACCATGCCACGGGCGTGGGCACGGCACATGGCGCCAAGCTGAGGCTCAAGGGGATTCCGGTGCTGTATTCGCCCTGGCTGAGTTTTCCCATCGACGACCGCCGCAAGTCCGGTTTCCTGATCCCAAGATACGGCCAATCCGACAGCACCGGCACCGACATCACTATCCCCTGGTACTGGAATATCGCTCCGAACCGCGATGCCATTCTCAGGCCGCGCTACATGAGTGAGCGAGGCGTCATGCTGGGCGGTGAGTTCCGCTACCTGAACAACCACAGCCGCGGCGTGATCGAAGGTGAATACCTGCCCTCGGACAACAAGTTCGACAACAAAGCACGCAGCCTGACGTCCATCGTCCACACGGGCAATCCCTACCCCCGCCTGGACACGCGCATCAGGGCAAGCAATGCCTCCGATGATTACATCTTCGAGGATTTCGGTACCACCCTGGTACAGAGCAGCCGGACCAACCTGCAGCGAACGGCGGCCGCCGACTACCACGGGAACTGGTGGGACCTCGGCGTCATGGTGCGCGACTTCCAGACCCTCGATCCGGGAACGACGACACCGCAAAAACCATACAAGCAGCTGCCGAGTGTCAACTTCGATGCCGCACCCGACACCCGCCTGTTCGGCTTCAAGCTGAGCGCGGAGGCGGAGCTGGACTATTTCAAGGCCGGTTCCGACCTCGTCGAGGGCAGGCGCATGGACCTGCTGCCGCAGATCAGCTACCCCATAACCCGCGCCGCCTGGTACGTGGAACCGGCCTTCGGCCTGCGCCAGACATCTTACGATCTCAATGCCGTCGCCGCCGAAGAAAACGCCACGCCCGACCGCACCACGCCCATTGCCAGTCTCGATGCCGGCACCTTTTTCGATCGCAACGGCCACTGGGGGGATACCGCCTATATCCAGACTCTGGAACCGCACCTTTTCTACCTGTATGTACCCTACAGGAACCAGGACGATCTGCCGCTGTTCGATACCGGCGACTACGATTTCAATTACTGGACCCTGTTCCGCGAGAACCGCTTCACCGGACCGGACCGGATGGGCGATGCGAACCAGGTGGCGCTCGCCCTGACCTCGCGTATCCTGGACCCCGCCAGTGGTCGCCAGTGGCTGCACACCAGCCTGGGACAACTGATATATTTCCGCAACCGTGACGTCACCCTGCCCGGCCAGCCGGTGGAAACCGCCGGCAGTTCGGACCTGATCGGCGAGCTGGGCATGGGGCTGGCGAACAACTGGAGCGCCGGGGCAGAAATCCAATGGGATACCCATGATTCCAACATCGACCGCAATGACTATCGCATCCAGTACCGGACGGGGCCGCGCCAGCTGGTCAACCTGTCCTACCGCTACCGGCGCAACAACTTCAAGCAGCTCGACTTCTCGTTTCTGTGGCCGCTGTCGCCGTCCTGGCATACGGTCGGACGCTGGTATTATTCCCTGGAGAGCAGCCAGCTCATCGAGGCCATTGCCGGCATCGGTTACGAAAGCTGTTGCTGGAGCGCCCAGCTGGTCGGCCACAGTTACATCAAGAGCAGCGCCGAGGACCGCGTCGACGAGATCTTCCTGCAAGTGGTGTTGAAGGGGCTGGGCAAGCTCGGCACACAGATCGATGACGTGCTTGAACGTGGTATCCTTGACTATTGACATGAACAGCGTTTCCCGCCAATTCAAAGAATCCGGCCAATGAAATATTTTCCCGCTCTGATCTGCCTGGTTTTCCTGTTTACCGCCAAATCCGTCATGGCACAGGAGAAGGTCGCCGATCCGATTGAGTTCCCGCCCGATACGAACGCGACGCCGGAACCGGTACCGGCCGCACAGCCCGAACAGCAGACCGGCGAGGTGCAGCCGCACTACCTGGTCAACCGGATCGTCGCCGTTGTCAACGATGACGTAATCCTCTACACGGAACTGGAAGATGCCATTGCCGAGGTGGTGGCGCAGCTGCGGGAAAAAGGGACGCCGATGCCTGAACAGGCCGTGCTCACGAAACAGGTACTGGAACGCCTGGTGCTTGATACATTGCAACTGCAGATCGCCGAGCAGAACGGTATTACCATCGATGACAACACGCTCAACAGCGAGATCCGGGACCTGGCGAAACAGAGCGGTGTGACACTGACACAGTTCCACGATGTACTGGAACGCGACGGTTACAGCTACCCGAAATTCCGCGAGGACCTGCGCAAGCAGTTGGCCATCCGGGAGGTGCGCCGGCAAATGGTGGCCAACCGCATCACGGTCAATGATCAGGAAATCCAGAACCTGCTGGCAACCCTGAAGGCCAGTGGTCAGGGTGACGTGCAATATCACCTGGCGCACATCCTGATCGCCATCCCGGAGGCCGCGAGCCCCGATGACATCAGTGCCGCCAGTCAGCGGGCGGAAACGGTGCTGCAGCGCCTTCGCGGCGGCGCCAATTTCGAAGAGACCGCCATCGCCGTATCCGACGGCCAGCAGGCGCTGGAAGGCGGGGACCTCGGCTGGCGCAGCCTGGGACAGATACCCAGCCTGTTTGTCGACCCCGTCAGGGAGATGTCGCAAGGCGACATCTCCGACCTGATCCGCAGCTCCAGCGGCTTTCACATCATCAAGCTGCTCGACAAGCGCGGCGAGGAACGCCACATGGTCGAACAGACCCGGGCGCGCCACATCCTGCTCAAGACCGATGAACTGAACAGCGATGAGGCGGTCAAGCTGCGCCTGGAACAGCTGGAAATCCGCCTCCGCAACGGCGAGGATTTCGCCACGCTCGCACAGGCCAACTCGCAGGACACCCTGTCCGCGGCCAAGGGGGGGGACCTCGGCTGGCTCAGCCATGGCGATACGGTACCGGCGTTCGAGGATGCCATGAACAAGCTTGCACCCGGCGAAATCAGCGGCCCCGTGAAGACGCAGTTCGGCTGGCACATCATCCAGGTCACGGAACGCCGCAAGCATGACAGTACGGTGGAATACGAACACTCCCGGGCAAAACAGCTCATCCAGTCGCGCAAGTACGACGAGGAGCTGTTCCTCTGGCTGCGGCGCCTGCGTGATGAATCCTACGTGGAATACCGGATCGATGAATCCTGAGCAGCATTAAGGAAACCCTGATTCATTTGCCGATCCATCACAGGGTGCGCCGTGCGCACCGATCAAGAGACACAATTCCCCGGGTTCGATTGGCGCGCACGGCGCACCTGCATTGTTTTTACAACACCCTTAGAAGGCAGAGGGCGTGGATGATTGTCACGTGCCCGGGCAGATACTCCGCATAGCACTCACACCCGGCGAGCCGGCCGGCATCGGGCCCGACCTGTGCCTGGCGCTCGCCCGGCAGGCGCGGGCGGTGGAACTCGTCGCCGTCTGTGACCCCGCCCTGCTGGAGGAACGGGCCACCGTACTGGGACAGTCCATCCGTCTGCAACACTTCGATCCCGGCGCCCCGCCGGCAGCGACCGCCGCGGGTGAACTCCGCATATTGCCTGTACCGCTGGCCGTCCCCGCCTGCTGCGGCACGCTCGACAGCCGCAATGCACGCTACGTGCTCGCCACGCTGGACCACGCCATAGCAGGCTGCCGGGACGGAACCTTCGCCGCCATGGTGACCGGCCCGGTGCACAAGGCCGCCATCAATGCAGCGGGTATCCGTTTCAGCGGCCACACCGAGTACCTGGCAGAGGCAACGCAAACGGATACCGTGGTCATGCTGCTGGCGGCCGGCGAGCTGCGTGTCGCCCTGGCGACGACCCATATCCCGCTGGCACAGGTCAGCGAACACATCACCCGCGACCGGCTGCAGCGGGTCATCCGGGTACTGCACGCGGGACTGCAGGACTGCTTCGGCATCCCGCAACCGCGCATCCTGGTGTGCGGACTCAATCCGCACGCGGGCGAAGGCGGCCACCTGGGGCGGGAGGAAATCGACACCCTGATCCCGGTACTCGAGGACCTGCGCCGCGAAAGCCTGGACCTGGAAGGTCCGCTGCCGGCGGACACCGCGTTCACCCCCGCCAATATCGCGCACAGCGATGCCATTCTCGCCATGTACCACGACCAGGGCCTGCCGGTCCTGAAGCACATCGGCTTCGGCCACGCTGTCAATGTCACCCTGGGCCTGCCGATCATCCGCACCTCGGTTGATCACGGTACGGCGTTGGATCTGGCCGGCACGGGTCGCGCCACAAGCGGCAGCCTGGAGGCGGCACTCCGTTACGCGATCGACATGGTCCGCACCGGCAGCGCGCGGGAGCAGATTTCATCCCGGTGATGACGGCCGCCTGCGATTGAACCGCAAGGTCAGAGCGGCGTTATTTCAGAGATAAACGCTAGCGCCGGCTTCTATTGATGCCGGTGGGAAAACTTCATGGGGATTGCCTGGCGGCGAGGAAAAGCGGCTCAGACGATTTCGGTATCGTCCGTCCATTCGACATGAATGTTGTTAATACGCCGGTCCGGACTCTGGCGGCGCTCCTCGCAAATGATTTCACCTGATTCCTCACGGCACGGCGAGAGTTCCTTATCGTTGAATTTCCGGCGATCGTCGAGATTCAGCCTTTTGTCTTCGGTCTTCATAACGGTCTTCCGGTTAAGTTCGGTACTGGACACCTATCGGCACGGCGCAGCGCCAACTTGAACAATCGCGCCGCCTGACTACCATTATTGCCGATAAATGACAAAAATGTGATGCAAGTCGCGAAAAGCGATCCGGCCAGGCACCTTCCGGACGGCCTGCGCGTGGTGGTGTTCGTTTCAACCCTTGCTTAGTGGTTTTACCTCCGCTCCGGCAGACCATATCCGATAACGCACCTCAACCCCCTCAGGCACATAGACAACCACCGGCAAACGGCTGTTGTAGCGAATGAGGTAAGGCGCGCCACCCAGCGTGATAAACCGTGCGACTTTCGGGGTATCCGGATCAACGGCCATGAGCGTGCCCCCCATCGGCCCGATCTGCCTGACGAGGTAGCGGGTAAATCCCCACCCGGCGATCGTTTCAGCTTCAATGTCACCGCCAAAAAAATACTTGTTCTGCGCATCGACCTTGACCGTCCTGCCGACAATCAGCTCCACCATGAAAGCGGATTCATCCGCCAGCTTCGGAAGCTGCAGGACATGTCGAACCATGCCCTCTTCTGCAGGTGGAAATGCCTCCATGTTATCCACCGCCCGGGCAGCAGAAACCGTAAACAGAAACATCAGAACAGTAGTTATCCATGCCTTCATCATTTATCCTCCGAATGAACCGAGACTGCCTTGAGAACCCGATTTTAACCTGCTCAGCACGTTCATGCCCGGCGCCACCCATGCACGGGACATTAACAGAATCCGTATTTTTATATCCACTCCTTGTTTAATCTTCCCGGTTGAGTGCTGTGGCCACACGGCATTCATCAACCGCTTGCATTTGCACTCCGGTGCACACGGCGCACCCTGCAATGAATCGACGAATAAATCAGTTTCCCTCAACCAAAGGAGCCGGGATTCTGCAGGAAAAATGTATCCGGCCCCTTTACACGGGTGTATGCCGTTCAGTTCATGCGATGGCGGAACAGCCAGCCCGCAAGGCTCAGCGTCGCGACGGCGATGATCGCCATGGGCCAGTACTGGTTGAACAGCAGCGCGTAGGAATCCCCTTCCAGGAAGACGCCGCGCAGGATCACCATGAAATAGCGCATGGGATTGATCAGGGTCAGGTGCTGCACGATCTCCGGCATGTTGGCGATCGGCGTGGCGAATCCCGACAGGATGACTGCCGGCACCAGGAACAGGAAGGCGCCGAGGATCCCCTGCTGCTGGGTGACGGCCAGCGAGGAGATCATCAGGCCGATGCCGACGGCGGACAGCAGGAACAGGAACACGCCCAGGTACAGGGCGCCAAGGTTGCCCCGCAGCGGCACCTCGAACCAGTAGATCACCATGAGCAGGATAAAGCTGCCCTCGACCAGCCCGATGAGGATGCCGGGGACGGACTTGCCGAGCAGGATCTCCACCGGCCGCAGCGGTGTCACCAGCAGCTGGTCGAAGGTCCCCGCCTCGCGCTCGCGCGCAACGGACAGGCCGGTGACGATGGTGGTGACCACCAGCATCATCAGGCCCACGATGCCGGGCACGATGAACCAGCGTGACAGCAGGCTCTCGTTGTACCAGGGACGTATCTGCAGGGTGGCGGGCGGTCCCGGCTGGCCCTGCTGCCGGGCCCAGTCGGTGTTGAAGCCGGTCAGGATGGTGCGGATGTAACCCAGGGCCAGCAGCGCCGTGTTGGAGTTGCGGCCGTCGATGATCAGCTGGGCCTGCGCCGTCCTGCCGCGCTTGAGGTCCGCTGTGAAGCGCGGCCCCAGGTGCAGCACCAGCAGCGCGTCCTTGTTGTCGATCAGCGGCGCGATCTGCGCATCGTGTTCGATGTGCGCGACCAGGTCGATGTGCGGTGAGCCGGTCAGTCGCGCCACCAGCTCGCGGGACGGTGCCCCACGGTCCTCGTTGTAGACGGCAAGCGGGATGTGATTCAGGTCGTAGGTCGCGGCATAACCGAACACGATCAGCTGGGCGATCGGCGGACCGATCAGCACAATGCGGCTCCTGCGATCCTTGAGCAAGGCCAGCAGCTCCTTGACGGCCAGCGCGAGAATGCGGCGCAGGGTGTTCATGCATCCAGCCGCTTGTGTGTCCTGCGCCGCGCCAGGCCGAGGAAGACGATCATCATCACCGCCAGTGCGGCGCTGTTGGCCAGCACGATCGGCCAGATGTCGCCGGCCAGAAACAGCGTCTGCAGGATGGCCACGAAATAGCGGGCCGGGATAAGGTGGGTGACCAACTGGATCGGTGCCGGCATGGAGCTGATCTGGAAAATGAAGCCGGAGAGGATGAACGCCGGCAGGAAGGTGATGAGGATCGAGATCTGGCCGGCGACGAACTGGTTCCTGGCGACCACCGAGATCAGCAGCCCCATGCCCAGCGCCACCAGCATGAACAGCGCCGATGCCGCGCACAGCAACCAGAACGAACCGCGCAGCGGCACATCGAACAGCCACAAGGCCATGGCCACGCTCAGCAGCATGCCGCCCATGCCCAGGATGAAGTAGGGCGCCAGCTTGCCGATCATGAGCTCGCCGATGCGCACCGGCGTCACCATCAGAGCTTCCATGGTGCCGCGTTCCCACTCGCGCGCGACCACCATGGAGGTCAGCATGGCGCCGATCAGGGTCATGATCACGGCGATCAGGCCGGGCACCAGGAAGTCGCGGCTGCGCACCGCGGCATTGAACCAGATGCGCGGCTCCAGTGATACAGGCAGCGGCAGCTCGACGCCCCGGGAACGCGCATAGCTGTCCAGCCAGGCCTGCCACACGCCCTGGATGTATCCCTGGGTGATGCGCGCCTGGTTGGCGTCGACGCCGTTGACGATCACGCCGATCGGCGCACTGTCCCGCGCCAGCAGGCGCGCGCTGAAGTCATTGCGCAGCCAGACGATGCCGGACACGTCACGCCGGTCGAAGGCCTGCTGCGCCGCCTGGATATTGTGGAAAACGCGCGGCGCAAAATAGTCCGAGCGCCGGAAGGCGCCGACCAAGCTGGCGCTGTTGGCGTCCTGCTGCTCCACGACCATGGCCAGCGGGATGTGGCGCGCATCCAGCGACACGCCGTACCCGAACAGCAGCAGCAGCACCAGCGGCATGACGAAGGCGATGGCGATGCTGGACGGGTCACGCAGGATCTGCAGGCTCTCCTTGCGGATGATACCGAGCAGGCGCATGCGCGCGGCAGCGTTCACGCGGCGACCTCAGCGCCTGCCTGGTGCGCCTCGATCAGGCCGATGAAGGCGTCCTCCATGCTCGGGTCCGGGTGTTCGCGGCTGCGAAAACGCGCCTTCATGTCCGCCGGCGTCCCCTCCGCCAGCACCTCGCCCTCGGCCATGATCACCAGCCGGTCGCAGTAGTTGGCCTCGTCCATGAAGTGGGTGGTCACCAGCACCGTGACGCCCGACTCGGCGAGCGCGTTGATGCGCTGCCAGAACTCGCGCCGCGCCAGCGGGTCGACCCCCGAGGTCGGCTCGTCCAGGAACAGGATGTCCGGCTCGTGCATGAGCGCCGCCGCCATCGCCAGGCGTTGCTTGAATCCCAGCGGCAGGTCACGGCAGTTGTCGCCGGCATGTCCCCCGAGCTCGAATGCCTGCAGCGCCCAGTCGATGCGCTGCCGGCGGCGCACCCGGTCGAGACCGTAGGCGCTGGCGAAGAAGCGCAGGTTCTGCAGCACGCTGAGATCCGAGTACAGGGAAAAACGCTGCGCCATGTAGCCCAGGCGCGCGCGCGCCCGGGCCGCGGCGTGACGCAGGTCGAGCCCGGCCACCTGCACCTCGCCGGCCGTCACCGGCAGCAGCCCGCACAGCATGCGAAAGGTGGTGGACTTGCCTGCGCCGTTGGCGCCCAGCAGGCCGAACACTTCCCCCTGCCGCACGCCGAAGCTGACACCCCTGACCGCGTAGAAATCACCGAAGCGGCGCTGCAGGTCGCGGACCTCGATGACCGCGCCCTGCCCGGCTTCAGCCGGCGCCGGCGGCCGCACTGCCAGCGCCGGCGTGCCCGCGGACACCGGCGTGCCCTTGAGCCGGGCGATGAAGGCATCCTCGAACACCGGCTCGGCCGGCTGCGTGTGCAGTTCACCGGTCTGCGCCGCCACAGCCGTCAGGTCCGGCAGTCCGGCATCCGCCGTCACGACGCGCACCTGTTCGCCCTCGATGATGGCGTCGACGATGCCCGGCACGGCGCTGAGGCGGGCCTGCAGGGTGCGTTTTCCCAGCCCGGGCGCCGTGACCCGGAAGGTGCGCCCGCGCATCGGTGTGCTGAAGCTTGCCGGACTGCCCTGGCCGAGGCGCTCACCGGCATGCATCAGGATGACCTCGTCACAGCGTTCCGCCTCGTCCAGGTAGGCGGTGCTCAGCAGCACGCTCATGCCCTGCTCCCGCACCTGCCGGTAGACGATGGACCACAGCTCGCGGCGTGATACCGGATCGACGCCCACCGTTGGCTCGTCCAGCAGCAGCAGACGCGGCGGGCGCACCAGCGTGCAGGCCAGCCCGAGCTTCTGCTTCATGCCGCCCGAGAGACGGCCGGCCAGGCGGCGCGTGAACGGCGCCAGGCCGGTCATGTGCATCAGTTCCCGGTAGCGCGCCCCGCGTTCGGCGTGCGCCACCCCCTGCAGATCGGCATACAGGTCCAGGTTCTCCTGCACGCTCAGGTCTTCATACAGTCCGAAGCGCTGCGGCATGTAGCCGACTGAGGACTGCGCCGCGAGCGGCTGCGCGATAACATCGATGCCCAGCGCGCGAATCTTTCCTGCGTCGGGGAGCAGCAGCCCCGCCGCGAGCCGCATGAGCGTGGTTTTGCCGGCACCATCGGGCCCGATGAGGCCGGTCACCTTGCCGGTGCGGATGTGGATGTCGACGGACTGCAGCGCCCTGACGGCCCGGCCGCCGGCCGGAAAGGTCTTGCTGACACCCTCGAAGACGAGGGCCGTCCCGGCAGCCACCTCAGCCGTCTCCCGGCGGCGCACAATCGCTGGTGTGCCCGGGTTCCGGCTTCGGCTGGTCGAGCGCGATGGACACGGTGGCCGGCATTCCCAGGCGCAGTTCATCCTGCGGGTTGCAGACATACACCCGCACCTGATAGACGAGGCGGGTGCGCAGCTCGGGCGTTTCCACGTTCTTGGGCGTGAACTCGGCGGTCGGTGAAATGGAGCCGATCCAGCCCGGGTAGGTCTTGCCCGGATAACTGTCCGTGGACACCCCGGCCGACATCCCGGGCACCAGTCTGCCCAGGTAGGTCTCGGGTGCATAGGCGCGCACCCAGACGGGATCGGTCAGCGCCAGGGTCAGCACGGGCGTCTGGGGAGAGACCATGTCGCCGGGTTCGCGCAGGCGATCGCGGATGACACCGGCGGCGGGGGCATACAGTTCGGTGTCTTTCAACACCTCCCGCGCCAGGGCAAGCTGGGCCTCGCTGGCCTTCAACTGGGCCCTGGCCTCCTCGATATCCTCCGCCCTTGGCCCCTCGACCGTCAGCGCCAGCGCCTGCTGCGCCACATCGAGGTCGGCGCGCGCGGTATCGAGCGTGGTTTGCGCGTTGTCCAGCGCCTGCCGGGAGACGAGCTTTTCCCCGGACAGATCCTGGATACGCGCGAAGGTGGTCTGCGCATCGGACAGCTTCGCCCTGGCGGCGGCGGCATTCGCCCGCGCCTGGCGCACCTCTTCCGGCCGGCTGCCGACCTCCAGCCGGGCAAGCGCCGCCCGCTGCGCGGCCATCCGGGCCTCCGCGACGGCAACCTCGGCCTCGAGGCGCTCGCGGTGCAGCGTGGCCACCAGCTGCCCCTTGCGCACCCGGTCGCCCTCCTGCACCAGCAGCCGGTCGATATGTTCGCTGTTGTTGAAGGCCAGGTCGATTTCGCGGATATCTACGTTGCCGTACAGCACGAGGCGGCTTTCATCCTGTCCCTCGGGACTGCCGAGATACCACCAGCCGCCGGCGCCAGCCGCGACCAGCAGCAGCGCGACCGCAGGGATCACCTTTTTTCTGTTCATTGTTTCACTTGCCGCTGTGCCGATCGTTGTCCCTGTCACCCTGTACGCCAGGGCGAGTGCCAATTCCCGGCAATCATGTTAACCAAGGCAAACTGCCGTTGCCATCCTGCCACGCCGAAACGACCATCGCCCTGTCGTTCTGTGTCTTGAAGTGGGCGAGAATCCGGCGATGCGCAATCACCTGTGGATTCTGGCGGGCATGATTCTGGTATCTTTCGGGTTCGAGCTCGCCTATCGCACGATCACGGGACGGGAAATACACCTGGTCCGGAAAGGCGCAGCAGATGGCGCCGGGACGCGCAGCAGTGAAAAACCGGTATGAAGCCTCAGGCCCGGTTCTCCAGCCGATTGATTGCCTGCCTGATCTCTTCAAGGATCAGCTGTCTGGCACGAGGCTCATCAGCCTCGGGGATGTCCCATTCCATTGCCCTGAGATATTTATCCAGCAA
>Ga0210096_1000283_pt1 | contig 18907 bp, 25 predicted proteins | sample China_Galinas_PW_4_FD_184864 | JGI IMG/M metagenome (GOLD analysis project Ga0210096, IMG submission 184864) | Wetland microbial communities from San Francisco Bay, California, USA, that impact long-term carbon sequestration - China_Galinas_PWA_D2... | ecosystem: Environmental > Aquatic > Marine... | reverse complement strand
GTGCGAATGCTCGACCGGCTGGTCGGCTGCGTTCGGGGCTATGTCGACGAAGATGACGGAGGCAGACGCGCGCGCGTCGTTCTGGAGCAATGGATTCGCTATCGGAACTACATGTCGAAACGGGCACGAGGCGAGGTTCCGCGCGTCGTCCACGGCTCGTCGGCGGAGGTGGAGTGAATGGCGGCGATCGTGCGCTGGCTTGCGGCTGCGCTTCTCGGAACGGCACTCGTCGGCTGCGAAGCGAGTGTTCTCCGCGAGCCGCGTCACTCTGGCGCGGAGGCCAGGGGGGTCATCGAGCGGGTGGTAGACGGTGACACGATCTCCGTCCGTTTGAAGCCGGCGATGCCGGTCGTGGTCCGGCTGTTGGCCGTCGACAGCCCGGAGAAGTACGAGACGCGCTACGGCGTCCCAAATGAGTGTGGTTCCGCCGCGGCGTCTGGGTTCATGGGCGCGTTTCGAGGTTCGGCGGTCCGCTTGGCTTCGGATCCGAGCCAGCCCGACCGCGACCGCTTTGGGCGGCTGCTGCGTTACGTCGAGCTGGCAAGTGGCACGGACCTTGGTGCCGCCGAGATACGCGCTGGCCTTGCCGTGCCGTTCGCCGTCAATGGCGAGCCTCGACGCCTCGCCAGATACGAGGAGCTGGCTCAGCACGCTGCGACCGCTGTTCGAGGGAGCTGGGGGCCGCCGTGCTACGGCGACTTTCACTCGTCCCTAGCGGGGATCAGGTAGCCAGCGACGCTAGTAAGGAGGTGGTTGATGTGACCGACGCCCGCTTCTCTCTGAACGGCTCCGAGCACGGCGTGAGCGTCGTCGACAGGGACACAGGCATGACGACGGGTCCGTTTGACTCCGCACTGGACGCAGCGGACGAGGCCGATTCTCTCGAAAGCTCAGCGGTCGTCAGCGAACTAGCGGAGCAGATCGAAGAGGATGGATTGAACGGACTCGCACGCGAGATCCGACGTGGCCTCGGCCTCGATGTAGCGCTTGCCCGCCTGAAGGACATTGACATGGAGCGGAGCGACCCAGCGGGCCGGATTCAGGAGGTCCGCGAGGAACTGCAGCGGGCAAGCGACGAACGTCGCAGGTGGCCGCCGTGAGTGGCGCGCCCCGCCCCGCCCAGGGCGACCCGCCAGCTAGAGGGTCAGTCTGGAGCGACCGAGTGGCGCCTTGCGGGTGTCGCAGCGTTCCAGACGGCCAGCACTTGCCGGGATGTTCCTCAAACCACACGCCCTCCGCGCCGCTCTGTGCCGCGTGTGGTCGTCATGCCGCCTCGGAAGACGGCCGGTGCGGCATCTGCGGCGCATCGCGCGAGGGAACGGACCGCGCCTAACCCCTGTCTCGACCCGCTGGTCGAGGCACCACGGATGGAAGGAGTGATGCATGAGCGACACGACGCTCTTCCGCGCAGTGCGGGTGGGCACCGAATTCAAGATCGAAGACACGACGACGCACGAGCGAGACGGGCGGTTCGATGACTTCTTCGTTGCGAGTCAAGAGGCGAAGAGGCGGGAAGATGCGGCGAAGTCGGCTTCTCTCTCAGCCCAGCTGACCGACCGCGGTCGCCCCGATCTCGCAGAAGCGATAGAGCGTGGGATCAACGCTGGAACCTTGCTGCGACGGTTGCGCGCACGGCGTGAAGATGACACGCCGGCGGCCCGCACCCTGAAGGAAGTTGAGCGCCCTCCGAGGCGCGGAGTGGGCACCGGGCGCTGGGGCTAAGAACGCCTCCGCCCCCCGGGGGGCCCGCCCATTTCCCGACCGTTGGATCGGTCGGTTTCTCTGAAAGCAGATGCCGGTTGCGCCTCACGGCGCCCGGCCGAATGCCTGTTCCTTGATTGCAGGCGCAGAAGGGAGTGTGTCATGGACCCGAAAGCCCAGATTGCGGCAATTCGGCGAGCCGCGGGCGGGGAAGTCAGCCCGAGCGAGATTCGCCAGGCCGCGAAGGTGATCGAAACGTCAACCCCCAGGGGCATCCTCATGTCAGTTGCGGCGGCGGAGGAGTTTGTCCCAGCCCTCCTCGAGGCGGCAGAGGGAACGCCGGCGGCCGAGGAAACTGCCTGGCTGACGCTCGCCGCTGCAGGACCGAAGCGGACGCGGCTCGCACTTGCCTGGTTCGGCGTAACCCTTGTCGATCGCGCCCAGCTAGTCGATGTCGCAATTCACTCTCGCCAGGTGGACTCCAGAAAGGTCTGCGCCCAGCTAGCCGAAGCGGCGGCGGACGATGAATCGTGGGGCGCCTGGTTGCTCTTCGCCCACATGCTGCCGTCGCAGCTCCGCCGGATGGTCAAGGCCCACCCGCGTCTAAGCGGGAAATACCGCGCTGCCCGAAACGCTCGGGAGGTGCGCCAGTCTCAGTCCAACGGCCGGAAACCGGCGAGGCGCCGAGGTGGGAAGAAGCTGAATCCCGTGATCGCTGCTCAGTTTGCGGCACTCGGCATCACCGGAGGCGCGAGTTGAGCGCGCCCCGCGGCTGGCCTCGCGTCCTGCCTCGCCACCGTCGAAGCCGTGCACGGCTTCGACCAGGCGGCGTCGCGTTCCGGCTGTTCCTCACCCGGCACTGGCAGCGCACTCCAGTTGGCCCATATGTCGTGACGACCGCCGAGGTTGAGGTTGGGAAGTTCGAGACGACGGCTTCCTGGGGCGAGGGCGGTCCAGAGATCGAGGCATTTGGCAAGGACGTGACCTTTCGACAGCCTGACGCGCGCATCGCTCACGACGATATGTGTCGAGCTGCCGAAAGGGCGACGGGGATCGCACGGTCGATCTCACTAGGCGGCCCCACCCCGGCCGCCTGACAACGAAGCGGACGCGGCATCGAGCCGCGGCGCCGCCCATTCGGGCGGAACACACGATGAAAGGAGATGCCACATGCGGGCACCGGACGTGCCAAACATGGGGAGCGGAAAGGCTGTGCGACTCGTCCTCCTGCAGACGTTCGGCTGGAGTCCAGCGAACCTGTGCGCTACGCATTTCAGCAGTGCCGACGCGGCGATCGCGTATCTATCGACCGCACACTCGCTCAGCGATGCAGACCTCCAGCGGATTCGCGACGAAATCGGAGTTGGCCATGGCCGATACGTCGTTTCCGATGACCGCGCCCTCTCTGCGGTCTTGATCAATACGAGCGAGGTCATCGACGGTGCCGAGCTCTGCCGGACGCTGTTCGGCGCGGCCTCATGCGCGGCGCGATACGCCATGAGTGCGCTGATGGCCAGGGGCTATCGGTGGCGCCTTGGCAGCAAGGGCGACCCCCAGGCGGTGCCCGTCTCGGTCGTGATCGGCGACGGCACGGACTCACAGCCCTTGAGCGGTTGGATGGGGCACGAGGGGTTTCGACCGAGAGAGGGGAAGCCCGGAGCCGAGTCGCTCGACCAGGCCATCGCTCGCGCTTTTGATGAAGGCCGTGAGGAGGCCGTCACGGTCATCTTCGATCGCGACATGCCGGTCTCCTCAGTCCGCAAGACGGCTGTGGGAATGATCGAACGCGGGGACATACCGACCGACATCCTCGAAGAGCTGGTGAACGAAAACGAGGGGTGGTGGGGCGAGTTCTAGCCCTGCCCGATAGCCCCAAACCTGACTCAATCCGAAAGGACTAAACGTTTATGAGGAAACAAGCCCAGGTCGGGCAAGCAACAGTGCGTGCCGCGATTCTTGACGGGATCGCGGGTCGGCCCGTACGGGTCGAGACCGAGGTTCAGCGGGGCCTACCGGCCTTCGCGATGGTGGGACTTCCCGATGCGAGCGTGAGGGAGTCCCGCGAGCGGATTCGCGCTTCATTCACAAACTCGGGCTTCGACTTCCCGATGAAGAGAGTAGTCGTCAATCTCGCCCCGGCGGGCCTGCGAAAGAGCGGTCCAGGATTGGATTTGCCGATCGCGGCAGGACTCCTTGTTGCCTCTGGACAATTGCAGTGGGACGACATCTCAGACGTCGCGATTATCGGCGAGCTGGCACTCGACGGAACCGTGCGCGGTGTGGCCGGGGCGGTCTCGATGACGGAGGCGGCACGCGACGCTGGAGTGGGAACGATCGTCGTCCCGGCTGTGAACGGCCGCGAGGCTGCGCTGGTCGATGGTGTCGATGTCGTTCCAGTCGACTGTCTTTCACAGCTCGTCAATGTCGCAGAGGGAATCAGGCCGGGCCGACCCGAGCCTCTGACTCTTTCGGTCTCCTCGCAGCGGCCTGGCACCCCCGACATGGCCGACCTCAGAGGCCAGCCCTACACGCGCTCTGCGCTGGAGGTGGCCGCGGCTGGCGGGCATGGCCTACTCCTTGTTGGCCCCCCCGGCTCCGGTCGGTCGCTGGCGGCATCCCGATTGCCGTCGATCTTGCCGCCTCTCAGCGGGAGTGAAGCCCTGGAGGTCGCCCAGGTCGCGAGTGCCGCCGCCCGGCTGAGCGGGGAGGAACTGAGCGGACGGCCTTTCAGGGGCCCCCATCACACGATCACTGCGGCTGGCCTCACGGGTCACAACCGACCGTTGACCCTCGGGGAGGCGACGTTGGCGCATCGCGGCGTCTTGTTTCTTGATGAGGTCTGCCACTTCTCGCTAGAAGCGCTGGAGGCGCTGGAGGCCCCGCTCGTCACTGGCCGCGCACATGTGGCTGGCGCGCGCCCCGCTTCGCTGCCCAGCGACTTTCTGCTGGCGCTCGCCGCATCTCCCTGTCCTTGTGGTCTCGGGGCCGCAGACGCGGCGTGTACCTGCTCGCCCCACGCGGTCGACCGCTACCAGAGACGTCTTTCAAAGACGCTAGATGGATTCATCGACATCGCTGTCGCGATGCGCCAGCCCACCGCCGAGGAGATCGGAGGGCCACCGGGGGAGTCGTCTGCCGAAGTACGGGCCAGAGTCGTCGAGGCGCGCACGCGCCAGGAAGTCCGTCTCGGCGCTGGCCGCTGCAACGCCGACATGACTCCGGCTGAGGTTGAGGCGTGCGCGGTTGATGCGAGCGCCCAGCGGTTGCTCGCCAGCGTCGGCGGTGAACCGGGCGGTGACTCAGTGGTGGAACGAGTAGTGCGCATCGCGCAGACGCTCGCGGATCTAGCCGGTGCGGACTCGGTGAGCGAGGCCCACGCGGCCCAGGCATCGACCTTGAGGAGGCGACAGTGATGAGAGAACCGACCGCCTGCGCAGGCTGTTTGCGGCGCGGCCAGCTGATGGGGCGCCTTGCCCCATACATCGACAGGAGCGGTATGCGCGGGGCGCGCATTCCCGAGCTACTGCGTCTGTCTAACGATGACCTGGCGCACGCCGTCGCACCTGGAGTTGCTGAGCAGATAGTCGAGAGCGTTGCGAGCATTGGTGAGGGCCAGCTGCGAGAGGAATTGGCAAGGTCAAGGTGCTGGGCGTGTTGCCAGCACGACGAGTCCCTATTTCCAGGGGGCTTGCGGGATGGTGCGGGGGCACCCTGGGCGCTGATCGGGCAGGGAGACCCGGCCTTGCTCGCCCGCCTCGAGCCTCACGATGCGGTAGCAGTCGTCGGATCGCGACGCGCGAGCTCATATGGACGCGAGGTGAGCCGCCAACTTGGTGCGGACCTGGCTCGCGCGGGCATGGCAGTCGTCAGCGGTCTTGCCTTCGGCGTCGACGCTTGTGCCCACCGCGGCGCCCTCGATGACGGCCTCACGGTCGCCGTCCTTGGGACTGGCGCCGATGTTCCCTATCCGACCAACCATCGCTCTCTTGCGCGCCGGATTGCTGAGTCGGGCCTCATCCTCTCCGAGATGCCGCCAGGTACGGGTGCGTGGCGTTGGAGTTTCCCCGCCCGCAACCGCATTATCGCGGGGCTTGCGGGGATGACGGTGGTCGTGGAGGCTGCGGAGCGCTCGGGCTCGATCCTGACCGCCGACTTCGCAGTCGATCTTGGCCGTGATCTGGGGGCCGTTCCGGGTCCAGTCAGCGCACGTACCTCAGTTGGAACGAATGCCTTGCTCGCCAACGGCGCCGCAGTGGTGCGGGATGCGCAGGACGTGCTCGATTCAGTGCTCGGCCCGCAGGCTCGGGGCGCGGAGCCAGCCGGCGAGGCGCTGAGCGCTGGCGCGCGACTCGCTGTGCAAGTGGTCGAGCAGGGGGCGACCACCTGTGATGAGGTGGCTGCGGTTCTTGGGCTATCCGCCGGTGATGCGGCGGCCGCCCTGTCCGCTGCCGAGGGAGCGGGCTACGTCCGGGTCTCCCTCGTCGGCGCCTACACGCGAACCGAGCTCGCATGGCCATCGACCTCGGCTTCTGCAGAGCCCGGTACTCCCGCTGAGGGTCAGAAGGGCGTGGACGGATCGTGAATGCGGCTGGGTCCACCAAGCGCCGCCCGACCGTCCGGCGGTTCCAGCTCGACGGGCGCAGGAGACACAAACTCCTAACCTCGGCCGACGTCGCCCGCCTACCCCCGCTCCGGGGACAAGAAGGAAGGGGGGATGCCGCGATCGCCCACGTCAAGCTATTCGGGGGCGGTCGCTTCACCTTCTACATCACCGAGTTCGACGGGGACGACGAGTTGTACGGCTTCACCATCTCCCCACTCGGGCCGGACTGCGATGAATGGGGCTACTCGAGCCTGGAAGCTCTAGCTGAAATGGCGAGTCCGACCGGGGTCCCGCTGATCGAACGGGACCTGTGGTTCGACCCCGCCTCGGTGCGGGAATGCCGAGAGAAGCACCTCTAACCAGGAGGAGGTGGGTACGTCGGCCCGCATTAGGCGCCACGTTAATCGTGCAATGACAGATTGGAGGGTATATGCAAGTCCACGTACTTGTCTTTGAACACGAGCAAGGGTCGGACGTAAGCGTTCACACGAATCCCGCTGAGGCCCGCAAGAAGGCTGCGGCGATCGCCCGTGAGAGTTGGGCGTATGCGCGAGAGAAGGGTACCCGTCCCGAACTTCCCGAGGAGCCGCCTGCGGATGACAGCGATGCGATCGCCCTCTACTTCCAGGCGATGGAGGAGCGCGAGCGGTTCCACGTTCACACGACGCAGATCGACGAAGGCCCAATGGTCGTCTTTGAGGACCAACGCCTCTGGGCGCTTCCGATCAGCTATGTCCCATTCGTTGCCGACGACGGACGCGTTGGTTTCGTCGTTGGTGACGGCGCGGGGCGCAAGGAGTTCATCTATCTGGTCGCGCCTACGTCCGAGGGTCCGGGCGGCAGCCATGACGTGTCCGTTCATCACGGCGAGGCGAACGATCCGAGGGGCGACAAGCGACTGCACCAATACGCGGTCGGCAAGTGGCCGCCGCATGGTCATCCGGGCTAGCGGGCCGGCCATAGCGAAGGCACGACGAGAGTTGATCCGAGCGGGATTCGGCGCGGCGCTCTCAGCCGCCGCATCGGGACCGGGCGAAATCTCAGGCTCGACTCCTGAAGCTCAGTGCGAGGTCCTGGCGGAGATTGCCCGCTACATAGACGAGGCCGACCCCCACATGATCGGAGCAGCGTGGCTACTTGAGCAGTGCGGGTACGAGCGGTCGCAGCTGACGCTAGCGGTGCGCGAGGACCCGCAGCCGGTACTGAACCACCGAAAGCAAGTCAGGGAGCGAATGGAGGCATTCATGGAAGAGAGAAGTGACAGGCGACACGTCGTCTGGCTTGAGCGGTACCTCGCGCAGCTAGTAGGTGCCACGATTCGCGACATCAAGGTCAACCCGGAGCCGGAGCCCTGGCCGAGCCTTACCACGACGCTTGCCGATGGCACCGATGTTGAGGTCCGGATTGACCGTGACGAAGAGGGCAATGGTCCTGGCTTCGTGTTCGGCTTGGAGCTTCCGAGCCCAGCCCGAGGCTCTTCGCCGGCCGCACAAGCCGACTGGCTGCGGCGTTACTTGGAGCCGCTTCAAGGCGGAACGGTCACGAATGCGGCGATAGTCGCTGACGAAGGGCTGGCCTGGCCGGAGATCCTGGTGCGACTCGCTGCTGGCCAGATGGTCCGGCTGGAGATTAGCCAGGACGAAGAGGGCAACGGTCCGGGGTTCGTCCACGGCCTCGATCTCCTGCGGAGCGAGCCGGAGGGCGGGCGATGAGTCGAGTTGTCCTCTTCGACGCCAACCCGACCTACCGGGAGTCGATACGTGAAGTGCTGGAGCGGGAAGGTCATAGCGTTGCCGTCGAGGACGATCTCGCCCGTGTTGTCGCTGCGCACCATAAGGCTTCCGTCGATGTCCTCATATGTGGGATAAGAACGGAGGCCGAGCTCGACGTTTTGAAGGCCGCTCGCTCGCGTCTCGGTGCGATTCTTGCCCTCCCGTCGACCGGCCTCGAGGCCGGCGCGCGAGCGGCGGGAATCGCGGTTGTATTGCGCAGGCCGTTCGGTCGTGCGGCCCTCTCAGATGCAATCGCTAAGGCCAAGTGCCACGGCGACGTCGCTCGCGCACGGGAGACGGCGCGGCTGGGATTTGGCGAGATCGTCGTGGGCCACATCGAATCGCGGTTGGGGGTCGACGTGACCTCCGGCGAGGCGGGGGATGAGCTGGTGGACGTTCTTCATCGCGCGAGCGAAGCGTTCCCGCATACGTCGATCGCCGAGCTAGTTGACGCAATGATGGACGGCCTCATTGGGGGGCGCTGAAATGGGTTTCACCGCTGGGAGGAATCCGAGCAACCGCAGAGCGCTATCGCTACGGCAGACCCTCTCTCTACTCAGAGGACGCCCTCTCTCACGTCAGGGCCAGGCGGTAATCGCGGGACTTGTAACGCCGGGCATCGACGCGGCGGACGTCATCGCCCGTCCCGAGATATGGGCGGAGCTTCGCGCGAACTTTCCGCGTTCGGCCTATCTGCGCCGCCTCAATGCCGACGGAGAAATCGAATAGCAGGACCCCACCTTGCCCGTCTGGGTTGGTGGAACACCACAGTAGAAAGGAGAAAACCGTGGCCAGTTTCGAGTTCGCAGGAACGTTCCGGGTAGCCGCACACGACAGGGACGCGGCCCACGCGCTTTTCGAGCGTTTCGCAGAGGAAATGAGCGCGCACCCCGATGTCTCGGTCTTCCCGGGCTCGCCCTTGATTACCGAGGCAGTGGAGGACGGCCAGGTAGGTTTTAGTGCAGCCGCGTTTCCGATCCTCCCTGATGAGTCGAGCGGAGATGCGATCGGCTGTGTTCGTCAGCCGTCTCTTGCGCTCTGCATGGCATCCCTGACGGAGGAGATCGCACGGTGGCTGCCGCCCCAGAAGTGCGTCGACCATGGGGAGGTGCCCTGTCGAGTCGAGATCGTCCTCGAGTGGCACAACGGGGCCGAGCTTGGCGGCGGGCCGGCCCGCATTGGTCATACCCGAGAGGGGGGATGAGATGCCGCAAGCAATCGCCGCACCGGAGGGGCCAGCGGCCCTTGATCAAGACCAAGGGGCAGCGGTTCGCGCAGGGCTGAACCAGCCATTGCTCGTCGTGGCGGGTCCCGGCGCCGGCAAGACGCGGGTGCTGACCAGTCGCATCATCCACATCGTGAGCCAGGGACTCGTGCCTGCCCATCAGGTCGTCGCGATTACGTTCACGAACGCCGCTGCGGCGGAGATGGCAGCACGCGTCGATGCCGGCCTCTCAGACGGGCGGACCGGAGTGCGCATCTCCACGATCCACGCCCTTTCGGCGCAAATCGTTCGATGCCATCCCGAGGTCGTCGGTTTGGATGCAGAGTTCTCGATCTTCAATTCAGACGATCAGCTACGCGTCGCCCGATCGGCCGCTGAGCAGTCGGAGGTCGAGGTCGAGCCAGCAGAGTTGGTGCGGCGCATCGGGATAGCAAAGGCGAACCTTGAGGACTCGGCATTGTGGAAGGTGCGCGGAGAAGACGGGATGTCGACGGCGTTCGATACCTATGAGCGTGAGCTTCTAGAAGCCAACGCGCTCGACTTTGAGGGCCTGGTGCGGGCGGCCGCCCAGGTGTTGTCGCGGGAGTCAGTCGCGGCGGGCTGGCGGGCGAACGTGGGAGCGCTGCTGGTGGATGAGTTCCATGATGTAAGCGAGGCGCAGTTCGCGCTTGTGCGGTTGCTCATGCCCGACGGCATTGGCCTAACGGCTGTCGGAGACGACGACCAGATTGTCTATGCCTGGCGCGGCGCTGACCCCGAGTTCATGGTCGACTTCGAGCGCTACTTCCCTGGGGCAGAGGTTGTCGTCTTGCGCCGAAACTACAGGTCAAGCGCGGGAATCGTTGAACACGCGTTGCGTCTCATCGAGCACAACGTCCACAGGCGCGAGAAGGAGCTGTTGGCCGCCCGCGACAGCGGCGTCGAGCCCACCTACCTCCACTTTGAGAACGAGCAAGCGGAGGCAGAGGCGATTGCTGCGTGGGTAGAGCGCCACATTGCAAGCGGCGGGAGGGCAGGCGAAGTCGGCGTTCTGTTTCGGATGCGGAACCTCACGGTGCGCCACGCTCTCGAAGTTGCACTCGCAACGAGGGGGATTCCCTACATGACTCTGGGGGAGAGGACGCTCTGGGAGCGGCCAGAGGTCAAGGACGTGTTGGCCTGGCTCTACCTAACCGTCAACCCGGCTCACTCGCCAGCATTTGCCCGTGCCCTTGAATCGAGGCCGGGCCTTGGCCCTGCGGCGGTCGAGTCCCTGTCGCAGAGTGCCAAGGAGATGTCGATCCGCTACGAGGAGGCGTGTACTCAGCCCGAGTCGGCCGGATTGCGAGGGAAACGGGCGGACGCCGCGATCGAGTTCGGAGAAGCGATGGCCGCTGTCCGGCGGGCCACGAAGGATCCCGGCCGGCCGTTCAGGGAGCTAGTCGGAGACGTAATCCAGCTATCGGGCGTGCCGGATCGGCTCAGTCGAAAGGGAAAGGACGGCCGGAACGCGCTAGAGCGGGTGCGGCAAGTCTATCGAGCAGCGAGTACCTACGAGGACCGTTGTGCGGAGTTGGATGCCGTGCCCCGTCTCTCAGAGTTCCTACAGGAACTTGCGCTCCAAACGGAAGAGAATGAGCGGAGGGGGGACGCGGCCGCCCTGGGCACTGTTCATGCGGTGAAGGGACTGGAGTTCCCGCAGGTATGGCTCGCGGGCGTCGAGGAGGGCGTGTTGCCGTCCACTCGTTCGCTGCAGGAGGGTCGCACCGAGGAGGAGCGTCGACTTTGTTACGTGGCACTGACGCGTGCTCGCGACGGCCTGACCATCTCGAGTGCAGCCCGTCGCCGCGGGCAGGCGGTCCAGCCTTCGCGGTTCATCTCAGAGGCGGGCCTCTAGGGCCCGCTCGCTTCCCGCTCGGCGTCCCCACGGATGCCGAGCTACGGCCTCGCGGCGGCGCAGCTGTCTCGGGAGCCCCGCCTGCTCGCAGGCGGCTGACGACCCGAGCCTAGTGCTGCAAGCGCGGGCTCGACAGAAAGGAGATGTATGTCAACGCCAGCAACGGCAGGACGCCAGAACGGCGACCTCCGGACGACCCCCGAGGAGTATCGACGGGCGGTCAAAGCAAGTATGCGAAAGACCATTCGGCAGCACGGCCAATGGGTCGACGTCCCACCCACGGATGAAGAGGTCGGGATTCTGCTGCTGAAGGCTGCCGAGTATCGACTCAACCCCCTAAAGGGACAAATCTACGCGACCTGGCGGGGCGGCGTCATGCGGGTGGAGACCACGTTGGACGGCCTCCGAGTCCTGGCTCAGCGTACCAACGAGTACCGAGGGCAGACGAAACCCGAATGGTACGACAGCACGATCGACAGTTGGACCGACGTCTGGGACGACGACGAGCGTCCCCCCACTGCGGCCCGCGTAGGGATCCGTCGTGAGGGTTTTCCTGAGCCCGTCTACGTGACGGTTCATTGGTCCGAATTCAAGCAGACCACCAACACGAACCAGCTGGCCTCGATGTGGAAGGAGAAGCCAGCGCACATGCTCGCAAAGACCTCTGCTTCCCTCGGTCTCCGGGCAGCGTTCCCTGACGAGGCAGGGGGCCTCTACACGGCGGAGGAGATGGCGGGGATCGGCCAGGTCGAAGTGGCGAGCCCGCCAGGCGAGGCACCTCCCCAGCCGGCACCGGACGCAGACACGACCGACACGAAAGGCACTGGCAGTCAAAACGGGACCCCTGACCTCAACGGGGGTGGCGCTCAGACGGTACCGCCGGAACCGGCCACGGTTGTTGATTCGCCGGACGAGCAACCGAGTGGGCCACCCGCCACCCCGGAGACGAGCGGTCGCCTGGCCGCCGTGCTGGAGAAGGCAGGCTACTCCCGCCTGCGAGAGGACCTGGCCCGCTTGGTCTTCGATCAGCAGTCTGGTCGCCTCACCGAGGAGCAGACGGCGAGCCTAGCCAATGCATTGACCGCCGCGGAAACCGCCGAGATCACTGCCGTCGAGCTCGAACGGGCATGTAAGAGCGGCCTGCAGAGCGGCGACATCAAAGCTCGCCGTAAGCAGCTCTTCGACTGGATCATCGAGCGTGCACGCAAGGCCGGAAAGGAGATCCAGACGAAACAGGTCAAAGAGCAGCCCAAGAGCGCCGACGACGAGTCGGCGGAGGCGACGGCAGAAAAGGATGGCGAGTCCACGCCCGGCCACGCCGCGGCCGGTCGACCCGAAAATCAGTACGCCGCGGAGGTGGCCGCGGAGGATGAGTTCACCGCAGCGTCGTCGGGGGAGGACGAGGCGACTGAGGGCGATCAGGGTTCCGGCAGCGATGCGCCGTCGGAGGATGAACCGCCCCCAGCCCCCGATGCTGACGGTGGTCCGGCGACTACGGTGGACAATGACCCCGGGGAAGAGCAATGACGGCGCAAGGCATTGCTCTATCTGAGGATCACGGGGAGGCGGTTCAGTACGTGTCGCCACTCCAGGTTCCCCCCCTTCTGCCACGCCGTCGGTACGGGAGGCAGTATCGACTGGACGTTCTGTCGCCCGCGAGCGTCAGAGCGTTTGAGCGGTGCCCGGAGGCTTGGCGCCGGCATTACCTTCTCGGGGAACGCGAGCGCCTGAATCTCGCGATGCTTCGAGGCACCGTCGTTGGCGACGCCCTCGCCCACTTTTTCCAAGGACGCATCAACAACGAGCCGCTAAGCCGGTCTGACGTCGACGACCTCGTGCTGTCTCTGTTCAAGCAGAAGCTCAGGGAGGCGGTGATCGGGTCCGACGACGATCCCGACCAGGTGAGAAGCCAGTGCAGGGCCGGGGTAGCGGACTACCTGGACGAGCTTGCTCCCAGCGTTGATCCGATCTCGGTCGAGCGGAAGGCCAGCTTCAGGTTCACCAAGGATCAGGAATGGAGGTTCGTCTGCTATTTCGATCTAGAGTGCGATGAGGAGATCCCCGATCTGAAGTTCGGCGAAAACCGCGTTGGCACAGCGCGGGCGATGAAGGACCTCCAGGCGACCGCGTACGCCTATCTGCGGTGGGCTGAGCGCCGCCCTGCCCGGTTCGTCTTCCACTCCGGACTGTGGGATCGGCCAGAGACGGGACCCCGCTGGGAAGTAGTGCCGGCCCCGCGGAAGATTGGGCATTTCCGAGGATTCGAGCAGCGTGTTGCTCGGGTCGCCCGAATGATCGCCCACCTCGACGCCACGGAGCCCGGTCCCTGGCCGCTTTCCAGTGAATGGGGTTTCTGGTGTGCGCCCCGCGAAGGTACGTCGGGCTGCCCTCATTGGGACCGATGCCCGGTCGGGGGCGCCGATCCGACGATAGAGCCCAGCGCCGCATAGTCCGCAGCTGGCCTGGCAAGAGCGGGTTCTGGCCACAGTCCACCCATCAACGAAAGGAGAAACCGATGCCCAATAGGGTCGATCAGGTGCGCGCACTTTTCACGGAGGGCGCGGTAATCGAATGTGTTGAGAACACGTACATCCCGAAGAACAACGGGGCGCGGCGCCTTGTGCGCAAGGTCGGAAAGAGCTTCGCCGACGGTGAGGTTCTGTCCGGCCACCAGAGCGGAGGGTTGTTCCGCATGACGATCCCAACCCGTGTCTGCGATGTGATCTCGGTGGACGCCGAACAGGCGACCTATCGCCTCGATGAGTCGCGCGAGCGCTTGAGGGGTCACACCGTCACGATTCGACGGGTCAACGGCGAGGGGATTCCGCGAGACCAACGGACGGGATCGTGATGAGCGTATTCGTGACGTTCCAGACGGGGAACCTTGCACCTGGCGCGATTCAAGCGGGACAGCCAGATCAGCTTCATCTCGGCCCGGTCGCACTCGCCGACCTCGATCATGGTGCGCTAACGGTTTGCGACGACGGACGGGACAAAGGCAGCGAGCCCGTTGCTCACGCAGACGAGGCCCTCCACGAGAACGGCGCGCTCGTCACGACGTGGCGGATCGACGCGGAGGGGCTGGGTGCGCTGGAGCCATATCGAGGTATGTGTTTCAGCCGCGCGCTTATCCATACCGGCGACGTGCCCGCACTCGACGGTCCCTCCGTTCCGTTGTTCCCGTGTCTGCCGGCGGCTACGGTGCGAGGAAGGTCTGCGCGGAGTGAGGAATTCAGCAGTGGCACAGCGCTGGCGTGCGGTTGACGTGCGGTGGCGCGGTTATGTGATCGCCTATGTACGCAACAACGAATCTGGCGAGGTTCACGGTGTTTACAAGCGATTTGGGCGTTGGCGTCTCTATGGCGGCACGGATGCCGTCGTCACGGATGCCGCGCTGGCTGCATGCGCCCGGCGTGCAATCGCCAATGCCGACCCCGCCGTCCTGCGGCGCGAGTTCACGGCGAGGGTTCACGACATTGTTTGTCGCATAGCCGAAGCAGAGGTGCGCAGGCCATAGCAAGGCCCGCCCATCCCGAACCGTTCCCATGCAATGACCCAAGCAAGGAGATCACGACAGTCAGGCATGACCGAATCACAGACCGACATCCGTACCCGATACCTGCGGGCGGCCGGCGCCGACCCCGTTCGGGCGGCCGAGCTGCTAGCCAGGGATCTAGCGCATGGCGAAAGGCGGATCAACCGAGCAGGGCACAGTCCCGAGGAAGCAATGTGCTCGGCGATCGAGACCATCGGTCTCGATGCGACCGAGCTCTCGATCGACCTGTTGACCGGCCGTCTCGAAGCATGGCTTGAAGGTAAGGCCGACACGCAGCTTGACGGCGACGCAGTTCTTCGATGCCCGGAGTGCTGTAGCGAAGTTGACGCCAGTGAAGTCGACCCGGCTTCGAGACCGTCCGATGGCGCGCAGCTGCGCTGTGGGAACTGCGACGCGCAATTCGCGCGTTCTGAGGCATACGTGGCAGTGGGCGAAGTGGAGTCCTGACGCCGCCCTGCACCATGTTCCGACCATCGACAATAAGGAGGATGCAATGAAGGTCCAGACGCCAGGCTGCGACGAGTTGCCCGAGCTGTTCGGGGCCGACGATGTGAGTCCAGTTGGCGAGATTCCATCGGCGGTCAAATGTCTCGTACGTGAACTTGGCGAGATGGTTGCTCCCGATGCGATCCTCTGGCTGGCTCGCGATCGAGAGCAGTTCATCGTCGGGCTCATCGAGGGTGACGAGTCCTTTGAATCCCTCTACTTCACCGACGAGGGGAAGATCGCGCACGGCGGTACCAATCACCCGGCATACGTAGACAAGGTGGAGGACCTGCCCCCTTTCTAGGGCAGGTACCGGGCTAGCGTGCGAATCGCTCCTGGCCCACGCCTGAACGTTCGATAACGACGGGTTCCCCTTCGCTGGCGGCTTGGCCAGCGGCCTAAAGGCGAGCCAGCCGATCTGGCTCGCGTTGCTCATCTGCCCCTTGACGAGGGGCCTCAAGAAGGAGAGACCATGAACCGAAAGGCTCAGCTTGAGCGTGCCCGCGTGCGGTTGCGGCGGCGGGCAAATCACAGGAGGCGCGCATGAGCGCCACCGTCACCGACCTGTTCTGCGGCGCTGGCGGCTCCAGCCTCGGCGCCGAGCTCGCCGGGACCACGTTGCGCCTCGGCCTAAACCACTGGCCTCGCGCGATCGAAACCCACGAAACGAACTTCACGGAGGCCGATCACGACTGTAACGACATTGCGTCACTCACGAGCGCGCAGATTCGACGGTATCCCCACACGGACATCCTCTTGGCAAGCCCCGAGTGTACGAATCACTCCTTGGCGAAGGGTTCGCGGCGACGCAAGCCCCAGGCGGCGTCGCTGTTCGATGATGGCCCCGCCGGAGATGCCGAGCAGGAACGCTCCCGCGCAACCATGTGGGATGTCTGGCGCTTCGTAGACATCAAGTGCCAGCAGGGCCACCCTTACGACGCGATCATCGTCGAGAACGTCGTCGACGCATGGAAGTGGGGCCCCGATGACAACGGCCAGCTGTTCCAGGCGTGGCTGACCGCAGGCCAGGCTCTCGGCTACGAATTCTCGATCGAGTTTTTGAACTCGATGTTCGTCGGCCAGGTTCCGCAGTCCCGCGACCGCATGTACGTCGTGTGGTGGCGGAAAGGCATCACCCCTCCTGACCTCAGCGTGAGGCCCCTTTCCTGGTGTCCGCGGTGCGAGGAGATCGTTGAGGGACGGCAAAGCTGGAAGAAGCCCGAGCTTCCGTGGGGTCGCTACGGGACGCAGTACCTCTTCCACTGCCAGGCGTGCCGTAGCGCCGTTCTACCGGGCGTGTACCCGGCGGCGACCGCGATCGACTGGAGCCTTCCGGCCGAGCGGATCGGAGACAGGGAGCGGCCTCTTGCCGAGAGCACCCGGAAGCGAATCCGGCGAGGGCTCGAGAAGCTGGGGCGGGAGCCATTCGCAATTCGCTTGACGCACGGGGGCGTTCCCAAGCCGCTAACGCTCCCCATCGTCACCCTCACGCAACGGCACGACATGGCGATGGTGATGCCAGTTGCGGGCAACACGTTCGAGCGGACTCCTGGTAATCGCGCACGCAATGCCCAGGAGCAGCCATGCGACACGGTGCATGGCACGCTCGACCGGGCGATCGTCGTGCCTCCGATGGTCGACACGCCGGCGCGGGATGCCAGGACGGATCCCGCCCCGACGCAAACGACGTCCACCCGTCCGTCTCTTGTGGTTGCTCCCGAGGAGGGCGTCTCTACCGGCGCTGCGTCCTCGATGCCCAACGAGGACACGGAAGCACTAGTTATGGCGAACACGGAGAACAACGTTCCCCGCCCTGCCCATCGAGAAGCGAGCCAAACCCTACGGTGCGAAGGGGGACTCGCCATGGTGGCGCCGGCGGCGGCGATCATGCGCAACAACTCGGGCGGCGGGGAGATGTCGACCCCGGCCCACGAGGCCCTGCGTACGCTGACCACCGGTTGCCACCAGTCATTGGTCATCCCCTATGCGGCGGGGAACGAGCCAGTCGACGCCGATCGCGGAGCAGTGCCGACCCTGACGACCCGCGACCGCCTCGCCATGGTGGTGCCGTTCACGCGGAACGGGCGCCCCCGCGATGCGGCAGCTGATGTCACGCCGACGGTCGCCACGGAGGGGCCGCCGGCGATCGTCCTTACTGAGGAGCAAATAGACGAGTGCCGGTTCCGAATGTTTGCCCTTCACGAGATAGCGGATGCCATGGCAATGACCAGCCGCTCTGACGGCACCTCCTACGAGGTCCTTGGGAACAAGCGCGAACGAATGGCTCAGTACGGCAACGCCGTCACGCCGCCTGCGATGGAGCACCTGGTCGGCCGTCTGCTGGAGGTCATTGGCTGAGCCGACTCATAGGTCGGCGGAGCCAATCGACGGGGCGCAACGAACGTTCAGCGCCTCATACGCAATCCACGAACACGGAGGCATGAAGATGGCGAAAGTTGTCCGCTTCAAGCATGAGGACACGTTGAAGGATGGAACCCAGCTCGGCCCGGTCGACTTCATCGAGGAGTCCGACCTCACGCCCGACCCTACCGGTAATCCCGAGGATGTTCTATTTGGGGGACCGTATGTTCACCCCTGTCTGTGCAGCGATCCGGTTGGCGAGATCGGTGTCGATTGCGCCAACTGTGGAAAGCCAATCCTTCGGCGATGGGTAACGAGAGATGAGGCGGCGGCGCTGGCGTCAGAGCACGGCCTCGAGCTACTGGAGGAATGAGGCATGGCTCAAGAGCATCCGCGTGGGAGGGAGCCGGTGATCTCGCTCGGAGCAGGTATTCAGTCGTCGGCTCTACTCCTAATGGCCGCCCGCGGCGAGCTCGACAATCTCGCCCCAGGCCGACCGAACATTGCGGTCTTCGCCGACACGAAATGGGAGGAGAGCGAGACCTATGAGTGGCTGGGTCTTCTGCGGATTGAGGCTCTGCGTGGGGACATCGAAGTGGTCGAAGCGTCCGCGGGCGACCTTCGAGCAGATGTTGTCGCGGCTGGAGAAGGGCGGCGGAGTCGCGCTTCTCAGCCTCCGGTGTTCGTCCGGGGGAAGGACGGGAAGGCGTCCATTACCCCGCGGAAGTGTACGCGCGATTACAAGATCGCCCCGATCCGTCGCGTTCTCCGCGAGCGGGGCTTCGGTCCTCAGCGTCCGGTTGAGCAGTGGATCGGGATTAGCCTGGACGAGGCCGCGGAGCGCATGAAGGACTCTGGGGTCGAGTGGTCCCGAAACCGGTGGCCGCTTGTCGAGCTCGAAATGACCCGGTGGGACTGCGAACGCTGGCTATCGGCAAACGGCTATCCTCTCCCACCGAAGTCTTCCTGCATCGGATGCCCGTTTCATAGTGATGCTTACTGGCGGGACATGAAGGTTAACCGTCCGGCCGCCTTTGCGGACGCAGTTGACTTCGACACGCGAATCAGGGACATGCCCGGCATGGAGGCCGAGGCGTTCTTGCACCGGTCTCTCACTCCGCTCGCTGACGTCGATTTGCGCAACGCGGAGGACCGCGGGCAGCAGTCGCTTGCTCTTGCTGCTGAGTGTGAGGGCATGTGCGGCGTGTGACCCCGCTACGCGAAAGCCATTCATGGACGAAGGAGGAAGTGAAGTGAAGATCGCCGTATGGAAGGAAGAGGACGAGATCGACGGAGAGGCGGTTGGCCCGTTCTGCGTGATGCGCGC
>Ga0210096_1000282_pt1 | contig 19107 bp, 14 predicted proteins | sample China_Galinas_PW_4_FD_184864 | JGI IMG/M metagenome (GOLD analysis project Ga0210096, IMG submission 184864) | Wetland microbial communities from San Francisco Bay, California, USA, that impact long-term carbon sequestration - China_Galinas_PWA_D2... | ecosystem: Environmental > Aquatic > Marine... | reverse complement strand
CCGCCCAGCTGACCCTGACCGACGATGAGATCCTCGTGCGTTTTCACAAACGGGCCCACAACCCCTTGTTGCTCGCTGCGGACTTTGCCAAGACCGATGTTCCGATCCCCTGGCTTGGGGGCAAACGCCTGCGCCTCGCCTTTGGCTGAGCCCCCCGTGGTGTTAAGTCGAAAAACTAACGTGGGAATCCAGGCTAGCACACCACGCAATTTCAGAAGTCTTCTATTTGCTGTATCAACAAGAGTTCCGAACGTCGTTGCTCGCACCCTGCCATAGTCGCGCGTTTCGTTACGTATAGTCTTGTCTTTGGCTGTCCCAGCTGCGATCTTCTGACCAACAACCCACGCACAAATGTACGGCGCGCCCACAATCGCTCCAGATGCGGCGATGTCCTGCACATACCCGTCCGCTTGATTCACTTCTTTCCGCGTCAACTCAAAGCCACCCTTCTTTAGCTCGATCAGCAAGATGTGCTGCATGTGTGCCAGCGTAGGATCCGCTGGATCGGATGATTCAATGCCAGTTAACTGACAGGTCGTCTTGTCGGGCAGCACCACAATGTCCGGCCGATTCTTCTCATTAATGAATTTCGCTTCATTGCTTTTAAATAAATCTCTAGCGACCGTTTGAAGTGTCGAATTCGAACAGTATTCCTGCGACTCGAACTCAGGGCCGAATATCCAGCGGGATCGCAATATAAGCGGGTGTAGTGTGTGCAACTCGTCGGTCTTAGGATCATCTGCTAATCGACGAATCGTTTCGATTACACTTACGCGGCTATCAATTTCATCCAGCACCCGAAGAGCGTCTTTTACTGACCATTCAGCAAGAAGTTGATCCAGCCCAGATACGTCATCTGGCGGAAGTAACGAAAGCTTTTGTAACAGTGCGGCGCCACTCTTTGATTTTTCCAAATTAATAACCGCCTTCACAGCAGCGGCCAGAAAATCCGGAGAGACCGTTGGATGGGATTGCGCGATCGCCCTTGTGAATTCCGCGACCTCTAGACGCGCGCCTTGCCCTAACGAAGCCAATTCGTTTCGATTCTGAGCAAAAGCATCGGTTGATGATTCCTCAACAATCTGCGATGCCAACTCCAGGGCAACCTTACCAATATGCTCTGCGGTCAGCCTGTACAGTTCTTCAACGCACTTTGTCCGCCGAAAACCGGTCCAGTCCGATTCCACTTCGGATTCGAAACCTTCCGTATCAACGATGACCTTGTAACGTCGTGCAAAGCGCGTGCGCCCATCGAAACTCGCAATGTGTCCAATCGACCATGACGGCGCACCGACCAATCGGCGCTGCACCCAAAATGCTATACCCTGATGCACTGAAGTGTGATTCAGTCTTGTTGAGTCAATTACTATGATTGTCGCGGTATGACCCAGGTCCACTGCCAATTTCGCTTCGCTCACTTTGCCTTCAATTTGGTGAAATGCCAGCGATCTTCCGTTTACACGTATGCTGAATTCGGGATCGTGGAGAAAACGCTCCGCAAGGACAGTGAGAATCTCGTCGGAATCCGTAAGTTTTCGCTGCAACTGCACAGACAGCCGTGATCCATTACCTTGGCGTGTTTCCATTTGCTCACTTCGCAATACAAATGGGCTAGGACCGACGTCCGTTCCTACGAAAAATACTGCCAATACACCATCGCGCCAAGTTTCAACCTGATACTGAGAGTGAGCAAAATATTCGATGGGTTTTGCCGCTTTTTTGATCAGATTAATTGACGCCCAGAGTGTTATCCTTATGATTAATAAAGCTTCTCCTGACGTTTCTGTGGGTTCAGGGTAGTCTCGGGTATAGCTCGATACCGCCGCAGTTCAAAAACAGCATGGCAATTAGCGCCTCGGCGCTGTGGAAACCGAAGGCACGGCGGGCGATCACGCGTAGCTTGTTGTTGATGCCCTCGACCCGGGCGTTGGTATAACGGTCGCGGATATAGGCCAGTATGCCTTCCTTGTATTTGCGGATGGTGCGCGCGACCTTGACGAAGGGGGCGAGCTTGGAGCGGCTGGCCCAGGTGAGCCATTCCTCCAACGCCTCGCAGGCGCGTTTGGGCTGTCGGTAATCCAGCGCCTTGGCGAAGGCCTCCTTGAGCAGATAGGCGCGGTAGAGTCGAGCGTTGTTGCGCTGGATATCGGCGAGCTTCTGGCGGTCCTTGCGAGTCAGGTTCCAGGGGTTCTTGAGCAGCGGATAGCGGGTCTTCTTGACCGTCTTGGCCTCCTCGCCCTCCAAGGCGCGGACCTCGGCGCGGCGCACCTTCTCGAGGGCATCGCTGACCAGGCTCTGGACGTGGAAGCGATCGAACACGATCTGGGCCTGAGGCAGGCGCTCACGCACCGCCTTGATGTAGCTGGCCGACATGTCCATGGTGACGAATTGGATGTCCTTGAGGGTCTGCTCGTCGAGCCGATCGAAGAAGCCGCCGAGGGTATCGGCGCTCTTGCCCTCGGCGGCCCAGATCACGCGCTGGGTGTCGTGGTCGACCACCAGGGTGACGTAGCGGTGGTGCTTGCGGTAGGAGAACTCGTCGATGCCGATGGAGCGCAGGCCCTTGAGCCGATCGGGATTGAGTCGCTCGCCGACGACCGACTCGATGATGCGCCCGACGCTGCGCCAGGCGATGCCCAGCAGGCGGGTGACGGCGGTTTTGTGGGTGATCTGGGCCAGGTAGGCGACTTTCTCCTCGAAGTCGGCGGTGAAGCGGCTGTCGTGACGGGCCCAGGGGAGTTGCTCGACATGCACGCCGCAGCACGAACACTCGACCCGCTGCGGGGCGTAGCGCAGCAGCAGGCGGGTATCGCCCAGAGACTCGCCACGCCAGGTGCGCTCAGGCTGGCGATCGTAGCCGGGGGCCCGCTCACCACAGCAGGGGCAGCGCGGCTGGTGCCAGCGCGGGCGCACGTCGAAGACCACCGCGTGGTCTTGCAGCGTGCAATCGCTGGCATAGAGGTTGTCGATACCGGTGAGCTTGCGACACAATGCGGTGGGGCGCATGGGGTGACCTCCTTAGATCTCTGGGCTTTAGCGATCCGAGAGTCTAACCTCACCCCGGCGCCCCCTCCACCCCCTCTCCATCTGAGCCCGAGCCGAGGCCTGAGCCGAGATCGCCCACCGGGCGCTTGGTTGCGGTGGGGATCGGCACACGGGCCCGTGGGGTCTCCACCTTCACCGTCACCTCACCTTCGCCGTGCGCTTGAGCGGGCCGCTGAGTGGGGCCTGTCAGGGTGGAGGACGCTTACAGCCCCTTGGCGTGCGCCAGCGCGCTTAGGGGCTGTTGGCGGCACGACCCTGACAGGCCCCACTCAGCGGCCTAGCGTGCGCATCAATCGGCGAAGGGGAGGTGACGGTGAAGGTGGCCCGCACCGGCTGGCACCGCCTTTCCTGGGGGTGCGGGCACCCACAGAAACGTCAGGAGAGCCTTAATAAAGAGTTTCACTTTAATCAAGGGTCGGGAAGCGACTTTCACGATAAATGAGGGCATTGATTTATAAAGGTTTTTTTCGTTGCCATCATTTAATTCCAGAAATACTTCCTTATTGTTATAGCGCCGCAGGCGTTCGCCGGCTTACAACAGGCTCTCGCGGCGGAGTGTGGGTAAAGGGTGAATGAGTGTGGGCAAGTTGGGGGCAAGGCGTTCGGAGCCCTTGCCGATCGCAGCCAAACTTGATCGCCTTGTCCCCGAGTTGTCCACACGTCCGCTTGCGGCATTCACGCTTTATCCACACGTAGGCCGCTTGCTACTTCGGTCGTTACACGTCCCATCAAATAGCCTGAACATGACCACATCATTTATCGTGATCACGCTCATACTCATCCGCGAAGCACAAAAGGCCGTGACGACCAACCCCATTGCGCCCGTATGCCTTTCTTGGTCGCACCGCTCGCCCAGGTGGAAATTCCACATTCGAGCCTTGGTGCTTCAGCCGATCGTATCCAAGCGTCATCCAGCGGCGTCTAAATTGCTGCGGAGTCATCCCGTGTCCATCATCTGTTACCGTAAGTGTGCCGCCTATCTCGTTTGGAAGGACAATATCAACGCGACCCGCGCCAGCATCCCATGCATTCGCAACTAACTCTGTGAGCGCAACCTGCGAAACATGGGCCACCTGGCCCAATTCACGTAGTAGGTAATCCTCCTCAAAAAGAGAGTTCTGGATTGGTTGGTTAGGCATATACGATTTCCCCGTCAAACTCACTCTTCCGAATAGGGACTCCTCTGCAATGCAACGTTCCCGAGAACGCCGCATTCAAGACAGACTGTCTCAAACGTTCTGCGCGGCGGTTGTTGGTTTCAAGCTGCCTTTCTGCCTCTTGAATGAGAGATAAACGCCGATCAATCTCGTCCACGATGCGGTGTTGCTCTGCAAGTGGAGGAAGGGCGACCGGCATCTCTCGGAATATAGGAATAGTTAACCTAAGGCGAGTAGTCCCAAATGCCGCACCGCTTGAAAACCGGCGAGCTACGTCGCTATTTAGATAGTGCGTTAAGTAACTCGAAAGGGCGGCTTGGTTGTTTACGGTCATTTTGATTACGTCCGGGGTCACCATGGCTGGTCCGATCCCTTCTGGGAAAATCGCGCAGACACCGGGCGGTTCGCCCAACTTCGTTATGAGAAGCTCGCCACCATAAACCGAATACGGCTGAAAAAGTTCTTGCCACTTTTCTTCGTCCATGAACCCGGGTTTATGCGTGAGGTACCGCCCAGGACCTACATGACGGAGAAAGATAATTGGCACACCCTTTGCCCGAAAATCTTTCGCTTTGAAGATTGTGCCGTAAGGACCTGCGCAAATACTGGTGTCGTCACTCGCTGACAACTGATAGGGCGTCGCCCACACCCACCCCTCCGGCAACTCGGGCAGGTCGGCAGTGTCGGGCGTGGCGGGTTCTTTGTATTTGCCCTTGCCTTGCCATTGGCTGCGGCGGGTATCAAGTATGCGTTGCAGGAGTTGTTCTCCGGTTTCAAAGCTGCGGCATTCTCTTCGTGCTATTTCGGCTTCGGTTTCGACGAGGCGGCCTTTGACGGCGGCTTTGAGGACGGCGGCTTTGTAGCGCTTAAGGTTGGCCTTGACGCGCTTGAGATTGGCGACGGCTTCGTCGAGGCGGGAGAATTGTGTTTCGATTTCCGCGACGATGCGTTTTTGTTGGTCGAGGGGTGCGATCGGGACAGGGAATGCACTCAGCATCGTCTTGTTGATCGATGCCAGGTTGGTGGTCTGCTTCCCCTTTGCCATGAAGTAGTCTTGGCCGAAGGTGTTCGCATACCAAGAAATGAACTTTGGCTCCATAGAGTCCGTTAGGTAGAAGCGGGCACGGAAGACGTGGTTCTGAAAAACACAGCGTCGGATTTGCCCATTCCATACCCACCCACGCCCCAACTTGTCCCGGTCGCCACCCTCGTTGAACAGAACGTCACCAGGCTCTAGCAGCAAGGCGGTAACGCTCTCTCTCGGTACCGGAATTTCCTTCATCTCGGAGAGGTCGAGAAACCCACGCTGCACATTAGCCACACGCAGGTAGGGCAGCAATTCACAATCTTCGGGGTTGCGTTTCTTGTCCTTCGTGATGCCGCCCTTGATGTCGGCAATCGCGTCCAATCTGGCCCACACCCAGCCGTCTGACAAAGACGGGAGCGCATCACTAACAACAGGCTCAGGCGCAGCAGCGGATAGCCCGCGGGTGGATGATCTCACTCCCTCGATGGCCTCCCTGTGCCGTTGAATACGTGTGAGTAACTCAGGGCCTGTCTCAGTTTCGCGGGTTACGCGGTAATCCGCGCGGAGTTCTTCGACCTTCATACCGCCAACGTCTCGTTCAATTCGTCAATCATTGCATTCAGCTTGTCGCCGAACAGTTGATGCACCTTGCCGAGTCCACCCGCTTGGACGAACGGCGCGTAGTTGAAGTCATCCGGCTCGGTACCCAGATTCGCGGCGATGTGGTCGCGGATCATTTCTTTTTAACCGACTTCTTCCGCACAGCCATCTTCTTTCGCGGCGGTGTGACCGGCAGTTTCCTGACCGCCTCCTCAAACGCCTGTTCGTCCGCCTGAGCTTCGGCTGCCAAGCGCCGTGCATGGAATTTCTCGTATTGCTCCATTGCGAGCTTGTCGGCGATTCCCTTGGCGACTTTGCCCGCGTTGGTGAGGATGTCGCGTTCGTTGAATTGCAGGAAGGCGTCGAGCTTTTCGCGCCAGTCGCGCATGTAGAGTACGTTGCGGCGGCGAGCCTGGTCTTCGGCATAGTCGAGGTACATGGTGACGATGCGGTTGAGTTCCTGGATTTCGCCTTCGCGCAGGTAGTTCTTGGCAACGGTGACGTCGGTCTTGCGTACCTTGGCGCCTTTCCATGTGGTTAGGCCCATATTGGGCTGCGTGTGGTCTGCCCGCTCGGCGATCAGTTCAGCGGCGGTCTTGCCGGTGGCCGCCCAATGCAGTTTGTTCTGGATGATCTGGAAGAATTGCTGAGTTTCGGTGGCATCCGGCTGGTAGTCTGCTGCCAGGGCGAAGATGTCGCGTACCTTGAGGTACATGCGCTTTTCGCTGGCACGGATGTCGCGGATGCGTTCGAGTAGTTCGTCGAAGTAGTCCGGCACGCCGGGCCCGGGCGGGTTTTTCAGGCGTTCGTCGTCGAGGACGAAGCCTTTGAGCAGGTATTCCTGCAAGCGGGCGGTAGCCCATTGGCGGAACTGGGTGCCGCGCGCGGAGCGGACCCGGAAACCGACGGCCAGCACGACTTCAAGCCGGTAATGGCGGAGCTCACGCTGCACGGAGCGTGTGCCCTCACGACGAACTTGTAAGTAAGACTTACATGTTGCCTCTTCGGTCTGTTCGCCCTCGGCATAGATGGCCTTGAGGTGCAGGGTGATGTTTTGCGGGGTGGTCTGGAACAGCTCAGCCATCTGGGCCTGGGTCAGCCAAAGTGTTTCATGCTCGAACCGGCATTCGATGCGCGTGCGGCCGTCCTCGGTTTGGTAGAGAAGCAGTTCGCCGCCGGGTTGGCTTTCTTCATCGTTCTGCATCTTATGCCGCCAGTGTATCGTTCAGTTCCTGAATGATCGTGTTCAGCTTGTCGCCGAACAGTTGGTGCACCTTGCCGAGCCCACCTTGTTGCACGAACGGCGCATAGTTGAAGTCGTCGGGTTCAATGCCCAGATTCGCGGCGATGTGGTCGCGGATCATTTCCAGCCAACGCCGCTGCTCCTCGGTGAATTGGTTGCCACCGCTTTCCTGGCTGGCCAGCCACGCCCTGAAGTTGGCGTTGACGCGCTCGGGGAACGGGATTAGCTCGTTGTCTTGGTGGATGGCGAAGCGCACGAGGGACACGAGGTCGGTGAGGATGCGTTTGGCGCTAGCGCCTTTGACCTTAGATTTTTGTAGCGCGGCGTAAGCGTTCCAGAGCTGGGATTCGTTCCACAGGTACGGCGGCTTTTCTATGGCGTCGGCGAGTTCTTTCACGGCCTCGAAGGTAAGGCGGTGTTTGTAGGGTCTGCTGTAGAGCACTTGGAGGGCGGTGATTTCGTCTTTGTGCTCGGCAATGAATTGCTCGAAGGACTGGACCATGCCTTTGGCGCGGTCGAGGGCTTCGGGGGAGAAGCCGGCATCGAGGACTTCGTCGGCGCTGATGATGTCGATGACCACTTCGTTTTTCTTCTTGATCTCGTCGATGGCCTCGCGCAGCTTGGGGTCGTGCAGCGGTGTGATGGCGTCGAGGATGATCTTGTGGCGCGCGGCGTTGAGGGACTGGTCGGTGATCGGTTTGTCGTCGTCGGGGGCGATGCCCAAATCCGCCTTGGCTTGTTCGAGGTGGCGGTCCGGGTTCAGGGCGGCGACGATGCGGTGGCTGAGGTCTTTCACGCCCAGGCCACCGGATAGGGCGCGGATGCGCTGGTCGTCTTCCGCGCTCATGCGGTGTTCCATGCGCGCGAGGCGACCGGCGAGCGAGCTGAGCACCTCGTCTTCGGTATTGCCGAAGGCGACGGCCTGCATGAGCTTTTCGAAGCTGACGGTGGGCTTCTGCTCCATGGGGCGCGAGTCGGTTTTGTCCTGCTCGCAGACGCCGACGGCATCGACGATGACGAAGTGGTCCTTGGCCTTGGCGTCGGGGGTGACGCTTTGCAGGTCGTCGGCCTTCATGATGCGCACGCCGCGGCCTTTCATCTGCTCGAAGAAGGCGCGGGATTTGACGGCGCGCATGAACATGACGATCTCCACCGCCTTGATGTCGGTGCCGGTGGCGATCATGTCCACCGTCACGGCGATGCGCGGCATGGGGCTGGTGCGGAATTCGTTGATGAGGTCCTTGGGCTTCGCGCCGGTGGTGCGGTAGGTGATCTTCTGGGCGAAGTCGTTGCCCTTGCCGAATTCCTCGCGCACGACCTCGACGATGTTTTCGGCGTGGGCGTCGTCCTTGGCGAAGATGAGGGTCTTGGGCACCCAGGTGCGGCCGGGGAAGATTTCGCTGAACAGCTTGTCGCGGAAGGTCTGGATGATCTTGCGGATCTGGTCCGGGGCGACTACGTCGCGGTCGAGCTGGTTGGGGTCGTAGCTGAAGTCGTCGTCGAGCTGTTCCCAGCGCTTCTTGCGCGTGTCGCGCTCCTGGATCTGTACCGAGTAGCCGGCCTCGACCTTGGAGCCTTGTTCGGTGATGGCGGTGCGGATGCGATAGACGTCGTAGTTGACGTTGACGCCGTCGGCCACGGCCATCTCGTGGTTGTATTCCATCACCAGGTTCTGGTGGAAGAAGCCGAAGGTCTGCTTGCTGGGCGTGGCGGTGAGGCCGATGAGGTAGGCGTCGAAGTACTCCAGCACCTGCGCCCAGAGGTTGTAGATGGAGCGGTGACATTCGTCGGTGACGATGATGTCGAAGGTCTCGATAGGTATCGCCGGGTTGTACTCGATGGGCTCCGGGCTTCGCAGGAGGCCGGGATACTGCGTTGCGGGGCTCACTGCGCTGCTCATTGACTCACCTGTCAACTCCGCTGCTCGCTCCCCCCTCGCCTTGTCTTCCGGCCCCCTGCTGTGCCCGCCGTTGGCAAACAGGCTACCCAACTCATCGATCGACACTTCTTCCAGGTCCTCGGGCAGCTCCTTGCCCTTGAGCATGGAGTACATGCGCTGGATGGTGCAGATGCAGACCCGCGCGGTGGTGTCCAGGGTGTTGCTGCTCAGGCGCTGGACGATGTACTCCTCGGTGAACTTGAAGTTGTTGTAGGGCGAGGCGTATTGCTGGAGTTCCTTGAGGGTCTGGTCGCCGAGGTTGCCTCGGTCGACCAGGAAGAGCACGCGCCGGGCGCCGGCGAATTTGATCAGGCGGTAGATGAAGGAGATGGCGGTGAAGGTCTTGCCCGAGCCTGTGGCCATCGGGATGAGGGCGCGGGGGCGGTTCTCTCGGAGCGACTGCTCCAAGTTGTGGATGGCGCGGACCTGGGCGGACCAGAGCCCTTCCTCGATCAGCGGCGGCATGCTGCGCAGGCGCCAGAGGAAGGTGGCGTCGGGGGCGCCGTAGCCGGGTGCGGCCTCTGCGGCTGGGCTGGTGCCGTGGAATCGTGCCGAGGGCGGTGCTCCTGCAGGGGCGGCGAGCCAGTCTGCCAGGATGTCGGGCCGGTGGAACGCGAACACCGGGCGGGCGCGGGGCTCCGGGTCCTGGCCGTTGGTGAAACGTGTCTCCACACCCGTCGATTGGTAGGCGAAGGGCAGGGGGTTTTGCCAGCGCGGCAGGCCGGCCGGCAGGCCGTCGGTGTACTTGGCCGATTGGATCTCGACCCCGCTGAGGGTGGTGCCCTCTTTCTTTGCCTCGATGACCCCTGCGGCGGCTCCGTCGACGTAGAGCAGGTAGTCGGCGAAGCCGTGACCGGGCAGGGGGAACTCCCTGATGGCCACACCGCGCGCGGCGTGGATGTTGGCGTTGGAGGCGTCGCACAGCGTCCAGCCGGCCGCGCCCAATAGCTGGTCGATCTCCTGTCGGGCCGCGGCCTCGCTCCCTGCGGGCACAAGCTGTGGGGTGTGTGGCGCGTCGGTGTCGCGATGCTGGGTCATGATCCTTCTTCCCCTGGGATCAACGGATTGTCACTGGAAGCTTGGCGGAGGCGCAAGCCGGAACGTGCTTGGGCCAAACGGCTGCGAGCTGAGGCAGCAAGATCGCTATGTTTTTTAAAGGAAATTTCCCGGAAACCGGCGGCACCCTTTGGGTGAAGCGGGTTCTTTCACTTTCGGTGCTTGCCTGCCTTTGTGTCCTTGGCGTCTTGGCGGTTCCAACTGCGGTTTTTAGGTTGACCCGCTCCAGCTAGTCCGCGCGGTGGAAGGGCAGCCCCCTCGCGCACGCCGCACGTTCGCGTTCACCTCCGGAACCGATAGATCTCAGGCTATCGGACATTTGTTGCCGTCTTTGTCTATGCAGACGAATGTGACCAGGGTCGAGAAAATCTCTGAGCAGTCGCCCTGCAAGGAGCTCGCAATGCTGGCGACGACTCGGTAGGTGACAGAGGTGGTTCCGGTACGCGTCTTCTCGACGTCGAATACGATGATGCTTCCGAGCTCCACTCGCTTTTGGTAGACGACTTTCTCCATTCCCACTGTGACGAAGCTTCTTCGCGGATGGTCTATCCGAGCGCAGATGTACGCGGATTCATCGACCCACTTGACCAGGGCTCCGCCGAATAGATAGCCGTAGTGGTTCAAGTGCTCTGTCAAGACCAATTGGTAGTTCTTCATTGGGGTCGCAGTATGAGGGGAGCGGGGTCGGTCAAAGCGATTTTCTGTGGCCGCTTTCGAGCGGCTTTTTTCGCTTCGCGTGAAAGAGGGAGTAGACGACCGGCACCAGCACCAGGGTGATCAGCGTCGAGGCGGATAGGCCGCCGACCACGGCACGGGCCAGCGGGGCTTGGGCGTCGGCGCCTTCGCCGAGGCCGAAGGCCAGGGGCAACAGGGCGAGGATGGTGGTCAGGGTGGTCATGAGCACGGGGCGAAGGCGCCGGCGGCCGGCCTCGGCCAGGGCGGCGTGGGTGTCCAGCCCGTCGCGGCGCAAGCGACCGGCTTGGTCGACCAGGAGTATGGCGTTGTTGACGACGATGCCACCGAGCATGATGCAGCCGATACCGGACTGGAGATTCATGGTGGTGTCGGTGATGAAGAGCGTCAGGATCACGCCGATGGCGGCCAGGGGCACCGAGACCATCACGATCAGGGGATCGCGCAGGGATTCGTACTGGGAAGCGAGCACCATGTAGACCAGCATCAGCGCCAGCCCGAGGGAGACCAGCAGCTCGTTGAAGGCCTTCTGCTGCTCTTCGAAGTTTCCGGCCACCAGCAGGTCATAGCCCACGGGCCGGGGGATGGCGTCCAGGCGGCCCTTGACCTCGGCCGCCACGGAGCCCAGGTCCCGGCCGGCCACATTGGCGGTGACGGTGACCAGCCGTTGCTGGTCTTTGCGCTCGACGGTGACCGGGCCGCTGCCGCGCTCGGTGGTGACCAGGTTGCGCAGGGCCACCGGCTCGCCGGTCGGGGTGCGCAGGGTGAGGTCCAGGATCTCGTCCAGGGAGCGTTTCTCGGCGTCTTCGAGCTGCACCAGGATGCGGTAGGAATTGCCCTGGACCCGGAACTCGCCCGCTTTGGAGCCCGCAACGGCGGTCTCGATCACCTTGGTGACGTCGCGCACGGTCAGGCCCAGGTCGGCGATCTTGGCCCGGTCGACGTTGATCTCCTGCTGGGGTATGCCCGCCTCGCGGCTGAGCTCCACGTCGGTCACCCCGTCGACGTCGCCGATGGACGCGGCCACCTGGCGCGCCAGCAGGTCCAGGGTGTCCAGGTCGAACCCGCGGACCTCCACGGTGATACCCTCCACGGATTTGAGCAGACGCTCGAGCAGGAACTGGCCCTGGGGAGCGCGCACCCGGATCTTCATGCCCGGCACGCCGTCGGCCAGCTCTCGGCGCAGGTCGTCGGCGATCTGGAGGTTGGATCGGCTCCTCTGAGCAGCCGGGGACAAGGAGATTCGAATCTCGCCACGTGCCTGGGCGCGGCCGCGGGTCCCCGAGGCCATGACGCTGACCACCGAGGAGACCGCCTCGGGCACTGCGGCGAACACCCGCTGCTCCAGGATACGGGTCTGACGGTCGAGCAGGTCCAGGCGGGTGCCCACCTCCATCTCGCCGGTCGCTCGCACCTCGCCCTCGTCGCTGGGGGGGATGAACTCGGTGCCTATGTACTGGGCCAGCAGCAGGCTAGCGCCCAGCAGGCTCAGCACCGCGATCAGGGTGAGTCCCCGCCGGCGCAGCACCCGGGTGAGCAGGTCTCGGTAGCCGTTCTCGAGGGATTCCAGTCCGCGGCCGGCGCGGTCCGACAGTCGGCTGGCCCAGCCCGGTCTGTGCGGGCGATCGCTGCCGAGCAGGCGCGACGCCAGCATGGGTACCAGGCTGAGCGCGACCAGCAGGGAGCAGGCCAGGGAGAAGACGATGACATAGGCCATCTCCCTGAACAGCACCCCGGAGACACCGTGCACGAAGCCCAGGGGCAGAAAGATGACCAGGGTGGTGACCGTGCCTGCAATCACCGCCGAGGCCACCTCGCCCGTGCCCTCGACTGCGGCCGTCATCGACGACTGCGCGTGTTCGGCCTGGCGGCGAAAGATGTTCTCCAGCACCACCACGGCGCTGTCCACCATCATCCCCACCCCGAGGGCCAGCCCGCCCAGGGTCATCAGGTTGAGGGTGAAGCCGCCGAAGTAGAGCAAGGCGAAGGTAGCGATCACCGAGATGGGGATGGCGAGCGAGATGACCAGGGTGCTGCGCAGGTCGCGCAGGAAGAAAAGCAGCACCAGCACCGCCAGAGAGCCGCCGTAGAGCACCGAGCGGGAGACGTTGGTGATGGCGCGCTCGATGAAGTTGCCCTGGTCGATGACCGGCACTATGTGCACCTGGGGGAAGGCGCGGTTCAGGGCATCGACCTCTTGCAGCACCCGGCGGGCCACCTCCACGGTATTGGCCCCGGCCTGCTTGCGGATCGCGATCCGCAGCCCGCGCTCGCCATTGACCCGGATGATGCGGGTGAGCTTCTCGTAGGTGTCGCGCACGCGGGCGATCTGGTCCAGGGTCACCAGGGCCCCGTTGCGGCGGGCGACCACCGTGTCGCGGATCTGGTCCAGGTCGACGAACTCGGCCGGCGCGCGCAGGGTCACCTCAAAGCGACCTTGCTCGATCTTTCCGGCGGGCAGATCCAGGTTGGCGTCGCGCACCGCATCCAGCACCTCGTCCAGGGCGAGGCCCAGGGCGTTGACGCGGTCCGGGTCCAGCTCGATGCGCACCTCGCGGGTGAAGCCGCCCCAGGGGTCCACCTGGGCCACGCCCGGAATGCGCGCGAAGCGATAGCGCATCTGGTCCTCGACCATCTGGGTCAGCTCCACCGGGTCCAGCGGGCTGGATACCCCCAGCAGCACCACCGGAAAGCTGTCCACGTCGAACTTGCTCACCCGCGGTCCGACGATGTCATCGGGCAGCTCGCTGATCTCGTCCTCCAGGGTGGCCTGCACGTCCGTGGCGGCGGCGTCGATGTCGGTGCCCCAGGCAAAGCTCACCCGCACGCTGCTGTTGCCCTCATAGGAGTTGGAGGTCATCTCCACCACGCCGGGCACGGTGGCGACGATTTCCTCGACGATCTGGGTAACCAGGCGCTCCATCACCAGGGGGTCGGCCCCCTCGTACTGGGTGCGCACCGTGATGGTGGGCAGCTCGATGCTCGGCAGCAGGTCGATCTGTAGTCGGCTCAGGGCCGCCGTACCCAGCACTACCACGATGAGGGTGAGCATGCTGGTGAAGACCGGGCGGCGGATGCTGGCACGGGCCAGGCTCATGGGCTGACCGTCTCGGGGCTGCCGGCGATGCGGATCGGCGACCCGTCGTCGAGCAGCTGCTGGCCCAGGATCACCACACGACCGTTCGGCAGCTCGCTCCGGATCTGGATCCGGGCGCTGTCCCGGATTCCGACTTCTACGGTCCGCCAGGCGACAGAGCCACCGGAGCTGTCCACCAGGAAGACCCCGGTATGCCCGTCCCGGGTCACCAGGGCGGGCTCGGGGACAATAAGCGCCTGCGCTGTTTGGTCCAGGACGAGGGTGGCACGCACGAACATTCCCGGCTTGAGGCGCAGCTGCGGGTTGGCCACCTCGAGCTCGATCCGGGCCTGGCGGGTGGACTCCTGGAACACAGGCGCGATCCGGGCGATGTGGCCGGAGAAGCCCTCGCCAGGATAGGCGTCGGTGGCCAGGCGGGCGCTTTGGCCGGGAGAGAGCAGGGCATAATCACGCTCGGTGACGAAGAAGACGGCGGTGATCGGGTCCAGCTCGACGATGCGCAGCAGGGGTGCGTTGGCCGAGACCGTCTCGCCCTCGTCCACATAACGCTCGGCCACCACCCGCCGATCGCTGCCGCCGCGCCAGTCCGCCATCACCTGGGTATAGCCGAGACGGATGCGGGCGGCCTCCAGCACCGCCTCGGCCCGGCTCACCTGGGCGCGGGTGACCTGGACGTGCGCCTGCTTGGCCAGCTGGTCCGCCTTGGCCGAGTCACGCTCGGACTCGGAGCTGACCCCTCGCTGGCGCAGCCGATCGATGCGCTCCAGCTCCCGCGCGGCGATCTTGAGCAGGCTCTGTGCCTCGGCCAGATTGGCCCGGGCCACCTCCAGGTCCGCCTGGGTCTGGGCGACCGTCTGCACATACTCGCCGTTGTCCAGCTCCGCCACCAGCTGCCCCCGGGTGACAGTATCGGCCAGGTCCACCGCCAGGCGCTCGACGCGACCGCTGATCTTGGGCGCGGCCACCAGCGCCGAGCGGGTCTCCAGGGCGCCTGTGAAGCTGCGTCGCAGCTCGATGGATCCGCGCTCTATCGCCGCTACCTCCACAGGCACCGGCTGGTGCTTCTTGTCGCCATTGCCGGCCGTTCCGGGCGTCAGCTCCTGGAGGCGCTCGTACACCAGCCACGCCAAGAGCCCAGCGACTCCCAGTACAACGAAAAGGGTGATCACGGATTTCGTGCGCATAGGAGCTACAAGATACGACAAGCGTGGGTAAAGGGAAGAGGTGTGTGCGGTGCCTTCCCGCGGCGATTTGGCATAGAATGCGCGTTTTCCGGCCGGATTGGTGCCGGCAGGCCCCGAGCGACACCCATGCAGCGCAGAGCCCAAGTCGAACGAAACACCCTGGAGACCCGGATCAGCGTGGACGTCGACCTGGACGGGACCGGACGGTCCAGTCTGGAGACCGGCGTCCCCTTCCTCGACCACATGCTGGACCAGGTGGCCCGGCACGGCCTGATCGATCTAAGCATCCGTGCCGAAGGAGACCTGCACATCGATGCCCACCACACGGTGGAGGACATCGGTATCACCCTGGGCCAGGCCTTCGCACGGGCGGTAGGTGACAAGAAGGGTATACGTCGCTACGGCCACGCCTATGTGCCCCTGGACGAAGCACTCTCCCGGGCGGTGGTGGATTTCTCCGGGCGCCCGGGGCTGGAGCTGAATGCGGAGTTTCCGCGGGCCATGATCGGCACCTTCGATGTGGACCTGTTCCACGAGTTTTTTCAGGGCTTCGTCAATCACGCGGCGGTGACCCTGCACCTGGACAGCCTGCGCGGTCGCAACGCCCACCACATCGCCGAGACCCTGTTCAAGGCCTTCGGCCGGGCACTGCGCATGGCCCTGGAGGCGGATGCACGTCTCGGCGACATGGTGCCGTCCACCAAAGGAAGTCTCTGAGGCCGACATCATGGGGCAGCGAATCGCCGTCATCGACTATGGCATGGGCAATCTGCGCTCGGTGTCCAAGGCCATAGAGCATGTGGTCGGGCCCGACGATCAGGTGCTGGTCACCGACGACACCGCCCTGATCCTGTCCGCCGATCGCGTAGTGTTTCCCGGTCAGGGCGCGGCGCGGGACTGCATGATCGCCATCGGCGACCATCACGTACGCCAGGCGATCCTGGAGGCAGCACGCAGCAAGCCGTTCCTTGGCATCTGCATGGGTCTTCAGGTGCTGATGGAGCACAGTGAGGAGAACCAGGGCACCTGGCTGCTGGGCGTCTTTCCTGGGCAGGTGCGCCGATTCGCGCGAGACATGCCCGGCGACGAGGGACTAGCCCTGAAGATCCCCCACATGGGCTGGAACCGTGTGCAGCCGACGCACCCTCACTCGCTGTGGGAGGGCATAGAGCCGGGGTCGCGCTTCTACTTCGTGCACAGCTACCACGTGGACCCGGAGGACGCCTCGCTTGCGGCCGCCACCACGGATTACGGCATCGACTTCACCAGCGCCATCGCGCGGGGCAATGTGTTTGCCGTCCAGTTCCACCCGGAGAAGAGTGCCGATGCCGGGCTGCGGCTGCTGAGGAATTTCGTCGGCTGGGCGCCCTAGATGTAGAGTCAGAATCGCTCGATTCAGTGGTTATTTCCCTGCTTGGCGTCCTTGGCGCCTTGTGCGGTGAAGTTTTCAGCTCAGGCCTGCTCAAGCAGGCCGGAGGAGACGAAGCGCCCATGTTGTTGATCCCCGCCATCGATCTGAAGGACGGCCAGTGCGTGCGCCTGCGCCAGGGTCGGATGGACGAAGATACGGTCTTCTCGAACGACCCCCCGGCCATGGCGAGTCGCTGGGTGGAGGCGGGCGCCCGTCGTCTGCACCTGGTCGATCTCAACGGGGCCTTTGCGGGCCGGCCGGTCAACGGGGAGGCCATCCGCGCCATCGCCGCCGCCAATCCGGACCTGCCGATCCAGGTGGGCGGCGGCGTCCGCGACGAGGCGACCATCGAGGCCTATCTGGAGGCCGGGGTCAGCCATTGCATCATCGGCACCCAGGCGGTGCGCGAGCCACAACTGGTGGGGCGTGCCTGCAAGGCCTTTCCCGGGCATGTGATCGTGGGGCTGGACGCCAAAGACGGGAGGGTGGCGATCAGCGGCTGGGCCGAGATCACCGAGCACCGGGTCGAGGATCTGGCTCGGCGGTTCGAGGACGACGGGGTCTCGGCCATCGTCTACACGGACATAGGGCGCGACGGCATGCTGAGCGGGCCCAACGTCGAGGCCACTGCAGCGCTGGCCAACGCCATCCGCGTCCCGGTGATCGCCTCCGGCGGCATCACCCATCTGGACGATATCCGCGCGCTCTGCGAGGCGCCCACGGCCAATATCTCGGGCGCCATCACGGGCCGGGCGATCTACGAGGGAACCCTGGACTTCGCCGAGGGCCAAAGACTTATGGACGAGCTGAGCCGTTGAGCCCGAGCCCCCCGTCGAGGTAGACCCATGGCCCTTGCCAAACGCATCATCCCCTGTCTGGACGTCGACGCCGGTCGCGTGGTCAAGGGCGTCAAGTTCGTCGAGATCCGCGACGCAGGCGACCCTGTCGAGGTGGCCCGCCGGTACGATGAGGAGGGGGCCGACGAGATCACCTTTCTCGACATCACCGCCAGCTCGGACGAGCGAGAGACCATGGTCCATGTGGTCGAGCAGGTGGCCTCGGAGGTCTTCATACCGTTGACCGTGGGCGGCGGCATCCGGGTTGCCGGGGACATATTGCGGATGCTCAATGCCGGCGCGGACAAGGTGGCCATCAATACCGCGGCGGTGTTCGATCCCGAGCTCGTGAAGGAGGCCACGGATCGCTTCGGGTCTCAGTGTATCGTCGTGGCCATCGACGCCAAGCGGGTCAACGCCGAGGGCCCGCCCTCGCGATGGGAGATCTTCACCCATGGTGGACGCAAGCCTACAGGGATCGATGCCCTGGAGTGGGCCCGCAAGATGGCCGATTTCGGGGCAGGCGAGATACTGCTCACCAGCATGGACCGGGATGGCACCAAGGCCGGCTTCGACCTGGAGCTGACCCGTGCGGTGAGCGAGGCGGTGCCGATTCCGGTCATCGCCTCCGGCGGTGTGGGAAACCTGCAGCATCTGGTGGACGGGGTGAAGCAGGGAGGTGCGGACGCGGTCCTGGCGGCCAGCATCTTCCATTTTGCCGAGTACTCCGTGGGCGAAGCCAAACGCTTCATGCAACAACAAGGGGTGGAGGTCAGACTATGAGAATGCGGATCGATCGACTGGGTGGGCTGTACAGATTGTGGCTCCCACTCTGGCTTTTCTGTGGCTCCCTGTCCGTGCCGGCCATTGCGGTGGCGGAGTCCGACCAAGAAGCGAAAATGGACGAGGTCATTGAGGTGATCGAGACCATGCGGCGGATTCCGGAGGAGCGCATTCCCCCGGCCCTGCTGAAGAATGCCCAGGGTATCGCCGTGGTTCCGAACGTCATCAAGGTGGGGCTGGTGGTCGGCGGGCGCTACGGTAAGGGCGTGCTCTCGGTCAGGCGTGATGACGGCAGATGGAGCGATCCGGTCTTCATCTCCATCGCCGGCGGCAGTGTGGGTTGGCAGATAGGTGCCCAGTCCACCGACGTGGTGCTGGTCTTCAAGTCGCGCAAGAGCATCGAGGGCCTGACCAAGCGCAAGTTTACGCTCGGGGCGGATGCCGCAGTCGCGGCCGGGCCGGTGGGCCGTCAGGCCTCGGCGTCCACCGATGCGCAGCTCAAGGCGGAGATCTACTCCTACTCGCGTAGCCGCGGTCTGTTCGCGGGGGTCTCGCTGGACGGCGCGGTCGTGGAGATACAGAACGACGACAATGCGCTCTACTACCGCTCCTTCGATTTGACGCCCCGCCAGATCATCGCCGGTCAGGTGCGCAGGTCCCCGGCTTCGGCCGAGGCCCTGCGCAGCCTGCTGACCGAGTACCAGCGGGATGTGCGGTGACCGATACCCTGGAGAGGCTGGCCGAGGTGCTGGAGGCCCGCAAGTCGGCTGATCCGGCCACCTCCTATGTCGCCGGGCTCTACGACAAGGGGCTGGATGCCATCCTCAAGAAGATCGGCGAGGAGGCGACCGAGACGGTCATGGCGGCCAAGGATGGCGCGCCCGACAAGGTCGTCTACGAGGTGGCGGATCTCTGGTTCCACTCGCTGGTGCTCCTGGCCCAGCAGGGTCTGGGACCCGGTGATGTGCTGGCCGAGCTGGAGCGGCGGTTTGGTCTGTCCGGCATCGAGGAGAAGGCCGGGCGGGGCTCTTAGAAG
>Ga0210096_1000281_pt1 | contig 19113 bp, 8 predicted proteins | sample China_Galinas_PW_4_FD_184864 | JGI IMG/M metagenome (GOLD analysis project Ga0210096, IMG submission 184864) | Wetland microbial communities from San Francisco Bay, California, USA, that impact long-term carbon sequestration - China_Galinas_PWA_D2... | ecosystem: Environmental > Aquatic > Marine... | reverse complement strand
GGGATTCTACCCAGGCAGCCCGGAGTCTTCCGCGCGCGCGGCGCTCGAGCGGATCGAGCAGTCGGATCTCGACAGACTCGCGCCGTTCCGGGACGGGATCGCTGGCGTCCGGGCGCTCCTCGCCCGGCACGGGATCACGGACAAGCCAAAGGAGGACGACGCGAAGCTGGACTTGCTGCGACTGTGCCGGGCCGAGCTTCCCGACGAGCTGGTGCCGTGGCTGGACGCGTGCTACACGCTGACCGGTGACGGCCGCGCGTTCCCGCCCTTGCTCGGGACGGGCGGCAACGAGGGTAGCGGCAGCTACGTGTCTGCGTTCGCACAACTCGTGGGTGAGTGTGTGATCGAGCGCAGGCACGACGACGCGCTGGCGGCGGCACTTTTCGCGGATCCGCGACCCGGCACCGGCTCCGGTCAGGCACCGGGCCAGTTCTCGCCGCTCGCCGGTGGAGGGCCAAACGCGACGACCGGTTTCGAGGGCGGCGGCGTCCTGAACGCATGGGACTTCCTGCTCTGTCTCGAGGGGACGCTGCTGTTCGCGGCGGCGACGACGAAGCGGTTGGAAACGGCGGCGGCCGGCACGCTCGCGTTTCCATTCACCGTCCACGTGGTCGGCGCCGGCGCGGGCTCCGTCGCACTCGGCGACGAGCCGGGAGCACGTGCGGAGACCTGGTTCCCGATCTGGGAACGGCGGGCGAGCGTCCAGGAACTCACAGGTGTTCTGGCAGAGGGTCGGGTACAGGTGAACGGGCGGACCGCACGCGACGCGCTCGACTTCGCGCGTGCTGTCGCGTCACTCGGCCTGCAGCGCGGAATCACCGCGTTCCACCGGTACGGCTACATGCAACGCTTGGGCCGCAACGTGCTGGCCGTGCCGATCGACCGGATCGAAGTCCGCCGCAACGAGCGTGGCGATCTGATCAACGACCTCGAAGACTGGCTTGGTCGTTTCCGTCAACTGGCAAGGCGCCGCGAACCGCCGGCGCCGGCGCGATTGCGGCTGGTCGTCACACGTCTCGAGGACGCCCTGTTCGACCTGACCCGGTCGGGCGAGGCATGGCACGTCCAGACGGCGCTGATCCGGCTCGGCGAGGCGCAGACATATCTTGCAGGCAGCCCGTCCTCGCGCGAAGGCATTCGACCCGTGCCCCGCCTGCGCGCGAAGTGGGTACACGCCGCCGACGATGGTACAGCCGAGTTCCGGATCGCTGCGGCGCTGGCAGGTCTCCATGCGACGACTCTGGCGGGCGGGCCAACGTTGCTGCCGATGGCCGCGCACTTTGCGCCCCTGGACGGAACGGGTGGTTGGGCCGAGCACGACGCCGATGTCGTCTGGCGGCCGGGCCCGCTCATCGACAGCCTGTGCGCGATCGCCGGCCGGCGCGCCCAGGCGGCCTCTCGCTCGAACCTGACGGACACGCCGTGGGCCGGGCGGGTCACGGCACCGGTCGGCACTGTCGTCGCATGGCTGAACGGACGTTACGATGACGCGCGGATCGCGCAGCTGATCCAGGGCCTCGTGCTTGCACGCATCCCGACGAGACTGCGCAAAGTCGATGTCATGTCCGTGCCGGTTCCACCCGCGTACGCGTTGCTCAAGCCATTGTTTGCGACCCACCGGCAGCTGGGCGGCATTCGATTTTTCGGGGAAGAGATAACGGGCGACACGCTCGTCTCGCACGACGCCGACGGTGCAGCTGATCTCGATCCGACTCCGGACAACAGGGACGGGCACGCGCGGATCCGGCCGGCATCACGGGACGCGGCGGCGATCGCCCGGTTGCTCGCCGCCGACCGGATCGGCGACGCTGTCGAGCGCGCGGTCCGTCGGCTCCGCGCCTGGGGCCTCCCTCCGCTCGTCGACTTCAGACAGACTGAGCATCCGGACGGTCGCCGACTGCTCGCCGCATTGCTTGCTCCGATCCCCAGTGACGACCTGAGATCCGCCGTTCGGCGCGTTGCGCGGCGGAAACAAGACAAAGGGACTTCAACCGCCACCGCCCACACGGAGACCTGACCGATGTCGATCGACTTTGCCGCGCTCGCCGATTCGCCCCGCCTGCTGCTCCACGCCGACCTTCAGCCGGTCCAGGGCACGCGGTTCCAGCCGACGGGCTTTCCGGATCTCGGACCGGCCGAATACAAGGGTCCGGACGGGACCCGCATGTTGCTCGTCGAGTCAGCGCAGAGCATGGCGAACCGGTTGGAAGCCGTATGCTGGGACGACGCAGCAGACGACTGGGTCGCGCCGCTGCGGGGCTTGCCGTTCGTCCGGGTTCTCGATAGCGACGGCGAGCCGCTCACGAACTCGGTGCTCGAGGCGCACCGGCTGAACTCTGAGTACATCGCGCGCAGCGACGACTTCTCCGCGGTCAAGGAGGAACTCGGGTATGCGGCCGATCGCCGCTTCGACGCGCGCCGGCAGCTCGTGCCTTGGTTGCTGAAATACGACATCAACTCGCTGATCCACGGCATCTTCCTCGAGGAAATCGCCGGTGTCATTCGACTGCCTCGCGTGCTGTCAGCGTTCATGGAAGCGCGTGCCGTCGACCTGGCCGCGAGCGGTGGCGTCAAGCACGGGCTCGAGCCCGGCAAGCGAGGCGGCGAGGGAAACGTGCCGTTCGCGCGCGACGAATTCGTGTCGCCGGAGATCCGCGCGTACTTCAATCTCGACCTGGCGCAGATCCGCGCGTTCGGGCTCGGCGATGATATCGAGCGCCTGCTCGTCGCGCTCGCTCTCTTCAAGATCGTGCGCTTCCTCGAGCACGGGCTGCGGCTCCGGACCGCGTGTGACCTGATGGTCGAGCACGGGCCAGAAATCACGTGCCCGCATGAATTCTCGCTGCCATCGCCGGCTGACATCGAAAGACAGATGCCGGAGTTGATCGGCACTGTTGCCGCAGCTGGCGCTTTCGCCGATCCCGCCGTGACCGTCATCCGCCACAGGGCCTGACCGGGAAGGATCGAACGACGATGGATCATAACGAAACCGTTATCGGGCAGGCATCCCGGATGGTCGCCGTTCCGCACGAGAGTCGGCCATGAGCGTTGTCGTCTCGTTCCGGTTCCCGGCGGGGCGCTACCACGCGACGCCGTGGGACGCACAGGTCAACGAGGCGAGGATCGAATGGCCGCCCTCGCCGTGGCGCATCGCGCGAGCGCTCGTCGCGACATGGCACCGCAAGGCCTCGCACTCAGAGTTCCCCGAACAGACGATTTCGAGCCTGATCGAGGCTCTCGCAGCGTCGCCGCCGGTGTATGGTCTGCCCGTAATCAGTTCCGCGCACACGCGTCACTACATGCCCGTGCGCTCCGGGGCCAACGAGCGACGCGTCCTCGTGTTCGACGGGTTCGCGCACGTCGCAGCCACGGACGAGCTGATCGTGGGCTGGCCGGATCTCGAGCTGGAGCCGGGTGATGCCGGGCTGCTCGCCAGGCTCGTCGGGCTGATCGGCTACCTGGGTCGTGCCGAAAGCTGGGTCGAGGGTCGAATGCTCGATTCGTACAACGGAGAGTTCAATTGTGTGCCCGTCGACGAGGATTCCGCACGGGTGTCGTCTCTCGAGGGCGACGAAGGCGATATATCGTACACATCGCTCCGGTTGCTCGCGCCCGTGCCGGGGTCCGAGTACGCGGCATGGCGCGGTCGAACGGTGCGAGAGCTCGGCCTCGACGCCCGACGGTTGAGGAAGGCGCAACAGCATACGCTCGCAACACTGCCGGATCGTCTGATCGATGCGCTCCGAATAGATACAGGCCAATTACGGTATGTCGGTTGGAACCTGCCACCCGGGGGCAAGATGGTCACGTACAGGCGAGAACGGCTGGAGGAGACGGTGCGGTTCCGGCAGAGGAGCCGCCCGCGCCCGGAAGGCCGCATCATCACGACAGTGCGCTTGGCCCTGTCCGGCCGTCCGCTGCCGAGGATCGAGGATGCGGTCCGGATCGGCGAGCTGACACGTGGTGCGGCGATCAGTGTCGCCGGGTCCATCGGGACCGCCGATGTGCCACTCGAGATCTCGGGCCACGGGTCGGACGACCTGAATCACCGGCACTCGTTCTACCTCCCCGAAGACGCGGACCGCGACGGGCGCATCGACCGCATACTGATTTATGCGTCGGGTGGTCTGTCGCGTGACGCTGTCGCGGCTCTTGACCGGATCAAGCAACTGTGGGTGAAGGGCAGCAGAGAAAAGTGGGATGTCGTGTTCGAGGGGGCGTGGGCCAACCCGTCGTTGTCCGGGTCCGTTCATGTCGGCCCAGCCAGCCAGTGGGTCTCCATGACGCCGTATCTCCACCCCTGGTACGCGAAGCGCAATTTCGGCGTGACCGAGCAGATCGCTCGGGAATGCGGCCGGCGCGGCCTACCGGGGCCGGTCGAAGTATCGACCATCGAGTCAATCGAGGTCCGCGGCCGCCAGCTGCGACCTGTGCATTTCCATCGATTCCGCAGCAAGCGAGGGTTGCGACAGCCGGATCGTCGCGGCTCTTTCCTCCGGATCACGTTTCCCGACCTGATCGGCGGACCGCTCGCGCTCGGGTTTGCGTGTCATTACGGGTTGGGATTGTTCACGCCGGTTCAGGAGCCGAAGCCGACATCCTGAACTGTGCCCGCACAGTTGTCAGGAGCGCAGCCTTACTACGCGACTCTTCCGCCCAGGCCGCGAGCACGCCGGCCAAAGACCTCCGAAAGCTGTCGCCTTCAATGGGGCCGCGTTCCTGAGAACGCGGAAAGGGGGCCACCTCAGGGGCCACCGGAGCCGCCGGAGGCCGCACGCTTCAATGGGGCCGCGTTCGTGAGAACGCGGAAAGACCCTCTGTCCATCCACCGCAAAGCATTGCAGCAGCAGCTTCAATGGGGCCGCGTTCGTGAGAACGCGGAAAGTTCTGCCGCTCGTTGCTGGTATGGATCCAGCGCGTCCAGGCTTCAATGGGGCCGCGTTCGTGAGAACGCGGAAAGATGCGATCGATGAATTGCCTGCACGCGTGCGGAGTCACGCTTCAATGGGGCCGCGTTCGTGAGAACGCGGAAAGCGTGTCCGGCACGACCGGGACGTAGACGGTATCGACGAGGCTTCAATGGGGCCGCGTTCGTGAGAACGCGGAAAGCCGCTCACGGTCGAGCAGAGTGATGAGTGGGCCGTCCAGCTTCAATGGGGCCGCGTTCGTGAGAACGCGGAAAGTCCGCGTTGAACCGGCTCTTACCACCCGTCCACCTTTGGGCTTCAATGGGGCCGCGTTCGTGAGAACGCGGAAAGGGTGACTACATTGTCGAGATAGATAGCGGACAGGAGGGGGCTTCAATGGGGCCGCGTTCGTGAGAACGCGGAAAGCGATATACGAACTCAAGATCGGGCGCACCAATCCGGCTTCAATGGGGCCGCGTTCGTGAGAACGCGGAAAGAAAGCGTACGCTGCGGACGCAGGTGTAACCTCACCGATATGCTTCAATGGGGCCGCGTTCGTGAGAACGCGGAAAGTAGGTGGGCGCTGGAGACGTGCGAACACCCGGCGATCGAGCTTCAATGGGGCCGCGTTCGTGAGAACGCGGAAAGCGGGCCGTGCCCTGCGTACTCGCAGGGTCCAGCAACACGCTTCAATGGGGCCGCGTTCGTGAGAACGCGGAAAGCCAGCCGTCGCGTGCTTCTGGACCGTAGTCGCGTCCGACGCTTCAATGGGGCCGCGTTCGTGAGAACGCGGAAAGTTGGCGGTGTTGTCGAGATCAGTGGTCCCGAGGAAGCTTCAATGGGGCCGCGTTCGTGAGAACGCGGAAAGGCAGCATCGGCGGTCTGTCGCGCCTCGAACGCCTGGCTTCAATGGGGCCGCGTTCGTGAGAACGCGGAAAGGAAGGAACTGTACCACGACATGCGGCGCACGTTCTACGGTGCTTCAATGGGGCCGCGTTCGTGAGAACGCGGAAAGGGAGCTGACGCCGGCCGCTGGGGATCTGCCGACATCCGGCTTCAATGGGGCCGCGTTCGTGAGAACGCGGAAAGTTCATGAGCCCCTGCTGCATGGACTTCATGACCTCCTGCTTCAATGGGGCCGCGTTCGTGAGAACGCGGAAAGACTTAGGCTAACCGATGGCAGGAGGCTCATTGCCTATTCGCTTCAATGGGGCCGCGTTCGTGAGAACGCGGAAAGTGGCAAGACCATCGTCTTCGCGCTCCTGCTCCAACGCAGGCTTCAATGGGGCCGCGTTCGTGAGAACGCGGAAAGCGACCCTTCAGTGTCGCTCGACAGGTCAACCTTGTAGCTTCAATGGGGCCGCGTTCGTGAGAACGCGGAAAGCGCATGTGCGTCGAGATTTCCGCGCCACAGAACGGACAGCTTCAATGGGGCCGCGTTCGTGAGAACGCGGAAAGACCGGAACACAGAGGCCACACGATTGGCGATGAACGTGCTTCAATGGGGCCGCGTTCGTGAGAACGCGGAAAGTGTTGGTCGTCCACGGAGTTTGTGGATTCACAGGCCACGCTTCAATGGGGCCGCGTTCGTGAGAACGCGGAAAGGTCGCGCAGACCCCGCAGCTCGCGAACACTCCGGAGGGGCTTCAATGGGGCCGCGTTCGTGAGAACGCGGAAAGGTTGTCGTTCCCACAACGACCGCAGACATAGCCATCTAGCTTCAATGGGGCCGCGTTCGTGAGAACGCGGAAAGCACGCTTACGCAGCGCAAGTGTGTTGTAAGCCCAGCGCTCGCTTCAATGGGGCCGCGTTCGTGAGAACGCGGAAAGCCACCCAACTGCTGCGCTGGTTCGATCTGACGGGCAGCCAGCTTCAATGGGGCCGCGTTCGTGAGAACGCGGAAAGGTCGTTCGTGCCGGGCTCGGCTGAATCAGCCCGCTTCAATGGGGCCGCGTTCGTGAGAACGCGGAAAGCTGGCCGATCGCGGCGGACTCCATGAGGACCAACTAGCTTCAATGGGGCCGCGTTCGTGAGAACGCGGAAAGGGCCGTGAAAGCCAACTGCTTTCGTACGCCGCTCACCGCTTCAATGGGGCCGCGTTCGTGAGAACGCGGAAAGCATCCAGCAGTTGCTGTCGCCCGCAAAGAATCGCGTGCTTCAATGGGGCCGCGTTCGTGAGAACGCGGAAAGCAAGCCCACTACGGGCAGCTACCTGGACTTCGTCATCACGCTTCAATGGGGCCGCGTTCGTGAGAACGCGGAAAGGAACTTGTGGCGGCTCCCACCGCGCTCGGCGTCCCGAGCTTCAATGGGGCCGCGTTCGTGAGAACGCGGAAAGGCGTAAGGTACGCCCCACCACACGCTATTCGCTGCCCACGCTTCAATGGGGCCGCGTTCGTGAGAACGCGGAAAGTCCGAGATGGCGATCGACGTTACGGTTGCGCCAGAACTGCTTCAATGGGGCCGCGTTCGTGAGAACGCGGAAAGGAGGTGACCGTTGTCGTGCATTCGAGCGTGTCGGAATCGCTTCAATGGGGCCGCGTTCGTGAGAACGCGGAAAGGCGATCATAGTTCCCCCCTTGACGATTCCGCTTGCATAGCTTCAATGGGGCCGCGTTCGTGAGAACGCGGAAAGCGGACTGTCTGCCTCAACAACAGAGACATCCGTACACAGGCTTCAATGGGGCCGCGTTCGTGAGAACGCGGAAAGCTATAGTGCAGGGTACGTGCCAAAAGGAAAACGGCAGCTTCAATGGGGCCGCGTTCGTGAGAACGCGGAAAGCACGCGTATCCCAGTGCACGAACGTCGGGTAGACACCCGCTTCAATGGGGCCGCGTTCGTGAGAACGCGGAAAGCGTACCGGCTGGACCACTGGGTCACGCTGCACCCGGAGCTTCAATGGGGCCGCGTTCGTGAGAACGCGGAAAGGGAACTTCGTCGCGTTCTCGTTCTTTGGCAGCAGCAGCGTGCTTCAATGGGGCCGCGTTCGTGAGAACGCGGAAAGTTGCCCGGTCTGCTGAGAACACAGTGGATGGGCTGCTTCAATGGGGCCGCGTTCGTGAGAACGCGGAAAGAAATTGCACCTGTGCAACTCACCCCGGGCGAAGGACACGCTTCAATGGGGCCGCGTTCGTGAGAACGCGGAAAGGTCGTAGAAGAACGGCGGCTTCGCGGGCGTCTGAGTGCTTCAATGGGGCCGCGTTCGTGAGAACGCGGAAAGGTCTTCCGGTCGCGATCTCGACCGGCATCACCGAGCTTCAATGGGGCCGCGTTCGTGAGAACGCGGAAAGCAGGAGTGGCCGATGCCGGCGAACCCGTGAGCGTGACCGCTTCAATGGGGCCGCGTTCGTGAGAACGCGGAAAGAACCGTAGGGTCGTAGGTGACTACGGCCCTCCAACATGGCTTCAATGGGGCCGCGTTCGTGAGAACGCGGAAAGACGTCCTCGGCGTCACGCGCGAACTCACGGAGAACGAGCTTCAATGGGGCCGCGTTCGTGAGAACGCGGAAAGCGCGCGTCTCGGTATGTCGAACATGTGAGTCTCCCTTTGCTTCAATGGGGCCGCGTTCGTGAGAACGCGGAAAGGCGTGAGCACGCCGGCCGTCGTCGAATCCATGATCTCGCTTCAATGGGGCCGCGTTCGTGAGAACGCGGAAAGCAGGTCGATCTCGTAGTCGTCCCCGAGACACATATACTTGCTTCAATGGGGCCGCGTTCGTGAGAACGCGGAAAGCCCGCCGCATTGTGCAAGCGCCAGCCAAGAACCGGCTTCAATGGGGCCGCGTTCGTGAGAACGCGGAAAGAGGGTGGCCGTGTAGCCCGGAGGATATGCAGTCTATCATGCTTCAATGGGGCCGCGTTCGTGAGAACGCGGAAAGGTGCTGTTCTGGACTGCCGGGTCAAAGCTACCATCCAGGCTTCAATGGGGCCGCGTTCGTGAGAACGCGGAAAGATTGACGCCTCAGTAAAGGAACTCGACCTCCTCAAGAAGGCTTCAATGGGGCCGCGTTCGTGAGAACGCGGAAAGCTTCGCGTGGGTACGCATGGTCCGGATCGCGTCATCGCCGCTTCAATGGGGCCGCGTTCGTGAGAACGCGGAAAGATGGCTCCGAAACGGATTGGGTGCGCTCTACCGGATCGCTTCAATGGGGCCGCGTTCGTGAGAACGCGGAAAGCACCTCTATTCGTCCAGAGCGAAACGTGACCCTCCTCGCTTCAATGGGGCCGCGTTCGTGAGAACGCGGAAAGTTGGCGGTTCCTCGAGGTGACACGCGGCCGGGACGGCTTCAATGGGGCCGCGTTCGTGAGAACGCGGAAAGAAGCCCTCCGGCGCCAAGGCCAAGGGCCGCCGGCTCCAGCTTCAATGGGGCCGCGTTCGTGAGAACGCGGAAAGGGCGCCCTGCGTCTGCCGTTCCGCAAGGACGGCGAGGAGCTTCAATGGGGCCGCGTTCGTGAGAACGCGGAAAGGGCGACGAAGCGACCCCGGTCGGGGCACCACACTTCGAGCTTCAATGGGGCCGCGTTCGTGAGAACGCGGAAAGCGCGAGAACGGGCGCCCGTTCGGCACCGGGCGCCAGGCGCTTCAATGGGGCCGCGTTCGTGAGAACGCGGAAAGTCTCGAGCGATGCGGGCGCCGCCGTGCGCGCGAGAACGCGCTTCAATGGGGCCGCGTTCGTGAGAACGCGGAAAGTGCCCTCCGGGATCTTGTTGGCCGCGAACGACCTGCGGCGTCGATCGCGAGAGGGCAGGAGATCGGGGCGATCAGGCGAGTGACCGATCGGCCGATCGTGGCACAGAAACCGTGATTGTCAAACAGCTTCGAGCGGCTCACCCGGGAGGGCTCATCACCGGGGCGCTCGCATTGTGGAGACGGCATCAGATGACGATCGTCCGGACGGTCGGACTGTATGGCCGGCCAATGCATTCGAGCCCGAGCTGGAGTGGACGTGCGGCGCGGCCGAGGTCGACGATGAGGATCTGATCCTGGGTCGCGTGTATGCACGCGCGCAAGCGTGTGCGGAGTTCGACGAGCTCGCGCTCGCTGAGCTCACAGAAGAATACACTGAACTGGGCCCAGTCGCCATGGCCGAGCATGGTGCGGTAGACTTCATTACGACGGCGGTCATCGGAGATGTCGTAGGTGACGATGTAGTGGCGGCGTTCCATGGCGTCAACGGGTGGTCATGCCAGTGTACTCGGGGACGTCACCTCGCAGCCAGCGGGCGAGGAGCCTGGCCTGGACGCGAATCATTGTGCGCCAGGAGCATCGATACTCGAAGAGCGGATGCGTGACGAGCTGATCGAGCCGGGACTCATAGGCCCGAATCAGGGCCTTCCTGCCGGACGCATCGAGCATGCACGCACTGGCGGTCCTCGTGAAGTCAGTGCTGTCGACCATGCCGGTGTTGATCGCGGTGACGACGGCGCTGTCGACGATGAGCGGCCTGAACTCCTCCATGAGGTCGAGCGCGAGAGCGGGCCGGCCGTGTCGAGGCCGGTGGAACAGGCCCCACCAGGGGTCCAGGCCAACGGCGAGGATGGCGACGGTGCATTCCTTGGCGAGGAGTGCGTAGCCGAAGGAGAGCATGGCATTCACGGGATCACGTGGCGGCCGGCGGTTGCGGCTGTCGAAGTGCCAGGCGGCGTCGAAGTCGCGCGGCCGCAGCAGGTTCTCGAAGTGCTGGAAATAGAGTGCGGCGAGGCCGCCTTCGAGGCCGAGGAGTTCATCGGTGTCGCGGGAGTGCGGGACTTTCCGGATCAGCGCCGCCATGCGCCGGGCGATGCCATCGGGACGAGGCCGTGCATTGCGGCGAAGGAGCGTCCGCTGATTCGTCGCTTTGGCTCGCACGACTTCGCGGGCCAGGGCGAGCACACGCTCGGGGGAGCGTGCGGCCTCGAACTGGGCCGCCCGGTCGAACGCATTGCGAAGACCGAAGCCCGCGGTCAGACCATGGAACCAGTGTCCGCGGGACAGATGAACGATCGGAATGCCGGACTCGCACAGAACGTGAAGGGCGTGAGGTGTGACACTGACGCCTCCGCAGAGGACGAGGTGATCGATGTCCTTGAGCCTGACGTGCGCGATCCGCTCGCCGTTCTTCCGGATCGCCAACCGTTGTCCATCCTTGCCGACGGACGCTCCCTGTTCCTGAACGTAGAGCGGCAGTGCCTCTTCCCTGGGCGGGTAGAGGCGGCGCACGCCGTGGCCGGCCGACATCGGGTCGGCCGGCACCTCGCGCAACGCGAGCGTCTCGTCGGGCAGACAGATTCCGTTCAGCGAACAGCCATTGCACTTCGGGCTGTCATCGAGCGGGTCGGGCAGGTCCGATTGCGCTGCGGCTTCGCGCGCCTGTCGCAGGTACGCGAGAGCGCGAGACTCGAGTTCCTCCGTGAACGCGATATCGACGCGCGTCTTCGAGGCCGCGAAGTAGAGGATGCCGTGGTCGCATCGGTATCCGTTCTCGCGCAACAGCAGTCCCTGAGCCATCAGCTGGATGCGTTCCGGTTCCCAGCTCCGCTCGGCATTGCGAGGGGCACGACCACGCTTCGTGTCGACGGGAACGGCTTCCTCACCGGCCGTGGACACGAGGTCGAGTTTGGCGACGAGTCCAAGGCGCTCCGACGACAGCGTCACCGACCGGCTGATGCGAGGCGGCGCCTCCTCCCCCTCGCCCGATTCGCCGTTGGCTTGCGGTTCAGGCGATTCGGGGTCCGGAAGAAGCTGGTCGATGCGATCGACGCGGCGGTGCGCCTCGTGGCCCTCGGCCGTATGGACGTTGTCCGCCCACTGTCCCTCGACGTGCATCAGGTGGAAGAGCCGCGGGCAGTACACGAACTCGTTCAGCATCCGGACGGGCAACAGGTCGCGTTCGGCGGCGGGGGCGGGACCCGTCGAGTCCACTTCCGGGGGCATCGCAATACTCGACTTCACAGAGGGGCGATGATGCGGGCCTTCTTCAGAGCGTCGGCGTGAACCCGCGGCCGCTTGATGGAGATCGGGGCCGCAACCGGCTGCCCGCGCGTGCTCGCGGATCAGGTAGTCGGCGAAATCACCGCGGCCTTCCTCGAGTGCGGATCCGGCCCGCGGCAGGTTGTCGAGCGCCGAGAAGCGGAACTGGCGCGCCAGGCTTTCCGAGCACGTCGACGACCTCAACGCGCGAAGAACGATACGCGCGCGTCAGAACCCACACGAGTTCGCACAACACAATGTCGGACACGAAGCCGCGGTCGCCGCTGGCAACCAGCCGTTCCATCAGCGTCATCGCCCGCCGTGCCTGTTCCTCGTCGTCGCACACCTCGCGAGGAGCGCGGTCCTGCCCGCGCCGGGCCGGTCCGTCCTGCGTTCAGCCGTCGAGCTGGCGGAGCACGTGGGTGGTGAATGCGGTGGCGGCGGCCGCGGGTCGTGCGAAGGGGCCGGCGCCGGCATTGAAGCGTGGAGGCGGCGGGATCTCGATGATGCCGCGGCTTCGGGCGCGGGGCCAGTCGGTGTCGTGGCTGGCGGCGGTGTCGTCGAGGGGCAGGACGCGGCTACCGGGCGCGGCGCAGGCGAGCCAGACCTCACGGACGACGGGTCGGCCGCTGCGCCGTTCGCGGATCATGAGGTATTTGAGGGCGCGGGCCCAGTGGGCGTCGGTGAGGGCGAGTGTGTACTTGACGTCGACAACGATCGCATCCTCGACGAGGCCTGCGGCATGGCCGGTTCTGGACGGTCTGACGCGTTCGATGACGATGTCGGGGCTCCAGGATCGGGGTTCATCGCCGTCCCTGAAGAGCGGGTCACGGAATTCGGTGGCGAGTTCGATGGGGTGGATCCAGGGTTCGTAGCGGAGGCGCAGGACGCGCTGGTTGCGGAGGTTGAACACCCAGGTTGCGCCGCGGTCGAGGTCGACGTGCACGCTGGTGGGGCGGTCGGGGAGGAGCGGTTCGTCGTCGGCGGATTCGAGGCCGACGGCGCGGAACGCCGCGACGATCTCGAGCAACACCCACTGCTCGAACAGGCGGTGGGTCAGCTTGAGGTATTCGGCGGCGTGGACTTCCGGGTTTGGTGAAGCGAACAGCGGTGTGAGGGCGCGGGCGACGTTTGCGAGGCGGGCATCGGAGCGGACCACGGACCGGAGCGCGGCGGCCGGCACGGGTTCGGCGCGACTCCATGGCGAGCGCCGCCGGAGTGAGATGATTGCGGTGTGCAGCGCGGCGGCGTGGTCGAAGGCGTTCCGCATCCGCTCGATGTGCGGCACGTCGACGTTTTCCCAGACGGAGCGACGGCCTCCAATGCGGACATCGCGATAGTCGCGGTGTTTCTCGACGTTCCGGATCTCGGCGGTGGCGGCGCGCGCGCATGCGGCGGCCCAGTCGGCCATCAGATCGAGCAGTCCGGCAGCGACAGCGTCGAACGGCCGGCCGGACGCGTCGAAGGGCCGACGTGAGGCGGCGAACCGCGTCGCCGTCATTCGCGAGGTGCTGCGCTCCGCAGTGGCGAGGTGACGCGCATCGCCGGTGGCGGCGCGGCCGGGATCGAACCGCCACCGGGCGGTCCGGCCTCTTGCCGGGATGGGCTGAGCCGGTTGTCTTGCGGCGTACCGGCCGAGTCGACGCAGTGCGGGTTCGACCTCGCGCCATGCGGCGGCGAGGGCCGAGAGCATGGTCGAGAGGGGTGGCGCGCCGGCAGCCGAAGCCCGGTGCGCGCTCTTGCCGACGACGTCGTAGAGCAGACCGGGCGCCAGGGCGCGCAGTTCGTCGGCCATGGCGGCATACCTCGAAGGACCGATCTTTCCGGGCACGACGTCGACGGGCAGGACGGCCCGTTCGGTCCAGTCTTCGCCGCCGAGTCGGTGCCGGCTTTCGAGATGAACGAGGGTCGGGCCGGAGGCACTGTCGAAGTGCGGCAACTCGGACCAGAAGATCTGCTCGCCGACGCGTCGCCCGCCGGCCGGATCCTCACCCGCAATGCGACCCTCGAAGGTCCACTCGAGCGGCAGCACGCCCATTCTGAGGCGGTACTCGAGTGCGGGCTCGGCGCGGGTCAGGCAGAAGCCGAATGCTTCCGTCTCGTCGACCTCGATCGGCGCGGGCGCGCTGCCGTCGAGGTACGAGGCCAGCACGATGCGGCCGCCTCGCTCGAGCACGAGCGACGGCGCGGACTCAGCCATCGCCGTTCTCGTCTTCCATGGATTCGAGCGCGTTCAGCGTTTCGGGGAAGCGGTCGGCCTCGGGTTCGAGGATCTCGAACGCCTGGCTGAGGCCATCATCGACTCGTGGCCCGAAGAGTGTGCGGTTGCGAGCGAGCACGCGCTGCGCGAGCTGGAGGTCGAAGGCGACATCGGGGCCGCAGATGTCGTTCGCGCTCGCGACCACGCGACACAGTCTGCGATAGCGGCGGGGCGTGAGCTGCGCGCCGAAGGAAGCGAATGGAGCTTCGAGTCGGTCGAGCAGTGCGGCCTGCTGGGCGGGCAGTGCGGAATCGCGGACCCACCGGTCGTACGTGCGCAACCGGACGGGCACGCCGCCCGGTCCCCGGTCCTTCGGCGAGTCGACCAGCTCGCGGGACCGGCCGGGTCGCAGCATCACGATGGCGGACCGGTCGAGGAGCGTGGGGCCGGGCAATGCGCCGGTGTCATCACTCGCCACCGCCGTGACGAGCCTCAGCGACCGCGGCAGCAGGAGCGTGTGCCAGCGGTGGAACGGATCGGTCGAGCGAACGGTGTGGCGGTCGAAGCAGTGGAGGATGCGCAACGGATCCGGTCGCTGCATGGTCTGTAGCAAACCGCCGAGCAGCTGTTCGACGCCGGGGCCGGGTTCATCGAAGCAGACGACGTAGAGGCCGGAGTCGCCACCGTTGCGCTCGAACTCCTCACCGGCGCAAACGAGGGTCTCGAAGAGGCCGGTGACGGAGGGTTCGAACGTGTGCTCGAGGACGTTGGCCTGGCCGAGGAGGTCGGTCAGGTCGAGCCAGCCGGGCCGGACGGCGATGTGCAGGTAGCGGCCGCCGGTGCGCTCATCGAGCGCATCCATTTCCCGGCCGGCCATGGCCTCGGCATACAGTCGTGGCAGGCTCGACTTCCCGGTTCCCGGTCCGCCGGTCACGACGGTCAGGTCGCCACATTTCACGGCGAGGTGGAACGCCTGGAGGTCGAGCCGCCGGTAATCGAAGCCGGCGCGTTGCACGTGACTGACGAAGCGGTCGAAGAACTCGGATTCGTCGGGCGGCTTCTCATCGCGGGTCGCGCGAGGTCTGACGAAAGCGGGCAGCTCGAACTGCTCGACGGCCGGCGATGCGGCCTCGACTGCGGCATCCGCTTCGGCACCGGGCGCGCGCGCGCCCGGTTCGGTCGCTCGCGACAGCTCGGGCACGACCTGCTGTAGCAGCGGCAACAGTGTGAGGAAGTCATCGACCAGGCTGTCGCGGCCTTCGGCGAACCGCTTGCCGGCGGCGGCGAGCCGTTCTGTCAGGACGCGTGCGCGTTCGTCGAGCTGTCTGCGCTCGGCCTCGAGATGCTCGCGCTCCTGCTCGAGGGCGTGCCGGTGTTCGCGCCAGGATGCATCGATCTTCTCATCGACTTCGCGTCGGGCCTCACGGGCGGTCGCCTCGAGGCTCGAGGCAAGGTCCTCGCGGCGACGGTTCAGCCGCTCGAGTTCGGCGCGCTCCTCGGCCAGCCGCTCATCGATTTCGGCCGCGAGCGTCGCAGCGTTCCTCTCGACGTGCTGGCGGACGCGCGTCTCGATCGCATCCTCGAGCCGCTCGTCCATCACGCCGGACTCGAGCAGGGCCTGGGCGAGTTCGCCGAGCCGGGCATCGCCGAGCTGTGCCCGGCGCCGTGTCGCCTCGATCAGTTCCGCTGCTTCAATGTCTTCCGGTGATTCCTCGAGTGTATCCGCGAGCGAATCGAGCAGCGATGACAGCTGCTGCCGAGCGCGCCGCGTCAGCAGGCGTCTCGCCGCGCGTCCGATCAGCTCGTCATCACGGTAGGCGGGCACCTCCTCGGCGATCCGGCGCAGCGATGCGAGCTTCTCGCCGGTCAACAGCTCGTAGGCGCAGCTGACGACCAGGTCGGAACGGTAGAGCGGCTGGTCGCTCAGGGATACGCGGATCTCCGGAATGCAGATGGTGCTCTTCTCCGGTATCGCCTCTTCGGGAAAGCGCAGCATCGTGGATTCGCCCGCCGGCGCGGAGAAGCTGACGCGATAGCGGCCGCCCGCACTCGCCGCGATCCGGCTGTCCAGCGGACCGTAGAGCGAGCCGTGCCAGCGGACGAGCACGCGTTCCGACGGCGGATGGTCCATCTCGGCGAGGCCCGGGATGTTGACCAGGTCGCGAGGCTTCTTCGCCGCCCGGTCGGCGACATTCACGATCTCGATCGCGGTGTCCGGTCGGGCCGGCTCGATCTCGTGCGAAACGGCCTGGAAATACTGCTTCGTCGGATCCGCCGACGCGTACTGCGGCGCCAGCTCGAGTGAGGTGAGTAGAAGGCGACCCGGTTCCGCGAGCTGACGTGACGTAGCCCGCAGCTTCCACCAGATCAACCCGTTGTTCGGGAACTGGTCCGCACCACCTGCGACAGTGCCGTCCTCGAACAGCACGGGCGCAAGCGTGCAGAACGTATGAACGATCGTGCCATCGGCGCTGTGGCTCTCGAACGGCTGCTGCGCCACGGCCGCGAACACGCGGCGGTCCATCACGTCAGTCTGCATCGACATCAGGGTTGAGGAATCTCGCCCGGCCTCATTACCGGATCAGCGCGAGCACGATCTCGACGACGATCAACAGCACGATCGCCCACTCGAGGTACTCGGCGCGCGCCGCCGTCGCCTCGTCGAGAAGCGCGCCGTACGTGTCACGCATGATCGCCAGCTTGCGATTCACCGCCGCGTTCCACGCCGGTACGCGAAACGTGTCGAGCGCCGCATTGTAGAGGCGGGCCAGGTAGACATCTTCCGTCACGATCAGTGCATTGTCGACGCGTTCCGCGATCTCCGTTACCTCGGCCACACGCGTCCGGATCCGCCGGGCGAGGTTCGCGTAACGCCGCCGGCTCAGTGCGCCGAACCGCGTTGTCGCCTGCTCGATCCGCTCGTACATCCGAGGCAGCTCCGCGTCCAGCACGGCATCATAGTAACGGAGTTCGAGAAGCTGTGCGTTGGCGACCTCGAGAACATCGGCCACGTCCGAGTCGCCACGCGGCTCGACCACGAACGCACGGTCCCACGTCAGCACGACGAGGTCATCCGTGTAATAGCTGAACCGCTTGCGCAGCAGTTCCTCACGCGCGCCGTCCGACAGCGGGCGCACCTCGCCCGACAACAGGCGCGCCACGTCCAGCCTGTCCAGCACCTCGCCTGCTTCGAGCGCGCGATCGAACGCGTTCACCGTCGCCACCAGATAGTCTTCCTCGACCCCCGTCGCGGATGGCCGCACCATCGCCGGTGCGATCAGACCACGAACCCGTTCGAGAGCCTCCGCCCACGCCGCGCCGCCCGCGAGCGCAGCGGCGAGACCGTCGACCAGCGCGACGAAGGATGACCACGTCTGACCCGCGACCGGAACCCTCAGGTTGACCGTGACAGTGCCGAAGTCGTAGACGCGCGCAGTCACATCCGCTTCCACCGCCCAGTCACCCGCCTCCAGCCGCGCGCGGCCGAGCGACAACGCGACCGGAGGCTCCTCGTACGAAATGGCCTGCGGCCGCGCCTGCGACAGCTTCACACGCGTCGGCGCTCCCACCGACGCCTCCCGCTCGACGCGCGCCAGGTCGATCGCGTTCGCCACGTCGAACAGCCGCAGCGCCGATACACCACCCGACGCCACGACCGGCTCATCACCCGTTGCCATCGCGGAATCCTCCCCCAGTCCGGAACCAGATGACCGCAGACCGGGAATCGTCCGTGATGCCGGAGCGAGTGAACCCGCAGATCTGCTGTCGCCCATCGGTCGTACGCCAGGCCGGCCGGGTCATTCTTCCGGCCCGATCCACCGCCGGTCCCGGCACTCGTGGCCACAATCTCGCGGCGCCCCCCGGCCCGCCGCGGCCCGCCGCCAAGATGGAGACGCCGGTCCCCGGTCTCAAGCGCATGCGCGGCTTGCCGCGTGGTGGAGTGGGCGCCCCTTGCGGCGATTTGAACTATTATGTAAGACATACACATGAGGAGGGGACGCATGCCGGGCGAATTCGAGCAGATCGTGCTGTTGGCGGTGGCGCGGTTGGGTGAGGCTGGGTACGGCGCGACGGTACGCCGGGAGATCGAGCGGCGGACGGGGCGAGTGGTGTCGGTGGGGGCGGTGTACGCGACGCTTTCGCGGCTGGAGGAGAAGGGTCTGGTGAGTTCGTGGTACGGCGAATCGACGGCGCGTCGCGGTGGCCGGTCGAAGCGCCACTACCGGTTGGAGCCTTCGGGGATCGCGGCACTGGAGGCGGCGCGGCAGACTCTGGAGCGGATGTGGGACGGAGTCGACCTGACGGTGCTGGGGGAGCGGTGACGTGGCGCGTTGGAAGGCGGCCGCCACGCGTTGCGGAGTGGTTGGTGGGCAGGTTTCTGCCGCGCGAGGATGTCGAGGGTGTGCTGGGGGATCTGGAGGAGCAGTGGCGGGATCGTCCGGCGCGCGGAGGCCGGGTGTGGTACTGGCGGCAGGCGCTGGGCTGTGCGGTGCGCGGTGGAGCTCGCCGGTGGCGGTTGGCGGGAGGAAGGTGGGTGAGGCGATCGGGGCGTTCGAAAGGCGGGGACGGCATGATTCGACGATTTGTGCGGGACGTTCACTACGGTCTTCGGTCGATTCGCCGGAACCCGCTGTTCTCGGCGGTAGTGGTGGCGACGCTCGGGCTGGGAATTGGTGCGAACACGATGGTGTTCAGCGCGGTCGACGGCGTGGTTCTGAATCCGTTTCCATTTCCGCAGCCGGAGCGGCTGGTCGGGGTCGGAACGGTGTATCCGCGGCTGGGAACGGACCTCGGGTTCTGGGAGAATCTTTCGCCGCCGGAGTACCGCGACATTGCGGAAGGCAGTCGCGCGCTGGAGGGCGTGGTGGCGTGGGACATGGGGAATCGACAGGTAACGTTCGGCGAGCGGACGGAGAACCTGTTCAGCGCGTTCTGGTGGGGTGATGCGTTTCCGACTCTGGGTGTCCGGCCGGCACTGGGTCGCGCCTTCAGGGCGGACGAGCTGGAGCGGGGTGACCGGGTCGCGATTCTGAGTCATCGGGTGTGGCAGGACCGG
>Ga0210096_1000280_pt1 | contig 19142 bp, 45 predicted proteins | sample China_Galinas_PW_4_FD_184864 | JGI IMG/M metagenome (GOLD analysis project Ga0210096, IMG submission 184864) | Wetland microbial communities from San Francisco Bay, California, USA, that impact long-term carbon sequestration - China_Galinas_PWA_D2... | ecosystem: Environmental > Aquatic > Marine... | reverse complement strand
TTGTTAACAATTACCCTGTATCCTTCTTTATAAGCTTTAAGATTCTCCTTGAATACCTTCGTTGTTTTCATCTATATCATTAAGGGCTTTCTTGACTTCTTCAAGTAAGGTTTTTGTTTCTTCGTCTTGTACTTCTATTTTGGTTGAGTTTCCGATTAATTCAACATCTTTCTTGTCCCTCCATTGATCTGGCCTTCTATTCTTTGACCACCATATTTGAGCCATTACATCCGGGGCCATTTGCTTCTTGATGATTTTCTTTTCCTTGATTTTGGGGTTTTTGGTTCCATCATCGACTAACGTAATATGCTCCTCAGTGTACTCATAACCAATAGCTCTTTTATAAGTGCTTTGTACTACTTTTGAGTCGGCTTCTATCTTTCCTTTTTTTTTGGCCTCTAAAAACTCTTGTTCTTTTTGATACCAATTTAGAACTGTTTGTTCTGTTACATTGAAAAAATCAGCTATTTCTTTGTCTGTAGCGCCTAATAAAGTGAGCTTATAAACCTGTTCGTTATATTCAGGGTTATACTTAGTTGGCCTCCCTCCTTGATTTCCAACCGCATATTTATTGCCTAACGGTGCTGCCATGCTCAAAAATAAATAAAATAGCCCTTACTTGCAATAGTGCTTTCAGGGCTTTGAATCAAACAGATTCTTTCAATAGTTTGTCCCTCTTTGATTTAAGTCTGTTTTCTTCAATGAATTTAAGGTAATTATTATCAATTTCTGTTTTTTCACCTGGATATCTTGGCATTTCATTCCATGTTTCTCCATCCAATTCCCTTCCTGCTGCTTCGGGATAACTCCCTCCCCATTGCTTATGAAAAAATTTAACGTCATTTTCAATGCATTGATCTCTTAATGATTGAATCCAATGATACTTGTCTTTTCTAGGTAGCCATTTTTTTTGCTCTCTATTGTAATAAACCAATGCCCTTCTTTCACAAATAATACTGTTCCAAAGATGAGTTCCTGATTCTCCACCTGTAATCATCCATTGTATTCCTTCAAGTTGTTTATCGGTGAAAATCAACTCTCCAATTAATGGTTCGGCACTTATGAATTTTATTTCTGCATCCACCTCGTTTAGTGTATCCATCCGGTGGGAGTTCCTTTGATTTTCGATTGTGGTTCCAGCCCAAAAGTTTTTAGGTAACTTTCTTTCTTTTGAGAACTTAAGCATTAGTTCGGGTCTTTTAGTTAATACTTGGTATTCATGTTGAGGCGTTTGCTCAATTACATCGATGACCTTATGTCGGTAATCGTCAGGAACTTTATCCCAAAAAAGATCCGACATCGAATTGGCAAAAATTAAAGTAGGTTCTTTGAGCTTAAAAGGTTCATTTAATTTGTGTGGCCTTAACGTAAGATCAAATCCATTAGGAAACGCCTTATTGCCCCGGTACTTCTCTGCTATTAGTTCAGCATAGCAGTGCTTACATCCTTCTGAAACTTTTTCACATCCTGAAAATGGATTCCACGTAGACTCTGACCATATGATTCCTGTTTGATTCATAACTTAAATTTTAAAGTATAAATAATATTTCCTCTTTAAAGATAAGTAAAAAATATGACTTATACCATTCATTTTCAAGTAGTTACATAATTTTTCAAATGCATTCTTTGAAAAAAGGGTGGGAATTTTCTTTATCATTTCATTCGTATAACCTAATTTATTAAGGAATTTATTTGGAAGTCTGCCTCTATTCGATTGGATAAAAGTAACATGAACCGTTCCTTTATATTTTTTTTCAAATAATAATTCCAAATGATCAAAAGGTATTCCGTAAGCATCTAAGTCAATTATATCAAATTGTGTTAAATCCATAGTTTTCATGAATTTTAAATTCATACCTTTTAGATATGCTTTAGATTTATCCGGCCTGATGTCAATTGGAACTGTTTCAATATTTAAAGAAGATTGTTTTTTTACTTCTGACCATAAAAACTGATTTCCGGCAAAGCAATCCAAAACAAGTATATTATGGTTTATTTTTTTTAAAGAGTGCAATCTCAAGCTTACTTTATAACTGAAACCTATTTTATCGTTATCAGTTTGCTGATTGCTCATATTCTATTCCATCAATTTTTTTTGCCATTTCCATGATTGGAGAAATATCTTTAAACTTATCAGGGTGAAATGATAAAAGGATGTGGACCTTATTATAACCTTGTAATTCTAATTGGAGAGGTTTATAGTTTTCTTTAAATTCAGGAGCATCCATTCCCCATTCGTTAAGATCACTTAAATTCCATTGGGATGCAAGTACGTCTTTGTCCCATTCGCCTTGATTGGCATTCAATCTTATGTTCAATTCCTCAACTTCTTTTTTGTCCAACTCACGATCAGGGTACCACACTTCTATTTCTTCGCCTTCGTAGACTTTCTTTCGTTGATGGCCTCCTATAATCATTAAGTCCTGGTTTACTATTGGCTTATCTATAAGACCGAATTTGTTAAGGGATGTTTTTAGGTGTTCTGCTTGTTCGTCTGAAATGAACCTGGGATTTTTATAGTAGTCTTTGAGGTCAGATACTTTGACTTTTTTTAACGTCCATTTCGGTTTTTCTTCCGGTGCTTTCTGTTTGCTCATTCCTTGTTTACCTTAAAAAATGGCTCCATACAATGTAATATCTCACAATTCAACTCATAAAGATAAACATAAGTAATCTCTGCAAACTCGTCATCTATCTTAAATTTATACTCCCTTCCGAGGTAGAAAACTTTTGATCCTTCGCTGTCCTCATGGCTAAATTCATATTCTCCTGAGTAATTGAAATCACTGGATTCTATGAGTGCAGTCTCTCGGTTAAACTCAAATACAATAGGATAATTTTCATTTACCCATTTGCCATTTAATACAACTTTTCCCATCTGGTTTTCAGGCTCAACCGATTCGGTAGAACATGAAAATAAGATTATTGTAAATATTAATAGATATTTCATTGTTTTTTCCTCATTTTACGTTTTACAAGTTGGCTTTTCTTTTTGTTGGTAAGATGTAGAAAATATCTTCCGGATCCATTGAGTTGCGTTCTCCTTTGAACATCCATCATTTGTCCGTCAATTTTCTTATCAGTTGGGGTTTTGAACTTATAATAAGTCAAATTAAGCTTCCTTTCCTCTTTCGTCAACCTTTTGTTTTCCCGAATAATTGGAGAAGGTCTTTTAGCAAACATATACTGCCCTTTATGAAGATAAAAATATCCAGGCTCTTTGATTGAGTTTATTTGTTCTTTATTTATCATTTTTCGAATATTTCAGATAAAGATTTTTTAAATTTATCAAGTGGTTTCATGCAATAAAAGGCAAGGTTTCCGAGTACCTTAGATTGATAACCGATCCTTATATAATACCTTTCCATCATGCTTAAATAGATCTCGTTTCTCAACTGTTCTCCTGTTTTCATTATATTTTAAAGGTAAAACCTTGATTATCTATCCTTACCTGGATCTCATTTTTCACCGATTAAATCTCCGTTATCCAGTATAAAGTAAAATAGTAATTGTATCATTTTAGATATCAATTATATGATAGTTGCGTTTGAGTTTTCCCGTTCAATAAGCCATTCCGAAATTTCCTCAGCTAACTTTCTCGATGTGGTTTTGTCCAATTGTTCACCTGGATTTTTATGCTGAATAGTTATCTTTAATCTTGCTTTCTTGCCAAAAACTTCTATTTCATCAGCTATCAAATGAACTCCATTAAAATTACTAATTCTTATTTCTTCCATTATTATTCGTTTTTTCAGGAAACATAGCATGCAAGACTGTTTGAGCCATTATCAAATCTTGAGGATTAATTTTGATATCCTTGATTTTACCTTTTAGTTCAAAATTTCTACACTTCATTTTAATTATCAATTATTTTTAAATATCAATAGCAATATGACACTTTCAGCCACCGTCCGTCAGGCAATTTTGCGTACAAATATCCCGAAAAACTATCCCCTTCGATTCCGGTTTGCCATTGATCGACATACAGTTCTTTGAAAATACCGTAAGAACTGTTTTGATTATCTCCCTCTGGCTGATTAACAAATTCTATTTTAGCTTCAATAAAACAATCATTTAGCAGCCATTCTATCTCGCCCTTAGTGGCTCCTATTTCGTCAAAAAACCTCTGGTTATGGTTTCTTATTTCGCTCTCGAAGTTCGCCACATCTTCCATGACTTTTAATTCTTGCTTATCCATAAACATTCTATTGCTTTTTTATCGATTTTAGGACGTAGTTTTCTCTCCCTGTCTCGTTTGAGGCAAGCTGCCCACAGTTGTTGGGTCATTTGGAAATACCACGTTCTGTCCTCGTATTCTATCATAAAATGACATATGTTTTTCTAAATCTCTTACTATTCTTTCCGTTAAATTGATATCATATATTCTATCTGCTGGCATTGCTGTTCCTTCCATATTGCAATTTAGTTAATTTTTCCCACTTTCGATAAAGGCATAAATTTTTGTAGAAACTCGAACTTTTCACGAACGTAAACCTCACCTGATTCACCTTGATACAAAACCATTATTCGGCCATGATTGTTATTTGTTGCATCAATTACCATAGGGTTTAATACTTTATACTGCCGTCCTGTTTTGATATTGACTTGAATTTGTTCCATTGTTAATTGTTTTTAGGGGGATCAGGTAACGGCATCCAATGAGTTACATTTCATTGAGTTTGCTTTTGCTTAATGCTAAATACATCCCCTCACACCTACCAATAGCCCTATGTTTACTTTCGCAAAAGGAATTTGTAATCTCCGGAATCTCACAACCCATAAAACTTATTTGCCACCACCAATGATTAAAATCCATTTGTTCAACTCTCAAAGTAAATTTTCCTATTCTGCAAATAAAATCATCGCTTGATAATTCCTCCCATTCAAAATATTCGGATGAAAAAGATGTGAGTTTCATGTATCAATACTTTAGTTTTAAGTTGAAAAGAATGATTAGCTTGGTGTTAGCGGGTAGTTCTCGAAGTTTTGTTTTTCTCTTTCCATATCAATAGTTTTTATTCCTTAATGTTGAATATGTCTTTTAGTTGATCAGTTCTTTAAATTTCGTGTATTTTCCGATAAATCTTATTGGAATATCACCTAATCCTCCATTTCTATGTTTGGCAATTATAACCTGACAAACACCTTTAAGTGATTCACCATTGATATTTGTGTCGATATTATAATATTCAGGTCGGTAGAGAAAGATAACTAAATCGCTATCCTGTTCAATAGCCCCTGATTCTCTTAAATCTGACAATTGTGGTTTTTTCTCGCCTCCTCTTGTTTCAACAGATCTATTTAGCTGACTAAGTTGTATAACTGGAATATTTAATTCTTTAGCCAATCTCTTTAACGTTCGTGAACAATTCGATATTTCCTGCTCTCTATTTTCCTTAACTCCATCGATTAATTGCAAATAATCTATTATGATTAGTTTTATCCCTTTTTTGCGAGCTATTTTAATGGCCTTCGATCTTATTTCTGTTATTTTCAATCCGGAATCCTCAATAACATCTATCGGTAATTCCTCAACTATTCGCTTTGATTTATCAAATCTTGGAAGATCATAATCATTGACATTTCCATTTCTTATAATTTGAGATTCTATTTCCGCAATAGAAGATAACATTCTGTTTACCAATTGCTCTGAGCTCATCTCCAAACTGAAAATTAAAACAGGAAAGTCATGTTTTGCTGCCGTAATAGCTAAATCTAAAGCAAAAGCTGTCTTACCCATAGAAGGCCTTCCTGCAATAGTTATCAAATCAGAATTTTGCCAGCCTAATGTTATTTGATCAAGTTCATTAAATCCTGTTGGTATTCCAATAATTTTCGTTTTATCCTCCCTGGCATGCAATTCATAAAATCTTTTATAAACTTTATCCGATATATCCGAAACAGTGAGTGATTGATGATTTATGTTTACCCCTAAATTCATGAAATTTAGCTCTGTTTTATCTATCAGTTCAAAGACATCTGTTGTGTCATCATAAGCTTGCTTGTGAATATCTGAGGCTATTTTGATGAGTTCTCTTTTCATTGCTTTTTCAAGTATTATCCTTGCATGGTATTCAATATTTGCGGATTGATAAACTTTCGATGTTAATTCTGAAATATAAAAAGCACCTCCAATTAACTCCAATTTAGATTCTTTTTGCAATTGATTCTTCAGTGTCAAAATGTCAATTGGTTCATCTTTTTTGTACAAATCTAAAATAGCCTGAAATATTTCTTTGTTGCAATCCCTATAAAATGTCTCTGGGGTAATTATGTCTATCACTTCATGAATTGCTTCTTTATCTAAAAGTATAGCTCCTAATATAGCTTGTTCTAAGTCCACTGCTTGCGGAGGTAACTTGCCTAATTGGTCAGATAGGTCATTTAGTTTCAATAAATTCCTTGATCCGTAACCTGCTCTTGTTTTGTCGTTCATCTAGTGTGTCTTCTAGCTGTTAATGGAACATCTGCCGTTATTGTGTCATGTGAATGTTGTCCCTTAGATTTTTCGGTTTTTATAAAGTTTATCCACTTTGTGAAGATATTGTCTCTTGTTATGTATTCTGGCATAATAAATTTCCATCCGTTCTCTGCGTGGAATTGATCTGAAAAAGCATTTCGGGCGGCCTCTATAATCTCATCAAGTGTGTTTCCTTTTTTCACTAAAGCTTTTAATTGCCTTTTGGATTTATCATCCATCCTGTAAATCCCCTTACTATTGGGGAGGTATTCTTTCCGTAAAGAATTAAATTTTTCCAAAAAGGCATTATGTATATTATTTTCATTCTTTATATTCTTTTCATTCTTGTATGTGTTCACTTGTTGTTCACTTGTTGTTCGCTTGTTGTTCACTTGTTGTTCATTTTGATGTTCAACTAATTTTTGATTTTGATATAAATTCCATTTTAATATAGTTATAAGCCTATTTTTGTTCGTTTTTTGTTGTTCAATTTGATGTTCGTTTTTCTCAAAAAAGTTCAAAATTCTTTCAATTTTACTTTCGTTTATTCCAGTTTCCAAATTTAAAGCTTTTCTTCCTGTAACAAATTGACCTGGTTTTAAGGTCATGTTTTTGCCGTTGAAATAAAACTCATATCCACTATGACTTGCCTTGTAAAGCAAGTGATGCCACAAGTGAAAATATTCACTTTTTTTATACCAACCTTTTTTCATTGTTGATCTGTAACTTTTTACGAATCCGGTTAAGTAATTTTCTTGATAATCCTCAGCTATCACATTTTTAACACTTTTGTAAATTATTTATGCATAAAAAATTACAGAATTCCTATCTCCTGTAATCTCATAATTTCACCGATTAAAAAGCTGTTATCTTTTAATCTATTATCAAGTGTCGGCCTGCTGATTCCTAATTGTTCTGCAAGCCAAATTTTTTTACGACCCTGATCTTTTAAGGCAAACCTAATTTTGTCAGATGTTTTTAGTATTTCCTTTATTTCTTCCATTTTTGTAAATAATAAAACCTAAATAAAGGCCAAACTCGTCAGGGATTATGAGCTGGCCTTTTATAGGTTTCAAATTAATATGAATCACCTATCCCTCACAAAGATAATTCATATCATTTTTATAAAAGCAATTTAGTTAAAATTATTCATTGTTCAAATAGTTTCTTACCTTCTTTACTTGCTTTTAAAATTAAGTTTCCTTAAATCTTCGGGTGATTTTATGTCTTTAGTGTTTCACAACAGTGTTAATTGTTTGTTCAAGCTCACCGCATTTCTATGATTCTTAATATTCACATTGAAGTAACTTTCTTTTAATTCAATGCTAATTGATTTTCTTTTCATCTTTAAAGCTTGATAACCTTCTGATCCTATACCTCCAAATGGAGATAGAACTGTTTCATCTTGATTTGAGTACAGAAAAATGATCCTTTCAATCACATCTAATTGAAGAGGGCAAATATGTTTTTCGTCATTCTTGTCCTTGGCTTTAGTATATTGCAATGTGTTTGTTTGGTCAATATCCATCCATACCGGACTTGCATATCTTTGCCAAACATGATGTGAGTATTGTTCTGCTTTTGAATATTTACTTTCAGGATTATAACCCCAATATTCGGTAAAACCTGACAATGAAACGGGGAACTTATCAAACTCATGCATAGGTACATAGTTAGATAATATATCTTTTTGTATGGGAATAGGGTTAACATCTTTAGTTTTGAAGCATAAAACCTTATCAGGTAATCCAGCCCGAATTATACTTGAATCTTTCAATAATTGCTTATGCGCCAACCCTATTGTTTTAGTCCGTACAGCCGCCAATAGTGGATCTTTCCATATAGTAAATTCAGAGTGTAAAAACATATCTTCTTCCTCAAACAAATCGCCTATAATAGAACTAAATCTTTTTATTCCGATATACCCATCACGGCTTTTTAATGTAGGTAAATCCATACAATGAACTGCAACAATGCGGCCTGGGATAATAACCCTTTTCAATTCTTTGACTAAAAAAGTAAATTGCTCTACAAATTCATCATAATCAGCTACGTTCCCCATGTCCTCAACATGATTGGAATATGTATATAAATCAACAAATGGAGGGGAAAAGACAATCAAATGAACTGAATCATCATCAACCTCTTTTATTCGCTGAACGCAATCGCCCCTCATCAACCAGTAATCTTCTGTCTTAATATCTTCCGTTTTGTCTATCATTGTAGTAATTGATTTGTTCAAATTTTTATTTACAGCTTCTGACATTCTGGTTTGCATTAATTTAAATTGCTGCTGTTTTTCTTTTTGTGTGTTAACCACATTTAGCATCCTGTCAGTAGTAACCATATAACAAGTTACTTTATCCTTTCTCCCATACCTCCATGACCTTCTCATTGCCTGATAAGTTAGCTCAAAACTAAAATCAACGGAATTGAATATCTGATAACCACAATTCTGATAATTAAGCCCCTTGCTGGCAATTGATTGTTTTGTTATTAGTATTCTATATTCATTATGACTAAACCCTAAAAGATCGTTTTCTTTTTTTTCATTTGAATCAGACCCCTGTACATTTCGACAATCATATCCAAAAACTGAAAGTTGTTTATAAAGCTCCTGGGCCTCATGGTTATGTTTGGCCCAAATAATGACTTGTTGATTTTTTGGTATTTCTTTTAAAATCCCCAACGTCTCATTTATTCTTTGTTGTTGGGTTTCCCGGAGACTTGAATTGTAATCCGTAGCGCTCACAGCAGTGCCTCCAAAAAGCATTCCTTGAGGGATAGGGGTTTTAACACATCTTTCTATAATTTCCAATTCAGGTAAATCAAACCTATCATTATCAAAACCTATGTCTCGTGGGTGTGAATACATAATAGCCCAATTACTCACAAATTCATAGAATTTTTTTATTGCGTGGCCTTTAAGCCTCCATTTTGAAGTGTTGGAAGAATCATGAACAAAATACATCGCCAGCATTTCTTCATAACTCATCACATCTAAAAATTCAGAATGATTACCTAACTCCATTGGATCATTAGGCGACGGAGTGGCTGAAAAACAAAACTTGTATGGGGTGTGGATAAATGAATCAATAAGATAGTTTCTATACTTGCCTGTTTCATTTTTTAATATTGAACTTTCGTCTAAACAAATACATCCAAAGTAATCAGTATTGATATTGTGTAATTGTTCATAATTAGTTATGTAAACTTTATTTTCAATATTAGATCCTAATGGTTCAACATCAATACCAAAGTACCCGCCTTGTTCTATTGTTTGGGCAGTTACAGCCAATGGGGCTAAAATTAAAGCTGGTCTTTTTATGTGGTTTACAACTTGGTGGGCAATTTCTAATTGCATAGGGGTTTTTCCCTGCCCCGTATCGGCAAAAATGGCATACTTTCCAGCTTTTAAAGCCCGCGCAACAGTGAATTTTTGAAAATCGAATAGCTTTGAATTAAGTTCTGTAAGTTCAATATCAAATCCGGAATCGATGTGTCGTTTTATTTTTTTATTTAAAAACTCCTGATATTCCATAATAAAAAAGCCCTGAAATGTCGCAGATCCCAGAGCTTTTTAAGGTTTTACAAATCTCGTTAAACCTCTGCGACAAATTTAACGAAATCTTACTTAAATATAGTCATTTTACTTGAATTCACAACGCTTATTCATGTCGTTTTTAATAAATTTACGCTTCTCCAAAAGGCAACCTAATTGAAAATGAGTTAGTAATTGTAAGGTGTCTTTTGGCTTTTCACCGGAAACATAAACTTTACCAGATTGCTGTTTAATGAATTCCTCAGTCATTAAAGTAGTTTTTTTCATAATCCCCTAGTTATAATATATTCTTCACTAGTTAATTTAGTCTGTTTTTTACCCCTGAAATAGGTTAAATCTTTATCTGGTTTCTTAATGAAATTCCCAATCGATAAGACAATCCCTACAATAAAAGTAATGACTGTCATGGTTACTAATGATCCGAGTAGTATCATCATTTTGAGTTATAGTTATTTTGACTAATAATGGTTTATATATGCTAGTTATATGCAACAAAAACACTAGCAACTGTAGGATATTTTCCAGTACCTACCATCTAGCATCGGTAAAAGAAGAAAACCGCTATAGTCATCACATAAATAGCCTGTCATTTGCCAAACCCAGTATTCTACTTGCTCGCCTTCGTATTTTGCTTTTCCGTCTATAGTTTCAACACAATCATTGTGCTTCATATAAAGCCTTGTGTCGCTAGTTCCAAATTCTCTGCAATGTGGGTATTTGCTATAACCTTGTTTTCGTTCTTCTACTTCAATTATATTTACAAACCCCTCGCTACCGTAAGTTTCTTGTGATTCAGCAAAATCAAAATACTTCGGCTCTATTAGGTCTTTTAATTCTTCTTTTACCTTGTTCCATTCCTCAATCCTTTTGTTTTCTTCATCAATCATTTCAAGTCTGTAATTGTCTAATTCTTCTTGTGGTGTCATAATATTTTAGTTTATTTAATCCGTGTTTTTGCAGTTCGCTTCGCCATATAACAAAGTGTAAAATTCATGCTCATGCCTCGCACGAAATCTTACACAACCGTTAAACCGAAGTCAAAATTCTCAAATTCATTCCTTTAACCCACACCCAGATCTTTTCTTCTTCATGCTGGAACTTTCCCGTAATTTTACCTGTTCTTTTATTCCAGCTTTTTGTTTGCTTTTTCTCAATCTCAGGATACTGGACTATTCCTTCCATTCCTTCAAACTGACCTTTTGATATTGTTATTCTGGTTCCGGGTTTCATAAATGTTTTTTACATAAAGGGATTCTATATTTAAAACCAATGATTTTCCCTTCTTCAATTCCATTTGCGATATTCTGGCATCTATCACAATAAACACTTTTTCCATGTTTGTCCTCTAAAAGCCATCTAATCATTTTACCATAGTAATATCTTTTGCCTATGTGGAGTATCTTATTTAAAAATGATTTCATTTTTCTAGTTCTTTAAGTTCCTTGTTTCATCTATATATTTCTTTTCAACAGGGTTATCTTTGACTAATCCTAGTACTACATAACCCTTTTCAATTCCAAATTTACCACCTTCTAATATGTAGGTTATTCGTCTCATAACCCACATTCCGGTATAATCTTTTTTTACAGGATCATATTCTTCAAGTCTCAAACAATCATTCACCTGATAATTTCTGTCATTTTTGCGTACTTCAAAATTTTTTGTTCCTATTGCAATAGAGTCAAAATATAATGGCCATGTTTTTAACTTATGGATTTTAGGCTTGTATGGTGATTTTATATTCATTTCTATAATTGTTTAATTTCCATAATCACCTAAAATCCTTCTTCACGTTTTTAATTAAAATACTTTTAGTTCTCATGGGCAATTCATCACCTTTCCATTTTGAACACTGCCCCATTAAACTATTCCAATGCTGTTCTTTCGTGAAACTACTGTTTGCGTTAGATTTTGAGTTGTCTGCAAAATCCATTCTTTCAAGAAGATATTCTTCTAAGTCATTCCATGTTTTTAATTCCGTTAATTCCATCGCTATGTATTTTTTAATTATTTTAGGCCTAAACCATTCGAGTTTCATTTCAAACGATATAGATAATAATTAATGATTCGCAGCAAAACCGCCTTCCCAAGCATCACCAAGCATGTTTTGTTCTTGTTGCTCACCTTCTGAAACCTTAACTTCTTCAATAGCTTTTTCAATCGTATTCCAGTCAATCATTTTTTCTCTTAACTCCTCGATGTAATTAATAGCGTATTCAAGGTCTTCTAAATACTGATTCGTTATATCATTCATTTGTATATTTCGCTTAAAGTGACATCAAAAATAGTTAAGTTTTCACCAAACGATTTTGCCCACTGCTCTATTTCCTGAATTGTGGCCGTCTTTGAAAACTCTTTTGACTTTGTATAATTAGTCCATTTGTCATATCCGGTTTGAACACAAATAGTAACTATTGCCGCTATTGATTCTTCTTTCATTTTTCCAGTCTTTTAATTTCTTTGTTTAGTTCCTTTAAAATGGATCATAGTTCACAAACAATCAATTCCAATATTTAGCAATTCCCACCATAATTCTTCCGAACTCATATTGACCAAGTCTTTTTCCTTCAATTCCTGTGAAAGTTCATTGTCAAAAATGGGAGCGTGTAAGTAATATATCATATAGTTCTTTAAAAATGTTTCCTCGATTTCACTATGAGATTTTTGAAAATAAATTTCATAAACACTTTTATCTTTAAATTTCACATCCTCTGCCTTTAATGGAAATCCACCAGGATACATGGGTTCTCCCAACCAACGGGGGATTAATTCTAGTTCGTTAATATCCATTTTTTAGTTCTTTTTAGTAATCTTAATTTGATATTTTTCCTTTCCATTTGCCACAATCAAAAAGTCATGTCCGAATTCTACGTACTTAAACCGCCTTGAAATGGCGTGATAAATTTCGCTTATAACCTTGTCGCGTGGATTGTTTTTAACATCGTTTTCCATTTCTTTTTGTCTCCATACATTTCATGATGATGTCTATACAAAGCCATGAGGTTATCAATAGTATCTTTTTCTTTACTACCTCCCATCCCCCTAGCTTCTATGTGATGAATGTCAACAGCTGGGGCACCGCAAATTTCGCAAAGCACATCTTGAGGTATTTTATAATTAAAGTAATCAATATATATTTTAGTGTGCTTTTTCATAAAATTGTTTCCTCAACTTTTTAGCTATTTTTTCAGATCATTCGGCAATACCTTTAGCTGTTAATGGTTTTCACGATTCTGTCATATAATATTCAGCAAATAAATCTATTAAGTCTTTTTCACAAATAACAATTCCATCATATAATTTATACATCAATTCCGGCTCTTGTCGTATTGGCTGATAAACATAAACTTTTTTTCCAGATCCTTTCATCCAGCCAGCCTCCGTATTAGCACTTCGGCCACATGGCAAAACCATTACGCAACAATCAGCCCATTTCATTGCATCAAAATCCAATTTAAACCCATTCTCAGCTATTGGATCTTTTAAGGCAGTAACGTATTCAAGTGGTGTCCAATTAATCCAATCTTCATCTATTTCAGACCACGAAAAACCATTATTACCCTCAACAGGATTCCTAAAGTCATAAACTTCATGGCCTATTGATCTCAAAATATTTACTACTTGAGGTTGAAATTGATTTCTCCAACTACTCGCTACATATATTTTCATGACTGATATTTAAAGTCAAATAATTCTTTACTTATGTTTTTTGGCAAAGGAATTAAATAGTCAATCCCTTCTAGCCAGATATGATCTTCCTCATACTCTAACATCAATAATCCAAAGTTCACTTCCTCATCAAAATCAGGCTCCTCCATTGTTTCTTTTCCTATAACCATAATGGTCGAAAATAAAAACCCTGTTTTATAGTCTGGCATTTCGGGTATTCGATCGATCATAACTCAACTTTTACTTTAGATTCTTTTCGGGTGTCGTCAGTTAAAATTCCTCTCATGGATCGACGCCTATAATATTCCAACATCCCTTTAATACTGACAGATAAATGAATTTTTCTATTCATAACAATTCAACTTTAAGTTTTCCTTTTAAATACATTGACTTTCCTTTCATAGTCAAATAGTTATCTAACTTATGAAGAAATTTTATCTTTTCAAAATCGTTTTCGCTGAATCTTTGGTTCCAATCGTTTTTGTTTTTAGGTTTAATTCTTAGTTCTTTAATCCAGAATCTTACCTTTGAATCAGCTAATCCTAATTCGTCAGCCATTTCATGGATAGTAAAACTTACTTTTTTGACTATGTGGTCTTTGTATGGCATTAGTTATTGGTTTTCATTATCAATAACCAACTCATCAATATGATCAATGATATAATTTAAGTCTTCGTCTGAATAGACTTCACTGTCTTCTCCATCGTTATTCCAATATATCCAATGAGTTCTAGCAGAAGTATACCATTCTTTTTGAATAACAAATCCCCTATATTTTATTTGACTGTTATCTTTCATAGCTCAAATTTTACTTTTGATTCCTTGCGGTTTTCCTTGCAATAAGAAACTATCATGTCAAATAGTTTAAAACTTGTTTTCGCCTCGAAAGTCTTTTTACTTGTCAGCTCGTAAGCTACCCAGGTACTCGTTCTTTTGTTCATCCTAAAAGTGATATTCAACCCCCTTGTTTCCAAGTAAGCTTTTTCAAAGTCCGTTATCGATGCCATTTTTGATGTGGGTTAATATAATCTTTTTATTATTTGAAGATAATCATTTTCAAGTACAACTACAACAAACGGTTGATCAATTCCTTAAATTCTTCCCTGTTGATGTGCGATGTTTTTACGCTTTTATTTGTCATGAATTCACCTAAATTAATAAGTCTATAAATTTCTTTTATCTGTGGCAGTGTAAAAAATCTATCCCCATGCCTGTTTACATTAACCCTCATATTAATCAATTTGCAATAATACCTAACCTTAGATTTATTGCACTCTAATAAATCGGCGGCTTCACTTATTGAGTAATAGACATTTTCGATATTTTTTTCTTTGTATGACATTACATGAAATTTAAAAGTTCTGATTCTATCATTTCTCTTGTGGCTCCTATTTCCTTAATGACTACATCGATCATTCGATTATAAAGTTCTGAAAATTCAATGTCGTCCATCTTTGCGAAGCTGATTGATTTTGGTTTGAAAACCACACCTTTATCAGTAACTATTTCTTCGAAAAACCCCGCTTTAAGTGTATACACGTATCTTAAGTGCTCAAAATGTTCGTACCTGTCCTGATTTTGATAAGCAATATTTAGCAGGGCCATTAGCTTTTTATGAAACATGTAGTTCCTGGGTTTCTTTATCTCACAAGTTACCTCGTCCCCGAACTTTATTTTCTTTAATAGTTCGTAGTCTGAATCATAACAAGGGACTAAGCCCGATTGAGTACGTTTCATAAAGACTTTCATCCAAGTAAATTTATTATGATTAACCAAATCAAAATAGTAATTAATAGTTGGGTATACTTTTCAGGCTTCATTTTAAATTTTTATTTCATTTAATTGTTAGTTGGATATATTTGAGCTTCATAGAGGACTCGAACCCCTTCTCCCTGATTACAAGTCAGGCGCGCTAACCAGTTACACCAATGAAGCTATGATTTTAATTTTCAGCAAAATCAATAACGTCTGTAGCCACATTTCTCTTTGACTGACTAAATACTCTCAACTGAGTATTTGTAGTCCTCAAAATCTCCCTTGCCTGAGTAGCTATTGAATCAGCCTCAGCAGGTTGAATTTTGTTGTCTTTGAGATCATTTAGGGTTTCCCAAAGTGCTTCTTTCAAGTTCTTCGCTGTTAAGTTTTTCATAATTTCTCTTTCTTTTAAGTGATTTATTATTTAACTGTAATTGTTGTTTAACTTCTCTATTCGGTATCATATCCTCAATTTGATTCAATAAAATAGCCGATTCCCAAAACTCACCATAGAATTTTTTAGCTCTATGTTTTCTATCGTATTCACTTTTCCATTTTCTATATTCAGGCGTTCGGCAATATTCCAAATGAAGCTTTTTGAATTTTTTTCTACTGCGCTTTTGCATTGCCCTACCAGCAGGTGACTCATTATACTTTTTTCCTCTCTCCTTAATTATCTCACGATTTTTTTTCCTATACTCAATATCATAGAGTCGTTTTATTTCTTTTTTCTGTTCATTGGTTAAGTTTGATCGATGGAAAAGTCCAAAGCATTTTTGGCCACAAAATAACCTCATACCAAGTTTTCTAGCCCTATTAACATGGCCTATATTTTTTTCAATTTCCTTCCCGCAATATTCACATTTAATTATCATAACTTGCGCAGTTATAAGTCCTGTTTTGAGTGTCTTTTCATGCTTTATTTCAAGTTCAAAAGTTTATAGATAAATTCCTTATCTAGTCCGTATTTTTCAATGATTTCACTAGTAGTTAATCCTTTCTTTTTAATCCGGTATCGGGTATCGTTTAATGTTTTGTTTTCCTTTAGAATCTCTTTACAACACGCTTCTATTTGTTCAGTTTTAGTCATTGAGTATCTCAGGATTTTCGTAAATGTTATCAATTACCTCTGGCAGATGTTCTTCGAAATCAGAAGTATGCAATTGTTCACAATCTCCGCCCTGAAACAAAATATCAAAACAGGCTGTTGAATCATTATAAAAAACTTGCAAGACTTCATCTTGTTGTTTTATGATATCGCCCTCATAAATATCTTTTCCATTTTTATCTTTAAGGCCGGTAAATTGCATCAAAATATATTCATTTGACCAATATGATTTTGACCCGTTAAACCCACTCAAAACCTCAATTCTGTCATACTCATCTCCTTTGTTCCAATGACATACATCTATCATTTCTTTTTCTTCAATTAACCACGCTCTAAATTTAAATTCTCTATTTAATGTAGTTTTCATAATTGTTAGTTAATTTCTTTTACTTTATGGCCCTTAACCTTTTGGCCCAACCTTAATGATTTTCCTATTGACTGAGAAGTGATCTTTAATTCATCAGCTAAAGATTGAATAGAATTATATATCCTATCCTTGTATTTTATTTGTTTTTTCACACTAAACTTTTTTTCCAATATGGCACATTAACATCAAAGACCCTGTTAACCTGATCGCTACAATAGAAATCATAAGTTCTCATGAACAATTCAGGGTCATCCAAGCATTTGTTAAAGTTTTCAAGAGCAAGCATATATTCCTCAAAAGCTTGGTTTTGTGCTTCCTCGCTCATTCTGTGAACTGAAATCCCGTAGGGCTCTGATTTTTCAACAGCTATGAAATAGAATTCTTTCATCTTGCCATACATAGCATGGCCATTTGACACGGCATCGGAATAAACGGCTGTTTGGAGATCATAACCATAGTTGTAGATATCTCGCTGGAAAGCTTTAGGCTCCGCATCGGAAGTGGTTTTAAGATCGGCTAAAAAAACATCAGCTTGAATGTCGATAAAAGACAGGAATTTTAGCTTTTTCCGTGTAAATTCTATCTTTTTTTCATATTCAGATCTGGTATATTCCAACAAGTTTTTTGAGGGTTCATGGAATAAAAGTTTATCTGTCATGTCCCTGATTTTGTCATAATCTTCTTTAGATATCAATTCTTTTTCCTCAGATTCGGCCTTTTGAAATAGCATTTCTTTCCAGATTTTATTTTCCTTTTTAGAAAAATTACTCTCTGGTACCGGTCGTTTTGATTCGTCAAAGACTAAATATTCATTTTCGAAATCATTATTTCTCAACACATAACAATGAAGGGCTTTTCCAAATATAGTAGCATCGGTATCAACAAATGGGATTTTCTTATACGCAATGAAGTGCTCAGGACTTTTAAGGAAGCTTTTTAAGCTTGAATAACTCAATCTTATGTCCCGATTTAATATTTGAATATCAATTGTTTCCATCGAGCAGCCCTTTTAATGATTTAATTGCGTATGAATAAGTCTTAATTGTTTTCTCTGTTCGCCAATTATCCGGATGGAATGGAGAAGCTTTTTCCTCGCCGAATTTCTCTTGATATTGATCGTAAATTTTCATAAATTGAGTATGTAAATCATCAATCGAAAGTTCTTTGACTTGTTGTTTTTTTGCGGTAACTCCCGGCTTTGGTTCCGAAATAGATTTTTCCAAATCATAGTTATCATTATCCATTTCCTCAATGCCTCTATAGATATCTCCGAAATGTGTTTTACAAGCTTTCTTAATGATTGTTTTCATGCACATTTCAGGGAACCAAGCTTTCCATACAGAGTCTGTTTTTGCTATTTTCCTATGAAGTTCTATCCTCTCTTTTGATAGGATAGTTAGAAATTCACCACGCTTATTTTTTATCACACAATAGCCCCCTATGATATTTGCATCATTTTGGTTGAATGGCTCTTTAATAACATGCTCATATTCTACTTTTCCAGTGTTCTTTGAGAAATTAAATTCGTCTGAGTTATAGACCAATGAAATATCAATTGAGCTTTCGGGATAAGCTAAGTACATTTTATTTTTGTACGCTATGTAATCATAATTCACGCCTGTTTTTTGCAATGTTATGTGCTTACCGTCAAAGATCAATCCATCCGATGCAACCCTTTTAAATAGTTCGGCCATTTGTTCCTCGGTTTTATTTTGCATCCAGGGATTTTTTATGTCCTTATTCCTGTCTTTCTCTAAGACTAATTTCAAGCAATAAGACGCAAATTTATCCACGTCCTGTTGATCGTAATCTTTAAGAAGGTTTTTTATCTTTTCCTTTTCCATCTTCTATTTTTTTCAATTGTTCTTTTGACATTTTTATTATTGCCTGTGACTGATCAGTGCCGAAATATCCTCTAACCACATTCAATAGTCTACGGGCCTCATAAGTTATTTTGATGCTTGTTTTCATACGTAGAAAAGTTACGATTTTTCTACCTTAAAATCAAATTTTTTTTACTTTCTTTTTCTCCAAATAAGCCTGGTATTCCAGTGCTTCATTCCGAGAGTTGGCCCCGAAGAAAGTAACAATTTTCTTTCTCCTTTTAAGTCCGTTTTCGCTCCAACAGTCGTATAATGTTGTCCTTTCAAAGCTTTCTATTTCAAAGATGTCTATTTCAAAATGTTCATTCATGATATTTCGATTAAATATTGTTTAGCTG